>Ga0100398_1000275_pt1 | contig 50123 bp, 51 predicted proteins | sample CryGeymeta201522_FD_81568 | JGI IMG/M metagenome (GOLD analysis project Ga0100398, IMG submission 81568) | Groundwater microbial communities from Crystal Geyser aquifers in Utah, USA - Crystal Geyser metaG 2015-22 | ecosystem: Environmental > Aquatic > Deep subsurface > Groundwater | place: USA...
CGAAGGTCTTGATGTTGATCAACACCTTCTCTCCCATCTCGATCCGCCCCTCCCGCGTGGCGCTGCCCATATGCGGCAGAAGCACCACGTTGGGCAGCTCCCGCAGGCGCGGGTTGACCTCGCGCCCCTTCTCGAACACGTCCAGTCCCGCGCCAGCGATCTCGCCGCCGCGCAGCATCCGCGTCAGCGCGTTCTCGTCGATCACTTCCCCGCGCGAGGTGTTCACGATCACCGCCTCGCGCTTCATCAGCTTCAGGCGCCGCGCGTTCATCAGGTGGAACGTCGACGGCGTATGCGGGCAGTTGACCGAAATCACGTCCATCCGCGCAATCATCTGGTCAAGGCTTTCCCACCACGTCGCCTCCAGCGCCTGTTCCACATCCGCGTGCAACCGGCGCCGGTTGTTGTAATGCACCTGCATCCCGAACGCGCTCGCCCGTCGCGCCACTGCCTGCCCGATCCGGCCCATGCCCAGAATGCCCAGCCGCTTGCCCGCCACGCGCCCGCCCATGAAGGCCGTCGGCGCCCAACCGGCCCAATTGCCCGCCTGCATCACCGCCATGCCCTCGGGCACGCGGCGCAGCACGCTCAGCATCAGGGCCATCACCATGTCGGCGGTGTCATCGGTCATCACGCCGGGCGTGTTGCTCACCAGAACGCCCCGTTGCCGCGCCGTGGCGACATCCACATGATCCACCCCCGCGCCGTAATTGGCGATCAGCTTCAGCCGGTCGCCCGCCTGCCCCAGCATGCCGCCGTCGATCCGGTCGGCGATGCAGGGCACCAGCACGTCGGCGCGGCGCATCGCCTCCACCAACTCCTCGCGGGTCATCGGGCGATCATCCTCGCGCAAGGCGACGTCGAACAACTCGCTCATCCGTGTCTCGACCGCTTCGGGCAACCGTCGCGTAACGACAACACTCAACCGCTGATGTGGCATGTCCTTGCTCCGCCTTGTGGATTTCCGCTCTTGCGCATGACACTCTCCCATCGCTGACCCCGGCGCAAGATCGGGGGCGCGTTCGAGGACATGACAGGGCGCCGCGCCGAACGGCCAGGCCCCCGGATCGAGGCAGGAACTTCATGCGGATCGCTCAGATCGGCCTTTTCGCTTTGGTGCTGACCCCGCTCCAGGGCGTGGCGTGGCCCGCCACGGCCCAGACCACCGACGCCATACCCGCCGCCACAGCCGCAGCCGCAGCCACAGCCGCCACCGCCGCCGCTGTCGTCGCCGCCCAGGCGCCGGCTGACCCTGCTGTCGAGAACCAACCCCACCTCGGCCCGGAAACGGGCTTCCCGTTGCCCCGCTACGTATCCCTCCGCGCCGGCGAGGCGAATGCACGGCGCGGCCCGTCGCGCAGCCACCGCATCGACTGGGTCTTCGCCCGGCGCAACATGCCGTTGATGGTGGTCGCCGAATACGGCCACTGGCGCCGCGTCGTGGATCAGGACGGCGCGGGGGGCTGGATGCACTATTCGCTCCTCTCGGGCGAGCGCACCGCCATTGTGGAAGTTCCGATGCTGCCGATCTACGCGCGGCCCGATGTCACATCCACCCTGCGCGCCACGGCCGAGATGGGCGTCACCGGCGCACTTTCGCAATGTCGACCCGGTTGGTGCCTGATGGAGGTCGGCGGCTATCGTGGCTGGGTCGATGCAAACGCGATCTGGGGCGTCGATCCCGGCGAGACCTTCGACTGACGCCATTTCCGGAATTGATATACCATTGATATACCAAAGGGTGCCGAAAAGCGCTTTCGGGGCGGAAGTCACCCCGCCGCCACGCCTACCATATGGTGTGCCGGGCCAAGGGCATCTGCCCTCACGCCACCCGGTCCAGCCCACGCCCTTTCAGCAGCGCCTCAACCCCCGGCATCCGGCCCCGGAACGCGGTGTAAAGCGCCTCCGGCTCGCGGCTTCCACCCGCCGAAAGGATGTTTGTTTCCAATGCTTTGGCTCGCTCTGGATCGAAGGCGCCACCGGCTTCGCGGAACGCATCGAACGCATCCGCGTCCATCACCTCCGACCACATGTAGCTGTAATACCCGCTGGAATATCCGTCGCCCGCAAAGACATGGGCGAATTGCGGCGTCGCGTGCCGCATCCCGATGGCGCGCGGCATACCCAAAGCGGCCAGTGTTTTCTCTTGCGATTCCATGGGGTTGGATGGTGCCGCCCCGTCGTGGAAATCCAGATCCACCAGGGCACTTGCGACATATTCCACCGTCGAGAAGCCCATGTCGTAGGTCTGGGCCGCCAGAAGCCGCTCCAGAAGCGCCTTTGGCATCGCTTCGCCCGTATCGATGTGACGGGCGAATTTCTCAAGGACTTCAGGCACTTCCAGCCAATGTTCGTATAGCTGCGAGGGCAATTCCACGAAGTCCCGCGCCACCGATGTGCCGGAGATCGAGCCGTAAGTGACATCGCTCAGCATCTGGTGCAGCGCATGCCCGAACTCGTGAAACAACGTCCGCGCGTCGTCATAGGACAGCAGCGCGGGCGAGCCTTTCGCGAAGTTGCACACGTTCACGACGATCGGCCGCGTGTCGCCGCCCAGCTTCTTCTGGGACCGCATCGCCGAACACCACGCGCCCGACCGCTTCGATCCGCGCGCAAAGTAATCTCCAATGAAAACAGCGATATGCTTGCCGTTCCGCGTGACGTCCCACGCCCGCGCGTCGGCATGGTAAAGGGCCACGTCCAGCGGCTTGAACTCCAGTCCGAACAGCCGGTTGGCGCAATCGAAGGACGCCGCGATCATCGCATCCAGCGACAGGTAAGGCTTCAACGCCGCTTCATCGAGATCGTGCTCGGCCTTGCGCCGTTTCTCCGAGTAGTAGCGCCAGTCCCACGGCTCCAACGGCCCGTTGACGCCATCCTCGGCCATCATCGCGACCAGCTTTTCGCCATCCACAAGGGCCTGCGCCTTCGCCGGTTCCCAGACAGCCATCAGCAGATCGCGCACCTTTTCGGCGGATCCGGCCATCTCCGTTTCCAGTTTGAAGGCCGCAAAATCCTTGTATCCCAGAAGCTTGGCCCGTTCCTCGCGCAGCGCCAGCGTCTCGGCGGCGATGCCCAGATTGTCCGTCTCGCCGCCATTCGCGCCCCGTGCAGCCCAGGCTCGATAGGCCTTTTCCCGCAAGTCGCGACGCGGCGAGAATTGCAGGAACGGCACGATCAACGACCGCGACAGCGTCACCACCGGGCCCTTCGCGCCTTTTTCTTCCCCCGCCGCGCGGGCGGCTTCGACGACGAAGCCCGGCAAGCCGTCCAGGTCCGCCTCCGCCAATTCCATGAACCAGCTCCGCTCATCCGCCAGCAAGTTCTGGGTGAATTGCGTCCCCAACACGGCCAGCCGCGATTTCACGTCGGTCAACCGCTCCCGCGCCGATCCGTCCAGCGCCGCCCCCGACCGCACGAAGGACCGATGCGTCAGGTAAAGGACACGCGCCTGTTCCGCCGACAGCCCCAGCGCATCACTGCGCTGCCAAAGCGCATCGATCCGCGCGAAGAGCTTGGAATTGTTTGTGATTTCCGAGGAATAGGCCGACAGTTTGGGCGCAAACTCACGCTGCAATGCCTCGCGCGCGGGCGTCGCGTCGGCACCCGCGAGGTTGTAGAACACCCCCGCGACCCGGTCCAGCAGCCCGTCGGCCAGTTCCAGTGCCTCGATCGTGTTGGCAAAGCTCGGTGCGTCCGGATTGTCCGCGATCGCCGCAACCGCCGCCCGCCCCTCGGCCAGTGCCGCCTCCATCGCCGGTCCGAAATCCTCGTCCCGGATCCGCGCGAAAGGCGGCAATTCGAACGGTGTATCCCAAATTTCGATCAGCGGATTGGTCATGGCACGGTCTCCTTTTGCCAAAAGATAGTCCCTATCCGCCCCGTCGGCACCCCCTATCGGCGCTGTCCCTGCCGCAAATGCCGCTCCAATCGGCGCAGCAGCAGCGACAAGGTGACCGTCATCGTCAGGTAAATGAGGGCAACCACGTTGTAGGTCTCGAAATAGCGGAAGTTCGATGCAGCGATCACCTTGCCCAGTTGCGTCACATCCAGAACCCCCAGCACCGAGACAAGCGACGAATCCTTCACCATTGCCACGAAGTCATTGCCCAATGGCGGCAGGATCGTGCGGATCGCCTGCGGAAAGACCACGTGGCGAAAGCGGTTCCAACGGCTGAGGCCCAGTGCGTCCGCGGCCTCGATCTGGCCCGGATCGACCGATTGCAGACCGGCGCGAAACACCTCGGCGATGAACGCGGAATACCCGATGGCCAGGGCGATAACTGCCCGATACAAAAGGGGAAAATCGCGGGTTCGGATCACATCAAGCCCTACCCAGGTGGCCAGCCAATTATAGCCTGCGACCAGCCCGGGCGCGAAAACGAAAGCGATGTAAAGCAGCAGGACGATCATCGGCAGGCCCCGCACGACCTCGATCCACAGACGCGCCCCCTGCCGCAGGACAAGACTGCGCGACAGGCTCATCAATGCAAGGCCAAGCCCCATCGTCGCCGCCATGGCGAATCCCACGAGCGTCACGACGATGGTGATCACCACGCCGCGCCCCAGCGTGCCCAGGATCTGCCGATAGAGATCATCGGTCCACACCTGCCACAGCGCGTAAAGACCGAAGACGCCAAGCGCCACCAGCCACCAGGGGAAGTCCTTGTCCTGTGGGGAAGGGGCGCCCATCGTGATCACGCGCGCCGGGGCGGCCCGGCGCGCTGCCTTGTCCTACTGGCCGAGGTTGTAATCAACGAACCAGCGCTGATCCAGCTCCGCCAGTGTCCCGTCCGCGCGCATGTCCGCAATCCCGGCATCGAAGGCCGCCACCAACGGGCTGTCATTGGGGAAGATGAAGCCGAATTCTTCCGTTCCCAGCGGCTCTCCGATCAGGGCCAGCCGATCCGGGTTGGCGCTGACATAGCCTTGCCCTCCGGCCTCGTCGGCGAGCACCATGTCCACATCGCCCACCAGCAAGGCCTGAATCGCCGCCGGGATCGTTTCAAACAGCACCAGCCGCGGGTTGGCCTCGTCCCCGTCGAGCACGTCATAGACGCCCACATAGAACGGCGTGGTGCCCGCCTGCGTGCCGATCAGAAGCTCGGACTCGGCGGCGAAACTGGCGGCATCGGTGAAGCGGTTCTCGTCCGTGGCGACCAGCATCCGCATCTGACTGACCATATAAGGCACTGAAAAGTCGACGAGTTCCGCGCGGTCCTCGCGGATAGTTATGCCCGTCATTCCCATGTCGAACTGGCCATCGGCGACAGCCGGGATCATGGCCTCCCAACTGATGTTCTGGATCACCGGGGTGAAGTTCAGCCGCTCCGCAAGGATCTCCAGCGCGTCATACTCCCAGCCGATCGCAAGGCCGGTCACAGGATCGACGAATTGCAACGGCGGGTAGGCGTTCTCGGTGACGACGACAACTTCGGCCCCGCCGAGGTCGGGCAGATGCGCATCGGCTGCGGCGGCAACCGGCACGATGGTGGCCAAGGCGACGGTGATCAGATATTTCATGGTTCAGATTCCCCTGTTGATTTTCGCCAAGTATGGCGCAGGCCTCGCCCGCGTCCAGCCCTTGCCCTCATAGCCCGCCGCAAACCGCACATTCGGCGCGCCGCTGCACGGCAATCAGGCGGCTTTCCCCGTGCAGCCCGTCAAAGATCAACATCCGCCCGCGCAACCCCTGCCCCGCGCCCGTGATCTCCTTCACCGCCTCCAGCGCCATGATCGAGCCGACGACGCCGGGCAAGGCACCGATCACGCCCGTTTCGGCGCACGTCGCCGACAGGCCCGGCGCGGGCGCCTCGGGGAACAGGCACGCCATGCAGGGCGCTCCGCCTGCCGGGTCGTAAAGCGTCACCTGTCCCTCCCAGGCCGAGATCGCACCTGCCAACACGGGCCGACCCGCCGCCACAGCGGCCCGGTTCACCATCGCGCGCACCGCGAAACTGTCGGTGCCATCGAGCACAAGATCGTATTCCGCGATTAAGCCCGTCGCGATGTCCTCCGTCAGTGCGCGGTTGTAAGGACGCAGATCGACATGGGGGTTGAGTGCGCGCACCGCCGCCTCCGCCGAAAACACCTTGGGCATGTCGATCCGCGCATCGGTGTGGATCACCTGCCGTTGCAGGTTCGACAGGCTGACCGTATCGGCATCGATCACCCCGATCCGCCCGACACCCGCCGCCGCAAGGTAAAGCAGCGCGGGCGATCCCAGCCCCCCGGCCCCCACCACCAGAACGCCGGCCCGCTTCAGGGCCAGTTGCCCGCCGCCACCGATGTCCGGCAGGGTGATGTGGCGGGCATAGCGCTCAAGCTCGGCATCCGAGAATGGCCCCGCATCGGGCGTCGTCACCCGCTCCGCCTCAAGCGCCTGCGCCTGCCCGCGCAGTCGTTGCAGCACCGCCCGATAGGCCAGCACCAATACCAGCGCCCCCCCCAGCAGAAGCCACAGCGCCGGCGAGGCGCCCGTCGCCTCGCGCAGCGGATGGCCCGCAGGCAAGGCCACCTGCACAGCCAGAACCACGACATAGAGCAATCCCAATGCATAAAGCCGCGCCTGCACCGGCGCCTTCAGTGCAACACCGATACCCCAAAGCACCCCGGCAAGGATCAGGACGAACAGCATCAGCCGATCCCGGTGGAGCCGAAGCCCCCGGCGCCGCGGGCCGTGCTATCCAACGTTTCTACCTGCTCGAACCGAACCTGCAGCACCGGCGCCACGACGGCCTGCGCGATCCGCGCACCATGCTCCACCCGGAACGGCTCCGCCCCGAGGTTGACCAGGATCACACCCAGCGGCCCGCGATAATCCGCGTCGATCGTCCCCGGCGCATTGGCCAGCGTCACTCCGTGCTTCAATGCCAGGCCCGAGCGGGGCCGGATCTGCAACTCGACCCCCTTTGGCAGGGCGAGGCGCAATCCGGTCGGCACCAATCCGCGTGCGCCCGGCTCCAGCACCAGACCGCCCCGCTCGGCCGGCGCGAAATTCGCGCGCAGGTCGGCACCGGCCGCTCCCGCCGTGGCATAATCGGGCAGGGCGATGTCCCCATCGGCCCAGTCTTCCTTCAGCACCTCGATCCTCACCTGACCTTGCCCCTTCATCTTGGGAGAAAACGCAAATTCCCGGTCTCAGCCCGCACTCAACGCCGCCGCGATGCGCCCGGCCAGCCGCGCGGCGACCTCGGCCTTGGGCAGTAGCGGCCATTCCTCGGCCCGGTCCTCGGAAATCAGCGTGATCCGGTTCGCGGTCCCGCCCATGATCCCCGTCGCGGGCGAGACATCGTTCGCCACGATCCAGTCGCAGCCCTTGCGTGCGCGCTTGGCTGTCGCATGGGCCACCACGTCATCCGTCTCCGCCGCGAAGCCGACGACAAGGGCCGGTCGCCCCTCGCCCATCTGAGCCACGGTGGCGAGGATGTCCGGATTCTCGGCGAAATCGAGCACCGGCGCGCGACCGGTGCCGTCCTTCTTCATCTTCGAGCCTCTGGCATTCTCCACTCGCCAATCGGCCACCGCCGCAGCGAAGACCGCCACATCGGCGGGCAGGGCCGCCGCGACCGCCTCGGACATCTGCTGCGCCGTTTCGACCGCGATCACGTTCACCCCGCCGGGGAACGGCACGCTGGCAGGTCCCGTCACGAAGGTTACCCGTGCGCCCAGGTCGCGCAGCGCGGCGGCCAGCGCCGTGCCCTGCGCGCCCGACGACCGGTTGGCGATATAGCGCACCGGATCGATCGGCTCGTGTGTCGGGCCCGAGGTCACGATCACATGCCGCCCTTTCAGCGGTCCGTCCCCAAGCGCCGCCCAGGCCGCAGCGACGATGGCGGGCACCTCCGCCATGCGGCCCGGCCCGAATTCGCCACACGCCATCGCGCCCTCGTCCGGGCCAACGACCAGAACGCCGTCGCCGCGCAGCGTGGCCAGGTTGCGTTGGGTGGCGGGATGCTCCCACATCCGCACATTCATGGCCGGGGCGATCAGCACCCGCTTGTCGGTCGCGATCAGTACGGTCGAAGCCAGATCGTTCGCCTGGCCATTGGCCATTTTCGCCATCAGATCCGCCGTCGCGGGCGCGACCAACACCAGATCGGCGCTTCGGCTCAACTCAATATGGCCCATCTCGGCTTCGTCGGTCAGGTCGAACAGGTCGCGATACACTTTTTGCGCCGCCAGTGCCGAAGCGCTGAGCGGCGTCACGAATTCCTCCGCCGCGCGTGTCAGGACCGGCACGACCTCCGCCCCCTGGTCCCGAAATCGCCGGATCAGATCCAGCGATTTGTAGGCCGCGATGCCGCCACCGATGATCAGAAGTATCCGCTTGTCTCTCAGCATGTCCCGCCCTCCTGCTCGCCCTGTCAGGGTAGGCGGCGCTTCCCGACCCTACAATCGGATTCGAGTGGCAAAATCGTGTTGCCCTCCGGGCAGGTGTCCTGCTGCTCAGGCCTCGGCCGCACCCGCGATGGCCGCCACGTGCCGTGCAAGCGAACGTCGGCGCGTCAACCGCCATCAGGTTAAATCGAGAGACGGGCCAGCACCGACAAATGCCCTTGACCGACTGGACGACCTCATGGCCAGAAGGCTCAGCGCGTCGCAATTGTCATGGTCAAGACTGCGTCCAGGGGGTTGGCCGCCCCGGAAAAGGGCGCAACCATCAGGGCAAGTACGAACAATCCAGCCAGCAGGGCAAGCGGCGCATGGAGGACTATGCGGCGAAGAATGACCGCACCTCCTTCGACTGGGCTTCCAGCGTCTTGCGCATTTTGGCGAAGGCGGCGGCTTCCAACTGTCGCACGCGCTCCTTTGACAGGCCAAGCTCCGTCCCGAGGCTTTCCAACGTTCGCGGATCGTCACGCAGCTTCCGCTCGCGCACAATGAACCGCTCGCGGTCATTCAATGCCTTCATCGATATGATAAGCCATTCGCGCAATTGCGCCCGGTCGTGGTCGGCTTCCACCAGGTCAGCGGCCTGATCGCTGTCATCCTCCAGCACGTCGATCCATTCGCGCCCCTCGTCCTCGGCGGATTGCGTGGCGTTCAGGGAATAATCCGACCCCGCAAGACGCCCCTCCATCATCTCCACGTCATGCAGCGGCACGCCGACCTCAGTGGCGATCATCTGGCGCAATTGGTGCTTGTCGAGGGACTGCCCCTCGGCCATCGCCTCGCGCTCCAACCGGGCCTGCACCCGACGCATGTTGAAGAACAGCGATTTCTGGGACGAGGTGGACCCTGTGCGCACCATTGACCAGTTGCGCATCACGTGGTCCTGGATCGACGCCTTGATCCACCAAACCGCGTAGGTCGAAAAGCGCACGCCGCGATCCGGATCGAATTTGTCGGCGGCCTTCATCAGGCCAAGCCCCGCTTCCTGGATCAGGTCGTTCATCGGTGCGCCGTAGCGCTTGAACTTCGACGCCATCGAAATCGCAAGGCGCATGTAGGCCGTCACCAGCCGGTGCAAGGCCGCTTCGTCCCGCTCGTCGCGCCACGCATAGGCAAGGCGTAGTTCCGTCTCGGCATCCAGAAGCTCGGCCTTCATGGCACGACGGGAAAAAGACTGATCCGATCTGACATCCAAAGTCATCTGCTTACCCCTGGTTCGATCTGCAAGCGACACACCTGTTTCGAGGTGTTTACAAACGGTTTACGCATCAACACACCATTCGGTTCACTTTTCGGGACAGAAAATTGCATCTTCCTCCTCTCAGCCTTGTCCTTGGCGGCATCTCCAGCGGCAAATCCGCCTTCGCCGAGCGCATGGTGCGCCAATGCGGCCTTGCGAAAGTCTATGTCGCGACGGCCGAGGCCCGGACCGGGGTTCAGGCCGAACAGATTTCCGCGCATCGGGCGCGGCGCTCCGGGCAGGGATGGCGGACGGTAGAAGCGCCCTATGACACCGCCATGGCGCTGTCGCAGGTGGAACCCGGCGAGGTAGCGCTTCTCGACAGCGTTACCCTCTGGCTGACCACGCTGATGATCGATGACGGCGACTGGAAGGAGGAGCTGGACATCCTGATCGAGGTGCTGCTGCAGCTCCGCTCGCCTGTGGTGCTGGTCAGCGACGATGTCGCCTCCACGCCGGTGCCCGAGGATGCACTGTCGCAGGCGTTTCAGCGGGCGCAGGGCGCGGTCAACCAACGCCTCGCCTCCCATGCCGATCTGGTGGTCTACTTGACCGCAGGGCTGCCGCACGTCCTGAAGGGTCGGCCGGACCTCGATGCCGTGGACGCGCCATGGTAAGGGACGATCACCGCGCGGCATCGGCCCCATCACCCGGTTTCATTTGACGCCGCCTCGAACCGCGCGTTTACCTGCCGCCATGGCATATGACCTCCTCATCGGGCAGAAGTCCTATTCAAGTTGGTCGTTGCGCGGCTGGCTGGCCTTCGCCGCGTTCGACATTCCCGTGACCCTTCATTCCGCCGAGATCTATGGCGAGACGTTCCAAGCCGACGTGATGCGGTTCGGCGGCAATGCCACGGTGCCCGCCGTACGCACGCCCGAAGGCGGCTTGCTGACCGATAGCATCGCCATCGCCTGGCACCTGGCGGACGCGTTCCCCGATCGCGGCCTGTTGCCAAGCAAGCCGGTGGACCGTGCCGAGGCGCAGAGCATCATCGCCGAGATGCATTCCGGCTTCACCGCGCTGCGCGCGGCCTGCCCGTGCAACCTGCGCACCGCTTGGGCAGGCTTCCAACCCTCGGACGCTGTGCTGGCTGATGTCGCCCGCGCCGAGATCATCTGGACCCGCGCTCTCGATCGCTCCGGCGGGCCGTTCCTTTACGGGGCTTTCACGCTGGCCGATGCCTTCTACGCACCGCTCGCCACCCGCTTGCTGACCTATGGGCTGCCGATGTCCGACACGGCCCATGGCTACGTGAAGGCGATCACCACGCATCCCGCGTTTCTCGACTGGCGCGCGGAAGGGCTGAAGGAAGAGGCCGAGATCGCGCGCTATGACAAGGCACCGCTCAAGCGGGTGCCGTTCCCGACCTTCGGTTAACGTTGGCCGCATCGCGTTAACGATTCGCTAACCACCTTCCCGCTACGGCTGGGACATGTTCGACACCGGCAGTTCCGAATCCCTTGCGCTGACCCATACCGTCGCCTTCGAAGGTCTCGAAGCCCGGCGGGTGGAGGTTCAATGCGCGGTCACGGCCGGCCTGCCCGGCTTCGCCATCGTCGGACTGCCCGACAAGGCGGTGTCGGAGGCGCGTGAACGGGTCCGCACCGCGTTGCAGGCCATGGCAATCGCCATGCCCTCGCGCAGGATCACCGTCAACCTCTCGCCCGCCGACCTGCCCAAGGAGGGCTCCCATTTCGACCTGCCCATCGCTCTCGCCCTTCTGGCGGCGCTTGGCATCGTGCCCAAGGACCGGGTGGAGGAGACCGTGTCGCTGGGTGAGATGGCCTTGAACGGGCGGCTGGTGCCGGTTCTGGGCGCGCTGCCCGCAGCCCTTGCCGCAGGGGAAGACGGTCACGCACTGCTCTGCCCGGCCGCCTGCGGGGCCGAAGCGGCCTGGGTGGGCGCCACGCCGGTCTTCGCTGCCGCATCGTTGGCCGAACTGGTCGGCCACCTCACCGACCGTTCGCCACTGGAACCCGCAAAACCGGGGGAGGCCGTGGCTGAAGCAGGAACCAAATGCCTGTCCGAAGTGCGCGGCCAGGAACGGGCCAAACGCGCGTTGGAGATCGCGGCGGCAGGTCGGCACCACTTGTTGATGGTCGGATCGCCGGGCTCGGGCAAAAGCATGCTCGCCGCGCGCCTGCCCGGCATCCTGCCACCGCTCTCCGCCGCCGAGGCGCTGGAGACCTCCATGATCCACTCGCTGTCCGGCCTGCTCGACGAAGGTGGCATTTCCCGCACGCGCCCCTACCGTGCACCGCACCATACGGCCTCGATGGCGGCCATTGTCGGCGGTGGGCGCGGTGCAAAACCGGGCGAGATCAGCCTTGCCCATAACGGCGTCCTGTTTCTCGATGAGTTCCCCGAATATCCTCGCGCGGTGCTGGAAACCCTGCGCCAGCCGATCGAAACGGGCGACGTGGTGGTGGCCCGCGCCAATGCCCATGTCACCTATCCGTGCCGTTTCCTGCTGATCGCCGCCGCGAATCCCTGCCGCTGCGGACTGCTCTATGACGCGGGCGCGGCCTGCAATCGCGCTCCGATCTGCGGTCAAGAGTATATGGGCAAGATTTCGGGGCCCCTGATGGACCGCTTCGACCTGCGGCTCGAAGTGCCGCCGGTGGCCTATGCCGACCTCGACCTGCCCGCCACGGGCGAGACCAGCGCAGCGATTGCGGCCCGCGTGGCGCAGGCGCGCGCCATGCAGGCGGCGCGGTTCAAGGCGCTCGGCTCTGCCGCACTGGTCAATGCCGATGCGGAGGGTGCGCTGCTCGACCAGATCGCGACGCCCGATGCGCCCGGCAAGGCGCTGCTCCTGCAGGCCGCCGACCGCCACCACCTGACCGCGCGCGGCTATCACCGCATCCTGCGGCTGGCGCGCACCATCGCCGATCTGGAGGGCGCAACGACGGTGGGTGCGCCCCATATCGCCGAGGCGGTCGGCTATCGCCTAATCGGCACGCGGGAGGGCTAGGATCGCGCGCACGAAGGCCCCGGCTTGCGCAATGGCCTCCGTTCCTTCCGGGATCAGGTCGTGGAACACGTGCCAGGCATGAACCGTATCGGGCCAGCATTGCAGCGTCACCCGACCACCTCCCGCGCGCAGGACCTCGGCCATGCGCAGCGCATCGTCACGCAGGATCTCGGTCGCGGAATAGTGGATCAGCACCGGCGGTGGCGCGTCGAACCGGGCAAACAGGGGCGACAGGCGTGGGTCCCTCGGGTCGGCACCCGGGGCCGCGAAGCCGACCAGATCGGGCAGGCGTTCGGGCGGGAACAGCGGATCGGTCGCGGCATTGGCGACATGGGACGCTCCACTGCCGCTCAGATCCGTCCAGGGCGAAAACGCGATCAGGCCAGCGGGCCGCTGCCCCTCGGCCAGGAGGCTTGCAAGAAGCGACAGGGCCAGCCCGCCGCCTGCGGAATCGCCACCCAGGATGATCCGGCCCTGATCGACCTCGCCTTTGACAAGCCCATCCCAGGCCCGCCGCGCATCGTCCTGCGCCGCCGGGAACGGCGCCTCGGGTCCAAGACCATAGACCGGCGCGACAACACGGCAGCCGGTGGCCCGAACCAGCGCGCGGATCAGGCCGCGATGGGTCCAGGGCGAGCCCGCGATATACCCGCCGCCATGGAAATAAAGCAAAACGTCATCGCCCTGCCCCGCCATTGGCGCCACAAGGCGCGCCACGAAGGGAGAAGCCTGGCTCGTTTCCACAACCCCCCGTCGCGATCCGCCCAGTAGCAACGCAACCCTTTCGAAATGGGACCGCAATGGCTCGGGTCGCTGCGCCCTGCGCAACTTCGGCTTGCCCAGCAGACGGCAGCCAAGGTTGAGCAGTCGCGCGCGCAGACTCATGCGGCGGCGACCCGCCCCTCGACGGCCGCCCAGATCTTCGCGGCGATATTGATCCCGTCGAATCGCTCCAGTTCCTGGATGCCCGTGGGCGAAGTGACGTTGATCTCGGTCAGCCAGCCGCCGATCACGTCTATGCCGACAAAGATCTGCCCCATCTCCTTCAGGCGCGGGCCGATGATTGCGCAGATCTCGCGCTCGCGCTCGGTCAGTCGGGTCGCCTCCGGGCGGCCACCGACATGCATGTTGGACCGTGTCTCGCCCTCGGCGGGGACGCGGTTGATCCCGCCCACGGGCTCCCCGTCCACCAGGATCACCCGTTTGTCGCCCGCCGAGACGTCTGGCAGGAACTTCTGCATGATGAGCGGCTCCCGGTTGATGCCGGCAAACAACTCATACAGCGAATTCAGGTTGCGATCTTCCGGCGTCAGGCGAAACACCCCCGCTCCGCCATTGCCATAGAGCGGCTTCAGGATCACATCGCCATGGTCCGCCTTGAACGCCTTCAGCATCTCCAGGTTTCGGGCGACCATGGTGGGCGGCGTCAGGTCCGGATAATCGAGAACCAGAAGCTTTTCCGGCGAATTGCGGACCCAGAACGGATCATTCACGACCAGCGTCGTGCCCCGCAGGCGATCCAGCAGGTGCGTGGTGGTGATGTAACCCATGTCGAAGGGCGGGTCCTGACGCAGCCAGATCACGTCGACCTCCGCCAGATCGACAATGCGCGCCTCTCCGGCGATGACATGATCCCCCTGAACCCGCCGAACCGTCACCGACCGCACCCGTGCCATCACGCGATCCTCGCGGTAGAACAGATCCTCCGGGGTGTAGACCAGGACCTCATGGCCGCGCGCCTGCGCCTCTTCCGCAAGCCGGAAACTCGAATCGGCGGCGATGTTCACCGCCTCGATCGGGTCCATCTGAAACGCAACCAACATGCCTGTCCCTCCGGTTCAACCGCACGGCTCTTACTTGGCGCGGCGGCAGGCCGGGTGCAATGGGGACGCGGAAGTTCAGGCCGCCAATGCGTTGGGGATCACGTCGATCCGGCCCATGTCATCGACCAGCGCGACATCGAAGCGCATCGGCGTCGCCGCGCCCTTGGGGAAGGTTCCAAGGCAATGCTCGGCGCTGCGCAGCAGGCGCGCGATCTGTCGCTGCGACAGGCTTTCGGCGGCCCGCGCAAAGCTCCGGGATTTCTTCACCTCCACGAAGATGACCTCCCCGTCCTTTTCGAGAACCAGGTCGATTTCTCCTGCCGGGCCGCGCCACCGCTGGGCCACGACGCGGTGACCGTGATCCACATAAGCACGCAACACCTGCAGTTCGGCAGCCTTGCCCGCGAGATACGACACGATACCACTCATGATCCATCCTCCTCCTTGAGACGCAAGGCGGACTGGTAGACATCCCGCCGCGACAAACCGAACGCTTCGGCGACCTTGGCCGCCGCCGCCTTGACCGGCATCTCCAACAACGCCTGCTTCAACGCCACCTCCACATCGCCCGCATCTGCGATCCGGACGGGCGCACGGGCGATGACCAGGACGATTTCACCCTTCAACGCGCGATCCGCGATCTGGTCGGCGACCCTGCGGCACGTGCCGCGCAGAACTTCCTCGAATCGCTTGGTCAGTTCCCGGCACAACGCGATGTTGCGGTCATCCCCCAGAGCCTCGGCCAATTCACCTAAGATTCGGTGAACGCGTTTCGGGCTTTCGTAGATGATCACGGTCGCACCCGCCGCATCCAGTCCTTCGATCCACTTTCGGCGCGCGCCGGCCGCCGAAGGGGCGAAGCCAGCGAACAGGAAACGGTCGGATGCCAGCCCCGACACCGTCAGGGCCGCCAGGGCGGCGGAAGCCCCCGGCGCGGAAAACACCGCGAACCCGGCGTCGATGGCCGCCCGGCCCAATTGGTATCCCGGGTCGGCCACCAGCGGCGTCCCCGCCTCGGATACATAAGCCACCGACCTGCCCTGCCCCAGCGCCGCCAGCACCTTGGGCCGCGCTTCGGCGCCGTTATGGTCGTGGTAGGCGATCATCGGGCGGCCCTCGACCTTCACGCCGTGGATCTCCATCAATTTGCGCGCCGTTCGCGTATCTTCGGCCGCAATCACATCGGCGGCGGCCAGGATATCGAGCGCGCGCAACGTGATATCGCGGGCCGAACCAATGGGCGTGGCGACAAAATGCAGCCCCGGCGAGACCTTTCCTCCTGCGCTCATGGGCGCGGGTCCGCCAACCGGGCAAGCGGCCCGATCAAGGCGCTTGCCTTGGGGGGCATCAATGGTCCATCTGCGCGTGGCAGGGGCCGGTTGCCCCGGCCGGACCGCCGGGCAGATCGTTTACTTGACCGCGCATTCGCCTTAGCTTGCATCGAGGGGCCTCCCGGCTCTGGTTTCTAACTCACCCTGAGGGGAGGACGCGTTTCTCATGGTTTCCGGTTTCAACAGCCTTCGCAACCCGCTCCGGGTTGTTGCCGCTCTTGTCGTGACATTCGTGCTGACCGCCTGCCAGTTCGGCGGTGGCCCGGTAACCCTCGGCGGTCCGCGCCTGAGCGGTCAGACCGTGAACGTCGCAATGCTGCTGCCAGTGAGCGGCGCGGGCGGCGATGCGATGCTGGCCCAGAGCCTCGAGAACGCGGCCCGACTGGCCGCGGCGGATGTGGCAGCGGGGGCGACGATCCAGATCACCGTCTACGACACTGCCGGCAATGCCGCCACCGCCGCCACCCGCGCGCAGGAGGCCGTCGCCGCCGGTGCCGATGTCATCGTCGGGCCGGTCCGGTCGGACGCCGCCGCCGCCGTCGGCGTGGCTGTCGCGAATTCCAACATCGCGGTGCTCAGCTTCTCCAACAATACCGAAATCGCTGGCGGCAACGTCATGGTGCTGGGCTATACCTTCGCCAATACCGCCAGTCGAATTGTCGGTTACGCCGCCCAACAGGGCCGCGGCAACATCGTGCTGGTCCATGCAGCCAACCTCGCGGGCGAAGTGGCGCGCGATGCCGTGCGCAGCGCTGCCGCCCGCACCGGCGCCACGATTTCCGCCACCGTCCCCTATGAATTCAGCCAGGTTGGCGTGGTGAACGTGGTGGGCGAAGTAACCAGCGCCGTCCGCTCGGGCGGGGCTAATTCGGTCCTGCTGACCTCGGACAGCGCCGGGGCGCTGCCACTCTTCGCGCAACTTCTGCCAGAGAACGGGCTCGGCACCGAAGTGCAGATGATGGGACTTACCCGCTGGGATATCCCGCCCGCGACGCTGGAACTGTCCGGCCTGCAGGGCGGCTGGTTCACCCTTCCCGATGGCGGCGCGGCAGCCGATTTCAACGCCCGTTATGCCGCTGCCAATGGCACCCCGCCCCATGCCCTCGGCGGACTCGGCTATGACGCGATCCGCGCCGTGACGCAGGCAGCGACCGCCGGTCGCCTCGGCCCCGCCGACCTTGTCGCCGCCGGCCAGGTCGAGGGCGCGGGCGGCGCGTTCCGCTTCCTGCCCGACGGCACCACCGAACGCGCGCTGGCCGTGGCCCAGATCGTCAACCAACAGGTGAGCGTGATTGACCCCGCCCCCAGACGCCTCGGTGGCCCCGGTCTCTGACCGGGACCGGAACCCGCATCTTTCCGACGCTTCCGAGCCGGGCACGCTGCTGCTGCCCGATACCGACATCGTCGACCGCGTCGCGCTTGCGGCACGGATCGACGCCGTCTGCCGCATTGCCCCCAACGCAGGCGCGATCCGTGCCGCCACCGTTGCGGAACTGAGCACCGCGCAGGATGCCGCACGCGCGGCGATCAAGGCAGCGATCGAGTCCGCACCCCTCGCCGCCCGCCGCGCCACCCGGTCCTATGCCTACCTGACCGACGTGCTGGTGACCGAGGTGCTGCGGGTGACGCAGACCTACCTGCACCCGACCAATATCGCGACGTCCAGCGAACGCCTCGCGGTGCTGGCTGTTGGCGGCTACGGGCGCGGCGAGATGGCCCCCTATTCGGATGTGGACCTGCTGTTCCTGACGCCCTGGAAAGTCACCGGCAAGATCGAAAGCATCATCGAATCCAGCCTTTACATGCTGTGGGACCTGCGCCTGAAGGTCGGGCATTCCTCGCGCACGGTGAAGGATTGCCTCCGTCTCGGGCGAACCGACTACACGATCCGCACCACGCTGGTGGAAATGCGTCATCTGGCGGGGGACATGTCCCTGACGGCCGAATTGCGCGACACCCTGCGCAGCCAGTTGTTCCAGTCCACCACCGGCGAATTCATCGAGGCGAAGCTGGACGAACGCACCAACCGCCACAAGAGACAGGGTGGCCAGCGCTACATGCTGGAACCCAATGTCAAGGAAGGCAAGGGCGGGTTGCGGGACCTGCAGACCCTCTACTGGATCGCCAAGTATGAACACGGCGTGGCCAAGGCCGGCGAATTGGTGAAGCTCGGCGTCTTCCGCCCCGAGGAATTCGCCGCCTTCGATGCCGCCGAGCGGTTCCTCTGGGCGGTGCGCTGCCACCTGCACCTGATCGCCGGGCGCGCGCAGGATCTGCTCAGCTTCGACATGCAGGTCGAGGTCGCGGCGCGCCTTGGCTACCACGACCATTCCGGCCGCCGCGCGGTCGAGCATTTCATGCAGGATTACTTCCGCCACGCCACCAAGGTCGGGGAAGTGACGCGGATCTTCCTGTCCGGGCTGGAGGCACGCCACGTCAAGCAGGCGCCCGCGATCCTGAACTTCCTGACCGGCCGCAACCGGCGCAAACGTCTCAAGGACGGCTATGCCGTTCGGCACAACCGGCTCGACATCGAGAAGCCCACGCAGTTCTTCGAGGACAAGTTGAACATCTTGCGGCTCTTCGAAGAGGGTCTGCGCACCGGCTACCTGATCCACCCCGACGCCATGCGCGAGGTCACGGCCCGGCTGGACCTCGTCGATGACGCCATGCGCGCCGACCCGGAAGCCAACCGCATTTTCCTCGACCTGATGCTGAAGCAAGGCAACCCGGAACGCGGGCTGCGCCGGATGAACGAGCTTGGGGTTCTGGCGGCCTTCCTGCCCGAATTCGCACCCATCGTCGCGATGATGCAATTCAACATGTATCACAGCTACACGGTGGACGAGCACACGATCCAGGTGATCTCCACCCTCGCCCAGATCGAACGCGAGGAATTGACCGAGGAACTGCCCATCGCGTCGCGCATCCTGAAGGAGGGGGTGAACCGCAGGGTGATCTACCTCGCCTGCCTGATACATGACATGGGCAAGGGTCGGAACGAGGATCACTCGATCCTCGGCGCGCGCATGGCCCGCACGATCTGTCCGCGCCTTGGCTTGAAGCCGGCGGAATGTGAGACGGTGGAATGGCTGGTGCGCTATCACCTCCTGATGTCGGACATGGCCCAAAAGCGCGACATCGCGGACCCCCGTACCGTGCGCGACTTCGCCAAGGCAGTGAAAACCCGCGAGCGGCTGGACCTTCTGACTGTCCTGACGGTCTGCGACATTCGCGGCGTCGGGCCGAATACGTGGAACAACTGGAAGGCGACACTCCTGCGCGCGCTGCACCGCGCCACGGCACAGGCGCTGGAGACGGGGCTGGAAGACCTCAACCGCGAACAGCTTCTGGGCGAGGCCAAGCGCGGCGTGCGCGAGGCGCTGGCCGATTGGCCGAAACCCGATCTAAAGGCCGAGATGGATCGCCATTACCCGCCCTACTGGCAAGGTCTCGACGTCGCCACCCAAGTCACCTTCGCCACCATGTTGCGCGGTCTGGCTGCCGATGAAATCCGCATCGACACCAAGCAGGACGCAGACCGAGACGCGACGCGCGTGTGCTTTGCGCTGGCCGACCATCCCGGCATCTTCTGCCGCCTTGCGGGGGCGCTGTCGCTGGTCGGCGCGAACGTGGTGGACGCGCGCACCTATACTTCCAAGGACGGTTATGCCACGGCAGTGTTCTGGGTGCAGGACCATGATGGCCATCCGTATGAGAAGGCCCGACTGCCGCGCCTGACCGGCATGATCCGCAAGACCCTCAACGGCGAGGTCGTGACCTCCGAGGCAATGGAGAAGCGCGACAAGATCAAGAAACGCGAACGCCCCTTCGCGGTGCCCACGACCATCACCTTCGACAACGACGGGTCGGAGATCTACACCATCATCGAAGTCGATACCCGCGACCGTCCCGGTCTGCTCTACGACCTGACCAAGACCCTTGCCGCCAACAATATCTACATCGCCTCCGCGATGATCGCGACCTATGGGGTGCAGGTGGTGGACACCTTCTACGTCAAGGACATGTTCGGCCTGAAACTGCATTCCGAACCCAAACGCGCAGCGCTGGAGCGCAAACTGCGAGACGCCATCGCGCGGGTCGCCGAACGCGCGGGGGCCTGATCCGATGCCGCCGCCCACGGCCTCTGTCACGCGCCGTCCGATCCGCCTGATCGCGGGCTTCTTCACCGTCGGCGGCTGGACCATGGCGTCGCGACTCCTGGGCTTCGTGCGCGACGTGATGCTGGCCGCCTTCCTCGGCACCGGCCCGGTGGCCGAGGCCTTCCTGGTCGCCTTCTCCCTGCCCAACATGTTCCGCCGCTTCTTCGCGGAAGGGGCCTTCAACACCGCCTTCGTGCCGCTGTTCTCCAAGAAGCTGGAGGTCGATGACGACCCCCTCGACTTCGCACAGGACGCGTTTTCCGGCCTTGCCTCGGTGCTGATCGTGTTCACGCTTCTGGCGTTGCTCTTCATGCCCGCGCTGGTGCTGGCGATGGCCAGCGGCTTCGCGGGCGATGTCCGGTTCGAACTGGCGGTCGATTTCGGGCGCATCGCGTTCGTCTATATCCTGTTCATCTCGCTGGCCGCACTGCTGTCGGGCGTGCTGAACGCCACAGGCCGCTTCGCCGCCGCTGCCGCCGCGCCGGTGCTGCTCAACATCACCCTCGTCGCAGTCCTGCTCGTGGCCGATCGCGGTTGGTTGTCCTCCATCGCGGTCGAGGTGTCCCACCCCAACGGGGCCGAGGGGTTGCCGCTGCATTACGGCACGTTGCTGTCGGTTGGCGTGGTGATTGCGGGGATCGCGCAGATGACGCTGGTCTGGATCGCGGCAGCACGCGCGGGTTATGCCCTGCGACCGCGCTGGCCCCGCCTGACCCCCGACATTAAGAAACTGGCCGCCATCGCTTTTCCTGCCATGCTGGCGGGCGGCGTGGTGCAGGTGAACCTGCTGGTGGGCCGACAGGTGGGCAGCTTCTTCGACGGCGCGATCGCGTGGCTGTCCTATGCCGATCGTCTCTACCAACTGCCGCTTGGTGTGGTCGGCATCGCCATCGGCATCGTACTGTTGCCCGACCTGTCGCGCCGCCTCGGCGCGGGCGATGCGGAGGGCGGTCGCTACGCCTTTTCCCGCGCGGGGGAAGTCGCCTTGGCGCTGACCATCCCCGCCGCCGTGGCGTTGGTGGTGATCCCGGTGCCGCTGATCTCGGTCCTGTTCCAGCGCGGTGCCTTCGGCGCGGACGATACTGCCGCAACCGCGTTGGCCCTGGCGGTCTATGGCCTCGGCCTGCCCGCCTTCGTCCTGCAAAAAGTGTTCCAACCGATCTACTTCGCGCGCGAGGATACGCGCACACCGTTCCGTTATGCCCTCGTGGCCATGGCGGTGAACGCGGTGGTGGCCGTGGGGCTGTCTTTCGTGATCGGGTTCATCGGTGCGGCCATCGCCACCAGTGTCGCGGCCTGGGTCATGGTGGGGCTGCTGTCGCGCGGGCGCCGGTCGTTGGGAGAGGTGGCACAGTTCGACGCACGCTTCCGCACACGGATCTGGCGGATCATCGCGGCCTCTGCCGCGATGGGCATTGTGCTGATCGTGCTGGAATTGCTGCTCGGCCCGTTCCTCGGTCCGTCCAGCCCCCAGCGCTACTTCGCCCTTGCGCTGCTGGTGGTTCTTGGCATGGGAAGCTATGCCGCCTTCGCCCGGCTCTTCGGCGCCTTCCGGGTCAGCGATTTCCGCGCCGCGATGCGCCGGGGCTAGGCCCATCCCGGAAGCCCCGCCCTTGCCGGGCGCAGGTCTGGCCAGTATGGATCGTCTCCCAAGAGACAGGGGCGCCCCGATGAACCTACGCAAAGCGAAAGCGGTCCTGCGCTCCGCGTTCCGGCCCACCCCCAACGACCTTGCCGCCCGCGACTGGCGACGGACTGCGCCGCGCCGCGCCCCCTCGGTGACGCCTGTCGTGGTGTTCTGTGCACCATTGATGGGCCGCCACATGGCGCAGGACTGGGGCGCGATCTCGGACGGGGTGGCGCGCATGGTCCGCAGCCTGCTGGCGCAGACCGACCGGAACTGGCTGCTGCTGCTCTGCTCCCAGGATCGTCCCGATAGCCTGCCCGACGATCCGCGCATCCACTTCCTGCCCTTCACCGCGTCCGTCAGCGGCATGGACAAGAGCATGAAGGTCGCCGCCCTGATGGCCGCGCTGCCGCAAGTGCTGGATGGACGGGACGGCTACATGCATGCGCTTGACGCCGACGACATGGTGCATCCCGACCTTGTCGGCCATATCCGGGGCGACAATAACGGGCGCGGCTACTGGCATCGATATGGTGGCATGATCGACGCGAAATCCGGCGCCATCGGCCATTGCGGCCCCCGCAGCCTGCGCTATCCCACCGCGCGCCCGTTCATGAACCAATGCGGCTCCAGCGCCGCGATCTACGTCGATTTCCGCGCCCCGCGCCGGTCCGATGAACTGGCCCGCGCCTTCTATGGCGGCGGCCACCGCAACTTTCGCATCACCGCGCGCGCGCACGGCGTCACGCTTGACCCGGTCCCCTTCGCCTCCGCGCTCTATGTCATGAATACCGGCGAGAACATGCGCGACAAGCGCGGCAAGATGGGAAAGAAATTGCGTTACCTGCGCCAGAACGCGGTTCCCGCCGCCACCCGCGACGCCCTGCAGCGCTGCTTCGGATGGATCGCGCCCGACGGCTCCGGCACCGAAACGCCGCCTAGCGCTGCCGCATCCGCGCCACCATACGCCGCCACCCCCCGGGGCTGACCACGAAGGACAGCGCCAATCCCGCGACAAACCCCGAGAAATCGGCCACCACCGTCCCGAAATCCCCGTTGAGCAACGCGAAGATCAACTGCACCGCCAGAAGCGCCCCGATCAGCGCGAAGGCCCGCAACCGGCTGGAACCCTGTCCATCCGCGCGCATCCACATCAGGAAGGTGAAGGCCCCGATCAGCCCGTAAACCCCCGGGTAGCCGCCGATCAGCGGGTAGGGACTGTCCAGCAACACGACGAAGCCCAAAGCTCCCATGACCGCTGACACCCAGAATACCGCCACGAAGGCCAGCGCCGAATAGACCTCCGCCACCATCTTGCCAAGCGCGAGGATGAACACGACCACCAGCGCCATGTGGATGAACCCGCCATGGATCAGCGGGTAGGTCGCGAAGCGCAGCAGATGTTCGGCCGGGAACTGGCGCGTCTGTACCATCCAGGTCCAGACCTGATCCAGAACCCCGTAGCTCTCGACCGCTCCCAACCGCCAACCGATACCGGACTGCCCGCCCAGAAGGCCCGCAGTTGCGGCCTGAAACATCAGCTCCAGTCCGAAGATCACGACCGCAAGCGCCACCACCACGGGCGGCAAGGCGTTGAACGGCGATACGTTGTGGTTCTCCATCGGCATGACCTCCGGTTGACGGGACTTGTCCCCTTGGGTAAGCGGTTGCGCGCCGCTTGGCCAGTGGAGCCGCGCGCAGATCAGGACCTTTGCCCCATGTCTCAGACCCAATTCAGCCCGCGCGTGTTCTCGGGCATCCAGCCCTCGGGAGATCTGCATCTCGGCAATTACCTCGGCGCGATGAAACGCTGGGTGGACATGCAGAACGCGGGCACCCATCAAACCGTCTTCTGCATGGTCGATCTGCACGCGATCACCGCCAAGCTGCTTGATCCTGACGAGCTGCGCCACAACACGCGCGAACTTTGCGCGGGTTTCATCGCGTCGGGCATCGATCCGGAGAAATCCATTCTCATCAATCAGAGCCAAGTGCCTGAACACGCGCAACTGGCGTGGATCTTCAACTGCATCGCGCGGATGGGCTGGATGAGCCGCATGACCCAGTACAAGGACAAGGCCGGCAAGGACGCCGAAAGCGCTTCGCTCGGCCTTCTGGCCTACCCCACGCTCATGGCCGCGGACATCCTGATCTACCACGCCACCCACGTGCCGGTCGGCGAGGATCAGAAACAGCACCTGGAGCTGACCCGCGACATCGCCGCCAAGTTCAACCACGATTACGGCGTCGATTTCTTTCCCCTGACCGAGCCGGTGATCGAAGGCGCGGCCACCCGTGTGATGAACCTGCAAGACGGCACGAAGAAGATGTCCAAGTCCGATCCGTCCGACAAGACGCGGATCAACATGACCGACGACGCGGATGCCATCGCGAAGAAGATCCGCAAGGCCAAGACCGATCCCGATCCGCTGCCCGATGCCGTGGCCGGCCTGGCCGACCGTCCCGATGCCCGCAACCTCGTGAACATCTACGCAGCACTTGCAGACATCGCGCCGCAGGCGGTTCTGGACCAGCACGCCGGAAGCCTGTTCGGCCACTTCAAGGTGGCGCTGGCCGATCTGGCCGTAGACAAGCTGGCCCCCATCTCGGCCGAGATGACCCGCCTGATGGCCGACCCGGCCGAGATCGACCGCATCCTCGGCCGCGGGGCCGAGCGGGCGCGCGAAATCACCGTGCCCATTCTCGAACAGACCTATGACATCGTCGGCATGCTGCGCAGCTGACACCGACCGCGCGCACAGCCACGGTGCGCGCACGCCGAGTTGCTCCATCCTGCCCTCGCCCATAGATCGACGGCATTCGATGGAGCAAGAAGGAGTCGCCTCCGTGTCCTATCAGGCCGATCCCGGCATGCGCATCGGGCATGTCCACCTCAAGGTCTCGGATCTCGATCGCGCCATCGCCTTCTACACCGATGTGCTGGGGCTTGAGATCATGCAACGTTATGGCGCGCAGGCCGCGTTCCTGTCGGCGGGTGGATACCACCACCATATCGGCCTGAACACGTGGGAAAGCCTTGGCGGCCCGCGCCCGGCGGCCAATGCCACCGGGCTTTATCACACGGCGTTTCTCTATCCCGATCGCCCGTCTTTTGCCCGTGCCTTCCGGCGCGTGGTGGATTGCGGCGTGCCGCTCGACGGAGCCGCGGACCATGGCGTGTCCGAAGCCCTTTACCTGCGCGACCCCGATGGCAACGGGATCGAGCTCTACCGCGACCGCGCGCCAGAAGACTGGCCGCGCGGGGCCGACGGAAAGCTTGTCATGGTCAATGACCGGATCGATCTGAACGCGCTTCTGGCCGAGGCATGAAAGCCCAGTCGGCGTGCATTGCCCTGACGGAAGGCGCTTTCAGGGTGCTGTTAACTGGACCTTCACAAAACTGTCCGGTAAGTATGCAACCTTCTTTCATCGAAAATGCAAACGGGGGATCTGCATGACCAGACATCTCACCGACCGGGCACAGCGTCTCAGCGACACAAGCCCCGTCCATCAGGCCGATGGCCTGACAGACCCGGCCGGGCAGGCGACTGAAGCCGCCGCCACCACGCCCGATGCGGCGCCCAAAGACCTGTCCGACAAGGCGAAAGCCGCGCAGACTGCACCCGAAGCCGACAGTCCGGCGATGGCCCAACCCTCCGCGATGGACTACCAGGCCGGCTTCACCTCTGGACGTTAGGGCCCGGCTGCGTTTAGCTGCCCCCGTCCAGTCACGCGGGGGAAGACCATGGCCCATGGCACCAATACCAAGACCTATTTCGAAGGCGCGTGGCACGATGCCGACATTCCCGTCATGCGCGCGGGCGACCACGGGGCCTGGCAGGGCACCACGGTTTTCGACGGCGCGCGCTATGTGAACGGCCTCGCGCCTGATCTGCGGGCCCATTGCGACCGGGTCGTGCGGTCGGCCCGGGCGCTGTCGCTCACCCCCGGTCTGACCGGCGCGCAGATCGAGGAAATCGTGTGGGACGGTCTTTCCCGCTATCCCAAGGACGCCGCCGTCTATATCCGCCCCAATTTCTTCGGCATCGACGCGGGCGATTACGGCATCATTCCGGCCCAGACGGAGGCGGGCTTCTACATCTGCCTCGACGAAGTTCCCATCGCCGTACCCGATGCGGGCGTGCGCCTTGCCACCACGCGCTTCCACCGCCCGGTGATGAACACTGCCGTGCTCGATGCCAAGGCCGGCTGCCTCTACCCCAACAACGCGCGAATGTTGATGGAGGCGCGATCCAAGGGCTATTCCAACGCGCTCGTCGCCGACGCGCTTGGCAATGTGGCCGAGGCCGCGACGGCGAATGTCTTCATGGTTCGCGACAATGTGGCCTTCACGCCTATCCCCAACGGCACCTTTCTCAACGGCATCACCCGGCAGCGCCACATCGCCAACCTGCGGGCCGACGGCGTGGAGGTGGTGGAGACGGTCCTCGGCTTCGACGACTTCCGGCAGGCGGACGAGGTGTTCCTCTCCGGCAACCTCAACAAGGTCACGCCGGTGCTGGAATTCGAAGGCACCCAATACCAGCACGGACCGATCACGAAACGAGCGCGCGAACTCTACTGGGACTGGGCGTCCAGCGCGGCCTAAAGCACGTCGCGCAAGCGTGGGACCGGTTTGCGCGTCACGGACATGCGGTATCAGAAAGGTTGGAGTGCGTCGCGTGACTGCGCGTGTACGCGACACGCTCCAGAACCCGCGCCGGGTCCAGTTGCTGGCATGGTCGGACGGATCCGCACATCGCGGGCGTCGCCAGCCCCTTCAAGGTCAGCACATGGCAGGCAGGAGGACCTTGCCCGGGACGACTCCGGCTTCAGGTGAACAAGGGCAAGCGCTTCAGGCGCGCGACCGGCGGCGCAGGCCGACCAATGCTAACGCCGACAGGCATCCGAACAGCAGAACGGCCGAGGCCGGCAGGGGAACCGGGGACGGGTTCACGGTCGGATCCGTTGGGCTGACGGCAATCGGCGATGTGCCACCGAACGACCCGCCGGTGGATCCGGCACGCCCGCCCGTGACGCCACGCGCGCTGCCTCCCCCGATGCCGGACCGCGCGAAGTCGAACCCGGGCGCATTGCCCAATTGCTCGGTCAATTCTGCGAATGCCCGGCCAAGATCGTCGGTCTGGGGGTCGGAAAAGGCGCTCAAGCCGCTCGACGAACCGCCTTCCAGCACCAGAAGAGGAAGGTTCGCGGGCGATTGGTTGGAAGATGCCTGCACGGCACCGACCGAGGCAAGGATGCCCAGGGCCGCTAATCCCAGCGCTGCCGCGCGCGGCCAGGCCCGGAAATGGTCGATATCACTCATAGCACACTCTCAACAAAAAATTGGTTGGGCCCCGAGACTGGATGCCACTTCGGCATCTTTTTGTCAATATTATTGACGTATTCAGACCACAATTCTGCCGTGTTTGGTTAACGGCGCCAACAACAGACTCCAATGGACAGTGCAGCGGCGAGCCGCCATTCTATCCCTCCGCAGGAGGGACAAATTCATGCGCAAATTTCTGGTCGTGCTCGACGACACCCGCGAATGCCTCAATGCCATGCGCTTCGCGGCCATGCGTGCCCGCAATACCGGCGGCGGGGTGGAAATCCTGTCGATCATCCCGCCCGACGAATTCAACCACTGGGTCGGCGTCGGAGAAATCATGCGCGCCGAGGCCCGCGAACGGATCGAGGCGCACTTCAACGTCTTCGCCAAGTGGATGACCGACAAGCAGAAGATCTCCCCCACGCTGATGATCCGCGAGGGTGAGCAGGTCGAACAGATCCTCGCCCATATTGCCGATGCCGCGGATATCGGTGTTCTCGTGCTCGGCGCAGGCTCCGGCAAGGGCGGCCCCGGTCCGCTGGTGACGGCGATGACCAAGCAGGCGGGCAACCTGCCCGTGCCGCTGACCATCGTGCCGGTCGAGTTGTCGAAGGAACAGCTTGAAGCCATCACCTGAGGTCACGCCATGCCGATGCCCTGGACCTTTCGCCACTGCGGCAAGGAATGGAACTGGTTTCTTGAAGATGTGGCCGAAATCCTTGGCACACCGTCGTCCAACGTCGCCTATACGGCGACCGAGGGCACCTTCTCGGCCTTTCGCCGTCGCCTGACGGCGGAGGCGGGCCTTGATTTCGCGCAGGTCCTGCCAGCAGTGCCCCGGGCCCTGTTCGTGCAAGGCTGGAAGCCCGCCGCGCCGGTTCCCTGGTCCGACCGGGCGACCTATACGACCGAGGCGAAGGCGCTCCGCCAGACCCATAACTTCGCGTCCGATGCCGTGATCGAAGCGGTCTCCTTCGCCCTGCACCGGGCGGTGGGCCCGGCGGCGCTCGACCGTGCCCTGCGCCGCATCGGACCCCAGGCGGTCGCGTTCTGGCGGATCGAGGGTCATGCGCCGGAGGCCCTGGCGCAGCGCATCCGCTGATCTTCTTCCCGGCCGGCACAGTTTAGAATCATTCCAGTCGCCTTGACTCTGGCCGGTCATGGGCACATATCTGAGTGAACCTGTAAGGATTGGAAATCCCATGTTCATCCAGACCGAATCCACCCCCAACCCCGCAACCCTGAAATTCTTGCCCGGCCAGACCGTGCTGGAAGTGGGCACCGCCGATTTCCCATCCGCCGACACGGCCGGAAAATCACCGCTCGCCTCCCGCCTCTTCGCGGTCGATGGCGTGACGGGCGTGTTCTTCGGGATCGACTTTGTCACCGTCACGAAGGCGGACACGGTGGAATGGGACCATGTGAAACCCGCCATCCTCGGCGCGATCATGGAGCATTATCAATCCGGTGCGCCGGTCATGGATGATGGCCACACACCCAGCAGCGGCCATGCCGACCATGACGGCGAGGATGGCGAGATCGTGGGCCAGATCAAGACCTTGCTCGATACCCGCGTGCGGCCCGCCGTGGCGCAGGATGGCGGTGACATCACTTTCCACGGCTTCGACCGCGGCGTGGTCTACCTCCACATGCAGGGCGCCTGCGCGGGTTGCCCCTCCTCGACGCTGACCCTCAAGATGGGCATCGAGAACCTTTTGCGCCACTACATCCCCGAAGTGGTCGAGGTGCGCCCCGTCAACGTCTGACGGTGCCGACCCGCTTGCACGCGGCTGGACCGGGGCGCTAAGTCCCGGGCCATGGCACAGATGGCACATCCCTTGATCCTCGCCTTCGATACCTCCGGCCCGTGGTGCGCAACGGCGCTGCTGCAGGGTGGCCGCGTCCTTGCGCAGCGGCGCGAGGAACTGGCCAAGGGACAGGCCGAACGCCTGATGCCACTCATCACCGCCACCCTTGCCGATGCAGGCCTGCCGCTCGACAGGCTGGACGCCATCGCCGTCGGCATCGGCCCCGGCAACTTCACCGGCATCCGCATTTCCGTCGCCGCCGCGCGCGGCCTCGCGCTGGCGCTTGGCGTCCCCGCTATCGGCGTCAGCAATTTCGAGGCGATGCGCGGCCCCGGCAGCCGCCGCGCGACCGGGGCCGAACTCGTCAGCCTTCCCGCGCCGCGGGGCGGGCTCTACCTGCAACGGTTCGAGATGGGGCACGAAAGCCGCCCGCCCGATCACCTCCCCGACGGGCAGGCCCCCGACTGGACCGCCCTCCTGGGCATCGACAGTCATGTTCATATCCTGGGCGAACGCGCCGATATCCTGTCCGCACTCCTCGCTGGTCCCGCGGGCGTCGAAAGCCGACCGCCCGCGCGCCCGGCCAGCCTGCCGGAAACCGACCTCGCCGCGACCCTCGCGCGGATCGCCGCCGACAAGCTCGCCGACAAGCTCGCCGATGGCGCGTGCTGGCCGCGCCCCGCGCCGCTCTATGTCAAGCCCGCCGACGCTGCGCCGCAGCGCCACGCGGCCCCGACGATCCTGTGACCCCCGCCGCCATGGCCGCCCTGCACGCCGCAAGCTTCCCGCGCGGCTGGACCGAGGCCGAGATCGCGGCGCTGCTCGCCCGGCCGACCACGCTTGCGGTGACGGCCCCCCATGGTTTCGCGCTTGTGCAAATCCTTCCGCCCGAGGCCGAGATCCTGACCATCGTCATCGACCCCGCCCATCGCGGGCAGGGCCATGGCACTGGCCTGCTCGCGCAAGCCCTCGATATGGCCACCGACAATCGGACCACCACCGTGTTTCTCGAGGTCGATACCCTCAACACCGCCGCCGTGGCGCTTTATGGCCGCGCGGGCTTCACGCGCACCGGCCTGCGGCGGGCCTATTACGCCCATCCCGACGGCAGTCGCAGCGACGCCATCACCATGACCCTCGAAATCCCTGCCCAATCTCGCGGCACCTGACGCAAGGACAGGCACAACGCCCTCGACGGCCAGCAGAATCCGGTTGACCCGTCTCGTCCCCTTTGCCCTTATTCCCCGTGAGGATTCCGTAACCATACGGAATTTCCGCGCTTGGGGACGCGGGCCACCCATAAGGCCCAAGCGCCCCATCACCTGACTTGGGAGACGACCCTATGACCATGATGAAAACCCTGCTTGGCGCCGCCGCGACGCTCGCCATCACCGCCACCGGCGCCCTTGCCGAACCGGCGATCATTTTCGACCTTGGCGGCAAGTTCGATCGCTCCTTCAACGAAAGCGCCTTCAACGGGGCCGAGCGTTGGGCCGAGGAAACCGGCGGCACCTACCGCGAGATCGAGTTGCAGACCGATGCGCAGCGCGAACAGGCGATGCGCCGCCTGGCCGAGGCGGGGGCCAACCCGATCGTCATGGCCGGCTTCAGCCAGGCATCCGCGCTGGAGGTCGTTGCGCCCGATTATCCCGACACCATGTTCGTCATCATCGACGGCGTGGTCGATGCGCCCAACGTGCAGTCGATCCTGTTCTCGGAACATGAAGGCTCCTACCTGGTCGGCATGCTGGCCGCGATGGCGTCCGAAACCGGAACCGTCTCCTTCGTCGGCGGCATGGACATTCCGCTGATCTCGCGCTTCGCCTGTGGCTATGCGCAGGGGGCTGCGGCGGTGAACCCCGACATCACCGTCATCTCCAACATGACCGGCACCACGCCCTCCGCATGGAACGACCCCGTGCGCGGCGGCGAATTGACCCGCGGCCAGATCGGCCAGGGCTCCGACGTCGTCTTCGCGGCAGCAGGTGGCACCGGCCTCGGCGTGCTGCAGACGGCAGCCGATGAAGGCATCCTCTCCATCGGCGTGGACGCCAACCAGAACTACCTGCACCCGGGCATGGTCCTGACCTCGATGCTCAAGCGCGTCGACAACGCGGTCTTCGAGGCGTTCAGCGCCGAGTCCATCGAACCGGGCATCATGGTGATCGGTCTGGCGGAGGACGGCGTCGGCTATGCGTTGGACGAATTCAACGCCGAGCTTGTTACCGAAGAGATGATCGCCGCCGTGGACGCGGCGCGCGCCCAGATCATCGCGGGCGAGATCGCCGTTCACAACTTCTCCGATGACGGCACCTGCCCCGTCGCGATGCAGTAACACCATCGGCGTGCGGGGCGCATCTGCCCGGCACGCCCCCCCGTCGCGGGCCGCGTCCCTTGGTGGACGCGGCCCGTGCCATCTCTGCGAAGGGGCACAAGGGCATGACCGCACCGGCCATCGAACTCAAGGGCATCTCGAAGGCCTTCGGCCCGGTTCAGGCGAACAAGAACATCTCCATATCAGTCGCCAAGGGCACGATCCACGGCATCGTGGGCGAAAACGGCGCGGGGAAATCGACGCTGATGTCGATCCTCTACGGCTTCTACAAGGCCGACGCGGGCGAGATCTTCATCAACGGCGAACGCACCCAGATCCCCGACAGCCAGGCCGCGATCCACGCCGGCATCGGCATGGTTCACCAGCATTTCAAGCTGGTGGAGAATTTCACCGTCGTCGAAAACGTCATCCTCGGCGCGGAAGATGGCGCGCTCCTGCAACCCTCCATCGCCAAGGCGCGGCGCAACCTGACCGAACTGGCTACGGAATACGGCCTCGACGTGAACCCCGACGCGATTGTCGAAGACCTCTCCGTCGGGCATCAGCAACGCGTTGAGATCCTGAAACAACTCTACCGGCACGCCGATATCCTGATCCTGGACGAGCCCACCGGTGTGCTGACACCGTCGGAGGCCGACCAACTGTTCCGCATCCTCGGCCGCCTGAAGGAGGAGGGGAAGACCATCATCCTCATCACCCACAAGCTGCGCGAGATCATGGAGGTGACCGATACCGTCTCCGTGATGCGGCGGGGCGAGATGACGGCGACCGTCAAGACCTCCGAGACCTCGCCCGCGGACCTGGCCGAGCTTATGGTCGGCCGCAAGGTTCTGCTGGAGGTGGAGAAGAAGCCCGCCAATCCGGGCGATGTGGTGCTGGACGTGCAAAACCTCCGCGTGGTCGATGGCGCAGGTGTCGAACGGCTCAAATCCATCTCCTTCCAGATCCGCGCGGGCGAAATCCTCGGCATTGCGGGCGTGGCCGGGAACGGCCAGTCGGAACTGCTGGAGGTGCTGGGCGGCATGATCCCGGCGCGGTCGGGCAGCGTGAAACTGCACGGGCAGGAAATCGACATCACCGGTCGCAATTCCGACGGCCAGTCGCGTCGTCGCCGGGGCATCGGCCATGTCCCCGAGGATCGGCAGGTCGAAGGCCTCATCATGCCCTACGAGGCGTGGGAAAACGTCGCCTTCGGCTATCACAACGATCCGAAATACCAATCCGGCCCCCTGATGAACAACGCCGCCATCAAGGCCGATTGCGCCGACAAGATGGCCCGCTACGACGTGCGCCCGCCCAATCCGCGCCTGCCCGCCCGCAACTTTTCCGGCGGCAACCAGCAGAAGATCGTCGTGGCCCGCGAGATGGATCGCGCGCCCGATCTGCTCCTGGTGGGCCAGCCGACGCGCGGCGTGGATATCGGCGCGATCGAATTCATCCACAAGCAGATCATCGCGCTGCGCGATGCGGGCAAGGCGGTGCTTCTTGTGTCGGTGGAACTGGATGAAATCCTCGGCCTGTCGGATCGCATCGCCGTCATGTTCGACGGCCAGATCGCGGGCGAGCGTCTGCCCGAAGAGACCAACGAAGGCGATCTCGGCCTGTTGATGGCCGGTGTGACCGAACGGCAAGGGGCCGCGTGATGGACAAGATGCCAAGATGGGCCGACGTGATCCTGATCCCACTGTTCAGCGTGGTCCTTGCCCTCATCGCCTCGGGCGCAGTCGTGGCCTTCATCGGGGAGAACCCGCTGGAGGCCATGGCGATCATGGTGCGCGGGGCCTTCGGCAATGCCTATGGCTGGGGCTACACGCTGTTTTACGCCACCAATTTCATCTTCACCGGCCTCGCGGTCGCGGTGGCTTTCCATGCGCGACTGTTCAATATCGGGGGCGAGGGACAGGCGGCGCTTGGTGGCCTCGGTGTAGCGCTGGCGGCGCTCTACATCCCCTGGCCGCACTGGACGCTGGCGCTGATCGGTTGCACCCTTGCCGCCGCGATCCTCGGGGCCGCATGGGCCGCCATCCCGGCTTACCTGCAAGCCAGGCGCGGCTCCCACATCGTGATCACCACGATCATGTTCAACTTCATCGCCGCCGCGCTTCTGGTCTACCTGCTGGTGAATGTGTTCCGCGTCGAAGGCTCCATGGCGCCGGAAACCGCGCGCTTCCCCGCCGCCACGCATCTTCCGAACGCAAGCCAGTTCGCGGGCTTCCTCGGCTTCGGCCGCTCCACGCCGCTCAACGTGTCCTTCTTCGTCGCCATCGCCGCCTGCGTTGCCGTGTGGCTGCTGATCTGGCGCACCCGTCTGGGGTATGAGATCCGCGCCTTCGGCCATTCCGAAACGGCGGCCGTCTATGCCGGGATCAGCCCGATCCGCATTACCATGGTCGCGATGCTCATCTCGGGCGGGCTGTCCGGCATGATGGCGATCAACGGCACCCAGGGCGAGGCCGAACGGCTGGTGATCGACGCCGTGCAGGGCGCGGGCTTCGTCGGCATCGCCGTGGCGCTGATGGGCCGCTCGCACCCTATCGGCGTGTTCCTTGCGGCGCTGCTGTTCGGCGCGCTCTACCAGGGCGGGGCCGAACTGGAATTCGAGATGCCCGCAATCAGCCGCGAGATGATCGTGGTGATCCAGGCCCTCGTGATCCTGTTCACCGGCGCCCTCGACAACATGGTGCGCATGCCGATGGAACGGCTGTTCCTGGCACTGCGGCCCAAGGCACGGAGCTGAGCCCATGGACTTCATGACCATCCTGCAATTGCTCGACTCCACGATCCGCCTCGCCACGCCGCTGCTGCTGGCCTGCATCGCGGGCCTGTTTTCCGAACGCGCGGGCATCTTCGACATCGGGCTGGAGGGCAAGATGCTCGCCGCCGCCTTCTTCTCGGCGGCCATCGCGTTCTCAACCGGCAACGTCTGGATCGGCCTTCTGGCGGGCACCGCCGCCTCGGTCGTGCTGTCGCTGCTGCACGGCCTCGCCTCCATCACTTTCCGCGGCAACCAGCTGATCTCCGGCGTGGCGATCAACTTCCTCGCGGCGGGCCTCACCGTGGTGATCGCCCAGACCTGGTTCTCCCAGGGCGGCCGCACGCCACCCCTCACCGGAGCCGCCCGCTTCAACGAGATCGTGCTGCCCGGCGCCGCCGCGCGCATCCGCGACATCGCCCAACAGGGCCCGCTGGGACAGATCTACTCGGAACTCATCTCCGGCCACTCGATCCTCGTCTACATTTCGCTGCTGATCGTGCCACTGTCGTGGTGGGTGCTCTACCGCACCCGCTTCGGCCTGCGCCTGCGCGCGGTCGGCGAAAACCCCGGCGCGGTGGATACGGCGGGCATCTCCGTCGTGGCGCTCCGCTATGCCGCCGTGATGATCTGCGGCGTGCTCTGCGGGCTGGCCGGCGCCTATCTTGCCACCGGCCTCTCCGCCGGCTTCGTCAAGGACATGTCGGCGGGGCGCGGCTTCATCGCGCTGGCCGCGCTCATCTTCGCCAAGTGGCGGCCCTGGTATGCGCTCTATGCCTGCCTGCTCTTCGGCCTCCTCGACGCCGTCGGCAACCGCTTCCAGAATATCGAGATCTTCGCCGTCACCGTGCCCGTGCAGTTCATGCAGGCGCTCCCCTATATCCTGACGGTGGTGATCCTTGCAGGCTTCGTCGGCCGCGCCATCCCGCCCCGCGCGGGCGGAGAGCCCTATGTGAAGGAACGCTGACGCCCCCGGTCATCTTGGCCAGGGACCGCCCGCCGAAGGCTCCCGCACCCTCCCCGCGCGGCAAGGGCCGCCGCAGGCGCGCACAGATCCCGTGCGCTCACTCGCATTGATGCACAGGGCCAATGGCGCCATCTCTCCACCTGAAACGGGCAATCCGGCCCGCCACCCAGTAACGGAGACACCGCCATGGCCCTTGCCATCCCCGGCCTGCATCACGTCACCGCCATCTCCGGCGCCGCGCAGGACAATGTCGATTTCTTCACCGGCACGATGCACCAGCGCCTTGTCAAGAAGACCGTGAATTTCGACGCACCCGACACCTATCACCTGTATTACGGCAACGACGCGGCCGAACCGGGCACCATTCTCACCTTCTTCCCGTTCAAGGATGCAGGCCCCGGCCGCGCCGGGCCGGGCATGGCCTCTGCCTATGCCTATGCGGTCCCGCGCGGGATGTTCGAGACATGGACCGCCCGGCATCCAGACGCGCCGGTGCAGGACCGCTTCGGCGATCGTGTCCTGATCCTGCGCGACCCCGATGGCGCGCCGGTGGAACTGGTCGAAACCGACCGCGCCTCCGATGCGCCGCTCGACGGCTTCCATTCGGTGACGCTGTGGGTCGACGACATCGCACCCACGCGCACGGTGCTGGTCGATCACTTCGGCTACGCGGACGCGGGGCACGAGGCGCGCGACGGCACCGAACGGCTGCGCCTGCGCGCGCCCGGCGACGCGCGCGGCACCGTGGTGGACATCCTGCGCACCGACACCGCCCAACCGGCGCGGCAAGGCAAGGGCACCATCCACCACGTGGCATTCCGCGCCCACGACGATACCGAGCAACTGGACTGGCGCGAAAAGCTGCAAGCCGCGGGCCTCGGCGTGACCGAGGTGCGCGACCGCCAGTATTTCAACGCCATCTACTTCCGCGAACCCGGCGGCGTGCTGTTCGAGATTGCCACCGATCCGCCCGGCTTCGCCACCGACGAGGATCCGGCCCATCTGGGCGAGGCACTGAAGCTGCCGCCGCAATACGAGGCACAACGCGACAAGATCGAACGCCTGTTGCCGCCCCTCGCCGTCCGATGACCGCACAGCTGGCGGCCCCGCTTGTCCATGCCGGGGCCGCGCCGGACCGGGCGCGCCTGGGCCTCGTGCTGGTGCATGGGCGGGGCGGCACGGCCAGCGATATCCTGTCCCTCGGCACGGCGCTCGGCCTGCCTGACATCGCGCTTGTGGCACCGGAGGCGCCGGGGCAGTCATGGTGGCCGACCTCCTTCCTCGCCCCGCAGGCGCTGATGGAGCCCCATGTCCAATCGGGTCTCGCCGCCATCGAGGACGCCATCGCGACGCTGGAGGCGGCGGGCCTGGCCCGTGCGCGGATCGCGCTGGCGGGCTTCAGCCAAGGCGGCTGTCTCGCGCTGGAATACGCGGCGCGGCGCGGCGGGCTGCGATCCGTCTTTGGCCTGTCCGCCGGGCTGGTCGGCACCGCCGATGCGGGTGAACCGGCGCGCGCGCGCCTCCATGGCCACAGTCCGAAACGCTTCGACTACACGGCAGACCTCGGCGCCATGTCCGCCTTCATCGCCGTCCACGAACAAGACCCACACATCCCGCTGTCCCGCGCGCGGCACAGTGCGGCCGTTCTGACCCGCCTCGGCGCAGCCACCGATTTCCGCATCGCCCCCGGGCCGGGCCACGCGATCACCGCCGACAGCGTTGCGGCGCTGCGCGCGGCCATGCGTCCCTGAGCTTTCCCGCCCCCTGCAAGGTTCACCGGAACCAGAAGTCCCAGCCCCGTTCATAGGCCGCCACCAGCGGATGGCCCTGGATGGAATTGACCTCCACCGCCTCCGGCCGCGCCTGATCCGCGCCGAAGGCCTGCGCCGCGCCCCAGACCTCGGGCGTCAGGTAGCGCAGGCCCTCCGGCAGGTTCGGCCCCCGGCCCGGCGCGGGCAGCGACGGCCCGGCTAGCACGAAGCCCCAATTGCCGAAGCTCGGCAGATAGGTCTGGTAGGCCAGCACGTCCAACCCGTCGCCCGGCGCGCCCGGGTTGCGCGTCGCGGCCAGTGTCGCCTCGGTGATCCAGAAGGCGTCGGTGGCGAAGGTGGGCGATCCGGCCTGGGTCACGATCAGCCCGTGACCCGACAGATGCTCCACCAGCATCGCGTAGAATTCGACCGAGTAGAGCTTTGACAGCGCGATGCTTTTCGGGTCCGGCAGATCCGCGATGATCACGTCGTAGATCTCGTCCGCGCCAAGGCGTGTCTCCGCCGCCCAGACCCAGGCATCGGCATTCACGACCTCCACGCGCGGATCGTTCAGCGCCCCCCCGTTGAGCGCCACGAGGTCGGGATTGGTCGCGAAGATCTCCGTCACGCGCGGGTCCAGATCGACCAGCGTGACATGCTCCACGCCCTCGTGCCGCAGCACCTCGCGCACCGCCATCCCGTCGCCGCCACCCAGCACCAGCACCCGCGCGACCGACGGCGCCAGCCCCATCGCCGGATGCACCAGCATCTCGTGGTAACGATACTCGTCAAGGCTGTCGAACTGGATCGACGCGTCCAGAAACAGCCGCACCCTGTCGTCGAAGCGCGTGATGACGATCGCCTGGTAGGGCGTGGTCTCGGAAAAGACCACCTCATCCTGGAACAGCCGCGCATCCACGGCGCTGACCAGTCGCTCGGACATCACCAGCGCCACCACCGTGGCCAACAGGAAGCCACCCCAGGGCAGCCACAACCCGCGCCCCAACCGGTCCCGAAACAGCCACAGCGAAAACCCCGCCACCAGCAGGTTCAGCATCCCGAAGGAAAGCGAGGCGCTCATCAGCGGCAGGTTCGGCACGATCAGCAGCGGGAAGGCCAGCGAAGCCGCCAGGGCACCGATATAGTCCGCGGTCAGCACGTTCTCGAACCGGAACTCCACCGCGCCGATCTCTTTCAGCACCCGGCTGATCAGCGGGATCTCCATCCCCGACAACACGCCGATGGCCACCAGCCCGCCATACAGCGGCAGGCCCACCGCGCCATAGATCGCGTAGCTGAAGAACAGCACCGGCCCCAGCGCACCGCCGAACACGCCAAGCGCGATCTGCGCCCGCACGAAGCCAGACAGCGCGTCCCCGACATAGCGCGACACCCAGGCACCCACGCCCATCGCGCTCAGGAACACGCCGATCACGAAACTGAACTGGCGGATGGAATCCCCCAGCAGGTAGCTTGAAATCGTCGCCGCGATCAGTTCGTAGATCAGGCCGACCACCGCCACGACGAAGGTGGCCGCCAGCAGCCAGGCAACCTTGGGCGTCACGGCGGGGCGGTCCGGCGGGGGGGCCGCGTCGGTCAAGACGGGATCAGCCGGAGACCACAACGGAAGCGATGATGATGGCCATGGACAGGAACACCGACCCGATCAGGATGGCAAGCGCGGTGTTCTGGTCCTCCTCGATCTCCTTGATGATCGGAAAGGGTGTGACGATGTCGATCACCTTCCAGGCGACCCACAAGAGCAACATGCCGATCGCGCTGTAGAACAGCATGGAGATCACTTCAGCGAGGATAATCTGGTCAAACATCTGCGGGGGCTCCTTTTCCCGGGGCGGCTGTCATGTGATCCGGTGTCATTTGATCCGGCCGAACGCGGCGAACATGCCGCCGCTGCCCGAAGACCCGGTCCGGATCGATTGCGTCGAGGCGGCCAGGTCGGTGCTCGCGCGCCCGACGCCATAGTAACTCAGGTAGCTTGCGCCAAGCAGCGCGATCACGGCACCGCCGACGATGATCAGTCGGATAGGATCCATCTAGTCCTCACTCGTCCAGTCGGAGCCTGCGAAACGGCTCTTTTGATGCAACGCGCGTCGGGCGACCAGGGCAATCCCGGCAAGCCCCGATACCACGGCCAGCGCGAAAAGCCAGAAACCCGTCGGCTTTCCCTGCTGAATGCGCAACGCTACGGTGCCGATCAGATTGCTGGCTCCCGGATCGCTCAACTCCAGCCGCACCCGGTGCAGGCCGGTCGCGTTCGGGCGGAAGCGGAAATTGGACCTCCGGCTGCCCTCGGACCAGTTCCCGTCACTGTCGCGCCCGGAATAATAGGACACTGCACGTTCGCCCGCGACCACCGGTTGCCCGTCCGGGCCCAGGATCTCGGCGGCGAAGGCGGCCCATTGATTCTCGAAATCGGTCCGGAACTCGACCAGCGTTATCTGCGCCGTGTTGCTCACCTCGAACGTGTAGCTTTCCGGCAGATCGCTCAACGGCACGGCAGGTGCATCCAGAACCGTTCGCCCCGGAATCATCAGGAACAACAGCCCCAGAACCGCGGCCGCCGCCGTCATGTAGGTCGCTGCCTTGCGCAAGAACGCCTCCTCGCGCAACGGCACATAGGCCTGCAGGGGATGGCGCCGGGCCGGGCCAAGGGCGGCCGGGTCGAAGCCCATCTGCCGCGCCACGGCGTCACGGGGCAGCAACCGCGAGAGTTCAACCTCGCGCTCGCGCGTCGACTCCACCAGTTCCAGCATCGCGTCGGGGCCCAGCAGGCTGACGACCTTGACCGTCTCACCCAGCTTGGGGATCCAGTTGAACTCGCCCTCCATGAAGTCGATCCGCGCCGTGGTTGTCTCGTAATAGCGGAACTTCTGGCCGCCGTAGGACCGCGTCGGCGGCGTCTCGGCACGCTCCACGGATGCCGGGCTCAGCCACTGGCGCATGTCGAAGTCCCGCACCTTGCGGGTAAAGGTCAGATTGCCGTCCTCAAGGTTCAGCCACAGGTAGCCATGGGTGGGCGAGAACACCTGATGCTCCACCCACCGCCACTCGCTCCCGCGATGGCGCTCCACCATGCCGAGCGTTCCGATGACGGTGAAATCAACCCCCTCGTAGGTCAGGGTCATGCCGATCTGCACCGGGCTGTCGGGGTGGTTGCGCTTGCCGATGCTGTCCAGCACCTTGTAGGCGTCCTGCGCGTCCAGCACCGCGCCGCAATAGCCGCAGACATGCGTCAGCACGCGCCCGCCGCCCAGCACCGACAGACCCGCCCCGCAGGACGTGCAGTTGATCGACCGCAGCGCGCCGCCGCTCATGGCCGGCTCCCGTCGGCGCGGTCCACGCGCAACGTGAACGGGTCAAGCCATGTGCCGTCATGCCACTGGTGCCCGCCCTCCCAGAACTCGCCCGACAAAAGCTGCCCGGACGGGCCGGAGGCATTGATGAAATAATGCGCGTCGCCCACACGGATCGCCTCGGGGAACTGGCCGCGCACCGCGACGACACGGGCATGGTCGGCCTCGGTCACGGTGAAATCGGTGCCGGAATAGGTGAAGCTTTCGCCCACGCTCGGCGGTTCGCTGCGGCGTGGGCCGGCATTGCCCTCGTAGGGATGCTGGATCGCCACGTCACCCTCGTCGATGGAAACCCATGCGCCCTGCCCGCGATCGTTCTCCACCCACATCTCGTCCCATGTCCCGCGCCCGTAATCATAGCGCGCATGGCCCACGACGGTGAAGCGGACCCCCTCGGCGGTGATGGTGTCGCCAAGTCCGAACAGCATCGGATACTCGTGCATCTCGCCATGGTCGCCCAGCGGTTGCAGGGCCACGCCATCGCGAAACAGGGTCGTGTCACAGGATGGACAATCGAACATCCGCGTCGAGGGGCGGAGATTGTCGAAACCATAGCCGCAATTGGGGCAGGTGACAGAGGTGTCGGGCATGGTGCAGCAGGCGCGTCCGTAACGGGTTGGGTTCACAATGGGCTGACCCTAGCCGGGGCGAACGCCTTGCGTAAAGGGGGAGCCTGCCGCCGGCCCCCCCCCCGGCCAAGCGTTCCGGTCGCGCCCGCCTTGCGCCTGCCCCTCGCCTGCCCCTCGCCTGCCCCTCGCCTGCCCCTCGCCTGCCCCTCGGCGCGCCCCCGCGCGCGCGGGGCCAGTTCCCGCGCGCCGCCTCACGCCGCCAGAAACGCCTCGATCTCGGCAGACAGCGCCGCCCAATCAGTGAATTCCTGTTCGTCCAGCGTCTCGTCGTAGTCATGCTCGCGCATCACCACGAAACGGACCACCTGGCTGGCGAAATAGTCATATTCGCCGGTGCGCATCGCCCCCGCAACCAGCATCTGCCGATCGGCCTTGAAGCCGGTGCGCATGTTCATTTCCAGCAGGTAATCCTCGGCCTCCTCCATCCCGTCGGGGAAGGCCGCGTTCAGGCTGACCGACAGCATCAGCGTCCGCCGCGCGGCAAGCTCGGCCTTCCGCGCGCCGACCAGGGCCTCGAAGCTGCGCGGATGGCGGCGCTGGTGCACCGGCGCGGCAAGGATCACCGCGTCCACTCCGTCCAGCGACAAGTCGGCGGTGTCGTCGGCATTGGCCCGCTGTCCCTCGTGCCCAAGCCGCTGGACCTCGTCGGCGACGAACCGGGCGATCTTGCCGGTCTGCCCCTCGATGGTCGCATACAGGATCAAGACCTTCATCGCGTCCTCCTATCGGCGCCATGCGCCTTCCATCCGATGGCCTTGCGTAACATGGCCCATCGGCCCCGGCGTTGTTCTGGATCAACCCCGCCACGCGCCGGGCGCATCGGCCCGTTCCTGTGTCGCAAACAGGCTGGACCGCATCCCCGGTTCCGGCAAACCTGCACCTTCGAAAGGAAAGCCCCCATGCCAGACCTCATCCCCGATTTCTCGGCCGACGAATACGTCGCGCGCCTGTCCAAGACCCGCGCCGCGATGGAGGCGCGGGAACTGGATTGGCTGATCATCACCGATCCCTCCAACATGGCATGGCTGACCGGCTATGACGGCTGGTCCTTCTACGTGCATCAGGCGGTGCTGGTCGGACCCACGGGCCTGCCGCTCTGGTGGGGGCGGTCCATGGACGGGCTCGGCGCGCTGCGGACGGTCTACATGCCCGACGACCACGTCATCGGCTATGACGATACCTATGTGCAGAACCCCGACAAGCACCCGCACGAGACGCTGGCCGACCTGATCCGTCAACGCGGCGGCGAGGATGACGCCATCGGGGTGGAACTGGACAACTACTACTATTCCGCCGCCGCCCACACCGCGCTGCTGCGCCACCTTCCCGATGCCGACCTCGTGGATGCCACCGGCCTCGTGAACTGGCTGCGCGCGGTGAAATCCCCCGCCGAGATCGACCGGATGCGCCGCGCCGCCGGGATCGTGGAGGCGATGCACACCCGCATCCTCGACATGGCGGAACCCGGCCTGCCCAAGCATCACCTCGTGGCCGAGATCCTGCGCGTCTCCGTCCTCGGGACGGACGAGGCCTGGGGCGACTATCCCGCCATCGTGCCCCTGGCGCCCTCGGGCATGGACGCCACCGCGCCGCATCTCACCTGGGACGACAGGCCGATGCGCGTCGGCGAGTCCACCTTCTTCGAACTGGCGGGCGTCGTGCGCCGCTACCACTGCCCGCAATCGCGCACCCTCTTTCTCGGCTCCATGCCCGCCCATTTCGCCGAGGCCGAAAAGGCCGTGCTGGAGGCGACGGAGGCGGGCCTCGAACAGGCCAGGCCCGGCAAGACCTGCGAGGATATCGCCAATGCCTTCAACGCCACGCTCAACCGGCTGGGGTTCGAGAAGGACAGCCGCTGCGGCTACGCAATCGGGCTCGGCTACCCGCCCGACTGGGGCGAGCGGACCATGTCCTTCCGGCGCGGCGACGGGACCGTGCTGGAACCCGGCATGACCTTCCACTTCATGCCCGCGCTCTGGCTCGACGATGGCGGGATCGAGATCACCGAGCCGATCCTGATCACCGAAACCGGTGTCGAATGCCTGTCGCGCCTGCCGCGCAAGGTCATGGTCAAATGACCCTGACCGTGCCGCTCGACCAGCCCGGCCAGCACTACGGCCATATCCGCCTGCCCTGGTCGCGCGATGCCAGCGCCTGGGGGCATGTGATGGTGCCGGTCTGCGTCCTGAACGCGGGCCCCGGCCCGACGGCGCTGGTGACGGGCGGCAATCACGGCGACGAATACGAAGGCCCGCTCGCGATCCGCCGCCTGCTGGCCGACCCGCCGCCCCTGACGGGAACGATCATCGCGATCCCGTCGCTCAATCACCCCGCTTTCGTCGCCGGCACCCGCACCTCGCCGATCGACGGCGGCAACCTCAACCGCGCCTTTCCCGGCGATGCTGCGGGCACCGTCACCCGGAAGATCGCCGCCTTCGTCAACGACCACCTGATCCCGCTGGCCGATCTGGTGGTGGACTTCCACTCCGGCGGCAAGACGCTCGATTTCCTGCCGATGGCCGTCAGCCACATCCTCGACGATGCCGAACAGGATGCCCGCAGCGCCGCCGCCGCCCGCGCCTTTGGCGCCCCCTACACGGCGCGCCTGCGCGAAATCGACGATTCCGGCATGCTCGACGGCGCGGCGGAGCGCGCGGGCAAGACCTTCGTGACCACCGAACTGGGCGGCGGCGGCACCACCACGCCCGCCCGCGTGCAGATCGCCTGCGACGGCCTCGCGCGCCTGCTCGCCCATCAGGGCCTTCTGGCCACCGCGCCGCCGCCCGGCTCGACCCGCGCGCTCGACCTGTCGGACCCGGCGGGCTTCCACTTCGCCCCCGGCCCCGGCCTGTTCGAGCCGCTGGCCCATCTCGGCGATACCGTGACGCCGGGCATGCCCCTCGCGCGGGTCTACCCGATCGAGGATATCGCCGCCCCGCCCGTGCCGATCATCGCCGCCGTCGCGGGCCTCGTCGCCGCGCGCCACGTGCCCGGTCTGGTGCAACCCGGCGACTGCGCCTTCGTGATCGGCAGCGTGGACACGGCCTGATCCGTTAACCAAATACATAGAATTGTCTGTTTCCAATTCACCCGATTGCGCCGCCATGGGGCGCCCGCTACCCCCGATCAAAGCCATTTGGACACGACGCCGACGAATCCGGCCCATCAAACCGGACCATCCCGGCCCCTCCGCGCAACCGGCGCGACAGGGTTCCATTCAACGATTTGTGACACCCCATGCAACACGATGCCGAAGCCCTGCTGGAACACGTTCTGAACGCCGTGATGCAGCCCGAAACCGATGCCCTCAGCCTTGCGATCCACCTGCGCAACACCCTCCCCGACGTGCGGCCAATGGCGCTGCTGCGCGCGCTGCTCTCGGCCGAAGCGGTGATCCGCGACACCTTCAACGGCAACAGCCAAGGCCGCACCGATGGCGCGCTGGCCCTGCAAATCGCGTTAACCCTGGCCGAGCTTGCTGATGACCAGGAAGCTGGCCGAGAAGCCGACCACGAAGCTGGCCGCGCGGACGACGCCACCCTGCGCCTGCGCGACCTTCCCTTGTAAAGCCCCCACACCAAGGCACGGCCCCCCTCGCCCCGCGCCGCAAGGCGGGATAGGGTCCGCCCATGTCCAGCCCTGCACCAGCCCCCACCTTCTCCGACGATCAGGCCCAGGCCCATGACCGCATCAGCCAGGTGCTGCGCGACATGGGCGTGGACATCGACAACGACACCCTGACGCCCGTGGTCGAAGGCAAGGGCGCGGTGCTCGCCGTGACCGGCAAGGCGGGGTCGGGGAAAACCCTTCTGCTTGCACAGTTGGTGAAAGCACTGGAACGCTCGGGCGTTGAAATCGTCTCCGGCGACTGGGAGGGAAAGCGCAGAAAGGACAAGCGCACCGTCGCCGTTCTTGCACCGACCAACAAGGCCGCCAGCGTCCTGCGCGCGCGCGGCGTCCCCGCCACCACCATCCACCGCATCCTCTACACCCCGGTCTACGATCCGGAATACGAGAAAGTGGCGGAATGGATGGCCGGCACCGGCGACCGCCCGGTGATCGATGCGCTGACCGACGCCGCGCTCGACCGTGCGAAGGAGGTCTACGACGCCACCAAATCGGTGCCCGCAGCCCTTGCCTCGGCCGGCCTGCGCGGGTCCGATTTCATCACCGGCTGGAAACGCCGCGAAGACGGTCTCGACATCGGGCTGATCGACGAATCCTCCATGCTCGACGACAAGCAGTTCCAGGACCTGAAAGAGATCTTTCCCGTCCTCGTCCTGTTCGGCGACCCGGCCCAGCTTGCCCCGGTCGGGCAGTCCGGCGAAATGGTCTTCGACAAGTTCAAGGGCCCCGACCTGCTGCACCTTGCGCGCATCCACAGGCAGGATGCCGACAACCCGATCCTCGACCTTGCCCATGCCCTCGGCGATCCGGATCTGGATTTCGAGAGCTTCGAGCGGATGATCGAGGGCTTCGCCGCCCGCGACAGCCGGATCGTGATCGCGCCGCGTGCCGACAGCGACATGATGGCCCGCTCGCCCGTTCTCGTCTGGCGCAACGCCACCCGCATCCGCCTGATTGCCGCCTTCCGCGCCGCCCATGGCGCAACCGATACTGAACTTCTGCCGGGCGAACCGCTGATCTGCGACGGGATCGAACTGCCACTCAAACACCGCAAGAAGCGCATCGACCTCGAAGCGCGCGGCCTGATCAAGGGCGCGCCCGTGATCTATCTCGGCCCCGGCGAGCGTCCGGGTTTCTCGCGGCTTCATGTCATCGGCGCCGACACGCCACGCTTCGCCGCCTCTTCCATCGTCAAGATCGAGAAGCCGGGCGAGGAAGAGCCGTTCCTCCCCTATGCCGCCCGCATGGGGGCCGCGTTCCTCCATGGTGCCGCGGTGACGATCCACAAGGCGCAGGGCTCGCAATGGCCCGATGTGCAGGTCTTCGCGCCCGACCTCTACGCCGCCTCCCGCGCCGGGCGGATGGAGGCCGGGCAGGCGCTGTGGAAGCGCCTTGCCTATGTCGCCATCACCCGCGCCGAGGAGCGGCTGATCTGGGTCACCCGCTACATGCTCTCGCGCCCTGTCGCTGCGCTCGGGATTGCCGATCTGGAGGCCAAGGCCGCACCCCTGACCCTTGAGGCGGAAACCGATGACGCTATCAATGCCGATGACTGACACGGCTGCTGCCGTATGCACGGGGTGTGCACAGGGTGTGTACACGGTGTGCGCCCTTGGAGACCGGCCATGAAGACCATCCTCATCACCGGCGCCAGCTCCGGTATCGGCCGCGCCGTGGCGGTGAAAATGGCCGCCTCCGGCTGGCATGTGGGCCTGCTCGCGCGCCGCGTCGAGGCGCTCCGGGAGGTCGCCGCCGAGATCGGTCAGGGCTGCATGGTCCTGCCCTGCGATGTCGCATCCGAGACCGCCGTGGACGACGCATTATCCAGCTATATCAACGCTGTAGGCCGTCTCGATTGCCTCTTCAACAATGCCGGCATCTTCTCCCCCGCCGCGCCGATCGATGCGCTTTCGGTTGCCGATTGGCAACGCGCCGTGGATGTGAACCTCACCGGCATGTTCCTCTGCGCCCGGGCCGCCTTCCGCCACATGCGCGCGCAAAGCCCGCAAGGCGGCCGCATCATCAACAACGGCTCCGTCTCCGCCCATACGCCACGGGAAGGCGCAGTCGCATATACCGTTACAAAACATGGAGTTACAGGCCTTACGCGGCAGCTTGCCCTTGATGGCCGCGCCCTCGACATCGCCTGCGGCCAGATTGATATCGGCAATGCCGAAACCGAAATCCTGCGCGCAATCGCCCGTTCCGCCACCGAACGGAGAGAGCTTCCGCCCCCCATGATCGACACCGCCATCGTCGCCGAAGCGGTCCACGCCATGGCCGAATTACCCTTGTCCGCCAATACCTTGTTTCAAACGCTCATGGCCACGAAGATGCCGTTCGTCGGTCGCGGTTGATCTCCGGCGGGCCTGCTTTGTCGGCCATGGTCCCAAGGTCCCCTGCGACGCCCGAAGCACCGGAGCATCGGAGCATCGGAGCATCGGAGCATCGGAGCATCGGAGCAGCGCCTCCCGTTCTTCTTTGCAAATCAATCCCTTGGCAGTCGCACCCATGCCGCGCGCCAGGCCGGCGCCTCGAAGGGATCGGGCCAGAATTCCCGCTGCAACGCGATCAGATCGCCCCGCACGGTGTGAAAGGTCAGGGCCGTCGCGTGCACCGCCCCGTCGCTGACCCCCACTTCGGTCACGATCTGCACACCCTCCCCGACGATCCGCCGCACATCGAAGGTCCACAACCCCGCCGCCGGATAGGCGGAATTCATCGCCGCGAAGTCCGAGCGGCCCTCCACCACCTCCCCGGATTGCGGCCAGTGGAGGCGAAAATCATCGGTCAAACAACGGCTTGCGGCTTCGAAGTCGTTCGAGTTCATCACTCGCCAGAACTCCCGAACGACCTGTTGTGCCCGGGCGCTCATGTCCGGATATAGCGGAACACGGCCGAGGCCAGCCACCCCGCCGCAATCGCGATGGCCAGCGACAAGATGCCGTAGATCAGCGGGCGGTCATGGGCGAGATTGTATATGAACCGCTCCAACCCGACCTTGCGCACAGCGATATCCTGTTCGAACACGTCGATCACCCGACCCTCCCGTGTCAGGAATATCCGCGTCCGGTAGTCGCCCTCGACAAGATTGGCGGGCAACTGGATCGAGGTATCGAACAGGGTCTGGTCGCGCAGCGTCACCGCCCCTTCGATCAACTGGTAGAGGTCTGACCGCTCCCGAATCCGGATCAGGGCATCCGTGAAGGCCTGCCCGTCGGAAACGCCAAGGCCCACAGCCCTGATCGCGCGCGGGATGGAGACCCTGTGGCGCAAATCCTCAACATGGGTGAGGACGTCCTCGAACGGCGCGGTCGTGGCAACGGCATAGAAGGAGGGCGCGGAATCCACCTCGATTCCGTCGGTGTTTACCCAGATGCCGAACCGAAGGCTCTTGCGGCGCACCGAGGCCGGCAAGGACGGCCCTTCGACGGTGATGATGACCTCGATCGACCCGTCCGGCGCAGGCGCATCGCGCCCGACCGCGCCGAAGATCAGGATCTCCGAGCCCTCGAAATTCGCTGTGATGTTGATCGTGTCCCGCGACAGGCCGGCAACCACGGTTTCCGCCGCAACCGGGGTCCAGACCGCAAGAAGCGCGGCTACGATCAGACCGCCGCCCCTCAATGTCCCGCTCCCGGTCCGATGGAGTAAAGCTCCGAAGGCATCACCAGCAGATCGAAGGCCAGCTTGCCGCAGACCGCCAGAACCATCACCGACAAAAGGATGCGCAACTGCTCGGCCTTCATCTTTGTCCCGATCCGCGTTCCAACCTGCGCCCCCACCACGCCGCCCACCAACAGCAACACCGCCAGCACCATATCGACCGTATAATTCGTCGTGGCATGCATCAGCGTGGCGAAGCCCGTCACGAAGATGATCTGGAACAGCGACGTCCCGATGACGACTTTCGTCGGCATTCCAAGCAGATAGATCATCGCAGGCACCATGATGAAGCCGCCGCCCACCCCCATGATCGCGGCCAGCACACCTACCAGAAGCCCGACCAGCAGCGGCGGGATGACCGAGATGTAAAGCCCCGAGGTTCGGAACCGCATCTTGAACGGCAGGGAATCGATCCAGCCGCGATGTCGCCGCTTCGGCACGACACTGCCGCCCGACGCGCGCGCCCTGCGGATCGCGTTCAGGCTTTCGACGAACATGATCCCGCCGATGATCCCGAGAAACACGACATAGCAAAGCTGCACAAGCAGATCGACCTGCCCCAGCCGCGCCAGAACGGCAAAGACCTGCACCCCCGCGGCCGCCCCCACAAGTCCGCCCGCCAGCAGCACGACACCCATCTTGATGTCGACCGTCTTGCGCTTGAGATGCGCAAGCAGCGCGGAAAAGGACGAGGCGACGATCTGGTTTGTCGAGGTCGCCACTGCCACGGCGGGCGGAATGCCGACGAAGAACAGAAGCGGCGTGATCAGAAACCCGCCACCCACGCCGAACATTCCCGAAAGAATGCCGACAAGGCCACCCAATCCCAGCAGGAGAAAAGCATTCACGCTCACTTCTGCGATGGGAAGGTAGATCTGCATGGGATGCTTTCGACTCTGATGGGTCCGGTGTAGCGTGGGCGGCTTGCCTTGGCCAGTGGACCACTCGGCTGCCGCAGTCGGAAAGAAACGCAGCCCGTGCCCAAGGATCGTCCCCCGACCTTCGTCTTAGGGTATGACATGCGTATGGAAGCAAGCGACGAGGATCTGGCCCTTGCGGCCGCAGGCGGCGACGCAACCGCATTCGAGCTGTTGCTCGTGCGGCTCTACGATCGCCTGTTCAGCCTGTGTTTTCGCCTGACCGGAAGCCGCGCCGAGGCCGAAGACCTGACCCAGGACATCTGCCTTGCCCTGCCCGGCAAACTGGCGGGCTATCGCGGACAGGCGAAGGTCACGACATGGCTTTACCGTGTCGCCGTGAACGCCGCGACGGATCGGCGGCGCAGGCAGGCCAGCTACGCCCGCGCGACCGAAGGCTGGGGTGATTGGGAGATCGACCGGCAACAGGCCGTGTCCGAGGCCTGCGCCGCGACCGAATGGCTGGCCCGCGCCATGGCGGGCCTTGGCGAGGGCCTGCGCGACACGCTGGCGCTGGTGCTGGACGACGTGACCCATGCGGAGGCCGCCGAGATCCTCGGCGTCTCCGAGGGGACCATCAGTTGGCGCGTGGCTGAGGCGAAGAAGAAATTGCGCGCCATGAGTGACAAGGAGGAGGGCGAATGACCTCCAGCGATGATTTCAACGACCTCAAACGCGCGATGGGCGCGGCCACGCCCGCGCCCGACACCGCGCGCCGTGCGGCCAACCTGTTGCAGGCGCGGGCGAATTTCGACCGCGCCCAAGGATCGCTGCAAGCAGCGCGTCCAACTTCTGCCCCCCCGACCAACCGGGGAGTCCTCGCAGGAGTTTTCGAAATGCTGTTGACCCGAACCACTGGCGCATTGACCGCCACCACCGCGCTGGTCGCGGTCGGCGTCCTGACCCTGAGCCCCGCCGGGCAGGAGATGCTGCGTGGCGCTCCGCCCGCTGGCCCGATCTCGATCCCCGAGATCGCGCAACAGCTTGAGGCCCTCGCGCCCGTCGCCGATGCCCCACCCCTGCAAGACAGCGCCCCCACCGCAGACGCGGGGTCCGTCCGCATCGTCGCCCCGCGCCCGGAGCCTGCCCCAGCCCCCCTGCCGCTCAGCCCGGATCAGGCGCTGTCTCTGCCGTCCGCTGACGCACCGTCCAACCCATCGACCCTGCTTCAGGAGCCAACCAGTTTGCCCGGCGATCTGCTCGGTGCCATCGCCGGGTTGGAGACCGCCGTCGGGGGTGTGTCCCAGTTCGGCACCGGCAACACTGCGACTATCGCGCCCCGGACGATGGCCGATGCGGGCATCGTGGCCCCCGCGCCCGGTCGCCTCCCCCGCGGCACCGCCGACGACGCAGCGCCCGCCCCGGCGCCCGTTTCCGAGGAATTCGCCGGCACCGACGCGCCCCCCCTGC
>Ga0100398_1000282_pt1 | contig 49203 bp, 42 predicted proteins | sample CryGeymeta201522_FD_81568 | JGI IMG/M metagenome (GOLD analysis project Ga0100398, IMG submission 81568) | Groundwater microbial communities from Crystal Geyser aquifers in Utah, USA - Crystal Geyser metaG 2015-22 | ecosystem: Environmental > Aquatic > Deep subsurface > Groundwater | place: USA...
ACGAGACGGGACCACCAGTGAGAGGTGAAGCATTTTCGTGAAAGACGGATGCGGAGGGATGTTGCCATCTGTTTTCTGACGGTTTCCAAGAATAGGGAGACTATGGAAATCCGATCGCAAGACCCATGCTGCGGACGGTGAGGCGCGTGCACCATGTCAGATCTGACTTTAATGCAAGGTGTCGTTCTGAACCCGAAGATTTTGATGCCCGGCAGTTTCAAACGACGCATCATTGTATCGGCGCGATGTCCGCCAGATCGCTCGACCGAGGCATTTCACGACCCGCACGGCCATATTGCTCGCGATGGCGCCCGATGGCGAACCCGATGGCAAAGGCGTGACGGGCGACCCGCCCTCCGTGCCTCCGTGCGCCGGTGCCTCCGTCCCGAATCCCGCGAGTGCCCACGCCTGACCGGAACCCGCCACGGGAGCCGCAGTCAGTCGCTCGGCTCGACACCCCGCGATAGTCGGCAGGTCGCGGCCTGCCGCTACACTCCCGTCCAGTCCAGCACGACCTTGCCGGACTTGCCTGACAGCATCGCTTCGAACCCGGCCACGAAGTCCTGGACCACGAACCGGTGAGTGATGACGCGTCGAACCTCCAGGCCGTTTTCAAGCATTGCGATCATCTTGTACCAGGTCTCGAAGATCTCACGGCCATAGATGCCCTTGATCGTTATGGCTTTGAACACGATCCGTGACCAATCCACCGGGCTCTTTCCCGGTGGTATGCCCAAGAGCGCGATCCGCCCCCCCATGACCAGTGCCTCGACCATCTGGTCGAGCGCTTGCTGGTTTCCAGACATCTCCAACCCGACATCGAAACCCTGCTTCATCTTGAGGGAGGCGATGACTTCGCGCAGATCTTCCTGCGTCACGTTCACCGGTCTGCAATCGACCACCTGTCCTGCAAGTGCCAACCTGTCGGAATTCACATCGGTGATGACCACGTTGCGCGCGCCTACATGGCGGGCGACGGCAGCGGCCATGATCCCGATGGGTCCCGCGCCGGTGATCAGCACATCCTCTCCGATCAGATCGAACGACAGCGCGGTATGGACCGCATTGCCGAGCGGATCGAGGATCGCCCCGATCTCATCGTCGATCTCGTCGGGCAACGGCACGACATTGAACGCGGGCAGCCGCAAATATTGCGCGAAGGCGCCCTGTTCGTTCACGCCGACCCCGCGCGTTCCGGGGTCGAGGTGGAACTTGCCCGCACGGCTTTGCCGACTGCCATGGCCGACCAGGTGCCCCTCGCCCGAGCAGCGTTGCCCCACGGCCAGACCCCGGACGTCACGGCCAAGCTCCACGATCTCTCCGGCGAATTCGTGGCCGGTGATCATCGGCACCGGCACGGTGTGGGAGGCCCATTCGTCCCATTTCCAGATATGGATATCCGTTCCGCAGATGCCGGTCTTGTTGATACGGATCAGGACATCGTCTGGTCCGATCTCGGGCATCGGGGCCTGCACCATCCACAGGCCGGTTTCCGGCTTGGACTTCTCCAACGCCATCATCATGTTGGTCATTGCAGCACTCCGGTTTCGCGTCCGGCCTGCGCGAAAGCCGCAAGCGCTGCGTCCAGGTCATTCCGACCCAACGCGGCGTTCATCTGTGTCCGGATGCGCGCCTGCCCCTCGGGCACCACCGGAAAGACGAAGCCCTTCACGTAGACGCCCAGCTCAAGAAGGCGCCGCGCCATGTCCTGCGCCTTGCGCGCGTCGAAGGTCATCACCGGGATAATCGGATGCTCGCCGTCCGGCATGGTAAAGCCCGCCTCTGTCAACCCGGAGCGCCAATAGGTGGCGTTCTGCTCCAAGCGCGCGCGAAGGTCATCTCCTTGCTCCGCCAGATCGATCGCAACCATCGACGCCGCCGCCACTGCAGGTGGGATCGAGTTGGAAAACAGATAGGGACGGGCCCGTTGGCGCAGCAAGTCGATCACCGGCTGAGGCCCCGCGATATAACCGCCGATCCCACCACCCAGCGCCTTGCCAAGCGTCCCGGTCAGCACATCCACCCGGACGCCCGCATGGGCCGGCGTGCCTTTCCCACCCGGCCCCATCACGCCGGTCGCGTGGCAATCATCCACCATCAGCAAAGCGTCATAGCGGTCGGCCAGCGCCCGGATCTCGGGCAGCTTCGCCAGATGGCCATCCATGGAGAACACGCCATCGGTCGCGATCATGACGTGGCGCGCGCCATCCGCACGCGCGGTCTTGAGTGCAGTTTCCAACTCATCCATGTCCGAATTCGCGAACCGGAACCGCCGCGCCTTGCAGAGCCTAATGCCGTCGATGATCGAGGCATGGTTGAGCGCATCGGAAATGACCGCATCCTCCGGCCCCAGAAGTGGCTCGAACAGCGCGCCGTTGGCATCGAAACAGGCGGCGAACAGGATCGCGTCATCGTGGCCGAGATAGGACGCGATGCGGGCCTCCAGCGCTCGGTGCAGGTCTTGCGTGCCACAGATGAAGCGGACCGACGCCATGCCATAGCCGTGGCTGTCCATCGCCGCCTTCGCCGCAGTGATGATCGCGGGATGATCGGCGAGGCCGAGGTAGTTGTTGGCGCAGAGGTTTGTCATCTTCGCCCCGCTGGCCAGCTGGATACGGGTCGATTGCGGCGATGTAATCACCTCTTCCGCCTTCCACAGGCCCGAAGCCTCGATTCCGGATAGGCGGGTGCGGATGTCGTCCAGAAACAGCGTCATGTGCATGTCCAATTCCATAGCCCAAGGGCGGGCGTTCTCGATGCGGCGTTGGCGGCGCCGCGCCGATTAGTCAGTGCCGTCTACAGCGATCATCATAGCGCAATCCGGGACGGCTTCAGCTTCAATATCGATTCTGGACGCCGACCTTGGCGTTCAGCCGGATCGCTTCGGGACATGAGCCTTGTCGGTGGTCAACCTGCCGCCCGTGTCATCACGCCGGCGATGGCCTCCGGCGCAAACTGGTGGCTGTCGATCCCGAGGCCAAAGAGCATTCCACAAACCGCCATCGCAGTGACGGATCGCGCACGTCAGGATACTCCCTGTTCGCCCCTTGAACCAGCAGGACCTTCCCCATGTCTGCACGTCCTTCGTGTGTCGGCTGAACCTGCAGGCCAAAATCTGTCGTCGGCCCGTTTCAACGGATCGGGGACATGGACAGAAGACCTTGGACTGCGTGCGACGCAGCCGAAGATCCGCGCCGCGATGCCGGAACGGGTGAAAATCGACAATCTGCCGAGTTGTCTATCTATGTGCGCAATCATACAAACGCAGGCACATGGGGATAGGCGCACGCCCATCTCCGCCTTGGGAAAGGGTCGCTGACACATGGGTCGATCGCCGCTTTGGACCGCCATTCGCACCGCCCTCAGCGAAGAGATCGCCAAGGGTCAATACGCGCCGGGGGACCGCTTGCCGACGGAAGCGCAGTTGGCCGCGCGGTTCGCTGTGAACCGCCACACCGTGCGCCGTGCCCTGGCCGCCCTGGCCGAGGAGGAGATCGTGCATGCCCGGCGCGGCTCTGGCGTTTTCGTGCGACACGTCCCGACGCCGTATCCCATCGGCCGTCGCGTGAGATTTCAACAGAACCTCTTGGCCGCCGGACGGGTTCCGGACCGCCGGATCCTGCACCTCGAGACGCGCACCGCCAATGATCGCGAATGCGCGGCCCTGCGTCTGGACGAACCCGCCGACGTGCATGTGTACGAGGGCATCAGCCTGTCCGATGGCTTTCCCCTCGCCTTCGTTCGGTCCGTTTTTCCGGCGATCCGGTTTCCCGACATGCTGGACGCCCTGCGAACCACGCGTTCCATCACCGCAGCCTTCGCCGTCCATGGTTTGGCGGACTATACCCGGGCCTCGACCGAGATCACTGCGAAAACCGCCAGCAGCACGCTTTCGGCCCTGCTGGAATTGCAACCGGGCACACCGGTGCTGCGGACCGTCAGTGTCAACGTCGATGGAGCGGGCGTTCCGATCGAGTTCGGTCGAACGTGGTTCAATGCGGACCGAGTGGCGCTGACGCTGGACGATACCTGACCCTCTGCGATGGTAGGCACACGGCGACGGTGGATTTGCGGGATAAGACGATGATCGAATGGTTAGAGCGTGTCGCGTTCATTCGCAGTCACGCGATCCACCCTGACCGTTTGATTGCGCACGTCCGGGACGCGCAAGACCGGTCCCACTCTTGCGCGACGAATGTCGGGTGAAATCGAGGCCGAGGCCGTGGTCGAGCGCGTGGTCAACCCAAAGGACGAAATCAAGAATACTCGATCCCCTCGCGATCGGGTGTCTCGCGGTATCGCAATATTGAAATGCCGGTTCGGGCGGCGGCGGCCGGTATCGACCCTGAGGCGCGCTCCAGATCCGCGCGCAACGCAATCAGGCTGCATACGCGGTCCGGCTTGTTGCCGACGGCCGGAACGCGCCACTCGACATCCCATTGAAGGCTCACTTCGCCGAAGATCACCTTCGCAAACAGGATCGCAGTGCAGTGAACTCGGCCTGATCGTAGGGTGCACCTTCCGCCGTCAAAAGGTCGTGGAACCAGACGGATCGATCCGTCCTGCCACCATGGGCCGCGACCAGTTCGGCCGGCCATGGTAGCCAGGTTTGCGTCCGGCCCTGAACAAGTCCCCATTGGAAGCAGCTCACCTGGCGATCCTTGAAGAGGCTCAATTGATCTTCGATCAGGCTGCCGATCGGGCGCGCCATCCATTCCGTGCAAAGCATGGGCCGGTTCAGCCGTGCCAATTCGTCGATGATTGCAGCGACCTTTCCTGTGGACAGGTAGGCATGGAAACTCGTCACGTCGGACAGCGCCAGTGCTGCTTTGTCGATCTCCGTTTCGTAGGCGGCATTGGTCGCGCCTGCGACTGGCGTGCTCCATGCGCTGGCCGTCAGCGGCTGTTCCGGCGCAATGCTGCGTGCAGCCGCAAATCCATCCTGCAAAAGGGCAAGGCTCTGCCGCGAGAAATCGGGTTCATGGAGCGTCGCGCCATCTGGCCCGAAGACCATGCGGTTTCCAGGCTCGTTGTAGATATCCCAACACAGGACACGGCCATCGAACCGGAACTCACCGATGACGTCGCGAACGTAGTGAAGAAAGCCATGAAACTCGGTGCCGTCAAAAAGAAGTTCGCGTCCCGGACTGGCGACGGCGCGGCTGTTGTGGACACCCGGCAGCGGATCGGGTTGGCGGCCATATTCCGGTTCGAACCCGCCGAATCCGCAATCGTCGAACAGCACGGGCACGGTGACGATTCCCCGTGCCGCCGCCATCCCCATGACCCGGTCCAGTCGATCCAGCAAGCCATCTCGATCGTGTTTCCAGATCAGGTATTGAAGATTGATTCGGAATGCATTGAACCCGAGGTCGGCGGCCCATCCGAGTTCCCTTTCGATGGTGGCGGGATCGAACGTGTCCGCGTGCCACATCTCGAGGAAATTCACAGCCGTCGAAGGCAGGAAATTGAATCCGCAATACCAGGGCCGGTGCGCAAACCACTCGCGCGTTCGAGCTTCGGTCCAGCGATCGGTCATGAGGCCTCGCAGGTTGATGGAAAACGCCCGACCTGCAGTGGCAGGCCGGGACAACAGGGGCGATCAACCGTCGAGCAGATCCTGGACATCAAGCTCGGCATCGGCCAACGCATCGTCGATCGACTTCCCCGTGAGCCAGATCGCCTGAAGCTCGCGGTTGAGCACATCCTGGATCGCACCATAATTGACTGCCGCAGGCGTATCACCTGCAATGGCAGCCGTGCCGGTATACTCGTCCCGATGCGGCAGGCTGGCATATGCCTCCGACCCGAGAACCGAGTTTCGGACGGCCATGTGCCCGGTGCGCGCCCAATCGATGTTATGTTCATTGATGAAGGCCAGGACCCGCAGCGCGGCTTGGTAGGTCTCGGGGTCCGACTGAAGGCTTGAAGGGATCGCCCACAAGTGGCTGTCGGCCCAGGTCGCGCCATTGTCGAACAGGGTCGGGAAGTCGGCCACGTAGTAATTGGCCAACGCCACGTCCGGGTTTGCGGCTTCGGCGGTGTAGAAATCCACCACCCAGGTGCCGTTCACAAGAATGGCGGCTTCACCATTCAGGAATGCCTGCTGACTATCGGCATAGTTCAGTTGCGGGTCGGAATAGCCGGCGTCGAACAGCTGCGTGATCGCCGTCACGGCATTGCGCGCAGCCGCGCCGTCAATGGTCGCGGTTCCATCATCCGTGAAAATGTTGTCTCCCTGCTGCCACATCAACGACAATACCAGCCTGACGCCGATCGGAAACTGGGCGAAATCGGCGGCAAGGTAATCGACGCCCGTGGCGTCCTCCATCATCCGAGCATGTTCGAGGATCTCCTCGGGTGACGAGGGCAACATCGGCGTGCCATCATCGTTCACCAGGCCGGCAGCCGCCATCAGGTCCATGTTCACGTGCCAAAGGTTGGCGTGGAAATCCATCGGGACGCCGTAGATGCCGCCCTCATAGCTGACCGCCTCCAGCGCGGCGGGCGCCCAATCCGCGATGTCGATGCCCACCGATGCCAGATCGCCCGAGATATCCGCCAGCGCGCCGAGACTTGCGAATTGCGGAATACGGTGGCGGTGCATGACATGGATATCGGGTGGCGTGCCACCGGCATAGGACGCGATGATCTGGTCGTAATAGTTGCCCCAATCCGTCGGCAAGGTGTTGATGTCGATGCCGTCCAACTCCGCATCGGCGGCATTGATGATCGACTGGATGATACAGGCCTCTCCAACGCTGGTGGTGGTATCGTTGCCGGCATCTTCACATGCCCCGAAGAACCTGCCCAACGAGATTTCCTGCGCCGTGGCACCGGTCACGGCAAATGCCGCGAACGCCGCTCCAAGAACGATATGTCTCATGATCTTTCCTCCCATTTATGACGGGTCCAAAGACCCAGGATAGTCAGCCTTTTGTCCCGCCCGTGGTCATTGCCTGGACGACGTAGCGCTGGAAAATCAGGAACACGATCAGCACTGGCAGGGACGCCATCACACCCGATGCCATCACGCGTCCCAATCCCTCGGACTGTGCGAAATTGGACTGGATGGAGGCGAGGCCGAGAGTGATCGTGAAGAATTCGGGCTCGCGTGCGGACACGAGGGGCCAGAGGTAATCGTTCCATGCATAGAGGAATGTCAGGATCGCCAGCGTCATCATCGCAGGCCGCGCCAGTGGCAGCATGACATACCAGAATATCTGCAACCAGCCGACACCGTCGATGCGCGCCGCCTCCTCGATATCCTTGGGGATCGCCTTGAAGAACTGCAGCATCAGGAAGACGCCGATCGGCACCGCCACGCGCGGCAGGATCAGGGCATGATAGGAATTGTGCCAGCCAAGGTCCGCAAACATTGTGTAGAGCGGGATGAAAACGGCTTGTTCCGGCACCATCAGCCCGATCAGGCAGATGACCGTGACAGTGTTTTTTTGGGGGAAGTCCAGCCGCGCGAGCGCATAGCCGGCGGTCGTGGATACGAAGAGCACACCCAGTGTCATCCCCGCCGCAACCACGACCGAATTCAGGAACCACATCGGTGTCTGTCCGAAGGATAGAAGGCTCGCGTAATTTTCGATTGTGAAGGGAATCGGGATCAGGCCAAGCGCCGTCGTCGAGGTGGTGCGCGCCAACACGTCATTCGGCTGGAAACTGAGCGAGATCATCCAGACCGTCGGGATCAACCAGAGGAAGGCAGGGATCGAAAGCGCCAGAACAAGCCAGTAGTAGGAGCGGTTCAGCATCAGATGTCCTCTCGCCCGACGATGAACTGGACGATGGAAAAGCCGCCCATGATGACGAACAGGAAAACCGCCATGGCCGAGGCCTCTCCAAGGTCGCTGTCACGAAACGCCGTCTGGTAGATATAGCGGACCAGCACCTGCGTGCTGTCATTCGGGCCGCCCTGCGTCATCAGGTGGGATTGGCCGAAGACCTGAAAATGCAGGATGATCTGCAACACGATCACCAACGTGATGGTCCGCTTCAAGTTCGGCAAGGTGATGTACCGGAACGCGCGAAACCCGTTGCAATCGTCGATCGCGGCGGCCTCGTAGATGTCCTTGGAAATGTCCTGCATCCCCGCCAGAAACAGGATCATCGCGATGCCGAGCGACCACCACACCGTCGTCACGACAATCGCCGCCATCGCGAACTGTTCGTCCGTAAGCCATGTCACGGGGGTGCCGCCAAAAAGATTGGTGACATTTGCGATCAATCCCTGTCGGGGCGAGAACATGATTTGCCAGATCAAGGTTACCACTGTAACCGAGAGCGTCTGGCTGAGGAAAAACAGCGTCCGCAGCACCGCCATTGCGCGTGTCTGGCGATCGAGTGCGGCGGCAAGAAGCAGAGCCGAGATGGTCACTCCGGAAACGGCGAGAACCACGAATTGCACCGTGTTCCCGACCGTGGGCCAGAACCGTCGATCGTACCAGCGCCCTCCCTCGCCGGGATGAAAACCGGGCAGCAGGAAGAAGATCGCAGCCCCCAAACCGACGACAAGCGCGGTGGAACGCGAAACGCGCCCGGTCCGCCACCCCAAAAAGGCCAGTCCGGCCAACAGGACACTTGTTGTTTGGATTACCGGACTGGCGAGCGCGCTCCACTCGATGTTTCGCCCCCACATCGTGCGGACATAGTTCTGGACGCCGACGAATTCTCGCGCATCCGGGTTGAAGGCGACCGCGAGCAAGTTCCAATCGTGCAGGCTGATCCAGACGCCGCGAAAGAACGGGTAGACCAGGAACAGCGCGTAGACCGTGATAAAGGGCGCAAGCAGCACAAGGGCTGCCTGTCGCTCGCTCAGGCCATGGCCAACTTTTCTCCCCTGCGCCAACGTTCGTCCTCCCAAACGACCGACCGGCAGATCAGCCGAATCCGGCCGATCGCTCTTGTGCTAATATTATTACTAACATTTATTAGCCATCCCGATCAAGACCTGATCTTCTGGTAGGCGCGGCAAAAGGAAAACGACGTTGGCTGACGATTCCGAACGGCAAGCACGCGGCCGTGTCACCATGCGCGACGTGGCGCATCAGGCGGGCGTCTCGCAATCCACCGTCTCGTTCGTGCTCAATGGCAATGACAACATGAGGATCAGTGCGGAAACGCGACGCCGGGTCATGAAGGCGGTGGACTTGCTCGGCTACAACCCACGTGGAGCAGGAAGGCCGCCGAAATCAAGCAAGCTGCGTGTGATCGGGATCCTGTTCGACGAAGTCGCCACCAGCCCCTTCGCCGCGATCTCGATCGAGGGTTTGCAGGAGGAGGCGTGGAAATCCGGCATCCTGGTGGAAGCAGCCATGTCGGGCGGCGACCGCGACTATGAAAATGCCATCCTGCGAAAATGGGCAGGCGAACGTATCGAGGGCGTGGTCTATGCCTCGATCCTTACGCGCCGGGTCAAGCCGCCGGATATGTTGGCCCGCCACAGGGCGGTGCTGATGAATTGCTACGATGCCGACGGCCGCTTCGGGTCCATCGTTCCGGCAGAACGACGCGGAGGAGAGAATGCCACGCGGCTGTTGCTGGATACCGGACACCGCCGGATCGCGTTCATCACGGGAGAGCCGTGGATGGAGGCGTCCGATCAGCGCATGGAAGGCCATGAACGCGCGTTGCGCCAAGCGGGCCTGCCTGTCGATCCATCATTGATCGTTGAAGGAAACTTCCTGCCCAGTGGGGGGCATTCGGCCACCCAGCGTCTTCTCGACAATGCGTTGGACATCGATGCAATCTTTTGCGCGAACGACCTGATGGCCGTCGGATGTTATGAAGCCCTCAAGGAGCGTGGCATTGCGGTCGGGCAGGACATCGCCGTGATGGGATATGACGACCAGGAAATCGCCCAACATTTGGCGCCGCCCCTCAGCACGGTTCTCTTGCCCCATCGCGAGATGGCGCAACTGGCGGCTCGGCGTCTGATCGACACCGATGACGCCGAAGTGCTGCAAGATCGTGTGGAATGCCCCATTGTCATCCGCGCCTCGCATCTCGGACGGCAACGACAACCCTAGCGAAGACATCCGGTGCGATCGGGCAAGGACCGTTCATCCATTCTCGGACACTTCCGCAATGCAGGATTTTCAAGCAGAACAATCGCGTTTCAGATTCAGGCAAACCACTGAACGGACCAATCGGACGTGCCCTTTGAGGTCTTGACTCTGATCCTGTCGCAGAGCGCCGATAGTCGAGACGTGCTGATCGGCGACGCACCCGACGACAGCGACGTCCAGCATCTTGCGATCTGCCCGGACCGTCTGGTTGAAGGTCCCGAAATATGACAGAAAACCGTTCAACACCGAACCGAGGGCAAGACGACGCCATGCAACGAGGAACGTGATCCGATGTGGACCATTGGCGAAGCGCAGTCGCGCGTCGAGGACGATGCCCTTTTGCGAGGGGTCGGGGATTTCACCCTGGACCGATTGGCGCCCGGAACGTTGCACATGGTGGTTGTCCGATCTCCGATTGCCGCGGGCACAGTGACCGACGTGGACATCGACGCGACCCGCGGGATGCCGGGGGTGGTGGATATACTGACCGCGTTCGAGCAAGAGGCCGACAGCCTCAGACCATTCCAGCCTCGTTTGCGGCTCCCGGGGCGGGACGCCGGCGAAATGGCCGTCCCGGACCTGCGCCCGTTGGCCAACGGTCTCGTCCAGTATGTCGGGCATCCAATTGCCGCGATCATCGCGAGCACGAGAGCGGAAGCGGAAGATGCCGCCGAAACCGTCGGGCTGGAGATCGAGGACCGCGATGCCGTTGTCGACCCGTTGGCGGCCATGGCACCCGATGCGCCGCGCGTCTGGCCAGACATGCCCGACAACATATGCTTCCACGTCGACAGAGGCGACCGCGACAGGGTTGCGAAAGCCTTTGCGGAAGCTGCCCATGTCACCCGCGCAAGGCTGCGGATCAACCGCGTGACCGCAGCCGCGTTGGAGCCTCGGGCGGTCATCGCCCAACACGATCGTGCAACGGGTTATCGGCTGGATGTCGGCACTCAGGCACCACACCGCATCGCCACGGATCTGGGACATGTGCTGGGCGTCGATCCGGCGGAAATCCGCATCGTATCGCGTGATACCGGCGGATCGTTCGGAATGAAGAATTCGGGCTACCCGGAATACGCCCTTGCCCTCTGGGCGGCCCGACGAACGGGTCGCCCGGTAACCTGGACCGCGACGCGAACCGAGTCGTTCCTGTCGGACGCCCATGGGCGTGATCAATATGCTGATGCGGCGATCGCTCTGGATGCGGATGGCAAAATCCTCGCGCTGGAGGTTCAGATCGCGGCCGGATTGGGGGCTTGCCTTGGCCCGGCAACGACCCAGCCGGCGGCGGCGAATGTTGCCGGGCTGGCGGGCGTCTACATGACCCCCGCGATCCATGTGACCGTTGACGGCGTCTTCACCAATTGCCAGCAGGTCGCCCCCTATCGCGGCGCGGGACGACCGGAGGCGACCTATATCATCGAACGCATTCTCGACCTTGCGGCAGCACAAGCAGGGCTTGACCGGGTGGAGCTTCGCCGCCGCAACCTGATTCCCCGCTCGGCGATCCCTTATGCGAACCCGCTTGGCTGGATCTACGACAGCGGTGATTTCGAAGGGGTGCTGGACGCGGCACTCCAGGCCGCCGACTGGTCCGGATTCGCGACGCGCCGGGCAAAAAGCGAAGCCGCCGGAAGGTTGCGCGGCATCGGCATCGCGAACCCGATCGAGATCGCCGGCGGTCCTGCTGGCAAACCGCTGCCGGAATACGCGGCGTTGCGCGTGGCCGCGCAGGGCAATTGCCGGCTCGTTCTGGGCAGTTGCAGCGCAGGGCAAGGCCATGCGACGGCGTTCCGACAACTGGTGCATGACCGGCTTGGCCTTGATCCTGCCGCGGTGGAATTCGTCAGCGGCGACACCGGCCTCGTGGCGGAGGGGACGGGGACGTTCGGATCGCGCAGCCTGACGGCGGCTGGAACCGCCTTGTGGCAGGCAATGTCCGACGCCATCGAAATCGCGCGCCCGACCGCGGCTAGGATGCTGGAATGTCCGGCAGAGGACCTGGCCTTCAAGGACACGAGGTTTCGTGCACCGAACGGCGATACCGTGACGTTCCTCGAGGTCGCCGCCCAGGTCGAGCATCCCATCGCATGCGAAGCCCGCGCGACGGCCGACGATGCGACCTATCCCAACGGGTGCCACATCTGCGAGGTGGAGATCGATCCCGACACCGGGCAGACCAGCATCGCGCGTTACACCATCGTCGACGATGTCGGCACCGAGATCAATCCGATGCTCGTCAAGGGCCAGATCGTAGGCGGCCTTGCCCAAGGGCTTGGGCAGGCCTTGATGGAAGACGTGGCGTTCGACCCGGGTAGCGGACAGCTCCTGTCGGCAAGCTTCATGGATTATGCCATTCCTCGCGCCGACGATGTCCCATCGGCGAAAATCCTGTCTCATCCGGTGCCGTCCCCCAACAACCCCCTCGGGGCGAAAGGTGTGGGCGAGGCGGGAACCGTCGGTGGACTGGCCGCGGCAATCAACGCAGTGTGCGATGCATTGTCGACCCGGGGCATTCCGCATATCGACATGCCCGCGACGCCAGCCCGGATATGGCAGGCGTTGCACAATCAGGACCGCTGACCAAAACCACCGTGTCGGCATTACCGATCTCGACGACCAGCTGCCCGAATTGGTCAGAGACGGCATGGCGGCCTGGCGGGAGGTGCGCGAGGCCGGCTTCCAGCCATGCCACAAGCTGACACGAAGGCTGCATGGCTTCTGGAGCATGCGACCGGGTCATGATCGCGCCCCGGCGCACAGGGGTGGCCGACGGATCAAGGTCGCTGGCCGGTCAGCCGACTTTCGGTGACCAAAGCGCTCCCGGGTTCTGTCGCATGACCGCAAGACCCTTCGGGTAGCTGACCAGTTCCAGCTGCATGCCCCACGGGGTTCGGCAATACACCCAGACGAGGCCTTCCGACGGACCATCCTCCATGATGGTGGGGTCTCCCTGCACCTCGACCCCGCAGGATTTCAGATTCGCCACGGCGGTGGCCATGTCCTCGACGACAAAACCAAGATGCATTGCCCCGATATCGCTGTTGGGTGGCGGCGTCCGGGCGGCTCCTTCCAGGTCATACTCGAACAGTTCGAAGGCCGGTCCGTTGCGACAGCGCAGCATGCGCAACGTCTTGATGACGGCACGGGGATGAACAGCCAGATGCTCTTGCATCCAGTCGTCATCAGACACGAAGGGTCCGATTTCGAACACCACTTCACAACCGATCACATCGACGAAAAAGCGCGTTGCAGCCTCGATATCCGGAACGGTGACCCCGACATGGTCGGTCCCGCACAGCCCCGGAAGCCCGCCGCTCATCTGGCAGATGCCGCGTCTGTCACCATCGTCATCAAGCGCAGCTTCTGAAGCTCGAATACCTTGTCCTTGACGTCCGCGAAGGCTTGAAGATGCGGAAGTTCCATGTGCTTGTCCCACGCGCCTCGATCGGTCCAGTTCTCGTGGAACGTGAACTCCGCAGGGTTCGTTTCTTCTCGACCATCGCGTTGGTCAACGCTCTTGAACAGGAGAAGGCCAAGGAAAAGGCCGGACAGCTTGCCGAAAGCCTCATCAAGCTTGATCTCGTGATCCTGGACGAACTGGGCTACCTGCCATGCTCCGCCTCGGGCGGCGCGATACTCTTCCACCCGGCTCGCGCGAATCATACGAACGCACCGGCGTCGCCATCACCACCAATCTGAGCTTCGGTGAATGGGCGACCGTCTTCGGCGACGCCGAGATGGCCACCGCGCGGCTCGACCGCCGGGCCCATCGCCGCCACATCCCGGAAACCTGAAACGCAGCTTTCGCATCAAGGCAAGTTCGGCCGCAGCGGCGCGGAAAACAATGGAGGACACTCATGCCCTGACCAAAGCCTGACCCCCGAAACATAACCTGAAGGTGGGTCAGTTCTCGATGGAAAACCCGGGTCGCGCTTCCGCGTGAAAGTCAACACCACATGCGGTCGACCGGATCCCGGTAATGGCGGCAAACCCTTGCGCGATCGTGCCCAAACGCCTGATGGCAGGCGCGAATCCGGGTTGTCCCCGCCCTGCATCCACCGCAATGGTGTGACTGGTGTTGCGGGCATCCTGTCGGCCCGAAAGCCATGCCATGACCGCCCTTTCCGACCTGTCGCAAACAGGCGACCCGACGACACGCGAGGCCCGATGAAAGTTCTGATCCTGCCCGATACAGCGACGGCCGTGTCCCGCGTTGCCGATATCCTTGCGCAAACTCTCGACGCCGGTCGCGGCTGCACCATGGGGCTTGCCACGGGCGGAACGATGGTCCCTCTCTATGCCGAGATCGTGGCTCGCCACCGGGCGGGGCAGCTTTCGCTGGCCCAGGTGACCACCTTCAACCTCGACGAATATGTCGGCCTGGCCCCCGATCATCCCGGTTCCTACCATCGCTACATGGCCGAGGTCCTGTTCGATCACACCGATATCCGCCCCGGCCATGCGCACCTGCCGCGCGGCGATGCGCCCGACCCGAGGGCCGAGGCCATGGCCTATGAAGCGCGGATCGCGCGGGAGGGCGGGATCGACCTGCAAGTGCTGGGATTGGGCCAGAACGGTCATATCGCCTTCAACGAGCCGACATCGAGCCTTGGCTCCCGCACCCGCATCAAGACCCTCACCGATGACACACGGCGCGCCAACCGGCCCTATTTCGACCGGGAGGAGGACATGCCGCGCTATGCGATCACCATGGGCATCGCGACGATCCTTGAAGCGCGCGCCATTGTCCTGCTGGCAACCGGTGCGTCCAAGGCCGACGCCGTCGCCGCCATGGTCGAAGGCCCCGTCTCCGCGCTCTGTCCGGCCTCGGCCCTGCAACTTCACCCCAAGGCCACCATCGTGCTGGACGCGAAGGCCGCAAGCGCCCTGCGCCTGACCAACTATTACCACCACGTCCACCCGGACGGGCAGGAAAGCGACTATTCCTGATCCTCGGCGCGGTCGGCGCGGAAATCCTGCTCCATCGGCCCCCTGTAGGCCTGCAACCATGCCTCCGGCACCTCGGTCCCGTCCTTCAGGAACGGCAGGATGCCGCGCGTCAGGGACCGCCCCCGCATCGCCTCGATCTGCGCATCCGACCGTGTGACCCGCTGCGACATCCTGCGGCCCCACCGGGCAAGGTGGCCATAGAGCCGGTCGATCACATCGCCATGGGCGTCGCCCTTGGCCAGGTCGTGGAATTCCTCGGGATCGGCGTGCAGATCGAACAACATCGGGCGGAACCCGCCTTCCGCATGGATCAGCTTGTGCCGCCCGTCGAACACCATGAACAGCCGCGCGTCACGGCTGCTGACGCCAACGACATCGCGCATCGGCGTGACGGAGTAATCGTATTCGCTGATCGCGAATTCGCGCCACTGCGGCGTCGCACCATGGAGCCACGGGATCAGGCTGCGCCCTTCAAGGATATGGTCCGCCACCGTCCCGCCCGCCACTTCCACAAAGGTGGGAACAAGGTCGATCGCCTCCACCAGCGCATCGCAGGTGGTGCCCCTTGTGCCATCGGCCTGCGGGCGCGGATCGAAGACGATCATCGGGATCTTGACGGACGGGTTGTGGAACATGTCCTTCTCCCCCAGCCAGTGATCGCCGAGATAATCGCCATGGTCCGATGTCAGCACGATCATGGTGCCGGCCATCTGGCCGTCGGCCTCCAGCGTATCGAGGATGCGGCCCAACTGGTCGTCGCATTGCCGGATCAGGCCCATATAGGCCGGGATCACCTTGCGCCGCACCTCCTCTTGCTGGAACGCGCGCGCGATCCTGTTGCCCATGAACGCACCATGGACGGGGTGCGGGTCGTCCCGTTCCACATCCGCGCGGGTCGCAGGCGGCACGTGATCCGGCCCGAACATCGCGTGATAGGGCGCGGGCACGATATAGGGCCAATGCGGCTTGATGTAGGAGACATGGGCACACCACGGCCCCTTGGCCTGCGCCATGAAGTCCAGCACCCGCGTCGTCAGCCACGGCGTCTCGCTGTCCTCTTCGCGGATATTGGCAGGCCGGTCGGCATTGTCGAACATCCAGCCGCTGGCGATCTCGCCGTCCCGCAGGCCCGCATTGGCGAAATCCGCCCAGGGGTTGGTCCCCGGATACCCCTTCGAATTCAGATAGGCGTTATAGGGCGAGCGCTTTTCGTCATAGAACCCGTCCGGCCCCTCGCCCCACAGCCCGTCATCGCGCTCCCACACGTCGAAGCCGCATTCCGCCTGACGCGCGCCGATGATGCTGTCGGGCGCAAGGCCCAGCCGCGCCATCCCCTCCGCATCGGCCTTCATGTGCGTCTTGCCGATCAGCCACGCCTCCATGCCCGCCGCGCGCAGGTGGTCGCCCAGCGTGTGTTCGCCGACCCGCAGCGGAAAGCCGTTCCACTGCGCCCCGTGGGACGACGCATAGCGCCCGGTATAGAAGCTCATCCGGCTCGCCCCGCAGACCGGCGATTGGCAGAACGCGTTGGTGAACCGCAGGCCTTTCGCCGCCACCCGGTCGAAATTGGGTGTGTGCAGATGCGGATGGCCCGCGCAGGACAGGTAGTCGAAGCGCAATTGGTCATACATGATGAAAAGGATGTTCACCGCAGTGCCCCGGCCCGCGTCACACCCGTACGATCTTCAGCTTCGTCTTCAGGTCGGTCTTGCAGAACGCATGCAGGAAACAGGTCTTCTCGCTGATATCCAGCATCTCCTGCGCCATCGCGTCGGGCTCGCCCGTTTCAAGGTAGACATGGGTCTCGATCGGATCGGCGCTGCCCGCCTGACCGGTGCCGCCCGATGCGCCGCCGAGGCTGAAATGCGTGTCCTGCACGATCCGGTAATCCGGCAGGTCGAGGTTCAGCATCGACACGAAGCGCCCGAACTGCGTCATGAAACAGAAGCCGATCCCCGCCGAAATCAGCGACACCGCATCCGGTGCCCGCCCGTCTTCCGCACTGAGAAAGCGGAAACTCGTGCCATGGGGCGAATAGAGCACCTGCTGGATATCCTTGATCCCGTCCTCGCGCATCACCGCGATGGCGCCCACGTTCAGACGGCGGTTCTGCTCGTCCGACAGGCTCGATCCTCCGGCAGCCGTCCCAAGGGCCACCGCCTTCTTCGGCGTCAGGCCCACAGGCACCAGCAAGCTCTGGTCGGACGGCGCAGGCTCCGCCCTGGCGAAGTGATTGCCGGGGTCGGGAAACAGCGCGCCGTCCAACTCGTTGGCCTGCGCGGTCGCCAGTTCGTGCCCGTTCTTGCCCAGCTTGAACAGGCTTTCGATCCGCCCCCGCATCAACCCGTTGAGCGGCGAGGCATAGGTCGCCTCCACCAGGAACTCCATCAGCGCGGCATCCTCCAGATCGCAGTCGATCTCGACCTCAAGCTCGATATTCTCGGCCCCGCCCACCATGGTGCGCCGCTGCATGGAGCCCTGCATCGTGTAGTAATTGTCCTGCGTCAGCTTCAGCTTGCGGATCTCCAGATCGCGGATTTTCGCCAGCGCAAGGATCTCGTTCATGAAACTGGCGACCATGCCCGTGGACAGGAACGCCAGCGGACAGGGGGCAGCGTCGTGGCCGTTCAGATACGGCCCCTCGTCCGAGACGAAGCGCCACGTGTCACCCGTTCGGGCCGAGCGCACCAGCGCTTCCTTCTGGAACCCCGACAGCGCCCGCACCCATGTGCGCACCGCATCGCCCTTGCGGTTGTCGGGTGCGTCGATGCCGACCGCGTCGGCATTGGCCACCTTGAAGAACGGCGCGGTGACGCTCTGGCCGATGATGTCTTCGCCGAGTTTGGCCATGTCTCTCTCCCTGTTCGATCCGCACGCAGCGCGACGCCGCACCCCTTGGCGGCATTTGCTCAGACCAGCCCGCCGATGACAATATGGCCCGACCGTTCTTTTACAGGAACCGGATCGAGGGCGCAGCCTGCCCCGAACCCGTCGATCCCCTGCCCGGTTCCGGCATCGAAACCGGCATCGTGGTTGGAACAGCGCAGGACGCGCCCATCCCCCGACAGGATGTTCCCGGACCGCCAGTCAAGTGGCAGGAACCGGTGCGGGCAGGCGTTGACATAGGCCCGCAACCCGTCCGCGCTGCGCACCAGCAGCAACGGGAATCCGTCCAGGTCAAACCCCGCAACCGCCCCGTCGAACCCCGCGCAAATCACCGTTCCGGGCGCGGGCGCGCAGGGCATGTCCCGCCAAGCTTCCATCATGCGCACTGTCCCCGGCAATCAATCAACGTTGGAGGCGTCCTTGTACATCACACGGTGGCGGCGGGTCTTGATCCAGTCGTCCAGTTCCGCGTCGGTCATGTGGTGGTCGGTGTTGTAGCCGTCCCAATGGGCGATCTCGTCCAGCGGACGCCGCCACCGCTTGTAGGGGGCGGCGGCGGGCGGGCCGAACAGGAAGATATCCAGCACCGAGATGTCCTCGGGAATGCCCAGCAACGGGCGCATCGCCTCCTGCGCATCGTCCTGACCGATCGCCGTGACCCACCAGACGTTATAGCCAAGCGCCGCGGCGGCCAGATGCGCCGACATGGTCGCGGCGGCTACCGATTGCAGCAGGATGCGCTCGGCGTTTTCCCTGTAGGCGCGGTCCTTCTCGGACCCGTCGTTGAACACCGGGAAGGCATTGACCCAGCGCATGTCCGAACACACCACGATGAACCCCGGCGCGGTGGCCAGGCCCCGGTAATCCGGCGTCGGGAACTTCATTTTCGCCTTCGCGCGGAAACGCTGCTCGGCCACGAAATACTCGGCCATCTGCGCCTTCTTCTCGGCATCGCGCACGATGACGAACTGCCAGGGCTGCGCATTCGCACCCGACGGGCCGTGGCGCGCGGCCTCCAGGATCAGGTCGTAATGCGCGTCCGGAACAACGTAATCGGCATCGAACTTGCGCACGGTCACGCGGTTGCGGATCACCTCCATCAGCGCATCATACCGGGTGCGGTCGCCAATCTGCGGCAGATCGACCTCGGCCTCGGCGGCGGCAAGGTCCACGGCGGGTGTGGTATCGTCCGGGGCGGTTTCGTTCATCTCTGTCTCCTCCCTAATGGGTCGCGGCGTCGTAGAGGAGCCGCGCCGCGATCACGGCCAGCATAATCAGGATCGTGGTGTTGAACACCTTCGGCGACCAACGCCGCGCCAGCGCCGAGCCGATCGGCATCGTCGCCAACAGGATCGCCAAGGTGCCCAGACCGAACGCGACGCGCATCGGTGTCATCAGACCAAGCCCCGCCATCATCGGCAATTGCACCAGCGACATTGCCACGAAGATGGCCGAGATCGTGGCGATGAATACCGGCCGGTCCAGCTTCATCGCGCTCAGGAACGTGACGGAGACCGGGGCCGAAACCCCGATCGCGCCCTGCAACACGCCCGCCACGACGCCCACCGGCAACGTGACCCGCGTGGCGGCGGCCAGCGGCAGCACCCAGCCCGGTCGCGCCATGCGAAACGCGATGAACGCGATACAGACGCAGGCCGTGCCGACCATCAGCGCCTGCGGCGGCAGCGAGACGAGCATGACCGTGCCCAACGCGGCACCGGCGATGGCGGCGATGACGAAGGGCATGGTGAAGCCGCGCGGCAAGTGGTGGGCGCGGAAGCTCCACGATTGCCAGATGTTCGAGAACAGGTTGGGGATGGCGAAGATCGTCACCGCCGTCGGCACGTCGAAGGCCAGCGCCAGCATCGGCACCGCGACCACGGGCGCCCCGGCCCCCGTCGCTCCTTTCACCAGCCCGCCAAGGACGATGCCCAGGACCGCCAGCGTCAGCGCAAGCGGGTCGATCGCCGCCAGTTCAGTGAACATCCGACACCGCCACCCGCACGTCCAGCAGGGCCTGTCGCCGCTCGGTCCGGATCACGCTCAGGGCCCGGTCAAGCGCGTCGGGCAGGTCTTGCGCGCGGTCCACTGTCTCGGCATGGGCGCGGCTGGCCCGCGCGACCATGGTGAAATCCGGCTGCGGCGACAGCGAAGTCAACGGCATCTCGTTGGCGCGTGCCGCCGCCCCTTCCGGATAGGACACAAGCACCGACCGGCGCACGGCGTTCCACGAGGCGTTGTTCTTCACGATGGTCAGGATCGGCAGGTCCAGCGCCTCGGCGATCTGGTGCGCCGCGACCGGGTTGGCGAACATGTACGAACCGTCCCCGACAGCGGCGATCACCAGCCGGTCACGGTCCGCCAGTTGCGCCCCCAGCGCGGCGTTCATCGCCCAGCCCAGTCCGCCGGAATGGGGCGCGATGAAGGCCCGGTTCGGCCCGGCAAGCGCCATGAAGCCCGGCAATATGCCAAGGTCCGAGAACACCACCGCATCCGCGCCCATGGCGTCGCTGACGCACCGGCTCAGGTATTCCGCGCCCATCGGATCGGTCGCGGCCTGCGCGGCGATGGACGCCAGGCGCGCGCGGCGGGCATCGGCAGCGGCGGCCAGCACGGCATTGCGCGCCTCGGCCCCGGGGGCCGCATCGCCCATGGCAACATCCAGCGCCGCCAGCGCCAGCACCGGATCGGCCTGCACCGCAAGGTCGGTCTGATAGCCCCGCATCGGCATCCGTGCGAAATGCGGGTCCGGGCCGACATGCACCACCCGCGTTTCCGGTCCGGGCGCGGCCGAGGCCGCGATCCACGGCACGGCACTGTCCAGCACGATCAGCAGATCGGCCCCGTGCAACCCCGCATCCGGGGCGACTCCCGCGAAGTTGGGATGCGCCGAGGGCATCACATTGCGCGTCATGAACGGGCTGACCACGGCAATACCGTGGCGCGCGGCAAAATCCGCCAGCGCAGCACCCAGCCGCCCGCCCGGATCGCCGCGCTGGCACACGATCACCGGGCAGCGCGCGGCGCGCAGCCAACCGGCCACCTGCACCATGGCCTCGGGCGCCGGGGCAGCTGCGGTCGCGGCAGGCCGCGCCGTCGCGCGCGGCGTCCAGTCCGGGCAGGCCTCCGCCAATGGCTCCCGCGGCAGGCTCAGGTAAACCGGTCCCTCCGGAGCGGACCGTGCCAGCGCCAGGGCGCGTCCGACCACCTCGCCCGCCTGTTCCGGATAGCGCAGTTCATATTCATACTTCACCACGTCGCGCAGCATCGCGGTCTGGTCGAACACCTCCTGCCCGTAATGGATCGGCGTGACGCGGTGGCCGGGCCGCCCGACCTCGGTGACCGGCGTGCGCCCGGACATCACCAGCACCGGGATATTGTCGCTCGCCGCGTTGATCACCCCCATCACCGCATTGGCAAGGCCGACATTCACATGCACCATCACCGATTGCGCGCGGCCCGTCACAAGGTAATGGCCATGCGCCATGGCGACGCCAGCCGTTTCGTGCGGAACCGTCAAGGGAACCGGGGCGGCGTCCTTGGGCAAGGTGGCCATCGCCTCGATGATCGGGGGAAAATCCGTCCCCGCATTGGCGAATATGTAATCGACGCCACTGGCCTTGAGGCCAAGCAACAGCGCCTCGGCCCCGGTTTGCGGGACATGGGTGTCGCTCACGTGCTGTCTCCCCCCAGAAATGGCAAGCACCCTCCCGCGCCCGCCTCCGCTCCACAATTTGTCTTGCCGAACGGCGGCACGCAAGCAATATTCATCCAGAATCTCATTCATTGAGATTCTGGGCAATCTGGGAGGGTGGCCCGCGAAAATCAGGGAGGACCAAACACATGAACAAAGCACTTGCAGGCGCAATGATTGCCGCAGCGCTCGGCGCGGGCGGCGCGGCCCATGCGCAGGCCGTGGGCATCGCCACCTCGAACCCCGGGTCGCTGTTCCACAACATCGGCACCGCCGTGGCCAATGCCGCCAATGCCAGCGGCCTGAACACCACGATCCAGCCCGCCACCAGCCCGAACCAGTTCATCCCCTTCGTCAACGATGGCGGGATCGAGTTCGGCGTCGCCAACCTGCAGGAGGTCGAATACGCGATCACCGGGGCCGCGTGGTGGAACGGGTCCGAATACCCGAACCTGCGCGTCGTGGGGCATCTGCAACCGCTGGTCGAGGCGATCTTCGTGCGCGCCGACAGCGACATCATGTCGGTCGCGGATCTTGCAGGCCAGCCGATGACCGATGGCTACACCGCGCAGAACACCATCCTGCCGCAGCTTTCGGCCTTCTACGCCACGGCCGGCATGACCCGCGATGACGTCACGCAGGTCAACGTGGCCTCGGTCGTGGCGGGGGCGGATGCCTTCATCGCGGGCGATACGGTAGGCTTCATCTTCGCCCATGGCGCGGGCAAGGTGCGCGAGGCGGATGCCGCCGTCGGCGGGTTGCGCGCGCTGGGTGTCGGCGATGACAGCGACGCCGCCCTTGCCGCCGCGCGCGAACATTGGCCGACCGCCTTCTTCACCGTCCTGCCCGCGGGCGCCATGCCCGGCGTGCTCGAAGACACCACCTACATCGCCTTCCCGCAGGTCGTGTTCACCCATGCGGGCGTGCCCGACGATGTCGTCTACGCGATGGCGCGCGCCATGTATGAAGGGTCCGCCGTCATGGGCGAAACCTTCCCCCCGATGCGCGCCTTCCGCCCCGAGAACATGCGCGGCGATCTGGGCGTGACCGCCTATCACCCCGGCGCGCTGCGCTTCTTCGCGGAAGTCGGGCTCGAATAATCGCGCCGCAGGTCAGGGGACATTCATGTCTGACACCCAAGCGGGAGGGGCCGGGTCTGGCCTCTCCCCCCACATCTGGCGACCCATCGCCGATCTGCTTGCGGCACTGGTCACGCTCATCGCGATCGGGTGGGCGGTGTCGTTCCAGCGCGTGCTGGGGCTGAACCTCTACCCGCAGCAATTCTTCGCCGCGATCCTGGGGCTGACGCTGGCGGTGTCCTACCTGATGCTTCCGGCGGTCAAGGGGGCCGCGCGGGTGCGGGTTCCGTGGCATGATGTGGCGCTGGCCCTCGTCGCGCTTGGCACTGTCGGATATGTCGCCGTGGAATATCCGCGCCTCGTGCTGCTCATCTTCTCAAGGCCCGTCGACATCTGGCTGCCCGGCCTGGTCCTCATTGCCCTGACGCTCGAGGCGCTGCGCCGCGCCACCGGGTGGGCGCTCGTCATCATCATCGCGCTCTTCGTGCTGTACGCACTGTTCGGCGATGCGCTTCCGGGGCGGCTTCAAGGCCGCGCGCAGAACTGGCAATTGCTGTCCGGCTACATGGCGCTCGACAGCAACGGGATGCTGGGGCTGCCGATTTCCGTCGCGGCGACGGTGGTGGTCGCGTTCATCCTGTTCGGCACGCTCCTGGGGATCACCGGCGGGTCGCAGTTCTTCACCGATGCCGCGATGCTTGGCATGGGCCGGTTCCGGGGCGGCTCGATGAAGATCGCCGTGGTGGCCTCGGGCCTGTTCGGCTCCATCTCCGGCTCTGCGGTGGCCAATGTCGTCGGCACCGGCGTGGTCACGATCCCGATGATCAAGCGCGACGGCTACCCCGCCCACAAGGCCGGCGCGATCGAGGCCGTGGCCTCCACCGGCGGGCAACTCATGCCGCCGGTAATGGGCGCGGCCGCCTTCCTGATGGCCGAGTTCCTGGCTGTTCCCTATGCACAGATCGTGCTGGCGGCACTGGTGCCCGCGCTGCTCTATTATGTCGCGCTGTTCATCCAGGCCGACCTCGAAGCCGCCAGGCTCGGCATCCGCGCGGTGCCGCAATCGGAGATCCCGCAAGGCCGCATGGTGGCGCGCGGCCTGCACTTCATCCTCGCCTTCGCGGCGCTGATCTACCTGCTGTTCTGGGCCCGCTACCAACCCGAGCGCGCCGCGACATGGGCCTGCCTCGTGCTGATCGCCACCTCGCTTGCGCTTGGCTACGCGGGCCGCCGCCCGTCGCTGCGCAATATCGTCGGCAGCCTCGCGAAATGCGGCCATGGCGTCACCGAGATCATCCTGATCTCCGCCGCATCGGGGATCGTGATCGGCGTGCTGAACGTCACCGGCCTGTCGTTCAACCTGACCTACCTGCTGGTGCAGGTGGGCGGCGGTTCGGCGTTCCTGCTGCTGTTGCTGTCGGCGCTGGTCTGCATCGTCCTCGGCATGGGCCTGCCGACACTTGGGGTCTATGTCCTGCTGGCCGCCCTCGTGGCCCCTGCCCTCGTGCAGGTCGGGATCGAGCCGATTGGCGCGCATCTCTACGTGCTCTACTTCGGCATGATGTCGATGATAACACCGCCCATCGCGCTGGCCGCCTTTGCCGCCGCCTCCATCGCCAAGGCCAATTCCATGGCGACGGGGTGGGCCGCGATGAAGTTCGGCTGGTCCGCCTACGTGATCCCGGTGCTGTTCGTGCTGTCCCCCACCCTTCTGCTCATCGGCGAGACATCCGATATCGTCCTGGCGGTCGTGACGGCAGTCATGGGCGTCTGGCTGGTCTCAAGCGCGCTGGCCGGCTATTTCTCGGGGCAATTGTCGATGCCGATGCGCGCGGGCTTCGCGCTGTCGGGCCTCGTGGCGCTGATCCCGGCAGGGGCGTTCCCCGGTGCCTACCTCACCGACATCATCGGCGTCGCTGCGGGGGTCGGCCTCATGGCGATCGACATCCTGCGCAACCGCGCCCTCCGGCGGGCGGGGGCCGCATGACCCGCGCCAGCAGCGAACGCGTGCTAACCATCCTCGACCTGTTCTCCGAGGACCGGCTGGAATGGTCCTCGCAGGACATGATGGACGTGCTCGGCTATTCCCGCCCCACCCTCTATCGCTACCTGAAGGTGCTGAAGGAAACCGGCTTCCTCGCGCCCATGCAGGGCGGCGGCTTCGGCCTCGGTCCCCGCTTCGTCGAGATGGACTTCCTCGCGCGCAAATCCGATCCGCTGGTGGCCCATGGCACGCCGCAGCTTGAGACGCTGGCCGACACCTTCCCCGGCACCGCCTTCCTCGTGCGCTGGTATGGCGAGCGGATGCTCTGCGTTGCCTCCGTCAGCCGCGACGCCACGGCCCGCACCTCCTACCCGCGCGGGCGTCCCATGCCGCTGCTGAACGGGGCGGCCGCAAAGGCGATTCTCGCCCACCTGCCGCGCCGCCGTCAGCAGCAACTGGCCGAACGCGCCGCCGATCCGGCCCTGCTGGACAGCTTCCGCACCATCCGCCGCGACGGCATCGCCACTGCCCATGGCGAGGTCACGCGCGGGATCGTCGGCACCGCCGCCCCCGTCTTCGACGCCAGCGCGGCGCCCATCGCCTCGCTCTGCGTCAGCATGGACGCCGCCGCCTACCGCGCCATCGACGCGGCACACCTGGCCGATGCCATCCGCGCCGCCACCCGTGCCCTCAACGCCGCCCTGGGCGAACCCGCGACGCCATCCCATACCCCAGTTTCCGCCGAAGGACCCCCATGAAAAAAATCGACGTCTTCAACCATATCTGGCCAAAACCCTTCCATGACGCGCTGATCGACCACCTGGGGGCGACCACGGACATCACGCGGCGCTCCGAAGCGGTGCCGATGATGACCGATCTCGACCGCCGCTTCGAGGTGATGGACATGTTCGGCCCCGATTACTGCCAGATCCTCTCCATCGCGTCGCCGCCCTACGAGAAATATGCCGATCCCGCCAAGGCGCTGGAGCTTGCCACCATCGCATCCGACAGCATGGCAGACCTGTGCCAGACATACCCCGACCGCTTCCCCGGCTTCATCGGCACCGCCGTGATGTCCAATCCCGACGCCATGGTCGAAGATGCCCGCCGCAACATCGAGGATCTGGGCGCCTGCGGCATGCAGATCTTCACCAACGTGTCGGGCAAGCCGCTCGACCGGCCCGAATTCGAGCCGTTCTTCGAATACATGCATGCCGCCGGCAAACCGATCTGGATGCATCCGGCACGGGGGGCCAATTTCCCCGACTATCTCGCCGAAGATCAATCCGAATACGAGATCTGGTGGACCTTCGGCTGGCCCTATGAAACCTCCGCCGCCATGGCGCGGCTGGTCTTCTCGGGGCATTTCGACCGGTATCCGGGGCTCAAGGTCATCACCCATCACGGCGGCGGCATGGTGCCCTTTTTCGAAGGCCGTGTCGGGCCCGGCTGGGACCAGATGGGCGCGCGCACCACCGACCGCGACCTGGCCGCGGTGCGCCGCGCGCTCACGCGCCCGCACCTGGAGTATTTCAAGGAATTCTACGCCGATACCGCCACGTTCGGGTCATCCAGGGCGATCACCCACGCCATGGATTTCTTCTCCGAGGATCGAGTGCTCTTCGCCTCCGACGCGCCCTTCGATCCCGAACAGGGGCCGATGTATATCCGCGAAACCATCCGTATCATCGAAGAACTGGAAATCACCGACGCCCAGCGCCAGAAGATCTTCCAGGACAATGCCGTGCACCTTCTGGGACTGACGCTCTGACATGACCGACCTCGCTCGACACTACATCGCAGGCCAATGGCGCGACGATGGCGGCAGCCCCGCCGCCAGCACCAATCCGGCCGACGGCACCACCATCGGCCATTTCGCCCCCGGCTCCGCCGCGCTGGTGGACGAAGCCGCGCAGGCCGCCCGTGCGGCCTTCTTCGACACCGCATGGGCCGCCTCGCCCCGCCTTCGCGCGCAAGCCATGTTCGAAATCGCCGACCGGCTGGACGCCGCCAAGGACGAGATCGCAGCGCTGGTCGTGGCCGAAAACGGCAAGCTGCGGGCCGAGGCCATGGGCGAAACCATGGCCGGCGTGTCCGAGATGCGCTACTACGCCGGCCTCGCACGGACAGTGCGCGGCACGATGCAGGAAATCGCGCCGGGTGTCCTGTCGCTGTTTGCGCGCGAAGCCGCCGGGGTGGCGGGCATCATCGTGCCCTGGAACGCGCCGGTCACGCTGCTGGTCCGCTCCCTCGCGCCCGCCCTGGCGGCGGGCTGCACCTGCGTCATCAAACCCGCCGCGCAGACGCCGCTGGTCCATGCACGCATCATGGCCTGCATCGCGGACGCGCCGTCGCTGCCCGCCGGCGTGGTGAACTCGGTCAACGAGAACGGGATCGAGGTCGGGCAGGCCATGGTCGCCTCTCCCGATATCGACGTGATTTCCTTCACCGGCTCCAGCGCCACCGGCAAGAAGATCATGGAAGGCGCGTCCAGAACCCTCAAGCGGGTCGGGCTGGAACTGGGCGGCAAGGCCCCCGCCGTCATCTTCGCCGATGCTGACCTCGACCGCGCGGCGACGGAACTCACCCACGGATCGCTCAACATGGCGGGCCAGATCTGCGTCGCCGCCGCGCGCTTCGTTGTCCATGAAAGCGTGGCCCAGGCGTTCGAGGATCGCATGGTCGCCGCCTACCGCGCCGTGCGTGTCGGCCCCGGTGCCGACCCCTCCAGCCAGATGGGCAGCCTGATCGACTTGCCCAACCAGCAACGCCTGATGCGGCTGATCGAACAGGCGGGCGATGAAGGCCACATGGTGCTCAAGGGCGCACCGCTGGACACCGGCGCCTTCCTGACGCCCACGCTGTTCCGCATCGACGACCTGCGATCGCCGCTCGTGCAGACCGAGCTTTTCGGCCCCATCGTCACGCTGGAAACCTTCAGCACCGAGGCCGAGGCCATCGCGAAAGCCAACGCCACCGTGTTCGGGCTCGCGGCCTCCGTCTTCACCGCCGATGGCGCGCGCGCCCTGCGCGCCAGCCGCGCGATCCGGGCCGGGACAGTCTGGATCAACAGCCACCTGCGGCTCTTCGCCGAGGCCGAGACCGGCGGTTTCGGCCAATCCGGCATGGGGCGGCTGCACGGCCCCGAAGGCCTCGCGGATTTTCTCGAAACCAAGCATGTCTATCTGGAACCCGGCGCCATCCAGGGGGGCGCATGACCGACACCCACGACGTCATCATCGTCGGCGGCGGCCCCGTCGGCATGGGGCTGGCCATCGACCTCGGGCAGCGCGGCCATTCCGTCGCCGTGATCGAACGCCATGCCCAGCCGCAACTTGTGCCCAAGGGTCAGAACATGACCCAGCGCACGGTGGAACATTTCGACGCCTGGGGCTGCGAACCGGCCCTGCGCGCGGCGCGTCTGCAAGGGCGCGATGTCGCCAATGGCGGGCGCATGACCTATCGCACGCTGCTCAGCGATCATGCCTATGACTGGCTGCCGCGCGAAAGCGTGCAGCCCTATTACGGCCAGCGCGTCGAACGGATGCCGCAATACCGGACCGAAGCCGTGCTGCGCGCCCGCGCCGCCGAAATCCCCGCCATCGACATCCGCTATGGCCTGTCCTTCGACGGGCTGGAACAGGACGCCACCGGCGTCACGGTCACGGCGTCCGGCGACGGCGGTTCCCACCGGTTCCGCGCGCCCCATGTCGTGGGCTGCGACGGCAGCCGCTCCGGCGTGCGGGAGGCGGCGGGGATCACCCAGACCGTCAAGGAACATGACCGGAAGATGGTTCTGCTGGTGTTCCGCTCGCCCGAGTTGAACGATCTTCTGGCCCGCCACCATCCGCCGCGCTCCTTCTACAACGCGCTCACCCCCGAGCTTCAGGGCTACTGGCGTTTCCTCGGCCGCGTCGATGCCGCGACGGAATGGTTCCACCACTCGCCGGTGCCCGCCGACGCCACCCGCGACAACTTCGATTTCCACGCCCTGCTGCACGAAACGGTCGGCCAGCGCTTCGAACTCGACCTCACCTATACCGGCTTCTGGGACCTGCGCTTTTCGCTCGCCGACCGATACGCCCGGGGCCGCGTGCTGATCGCGGGCGATGCCTGCCACAGCCACCCGCCCTATGGCGGATACGGGATCAACACCGGGTTCGAGGATGCGCGCAACCTCGGCTGGAAGCTGTCCGCCCGGCTGTCCGGCTGGGGCGGCCCGGCGCTGCTGGACAGCTACGACGCCGAACGCCGCCCGGTCTTCGCCTCGCTCTCCCGCGATTTCATCGAGACGTTCATCGAAGAGGATCGCGCATTCCTCGCCACCTACAGCCCGGAAAAGGACGCGGCGGAATTTACCGCCAGATGGAACGCCCGCAACGAAGGCTCGGGCGAGGTCTTCGCCTACGAGCCGAACTATGAAGGCTCCCCGCTCATCGGCGGCCCGGGCCAGCCCAGCGCGCGCGGCGATCACCGGTTCGCGGCACGGGCCGGCCACCACCTCGCCCCCCGCGCGCTCAGCGACGGGCGCACCACCTACGAAGCACTTGGCACCGGCTTCACCCTGTTCGATTTCACCGGCGCAGATGCGGGCGCCGCGTTTCTGCACGCATCTGGAATGGCGGGCATCCCGCTGGGCGTGGTGACGGACACATACGACGCCGAACGCCGCGACTACGACGCGCCCCTGATCCTCGTGCGCCCGGACGGTTTCGTCGCCTTCGCGGGCACCTCCGGCGATGCCGCGGCGGTGCTTGCGACAGCCACGGGACGCACCCCATGACCGGGCGGCTTTCCGGCAAGGTCTGCATCGTCACCGGCGGCGCCGTCAGCCTCGGCCTTGCCTTCACCCGCGCCCTGCTGGCCGAAGGCGCACGGGTGCTCGCCGTCGATATCGCCGACGGGGCGCAGGCACAGGCCGCCGGCGCCGAGGCGCTGCACGCCGACATCACCACCGACGCCGACGCCATCGCCGCCCATGCCATCGATCGCTTCGGGCGCATCGACGCGCTGGTGAACAACGCCGCCCTGTTCTCCACCCTGCCCGTCGCGCGCTACGACGCGATCCCCGATGACCTCTGGGACCGCGTGCTGCAGGTCAACGTCACCGGCACCTGGCGGATGATCCGCGCCACAGCCCCCCACATGGAGACGCAGGGCAGCGGCAAGATCGTCAACATCACCTCCGGCACCGTCTACAAGGGCATGCCGGGGATGCTGCACTACATCGCCTCCAAGGGCGCGGTGCAGGCGATGACCCGGGCGCTGTCACGCGAACTGGGCGCGGCGGGCATCTGCGTGAACAACCTGGCGCCCGGTCTGACCCTCAGCGACAGCATCCTTGCCAACCCCGACCATGTGGAGGCCGCGCGCGCCCGCGTCATCGCCTCCCGCGCGATCCGGCGCGACGGCCATCCCGACGACCTTCTGGGCGCGCTGGTGTTCCTGTGTTCGGGCGAAAGCGATTTCATCACCGGGCAGACCATCGCGGTGGATGGCGGCTCGATCAACACCTGATCCGCCACCCCGAGATTCCCCTTGTTGTATACAATATTTGCGGTATAAACGCTTCATGCCCCGATATTGGCGCGAAAGGGAGGATTTCGCGCCAAATCTGTATACAAAACGGGGATTCGGGAGGAGACTGTCAAAGATGGCAAAGGACCGGCACAGCCAAGCTGACCGCGCGCTTTCAGCGCTCAGGGTCCTGATCCTGGGCGGCGCGTTCGAACGTGGCGAAAAGCTGTCGGAACCGGCCCTGTCGGAACGTCTCGGAATTTCCCGCACGCCCCTGCGCGAAGCCATGATGCACCTGCACCAGGAAGGCCTGCTGACCCGCGAGGACAGCGGATCGGCCCGCGTCTCCAGCTACACGATGCGCGACATCACCGACGCGATCGAAGTGCGCGGCACGCTGGAAGGCCTTGCCGCGCGGCTGGCCGCCGAACGCGGCATGGCGCCCGACCTGCGCGCCCGCGCCCATGCCATCCTCGACGCCATCGACCGCGCGCTGGACGCGAAAGGCGTCGATTTCCGCGCCTATGTAAGCCAGAACGCCGCGTTCCATGACCTTGTGGCCACGGCCGCCGGATCGCCCGTGGTGGCGCGCGAAATCGCGCGCGCCAACCGCCTGCCGCTGGCGGGGCCCAGCGCCTTCCTGACCGGGCAGGAAGGTCAACACCCCTTCCTGCGCTCGCTCATCATCGCGCAGGACCAGCATCGCGCCATCCTCGACGCCATCGAAACCGGCGAAGGCGCGCGCGCCGAAGGTCTGGCGCGCGAACATGCCCGCTTGGCCCGGCGCAACCTGCAACAGGTCATCGACCACCCAAACAGCGATGTCAGCACCATTCCGGGGCTGGCACTGGTATCCCCGAATTAAGCCCCAGGAGACCATGGAAATGCAAAACCTCACCACCGTCATGAAAGGTCACAAGAACCCGGTCGAGATGCTGCGCAACTCGCAGATCGGCATGTATGTCTACCCGGTCGTGACGCCGGAATTCTCCAACTGGCGGGTGGAACAGCAGGCATGGCGCGACAGCGCGGTGCTGTTCGACCAGTCCCACCACATGGACGAGCTGATCGTCGAAGGCCCGCAGGCCGAAGCCTTCCTGAGCCATCACGGCATCAACTCCTTCGCCAATTTCGACCTGAACCGCGCCAAACACTTCGTCTCCGTGACACCCGCGGGCCATGTGATCGGCGACCACATCATCTTCCGCGAGCGCGACGACAAGTTCATCCTCGTGGGCCGCGCGCCGGTGTCGAACTGGCTGCAATTCTGCGCCGCGACCGGACGCTGGAACGTGCGCATCAAGCACGATCCCCGCTCCACCTCCCGCCCCGAGGGCGAGCGCGTGCTGCGCACCCATTACCGCTACCAGATCCAGGGCCCCGACGCGCCGAAGATCTTCGAGAAGATGAATGGCGGCCCGGTGCCCGACATCAAGTTCTTCCATGTCGACTGGATCAATGTCGGCTCCAAGCGGGTGCAGGCGCTGCGCCACGGCATGTCCGGCGCGCCGGGGCTGGAGATCTGGGGCCCCTACGAGGACAAGGCCTATATCCTGTCCACCATCCTTCAGGCCGCGCGGGATGCGGGCGTGAACCTCACCCGCTGCGGCAGCCGCGCCTATTCCACCAACACGCTCGAATCCGGCTGGATCCCGTCACCCCTGCCCGGCATCTATACCGGCGACGGCATGATGGCCGAATATCGCGACTGGCTGTCCTCCGAAAGCTACGAGGCCGCGGGCGCCATCGGCGGCAGCTTCGTGTCGGATAATATAGAAGATTACTACGTCAACCCGTTCGAATTGGGCTATGGCTTCTATATCGGCTGGAAGAAGGACGATTTCGTCGGCAAGGACGCGCTGGCCAGGCTGAAGGACGCGCCCACCAACCGCAAGAAGGTGACCTTCGAATGGAACAGCGAAGACGTGCTGAAGGTGATCGCCTCGGCCTTCGAGGACGGCATCCCCTACAAGTGGATCGACTTCCCGCAGCCCAACTATGCCTCGTCCTCCGCCGACATGATCATGTCTGGCGGCAAGATGGTGGGCATGTCCATGTTCAACGGCTACAGCTATAACGAACGCTCCGTGCTGTCGCTGGGCGTGGTGGATCAATCGGTGCAGGAAGGCGATATCCTGACCCTGCACTGGGGCGAATCGGACGAAACCGCCAAGACCTCGGCCGAAAAGCATCGCCAGGCCGAGATCCGGGTGCGCGTGGCCGCGACACCCTACGCCAAAGAAGCGCGCGAAAACTACGCCGACAGCTGGCGCTCGCGCGCGGCACAATAGCCAGGACCTGTCCCTTGAGATAGGATCTGGTTCGGCGTCGGACGGGGGCGGGAGCTAGGGCCTCGTCCGACAGGCAACAGGGCGACAACGCCCGTACATCGTCATCTGGGAGGAAAGACAATGAACATGAAGATCGCTCTCTTGGGAAGCGCCCTTGTCCTGTCGGCCGGTGCCGCACAGGCGCTGGAGCTTAAATTCGCCAACTTCACGCCGCCGTTCCACACCGTCAACGCCTCGGTGATCGAACGCCTCGGGGCGGAGCTTTCCGCCGCCACCAATGGTGATCTGACCGTGCGCGGCTATCACGGCGGCGAACTGGGCGCGGGCCCGGTGGAGCAATATGTGCGCGCGTTTCAGAACGTGGCCGAGATCACCTGGGGCCTGCCCGGCTATACCTCGTCGCAGTTCGAGCAGACCATGATCGCCGAGCTTCCCGGCGCCCTGCCCGCCGACCTGCCCGGTTACGAAGCGCTCTGGGCCGCCTATGAAGACCATCTGGCCGGCGAGTTTCCGGGCACCGTCCCGCTGGCGCTCTGGACGTCCGAGCCGAACATCCTGATCATGCGCAGCGCGGAAATCCGCAGCCCTGCCGACCTCGCAGGCCTCGACATCCGCGTCGCGGGCGCAACCGCCGCCGACGCCGCCATCGCCCTCGGGGCCACCCCGGCCCAGATGCCGATCAGCCAGGTCTACCAGGCGCTTGAAACCGGCGAGATCGACGGCGTCATCACCGGCGCATCGACCCTGTCGGACTTCCGCCTCGACGAGGTCGCCGACAGCTTCACCCTCGGCGCGCCGCTGGGCCGCAACTCCTTTTTCGTCGTGATGAACGAAGGCGTCTACAACGGCCTGTCCGACGACCACCGCGCCGCACTGGACGCCGCCATCGGCGTGCCCCTGTCGCGGTCGGCGGAAGAGGCTTGGATCGCCGCCGGCGAAGCGGCCATCGCCACCGCACGGGCCGATGCCGCAAACGTCGTCATCGACCTGACGCCCGAGGAAATCGCCGTCTTCGCCGATGCCGTGGCCGGCGTGACGCAAGCCTATGTCGACACCGTCGGCGGGGCCGCGACCCTTGCGGCCATGACTGCGAACTGATCCTCCATGGATCTCCTGCGCACCATCGCGGACAGGCTGATCGGCCTGTCCGCGACCGTCGGATCGCTGGGCCTGCTCGTGCTGGTCGGCACCATCCTCTATGACGTCATCGGCAGCCAGTTCGGCAGGCCGCTCTACGGCGCGCTCGACATCACCATCATGTCCTTCGTCATCGTCGTGTTCGGCGGCATGGCGCTGTGCGACCGGCGCGGCGGCCATATCTCCGTCGATCTGCTGGAACGCAGGTTTCCGCCCCTGCTGAACCGGATCATCGACGCGGGTTCGGCGGTCCTGGGCGCGGCGATCTTCGTGACGCTGGCCTGGGCCGTCTACGAAAGCGCCCGGATCTCCGAGATGCTGAACCTCTCCACCAACCTCCTGCGCCTGCCCAAGGCCTGGTTCCAGTATGCGCTGTGCACGCTGGCCCTTGTCACCGCGTTCGGCATGGCGCTCCGCGCGGTCGAGATCGCCCTGACCGGCCGCGATGTCCGCCGCGACGAAACGCCCTCCCGATGACCGGAACCGCAACCGGCCTGATCGGCATCGCCGCGCTGATGATCCTGCTGATGCTGCGCATTCCCGTGGCCTTCGCCATGTTCCTTGTCGGCTTCCTCGGCATCTCGGCGCTCAACGGCATGTCCTCGGCGTTCAACCTGTTGGCGTCGGAATCCTTCACCCTCGCGTCGTCCCCGGAACTGGTGGTGATCCCGCTCTTCATCCTGATGGGCAACATCACCGCCGCCACGGGGATGAGCCGCCAACTCTACGACGCGGCCTATGCCCTTGTCGGGTCGATCCGGGGCGGGCTGGCCTCGGCCACCATCATCGGCTGCGGCGGCTTCGCGGCGCTGTCGGGGTCCTCCGTCGCCTCGGCGCTGACCATGGGGCAGGTCGCGCTCGACCAGATGGACCGCTTCAAATACTCCCAGCGGCTCAGCACCGGCGCGGTGGCGGCCGGCGGCACGCTCGGCATCCTGATCCCGCCCTCCACCGGCTTCGTGATCTACGCCATCCTGACGGAACAAAGCATCGGCCGCCTGTTCCTGGCCGGGGTGCTGCCGGGCATCCTGCTGCTGACGCTGTTCGTGCTCGCCATCACGCTGATCTGCATCATCCGCCCCGAATTCGGCCCCCCGGGCCCGCGCACCTCGCTGCCCGAAAAGACCCTCGCCTTCCTCAAGGCCGTCCCCATCCTTGGCGTGATCGCCCTGACCATCGGCGGCATCTATGGCGGCTTCTTCTCGCCGGTGGAGGCCTCGGCCGTGGGCGCGGGCGCGGTCATGCTCATCACGCTGTTCCGCCGCACCCTGACCCTGCGCATCTTCATCGAGGCGCTGCGCGGTTCGGTCGTCACCACCGCCACGGTCATGCTGATCCTGATCGCGGCCCACATGATCAACCCGTTCCTCGCCCTCAGCCATATCCCGACCGCCGTGGGCCTGTTCATCGACGGCCTCGGGCTCGGCCCCATGGCGGTCCTGTCGATCATCCTGCTGATCTACCTGGTCCTCGGCACCTTCCTCGAAGGCTTCGCCATGCTGGTCCTGACCCTGCCGATCTTCTTTCCCATCGTCACCGGCATGGGCATAGACCCGATCTGGTTCGGCGTCCTCGTCGTGCTGACGCTGGAAATGGGGCTGATCTCGCCGCCCGTGGGGCTGAACGTCTTCATCGTGAAATCGGTCGCCCCCAAGGTGCCCCTGTCCGAGATCTTTCTGGGCGTCATCCCGTTCTGGATCATGATGCTGGTGACCATCATCATCCTGATGAGCTTCCCGCAGATCGCGCTGATGCTCCCGAACGCGATGAAAAACTGACGCTTCAGGCGAAGACGACCCCGTCCATCAACTTGCGCGCCGTGCGCAGGATCGCGGCCGAGCCGACATCGCCCCCGTCCATCCGCGCGATGATCGTGGTCTCGCCGATCGGATGCTCGATGGGCATGGTCTTTTCCGCGCCCTCGGGAACCGCCGCCAGCGACGCGGCGGGCGTGCCCGGCAACAGGCAGGCGGTGGCCACGCTGACCGCGCCCAGCACCCCGATGGAGGCATGGCAGCGATGCGGAATGAACGTCCGCGTGGCGATCACCCCGCCATGGCGCGGCGCGCTGACCATGGTCATCTTCGGCACCGTCTGTCCCGACACGTCGCCCAGGTTCATCAGCGGGCCGCATGCCAGCCGGATCGCCTCCAGCCGCGCCTTCACGGCGTCGTCGGCGTCCAGTGCCTCGCGCGTCTCCGCCCCGGTGATCCCCATGTCGGCGGCGCGCAGCACGACAACCGGCATCCCGTTGTCGATCATCGTCACCTCGACCCCCTCGATCACGTCCACCGCGTTCCCCGTCGGCAACAGCGCGCCGCAGGTCGATCCCGCCGTGCCGACGAATTCCAGCGCCACCGCCGCCGCCGTCCCCGGCACCCCGTCGATGGACGCGGCCCCGGCATAGGTCGGCACGCCGCCCGGCGTCTCCACCGTGGCAATCGCCGTCTGCCCGGTATTGGCCATGTAGATCGCAACGCGGGTCTGGCCGTCGTGCGCCGCGACCAGTCCGCGCTCGATGGCGAAGGGCGCGACCCCGGCAAGGATGTTGCCGCAGTTCTGCCCGTCCGACACGCCAGCCCGATCCACCGCCACCTGCAAGAACAGGTAATCCACGTCGACGCCCTCCCGCGCCGACCGCGACACCACCGCCACCTTCGAGGTCAGCGGGTCCGCGCCCCCCATCCCGTCGATCTGGCGCGGATCGGGGCTGCCCATGACCCGTTGCAGGATCGCGTCGCGGGCGGCCACGTCGGCGGGCAGGTCGTCGGCCAGGAAATAGCCCCCCTTCGACGTGCCTCCGCGCATCCACATGCAGCGCATTCCGTCAGCCATGTCTGCCCCCGGCCGCGGGCCCGGACCGTCGGCGGCAAGGGCACGCGCGTATGCACAGGATGTGTACAGGGTGTGTACGGACTGTGCGCCCGGGTTCAGACATACCTCAGGCCCCTCTTGGCCAGCCGCTCGCGCATCTTGTACATGTCGAGGCCAAGCTCCCCGGCCGCCAGCCGGGCGCGTTTTTCCTCCTCGCTGGCCAGCCGCTTTTCGGCCTGCGCCAGGACGCTCTCCGCATCGGCGCGCCGCACCACGACCACCCCGTCATCATCCGCGACGATCACGTCCCCCGCCTCGATCGCCTGCCCACCGCAGACCACCCCAACATTGACCGAACCCAGCGTTTCCTTGACCGTCCCCTGCGCCGAGATCGCCTTGGACCAGACAGGAAAACCCATATTTTTCAGGTCTTTGACGTCACGCACGCCTGCGTCGATCACCAATCCCCGGCAGCCCCGCGCCATGGCCGAGGTCGCCAGCAGGTCGCCGAAATAGCCGTCGGTGCAGGGCGATGTCGGGGCGAGGACCAGGATATCGCCCTCCCGCAGTTGCTCGATGGCGACGTGCAGCATCCAGTTGTCGCCGGGCGGCGCGCTGATCGTGACGGCAGACCCCGCGATCTGCGCCCCGCTCCAGATCGGCCGCAGATACGGCGCAAGGCAGCCCGTGCGGCCCTGCGCCTCATGCACCGTGGCGACGCCAGAACGGCCCAAAGCGTCAATGATATCAGGGGATTGGCGTTCGATTTCCTGTCTCACGATCCCCATGGCCTAGTCCTTCTTCACCACCGGAGGCGTGCCATGGGTATGGAACGTGTCGATGGTTTTCAGCCCCCAGGCCTGCCCCTTCCTGCGCTCCGCCTCGACCCATTTCACCGGCTCCCAATCCGGCGCAAGGATCAGCCGCGCTCCGGCATTGGCCAGTTCCACCCGATTGCCCGCCGGCTCCCAGACATAGAGGAAAAAAGTCCCCTGAATCGCGTGTTTATGGGGTCCGGTTTCGATATGGACGCCGTTTTGCAGGAAGATATCCGCCGCCCGCAGGATGTCCTCGCGCTGGTCCGTGGCGTAGGTCACGTGGTGCAACCGCGCCACGCCGCCGCCATGCTCCTCGGTGCAGGCCAGATCGTAGCTCTTGTTGTTGATGGTAAACCAGCACCCCCCGATCCGTCCGTTGTCAAGCTGGATGTATTCCGTCACCCGACTGCCCAGACAGGTCTCCATGAAGCGGCGGAATTCGGACACGTCCGAGGCCAGCAGGTTCACATGATCCAGCCTGCGCGGCGCCGCGCCGGTGAAGGCGGACGCGGTGTTCTTCAGGGCCGGTTTCTCGGTGCCATCCGCCTGATAACGCTGCGTTTCATAGTAGATCTCGAACACGTGGCCGAACGGGTCCTCGAACCGGAAGGCGCGCCCGTGGCTCCGGTCGCCATCGGTCCAGCCCAACACCTTGAAGCCACTCGCCTCGATGGCGGCGACCCGCCGCTCCAAGGCCGCCGGCGACGCGGCACGATAGCCGATATGCGCCACGCCCGTCGTATCGGAGGCCGTCAGTTTCAGGCTGCACAGTTCGTAATCATCCCACGCCCTCAGATACGCACTGTCCCCCTCCCGCGCGGACAGCTTCAGCCCGTAGACCCGCATGAAGAAATCCAGGCTCTCGTCGAACCGGTCGGTCAGCATCTCGATATGGCCGAGATGCGCGATGTCGCCCCACCCGCTCACAGCTCATCCACCGTGCGCGGGAAGATGGATTGGAAGCCTTCCGCATATTTGCAATCGCGCCCGCCCGACATGCCGCCCGAATTGCGCTTGAAATGGTTGGCGCGCTGCTGCGCCACCCGCGTGTAGTAATCCCACAGATGCACTTGCCCGTTCATATGCTCCATTGCCTTGCGCTTCTTGTCCCAGACCGGGGTGATGTCGAGGAATGTATCAGGTTTCCAGCCCATCTGCTCGGTCTGGTGCGGCTCGAACAGGTAGAGTTGCGGTGCGCCAAGGACCTTTTCGCCGGGGTTATGCCCCCAGGCCTGCGCGACCATCCGCGCCTCCAGCGCCACCTGCGTCATGTACATGTGATCGGTGTTGTAGGGGTCGTATTGACTGTGGCTCATCATGAAGGCGGGCTGCACCCGGCGGATCAGGTCGACCAGTTTCATCTTGTCGTCGCGGTCCAGGTGCAGCGGGTAATCGCCAAGGTCGAAACATTCCAGTTGCGCGGCCCCCAGCGCCTCGGCGGCAGCCTCCGCCTCCGCCCGCCGGATCGCCTTGACCTCCTCCAGCCCATTGCCGTCCTTCCAAAGCTTCGCACTTTCGCCCCGTTCGCCGAACGACATGCAGGCGATGGTCACCTCGTATCCCATCTCGGCATGCAGCGCGATCGCGCCACCGCACCGCCAGACGAAATCGGCGGCGTGGGCCGACAGGACAAGGGCGGTCTTCTTCTCGGTCATCCATGACTCCCAACCGGATTGATGGGGAAGGGTGGCATGTTCTCGTCTCGGGGCGCAATTTGGAAGGCTGTCACCCGGCTTAAGCATTTGCTATAGGATGGCTTTCAGGCCGCTGTTCCAACCAGCCTTCCGGATCGTCAAGCCCATGTCCAGCAGCCCCAGACTTTCCCATAACCCGAGACGTTTTCGCCTGTTCCTGAGCGTTGCCACCCTGCGCGCGCCTTCTCTTGCCGCTGTTGAATGCAGGGTCTCGCAACCCGCCGTTACCCAGGCCCTGAATAAGCTGGACCTAGAGGCCGGAGGCCCCGTCTTCGACCGCACGCGACAGGGGTTCTTCCTGACGGCGCGGGGGCACCTGATCGAGCCTCGGATCCGGCGCGCCATGGCCCGTCTGGACAGGGCCCTGGCCGAGACCGCGCCCAGGCTTGTCCTCACCACGACGGCGTCCCAGTTGCGCGCCCTGATCGCCATGACGGAGGTGCAGAATTTCACCCTGGCCGCCCGCAGGCTCGGCCTGGCACAGCCCACGGTCCACAAGGCGATTACCCAGGTGGAGAAGGCGGCCGCGCGCGTCCTGTTCGAACGGACCTCCTTCGGCATGGTCCCCACCCGCACCTGCCGCGACCTGGCGCAAGCCGCGCGCCTTGCCTACGCCGAGATACAGCAAGCCAATGCCGATCTGGCGGATTTCGACGGGCGCGACGTGGGACAGATCACCATCGGCTCGCTTCCGCTGTCGCGCTCGGTGCTGTTGCCCGAGGCCTTGACCCGGTTCCGCATCGCGCGTCCGACACAGGGTGTCTGCGTCGTCGATGGCCCCTACGCCGAGATGCTGACCGCGCTTCGGCGCGGCGACATCGATTTCGTCGTCGGCGCCCTGCGCGACCCATCGCCGATCGAGGACGTGATACAGGACCCCCTGTTCGACGACGGCATGTGTCTTGTCGTGCGCAACGGTCATCCGCTCGCGGGGCGCGCGACGGCGGTGCCGCTCGGGGTTCTGGCAACCGCGTCATGGGTCGTTCCCAGATCCGGGACACCGTCCCGCGCGCAATTCGACGCGGCCTTCCGGGACGCCGCCCTTCCACCGCCCGAAAGCGTGCTGGAATGCGGCTCCATCCTGTTGATGCGAGAGCTTCTGACCCGGTCCGACATGATCGGCTGCATCTCGGCGCATCAGGCCGCGGCGGAAATCGAGAACGGGCTGCTGGTGGCGGTCAGGGACGATATCCGCTGGACCGGGCGCGCCATCGGGCTGACCTATCGCAAGGACTGGGTGCCGACGCGGGCGCAGGCGCTGCTGCTCGACATGGTTCGGTCGGCGGCAACATCCCTGGCCGGGCGGTCTCAGGCCCCAAGGCTGAACGCGTTCTGAACCTCGTCCCGCGTGGCCTCCGCCTTGCGCGCCGCCAACACCGTGGCGCCCTGGTTCAGGACGTAGAAGCTGTCGGCCAGATCGAACGCGAAGTCGAAATACTGCTCCACCAGCACCAGCGCCATGTCGCCTTCGTCCCGCAACTGCCGGATCACGCGGCCGATCAACTGGATGATGTTGGGCTGTATGCCCTCCGTCGGTTCGTCCATCAGAAGCAGGCGCGGCCGGGTGACCAGCGCGCGCCCGAACGCCAGTTGCTGTTGCTGCCCGCCCGACAGGTCGCCACCGCGACGGCGTTCCATGTCCTTGAGCACCGGGAACATCTCGAAGATCCGGTCGGGGACGTGCCGCTCGCCCCTGGGCAGGCAGGACAGGCCGGTTTCAAGGTTCTCGCGCACCGTCAGCAGGGGGAAGATCATCCGGCCCTGCGGCACATAGGCTATGCCCATCCGCGCCAGTCGGTCGGCGGGCAGCTTGGGCAAGGGCTGGCCGTCGAACCGAACCGCTCCGCCAGATCGGTGATGCGTCCCGGCGATCGCATTCATCAGCGACGTCTTGCCAACGCCATTGGTGCCCATGATGCAGGTGACTTCGCCCTTGCGGGCTTCCATCGAGACCCCGTGGAGGATCTGGCTGCCGCCGTAATGCACCGTCAGATCGCTGGTTTCCAACATCGCCCTAACGCCCCAGATAGACTTCGATGACGCGCTCGTTCGCGATCACATGGTCCAGCGTCCCTTCCGCCAGGACCGAGCCTTCATGCAGCACCGTCACCTTGCAATCGAGCTTGCGGACGAAATCCATGTCATGTTCCACGACCACGACCGCGTGGGTCTGCGCAAGCCGCTTCAACATCTCCGTCGTGTGATTGCGTTCCTGCGTCGTCATGCCCGCCGCCGGTTCATCGACCAGCAACAGCCGCGGGTCCTGCGCCAGCAACATGCCGATCTCCAACCATTGCTTCTGCCCGTGGCTCAGGGTTCCGGCGCGGCGCTGCAAGGCATCTGTCAGGCCGATTTCCTCGGCCAGTTCCGCGATCCGGTCGCGATCGGCCGCCGTGACCCGGTCCATCAACGCGGCGAAGGGCCCGCGCGGTTTCTTCAGGGCCACGCGCAGGTTGTCCCAGACGCTCTGATCCTCGAACACCGTGGGACGCTGGAACTTGCGCCCGATGCCGGCCTGCGCGATCTCGGCCTCGGACATCGACAGCAGGGACACCCCCATTTCGCCGTATCGCACCGTGCCTTGATCCGGCCGCGTCTTGCCGGTGACGATATCCATGAAGGTCGTCTTGCCCGCGCCGTTCGGGCCGATGACCGCACGCATCTCCGGCTGCCCGATCGCGAAACTCAGATTGTTGATCGCCTTGAACCCGTCGAACGAGACGGAAACGCCCGAGACTTCCAGAAGCGTGCTCATGCCTTGTCCTTCCGGCCCAGATAGTCGACCAGACCGCCAAGGCCCTTGGGCGCGAAAAGCGTGACAAGCACGAAGCCGAGACCCAGCAGGACGGGCCACCAATCCGTCCATTCGATGTTGTAGAAGCCCAGGTTCACGTCCGGCGCGCGACCTCCCGTGAAGTAGGTCGACAGCAGCGACACCAGGGCGGCCCCGATGACGGCCCCGTACAGCCTGCCGCGCCCACCGATGGCGACCCAGACGGCCAGGAAGATCGAGGCGATCGGCGCGATCTCGTCGGGGTTGATGATGCCGGCCTGCGGGTAATAGAGCGCCCCGGCGATGCCGCTGAGGATGCCGGTCAGCGTGAAGACGAAAAGCTTGTAGACCTCGACCCGGTAGCCAAGGAAGCGGACGCGCAATTCGTCGTCGCGGATACCGCGGATGATGCTGCCGAACTTGCCCGACACCACCCATGCGCTGGCGATATAGGCCGCGCCAAGCGCCAGCGCCGACGCCCAGAAGAACCAGATGGAAATGCGGTCCTGCCCGATTGTCTCCGCCCCGGGGATATTCTGCAGCCCGGACAGGCCATTGTTGCCCCGCAGCCCGGTATCGTTCTGGAACAGGTAGAGCGACAGGGCCAGCGTCATGGCCTGCGTCAGGATCGACAGATAAACGCCCGTCACCCGGCTGCGGAAGGCCAGCCAACCGAAGACCAGCGCCAGAAGGCCGGGCACGGCCACGACCAGCACAAGCGTCAGCACCAGGCTGTCCGACGCCGCCCACATCCAGGGCCAGTCCTGCCCCCCGACGATGGAGAAGATCTGCAACGCCGTCGCTTGGCTCACCTCGGCCTGCGTGGGCGGTATGACGGCGGCGGCAAGGTTCGAACGGACCACGGCCTCGGTCCTTGCCGTCATCAGCCACATGCCGATGATGTATCCGCCAAGCCCGAAGAACGCGAAATGCCCGAGGCTTAGAATGCCGCAATAGCCCCAGACCAGGTCCATCGCCAGCGCCGCAAGGCAGAGGCAAAGGGTCATGCCCAGAACCTTGGTGAAACTGACCGAAATCGCCCCGGTTCCATAGGCCGACGACATCACCGTCACGGCGATGGCAAACAGGAACAGCACCCCGATGAAGATCGGGACGGACTTGTTGCGGGTAAAGATCGAACCGTTCATCTCAATCCCCCGCCGCCCGGCCCTTGAGGGCGATGATGCCCCGCGGGCGGAACTGGATGAACAGGATCACGAACAGGATCATGTAGGTCTGCGCGGCCAGCGTGTTGGACGGGTTCATCCATTCCACCGCCTTCTGGAACCCTCCGATCATCGACGCGCCGACCAGCGTTCCGAAGATGTTGCCGACGCCGCCGACCACCACCGTCATGAAGCTTTGCACGATGTAGTTGGAGCCCATGTCCGGCACCACCTGCGCCAGCAACCCGATGGCGACACCCGCGATCCCCGCGATGCCGGACCCGAGGCCGAAGGTCAGCATGTTCACGCGGTCCGGATTGATCCCCATGGAGGCCGCCATGCGGGGGTTCTGGGTCACGGCACGAACCTCCAGCCCCAGCCGCGTGCGGTTCAGGATCAGCCACAGCAGCACGAAGAACACCATGCTCAGAAGGAAGATCGCGATGCGGATGGAACTGATCGCCACCACGTCATTGACCACCACGGATCCGGCCAGCCAGTCCGGCGGCGTCAGGGGGCGGGCCTGGGTGCCGAAGATCTGGCGCACGATCTGTTGCAGCGCGATGGAAATGCCGAACGTCGCCAACAGCGTTTCAAGGGGTCGGTGATAGAGCCAGCGGATCACGGCCCGCTCCATCGCGACGCCCAGTCCGAAGGTCACCGCGAAGGCCAGCGGGATCGCGATGGCGATGGACAACGTGTAGTCGGGCACCAGTGTCTGCACCACATATCCGGTATAGGCGCCGATCATGATGAACTCGCCATGGGCCATGTTGATGACACCCATGACACCGAAGGTGATGGCAAGCCCGATGGCCGCAAGGAAGTAGATCGACGCCAGCGACACGCCGTCCATGGACAGGTCCAGAAACCGGAGCACGCCCACGCGCGTCTCGATCCCGTCAAGGGTGGCGCGCGCGCTGTCGGTCACGACGGCGGAAGGGTCCTGATAGACCAGCACGAACCGGTACGAATCCAGGACGGCATCCACCTCGGACGCAGTCGGCGCAGGGTCCGCAAGGCCCGCCTCCACCAGTGCGGCATAGGCCCGGTCGCGGGCCGCATCGGTGTCGAGCGTGCCGACAGCCAGGCCGCCGACCCGGCCATCGACAACATTGGCCGCAAGAATGTCGCGCTGTGCGACGCGCGGGACAAGCGGCGGCGCCTGCGCGCCGTCCACCAGCATCTGATAGGCATCGCCCGTGGACAGGGCAGCAGTGCCCGGTTGCAGCTCTTCCGCGATGTTGAGACCGTCGGGAAGGTCGGAATGGACCTGAAGCTCGGTCGTCAGCAGGCGGTTGAGCACGGCACGCGCCTCGAGGCTGACATTGCCGGCAAGGCTTTCGATGGCCGCGACCCGCTCGGCATCATCACTCGCGAACGCGATCACCAGACGCGGCAGAATGACCTCGAGGCGGTCCAGAAGGGCCGGATCGTCTTCTGCGTCAAGACGCGCCCGGATCAAGGGCAGATAGCTGGGATCGGGATCGCTGGCGATGGCGTCAAGCGCGGCACCGCGCAAGCCGACATCCTCGGCGTCCAGTTGGAATTGCACAAGGGCCCCCGCGATCACCCGTCGAACCCCGCCATTGGGGCGCAGTTGCGTCACCTCGCGCGACCCGGCGGTGCCGATCACCTCTCCGGTGGCGATATCCAGCAGGACCAGTGGATCGGCGCGGTCATCCTCGACATGGACGAACAGGCCATCGTCGTTGCGTCGGTAGACCTCCCGGTCGGCCCAACGGGTCAGAAAACCGGGCACTTCGGGCAGATCGCTGTCGGACAGGGTTTGAAGAACCTCTTCCACCGTCCGGCGGGAGGGATCGGCGATCGCCTCGGCATTCTCCTGCAACAGCGCCTGGAACGCCGATTGCGCGTGGGCGGCACCGATGCAGGCGCATGTAAGAAGGGCCGCAAGGAATAGTCGGATCATCGTGTGTCTGCTTTGCAGGCGCGGGCGGGCCGTCCCGGATCCGGGACGGCCCGCAAGTGGTCCCAAAGGGATCAGTAATTGGACTGGATCTGGACGCAGGTCTGGGTTTCGGTGTTGTACATGCCGCACTCAAGCCCCGGCCAATCCGCTTCCAGAACCGCCGATTCTGGCAGGAAATCCGTCCATGCGTCGCCCGGAACCGGATCGGTCTGCGAGATGATGGTGAATTGCCCGTCGGCCTCGATCTCGCCGATCAGGACCGGCTTGGTCAGGTGATGGTTGGGCAGCATCTCGGCCACGCCGCCGGTCAGGTTCGCAAAGGTCTGTCCGACCATCGCGGCGATCACCGCGTCGGGGTCGGTCGTGCCTGCCGCCTCGACCGCCTGCACCCACATGTTGAAACCGATGTAATGCGCCTCCATCGGGTCGTTGGTCACGCGGGTGTCGTCGCCGGTGAATTCATGCCAGGCGGCGATGAAGGCTTCGTTCTCGGGTGTATCGGCGGACATGAAGTAGTTCCACGCCGCAAGGTGTCCGACCAGCGGTTCGGTATCGAGACCCGAAAGTTCTTCCTCGCCGACCGAAAACGCCACGACGGGAATGTCGTCCGCCGTCACGCCTTGTGCCGCAAGTTCGTTGTAGAAGCCCACATTGGCGTCGCCGTTGATGGTGGAGATCACGCCGACCTGCTGGCCGCCCTGGCCAAGCGCCACGACATCGGCCACGATGGACGACCAGTCCGACTGCCCGAAGGGCGTGTAGTTGACGAAGATGTTTTCCGGCGGGACGCCGTTATCGAGCAGATATTGCTCGAGGATCCGGTTGGTGGTGCGGGGATAGACGTAATCCGTGCCCAGAAGCGCGAAGGATTCGACGCCCAGTTCCTCCAGGAAGTAGTCCACCGCCGGGATCGCCTGCTGGTTCGGAGCGGCGCCGGTGTAGAACACGTTGTAGGAGCTTTCCTCGCCCTCGTATTGAACCGGGTAGAACACCAGCCCGTTCAGTTCCTCGACCACGGGCAGGATCGCCTTCCGGCTGGTGGACGTCCAGCAGCAGAAGATGACATCGACGTTTTCCACGGTCAGCAGTTCGCGCGTGCGCTCTGCGAAGTTCGGCCAATCCGAAGCGCCGTCCACGACGACGGGAACAAGCTGTTCGCCCAGCAGTCCCCCGGCGGCGTTTTGTTGTTCGATCAGCATCAGCATGACGTCACGGAGCGTCGTTTCGGAGATCGCCATCGTGCCGGACAGCGAATGCAGGATGCCGACTCGGATTTCTGCATGTGCAGCATTGGCAGCAACCAATGCCAAAGCACTGGCGGACAGTAATTTCTTCATGAAGGACCCCCTGGTCGTATGCGGTTATGTTAGCGCGTGCAGCGTAATCAACACGGAATCCTGTGGTGTTGTCTGCCGTTATTTGAGACAAGGCGTGGTGCGTTTTTTGCACCATGCTGGGGAGCGCTGAAATGAAACACCTCAGACTTTACCGCGCCATCCGGCTGATTCATCGACACGGCTCGATCCGGAAGGCAGCAGATGTGCTGGCGGTTTCGCCATCGGCCCTGAACCGCTCCGTGCAGGCCTTCGAGGAGGAATTCGGGACACCGGTGTTCGACCGGATAGCGGGTGGAGTGCGCCTGTCCTCAGCGGGCGAATTGCTGCTGGACGTGATCGATCGTCATCTGACCGAACACGATGCGTTGCTGGGGCAGATCTCGGACCTGCGCGACGGGTTGGCGGGACATCTGGCAGTGTCCATCGGGGCGGATATCGGGGCCGGGCTGGTGCTGGATGTCGTGGCCGCCTTCGAACAGGCGCATCCCGGCGTCAGTGTCGAGGTGATCGAACACAATGGCATCGACGCCCTGCGCCAGCGGCGGGTCGGCCTCGCGGTGGTCAGCACTCCGCAGACCGACGACTCCGTCGAGGTGCTGCATTCCGTTCAGGCGCCGTTGGGGGTCTGGTGCCATGGCGACAGCCCCGCGGACGGCGGGAAGGTCGGGTTGTGGGACATCGTAGAGGGGCGGGTTCTTCTGCCGCCCGAAGGGACCGGCGCGCGAACGGCCATCAGCCACGTCTTGCGCCGCCATCACTTGCAGGAGGGCGTGACCACCAGCGTCACGGCGGCGCAGTTGTGGCAGCACATGGGCGCACAGGCGTCGGTAGCGATCTTCCCGGACATGGTGCTGCGGCCCCTGTCAGCGGTCGTCCGGATGCGGCGGTTGGAGATCGCGGCGGGCCGGGTGCAATGCGCGATCCTGCGGGCGGCGAGGGTTCCGATGACCCGCCCTGCGCAGGCCCTGTTCGCGCTGTTGCAGGCGCGACTGGATGCGGGCGCGGCTTGACGATCACCGAAACGGGCGTTGTGGACTTCGACGGGATGGGGTGACACGCGACGCCAGACCATCGGGCTGACGGTCGTTGCACAAGTCCGGAACCCGCATCATTTTGCGGCTTTTCACTCTGCATACGGCTGTATACATTCCGCCCCAATCACCCGGGGAAGCCACCATGTCCACCATATCCCGCCGCCGCGCCTTGACCGTGGCACTCGCCGTTCTGGGCACCGGGGCGTTCTGGCTGACCAGTCTGCCGCTGCCGTTCCTGTTCGGGCCGCTGATCGCCTGCCTCGGTGCGGCGCTTCTGGGCGTGCCATTGCTGGGGCTGGGGCAGGTCTCGGTCGCAGCACGCACCATTCTGGGTGTCGCGGTGGGCGCGTCTGTCACGCCGGAACTTGTCGGCCGTTTGCCACAGATCGCGGCGTCGGTGGCGCTCGTCCCGCTCTACATCATGATCATCGGACTGATCGGCGTGCCGTTCTTTCGCAGGATCTACGGCTTCGACTGGACAACAAGCTGGTATGCCGCCATGCCCGGGGGCCTTCAGGACATGGTGATTTTCGGGACCGCGGCAGGGGGCGATCCCCGCGCCCTGTCCCTGATCCACGCCACGCGGGTGCTGATCATCGTGACCTTGGCGCCGATCATCATGATCCACGGGTTCGGGGTGTCTCTCGACAACCCGATCGGCGCTCCGGCCACGTCCCTTCCACCGGGCGAGTTGCTGTTGATGCTGTTCGCGGCGGTCGTCGGATGGAAGGGCGGCGAACGGATCGGGCTGTTCGGCGCCTCCATCATCGGGCCGATGATCGTCACGGCAATCCTCTCGCTCTCCGGCCTGATCCATGTCCGTCCTCCCTCCGAGGCCATCCTCGCCGCGCAATTCCTGATCGGCCTGGGAATCGGGGTGGGCTATGTCGGTGTCACCCTGCACGAGTTGCGGCGCGACGTTGCCGCCGGGGTGGTCTTCGTGCTGCTCTTGGCCGCCCTTGCGGCGGGGTTCACGGAATTCGTCTTCGCCCTTGGCCTCGCCCCCCATGTGGAAGCGTTCCTCGCCTTCGCACCGGGCGGCCAGGCCGAGATGACAGTGCTGGCCATTGTGGCGGGCGCCGATCTGGGATTTGTCATCGTGCATCATCTGACCCGGGTGCTGATCGTCATCCTGGGCGCACCGATCGCGGCGAAGATGTTTGGATTGAACGCACGAAAGGACAAGGAATGACATTCACCACGCGACCGGAACTGTCGGGCACTTTCGGGATGGTGACAACGACCCATTGGCTGGCCTCCGCCGCCGGGATGCGCATGCTGGAAGCCGGGGGGGCAGCGGCGGATGCCGCGACGGCGGCCGGCTTCGTGCTCAACGTGGTGGAGCCGCATCTGAACGGCCCGCTCGGCGACATGCCGGCGATGGTCTGGCCGGCCGGCGACGACGCGCCGACAGTGATCTGCGGTCAGGGCGTGGCCCCGGCCGGCGCGACCATCGCCCATTACCGGTCGGAAGGGTTGGACCTGATCCCCGGCTCGGGGCTGCTGGCGACGGTGGTGCCGGGCCAGTTCGACGCCTTCATGCTGATGCTGCGCGATCATGGTCGCCTGACCCTGCGCCAGGTCATGGAACCCGCGATCCATTACGCGCGCCACGGCCATCCGATCCTGCCACGGGTCGCCGCGACGATTGCGGACATGGCGGACGTGTTCCGCGACGAATGGCCGACCTCGGCCCCCGTCTGGCTGCCGGGCGGCAGCGCGCCGGTGCCGGGAACGCTGTTCGCCAACCCCGCGCTCGCGGAGTTCTGGGATCGGCTGCTGGCAGAGGCGGACGCCGTCGAAGGGCGCGAGGCGCAGATCGAGGCTGCTCGGCTGGCTTTCCACGAAGGCTTCGTGGCCGAGGCCATCGACACCTATCTGCAACAGGCCTGCGTGCTGGATGCCACGGGCGAACGCCGCAAGGGTGTGTTGACCGGGCAGGACATGGCGAACTGGCGCGCGGCCTACGAAGCGCCGCTGTCCGTGCGGCACGCCGGGTGGGACGTGTTCAAGG
>Ga0100398_1000307_pt1 | contig 46105 bp, 44 predicted proteins | sample CryGeymeta201522_FD_81568 | JGI IMG/M metagenome (GOLD analysis project Ga0100398, IMG submission 81568) | Groundwater microbial communities from Crystal Geyser aquifers in Utah, USA - Crystal Geyser metaG 2015-22 | ecosystem: Environmental > Aquatic > Deep subsurface > Groundwater | place: USA...
GCTATTGCCACGCAGCAGCGGACGCTATGCCTCGGTTTCGAGGCAGCGCCTCGAACCTGGGCGCCGCCCCCGCACCCCCGGGCGTTTTCAGTGAAGATGAAGCTGCGCCTGTTCGCCTGTCAGGACTTGAAGTGTTTTGACAATTTCAGACCCTGACCCTGGTAGTTCGAGGCGATGTCCGAACCATAGAGCCGGGACGGGAGTGTGGCCATGGTTTCGTAGACAAGGCGTCCGACTGTTTGCCCGTGCTCCAGAACGAAGGGCGCTTCGTGGCAACGCACTTCAAGGACACCGCGCGCGGGGGTGCCGTGTCCGAAGCCGGGGTCGAAAAAGCCCGCGTAGTGGACGCGGAATTCGCCCACCATGGCGAGGTAGGGGGCCATCTCTGCGGCGCAGTCTGGAGGGATCGTGACCGCTTCGCGGCTGACGAGGATGTAGAAGGCGCCGGGGTCGAGGATGATCTGTCCGTTGGTGCTGTGCAGGTCCTCCCAGAAGTCGGCGATCTCGTGGGTGCCGATCCGGGTCAGGTCGATGACGCCGGCATGGGGCTTGGCGCGGTAGCCGACAAGCGTGGTGCCCTCGGGGGCGAGATCGACGGAGAAGCCGAGGCCATCATCGATCAGCGGATCGTGATCGACCAAGGGTGTTTGCCCGTGACGGGCGCGGAGTTGCGCGTCGGACAGGATTGCATGGCCGCGTCGGAAGCGGATCTGGTTGAGACGCAGGCCCGGCTCGATCTTGACGGAGAAGGAGCGCGGACAGATCTCGGCATAGAGCGGGCCTTGGTAGCCGGCGGGGATGCGGTCGAATTCGACCCCGCCATCGGCGATCACGCGGGTCAGGCAATCGACGCGACCGGTGGAGCTTTTTGCGTTGCACGCGGCGGTGATGTCGGGCGGCAGAGCAAGGGATTCCAACAGGGGAACCACATAGACGCAGCCTTTTTCCAGCACCGCGCCCCGGGTCAGGTCCATTTCGTGCATGGTGAATTCGGGCAGGCGGTCGGCGACGGTGCGGGTCGTGCCGGTCAGGAACGATGCGCGGACGCGGTAGGCGCGGTATCCGAGGCGGAGGTCGAGGCTGGCGGGTTGCACCTGGTCGGGCGGGATCGGGTCGGCGGCGGAGATCCGGTGGCCGCGGATCATGGAATGGATGGCGTGATCCGGCAGGACGCCTTGAGGGGAATCAGTCATCGGTCGAAGCGCTCCTTCTGCCCGCCATGGCGTTGCAGGAAAGCGCCAAGGTGCCCCGCTGGCAAGGCCCGCAGGTGGATTGTTGGCGGTAGAGCGGTGATTGGTCGGGCTAGCAGGGTTCGAACCTGCGACCTTCCGTCCCCCAGACGGACGCGCTACCAGGCTGCGCCATAGCCCGACTTGCCGCCCTTCTAGCCATTTTCAGGGGAGGCGCAAGGGCTGGTGTGGAGAAGGGAAGGGGGGATGTCAGGTGCCGGTGCGATCGGACACCATCCGGTCGCGCAGGCGGGCGAGGGCCGCGATCTGGGGCCGGAGGGCAGCGCGTTGTGCCGGCGGCAGGGATGCGAAGCCCGCGAGGGAAGTGAGTGCATCGACACTGCCGCGAGCGTGTGGCAGCGGCGGTGTCGGATCGGAGGCAGGGTCGGGTGCCGTATCCGAGTTCCCGGCGGGATCCGGAGGTGTGGCCGCGACGGCCGCGTCTTCGCGTGGCTCGGGCAAAGGAGCATCCGACAGCAGGGCGTCGGCCAAATGGGCTGTGATCGGAAGTTCGGGCGCGTCCTGTGCTGCGGTCGAGGTGGTGGCAGGGGGAGCTTGGTCGGCAGCGGGGGCTGTGGGGATGGGATCGGGCGCGGGCGTCACCTCGGCGGCAGGCTCCGGCTCGGGCGTCGTTTCCGCAACCGCTGCTACCTCGTGCGCATCGTTGGCCAAGTCTTCGCCGACATCGGATTCCGCATCCATATCCCAAGCATCGGCAGAGTCGAGTTGCACGACATTGGGGTTGTCGAGCAGCGTGTCGATCGGCGGAGACAGCGCGCTCACGGCTTCGACCCCCTCATCCGAAATCATCTTCTGAACGCCCCGGATCGTCATGCCCCGGTCGTGCAGCAGGACCTTGATGCCACCCACCAGCGCCAAGTCTGCCGGGCGATAATACCGCCGCCCTCCCGCGCGTTTGACCGGCTTGATCTGGTTGAATTTGGATTCCCAGAACCGCAGCACATGGGCCGCGACATCGAGCCAGTCTGCCACCTCGCGGATGGTGCGGAAGGCTTGCGCAGATTTTGCCATGGCTCGGGTCCTGTGTTCCGGGCGTCCCGTCAGGGCCGCGGTCTCTATACCCCTGTTCCCGCCATCCGCCCACTGCCGGGGCGGTTCGGGTGGATCGTCTATGGCCTGCCGTCTCCGGGCGGTTCAGGCGACGAAGGTCAGGTGCGATTTCCCGCAGCGACCCGGTCCTTCATCAGGTGCGACGGACGGAACGTCAGCACGCGGCGCGGGCTGATCGGCACTTCCTCGCCGGTTTTCGGATTGCGGCCGACGCGGGCCGTTTTTGCGCGGACCGAAAAGGTGCCGAAGGACGAGATCTTGACCTGCTCCCCCTGCACCAAGGCGTCGGACATCAACTCGAGCACACGCTCCACCAGTTGCGCGGATTCGTTGCGCGAAAGACCAACATCGCGGAACACGGCTTCGCTCAGATCCATTCGCGTCAATGTCTTTGCCGACATGTGTTTTGTCCCCCTGTTTTGAGGTCAGGATGAGACAAGCGGTTTTATTAGTCAATACAGGGCGTTGGGCCGGAGTGCTTCGGCGTCGCACGACATCCACTTCAGGCGCCTCTGATCGCGCAGGAACGCCTACCAGCGCAGGACGACCGCACCCCATGCAAGTCCGCCGCCGATGGCCTCGGTCACCAGCACATCGCCCCGACGGATCCGACCGTCGGCCACACCGACCGACAGCGCCAGCGGGATCGACGCGGCGGAGGTATTGCCGTGGTCGTGCACGGTCACGATGACCTTGTCCATCGACAGGCCGAATTTCTTCACTGTCCCGGCGATGATGCGGATGTTGGCCTGGTGCGGGACGACCCAATCGATCTCGTCCATGCCTATTCCAGCCTTCTCCAGCGCAATTTCAGCTGTTTTTGCAAGTTTTTCAACGGCATGGCGGAAGACTTCCTTGCCCTCCATCCGCAGGACGCCGGTGGATTGCGTCGCCGATACGCCACCATCAACATAGAGCAGGTTGCGATACCTTCCGTCGGAATTGAGGTCGGTGGCAAGGATGCCACGGTCGGTCGTGGCACCGGTTCCGTCCTGTGCCTCAAGGATCAGCGCGCCAGCGCCGTCCCCGAAGAGGACACAGGTGGTCCGGTCGGTCCAGTCCATGATCCGGCTGAAGGTCTCGGCCCCGATCACAAGCACGCGGCGCGTTTGCCCCGTTACGATAAGTGCATTGGCGGTGGTCAGCGCATAGATGAAGCCGGCACAGACGGCCTGCACATCGAAGGCGAACCCGCCCGGCATCTCCAGCCCGGCCTGCACCATGGTCGCGACGGAGGGGAAGGTAAGATCCGGGGTGGAGGTGGCGACGATGACCGCGTCGATATCGGCGGGCTGCAGACCGGCTTGGGACAGCGCCTTGCGGGCGGCGGCGATCGCCATCTGGCTGGTGGTTTCGCCCTTGGCGGCAAAATGGCGGCGTTCGATGCCGGATCGCGACCTGATCCATTCGTCGGAGGTGTCGAGCCCTTCCATCGCCTCGAATTCGGCGTTGTGCACGATGCGGTCGGGCAGGTAGTGGCCGATGCCGACGGGAACCGCTCGGATTGCCTTGGCGGGTGTCGTCATTGGGACGCGTCCTTGTTCTGGATGGCGGATGTAGCCGCGACTTCGGCCTGCGCGATCCGCGCGGCCAGGCGCTTGTTGAAGCCACTGGCGGCCAATTGTTCGGCAAGTTTCAGGGCGGCCGCCACACCGGTCGCATCGGCGGATCCGTGAGATTTCACGACTGTGCCGTTAAGTCCGAGGAACACCCCGCCGTTCACGCGTCGCGGGTCGATCCGCTTGCTCAGCCGACGCAGCGAAGTATAGGCCAACAGGGCCGCGATGCGCGAGAAGGGTGTTTTCTTGAACGCTTCCGCCAGCAATTCGCGGATCAGGCGCGCGGTGCCTTCACCGGTCTTGAGGGCAACGTTGCCGGTGAACCCGTCGGTCACGATCACATCGACGCGGTCAGAGGGCAGGTCTCCCCCCTCGACGAAGCCCACGAAATCGAAATCGGCGGACCGGGCCGCCAGTTCGATCATCTCGGCGGCGACCTTCAATTCGGCGCGCCCCTTGTGTTCCTCGGTCCCGACATTCAGCAAGCCGATGCGCGGGCGGGGCAGGTTCAGGCCGTTTCGGGCATAGCTTGCCCCCATCAGCGCGTATTGCAGCAAATCCTCGGCATCGGCGCGGATATCGGCACCGACATCGAGCATGACGTTGAAGCCGGACGGATTGCGCGAGGGCCAGAGGCAGGCGATGGCGGGGCGGTTCACACCTTCGATCTTGCGCAGGCGGATCATGGAAATCGCCATCAGCGCACCGGTATTTCCGCAAGACACCGCGACAGAGGCTTCGCCGCCGCGGACCGCCTCGATCGCGGACCACATGGACGTGTCCTTGCCATGGCGCATGACATGGCTCGGCTTGGCGTCCATGGTCACGACGCCGGTGGTATGGCGGATCTCGCATCGGTCGAGAAGGCCGCGCTTGCGACCGATCAGACGCTCCAGCTCGGGCCTGTCGCCATGGACGATAAAGCGCAGACCGCCATTCTTTTCGGCAGCCTTGGCCATGCCCGAAACGACGACCGAGGGGCCAAGATCGCCCCCCATCGCGTCCACCGACAACACGGTGCCCTGCACCGGTTTTGCCGTCAACGCCGTGCCGTCGCCCATGTGGTCAGGCCCGCCTTCGCCGGGCGGCAATTACGCCGCGTCTTCGTCGAGGTCGATATCGGCCGATTGGGCGATCACTTCACGCTCGTTATAAACACCGCAAGACGGGCAGACGTGATGCGGGCGCTTCAACTCGCCGCAGGACGGGCACTCATTGGGGTTCGCCCCGTCCAGCGCATCGTGGGCGCGGCGCATGTTGCGCTTGGAACGGGTCACTCGGTTCTGGGGGACAGCCATGTCACATCCTCGGGTTTAGGGACTGCGCCGCCCATGATGGGGGTGTCCGATCGCGTCAAATATCGTCTCGCCGTCCCGGTCCCAATGTGGCTGCCAGGATCTTGCGCGCTGCTTGCGCGGCAAGGCCCAGGCGACACCAATACCGGGGGGCGAATGAGGCCGGGAACATAGCTGGATTCCTCCGCCATGCAACCCCTATTCGGGTTCCGGCGCCCAAGGGAGCCAGGCGGGCGCTGCGTACCGGTTCAGCCCCCGTTTTCCGGATCATCATCCGAGCTTGATCCGCCCCCCGCAAGCTTGTCTCGCAAGGCGGCGAGACCAGCCAGCGGTCTGGCATCCTCGTCGGTCAGGGGCGGCACGCCGGGGGGCGCGAAGACCGCCTGTCCCAGTTCCACCCCTTTGGCGCGGGGATAGTCGGGAAGCGCCAGGGCCAGCGCCTCGATCATCACCACGCGAAGATCAAGCGTCGCAGGAAGCGGCTCGATCGTGTCGTCCTCAGGCATTTCCAACTCGTCGCCAACCGGTTCGGGAAGATCCGCGCGATAGGATCGCACGAAATCGGTGTCGATGCGCGTGGTTACCGGCTCCAGCGTCACCACGCAGGATTGCACGGCGGTCGCGCCCAGTTTCGCCTCCAGCCGCCAATCGGACTTGCCTTCGGGCAACAGCACACCCTCCAGCCGCAGCTTGCGCAAACTGCGCAAGTCCAACGTGTCGGCGATGGCGGATCGGGCCTCGGCCTGCGGTTCCAGCACGAAACGGGTGGGTATGGCACGGCTCAGGCGCGTCAGCGTCAGGTTCTCGGTTGTCATCGGGCTCCCTTCAGGCGGATCGCGCGGACTGCAGAACACATGGGCGCTTTACTTGCCCAAAGCGCAGCCCTGAGGTATGCCGATATTCAGCTTCCCCGGGCTTCGCAAGCGGTTCAGGGCCAAATGGAGCCTCTCATCTGTGAACACGGGGGGCCGTTCGAGCATGTGCAGGCAGGTCCAATCGTGATGCGACAGTTTCTTCTTTCTGTGATCCCCGGAAAATTCCGCCAAGTCAGCCTGGTTCTCGGGATCAGTGCCCTGATGGCCGCCTGCGCGGCGACCTATTCCAATCACGGCTACGTGCCACCGCCCGATGTGCTGGCACAGATCAATGTCGGTGACAGCCGCGAGGCGGTGCAGGACGTGGCCGGCGCGCCCGGCAGTGGTGGCGTCCTGCGCGACGAGGCGTGGTTCTACACCCAGTATCGGGTGCGCAATTTCACCTATAACGCCCCAGAGGTGATCGAGCGTGACATCGTCGCGATTTCGTTCAGCGCGGCTGGGCGCGTCACCAATATCGAGCGGTTCGGGCTTGAGGACGGGCAGATCGTGCAATTGTCGCGCCGGGTCACGGAAAGCTCGGTTCGCGATGTGGGCTTTCTAAGCCAGATCCTGTCGAATTTCGGGCGCATCAATATCGGCGACGCGCTCGGCGGTTGATCCATCGCGGCGGGGTCTTGCGCGCGCCGACATTCAGGCACATCGTCAGACTGTCGCGGACTGGTTACGCTTGGCCTGTAGGCTGATCACAACAGGGGCCGCGGGAGCGAAGCGTATGCTGACATTGCGCAAGGGGCGGTATGCCGCCCGCATGGCCGAGACCGATGCCGACCGTGAGGCCGCACAGCGCTTGCGCGCCTTGGCCTTCCGGGTTGACGACGAACTGGACAGTGATCCCTTTGATGCGGACTGCACCCACGTGCTGGTGGAGGATCAGCGCAGCGGCGCGCTGGTGTGTTGCTTCCGGCTGCTGCATCTGGGCAGCGGGGCGGAGATCGGACGCAGCTATTCGGCGCAATTCTACGGGTTGTCGGCGCTGGAGGCCTTCGATGGTCCCATGGTGGAGATGGGGCGGTTCTGTATCCATCCCGACTGCTACGATGCCGACATCCTGCGCGTCGCATGGGGCGCCATGACAGCCCATGTCGATGCCTGCGGGGTGGAGATGCTTTTTGGTTGTTCGTCCTTTCACGGCACCGAGGCGCGGGACCACTACGATGCCTTCGCCCTGCTGCGCGACCGGCACCTGGCGCCGAAGCGGTGGTTGCCGCGGGTCAAGGCGCCGTCGGTGTTTCGCTTCGCCAAGCGGCTGCGCCGCAGGCCCGACCTGAAGGCCGCGCAGGCGGGAATGCCGCCGCTGCTCAGGACCTACCTGCTGATGGGCGGATGGGTCAGCGACCACGCGGTGATCGACGCCGAACTGGGGACGTTGCATGTGTTCACCGGATTGGAGATTCGCGCCGTCCCGCCGACCCGCGCGCGACTGCTGCGGGCGATGGCGGGGTAGGCATGGAATAGCATTCGAGTCCTGCGGCTGTTGCGGCCAATACTGAGCCTACACGCGCATGTCTCATGATCGGCGCTGTTTCTGCCGCGGGGGATCTGTCACCCGTCGGGACCCGTCAAATCGTGGTCCATTGTGGTGTTGGCATGGTCGGCAGGTTGCGGTGCCGCGCCGCGTCCAGTTCGGCCACCGCACGGGCGCGGGACGCACGACGCATCCGCCGCGCCCAGATGGTGTCGAGCCATGATCCGCCGAGGGTGCGCAATTCCGCCCCTGTGCCGCGCTTGAAATGCGCCAGGCCGGGCGCGTTGGCCGGGTCGGCCGCGCCAAGATCAATGCGCGTGATGCCCATGGCCTGCAGCTCCACCATGGCCCGCCACATCAGGGCAGGACCGGCAGACAGGCGGCGCCCTTCCGGGCTGCTCCACCCGATTTGGTAAGTGGCGGCGGTTCCGTGGCGCAGGAACAACATCGCGCCCACGCGGCTTCCGAGCCGGTAGGCCGTGAACAATTGCGCGACGCCGGGGCGCGTAGCTGCCATGGCGGCGATCATCTCGGGCGGCAGGGGCTGATACCAAAGGCGCAGGGATTGCGCAGCCTCCGCCCGGAACAGCCAATGGCGTGTGTCGGGCGGCAGGGGGCGACGCTGGATCACCAGTCCCTGCGCCTGCCCGTGTCGCAGACGGTTGCGCCATTTCGGCGAAAGGCGCGCGGCCATGCGGTCGGGCGAAGGCCACAGCGCAAGGTCGGCCATGACGCGCGGCGCGAAGATCTTGTGGAACCCAGCCTGCGCCAAGGCGCGGGCGTCGGACGGCGATTCAGCGTTCACGACCAGATGCCGCACGCCCACATCGTGGCGCAGATTGGCGGCGCGGGCGGCGTCAAGTGCCAGATCGGCGCGGGAGATCAGGGCCATCTCTCCCACCATCGGCATCCGCTTGCGCAGGATGATGGCGCGCGTTCCGGCCACATCCTCCCGCGCGGCCAGCGTCCCCAGAAGGCGCGTCGCCTCTAGCCACAGGTCGCTTTGCTGCAAGGCCGGTGGATGTCGGGATTGCAGCGATGCAGCCCGGTGAAGGGCCTGGGTCGCGATGAGGTCAGCAGGGGATGCGAAATCGAACATAAGGGCAACATTGCCCCTGATTCCGTCAATTCGAGGTTAATCTGTCGCGCGCGGCGTCACCCCTCCAGCACGACGAGCGCATGGCGCTTCTTGCCTGCAGACAGCTTCATCGGCTGTGCCAGATCGCTTGCCCCCACCAACAGCCCCGCATCGCCAAGCGCTGCGTCGTTCATCCGTGCACCGCCTTCCGCGATCAGGCGCTTGGCCTCCTTGCCCGATCCTGCAAGGCCTGCGCGGGTGATGAGTTGCACGATGGAAATACCCGCGCCCAATTCTGCACGGGTGAGCGTGAGCGTTGGCAGGTCATCGCCTACACCGCCCTTTTCGAACACTTCACGCGCGGTGGCATTTGCGGTGGCGGCGGCCTCGGTGCCCCGGCACAGGGCCGTGACTTCGTCGGCGAGAATGATCTTGGCTTCGTTGATCTCCTGCCCGCCGAGCGCGCCCAGACGCACACAATCGTCCACCGGCAGTTCCGTGAACATCTTCAGGAATTTCGCTACATCGGCGTCTGGCACATTTCGCCACCATTGCCAGAACGCGTAGGACGACATCGCATCCTCGTTCAGCCAAACGGCGCCATCGGCCGATTTGCCCATTTTCTTGCCGTCCGCGCGCGTGACCAGCGGCGTGGTCAGCGCGCTTGCCGCGAAGCCTTCGACCCGGCGGATAAGATCCGCCCCCGAGACGATGTTGCCCCATTGATCCGACCCGCCCATCTGCAAGGTGCAGCCATAGCGGCGGTAAAGCTCGAGGTAGTCGTAACTTTGCAGCAGGATGTAGTTGAACTCGATGAAGCTGAGCGGTTGCTCCCGGTCGAGCCGCGACTTCACACTTTCGAAGGCCAGCATTCGATTGATCGTGAAATGTTTGCCGATGTCGCGCAGAAACTCGATATAGTTGAGCTTGTCGAGCCATTCGGCGTTGTTGACAAGCGGAGAGTCGGTGGGGCCGTCGCCATAAGAGATGTAGCGCGCGAACACCGTCCGGATGCCGTCCGCGTTGGCGTTGATCTGGTCCACGGTGAGGATTTTCCGCATCTCGTCCTTGCCCGAGGGATCGCCGACCTTGGTGGTGCCACCGCCCATCAGCGTGATCGGACGATGCCCCGTCTTTTGCAGCCAGCGCAGCAGCATGATCTGCACGAGATTGCCGATATGCAGGCTGGTGGCGGTCAGGTCGAAACCGATATAGCCGGTGATCGGCCCCTTCAGGCAGCGCTCGTCCAGGTCTTGCAGGTCGGTGCAATCGGCGATGAACCCGCGCTGGGTCAGGGTGTGGAGGAAATCGGATTTGGGCTGGTAGGTCATGGGGTGTCCGGGCAAGGGTGGGGCCGCGGGGAGGGTGTAACGGGAATGGCAGGCAAGGAAAAGAGGCTGCGCCAAGGCGGCGGCGATCGGCACGATGGAGCGGTTGTCGTTTCGGCGGCAGGGGCGATGTCGGGAACGTCCTTCGATGGCGTCGATGTGGCGGTGATCGAGACGGACGGGGTAGAGATCGCGGGGTTCGGCGAGGTTCGCTCGGCCCCGTATCCCGAGGCCGACCGGGCCGTGCTGCGCGCGGCGATGGGCGCCTGGCCGGGGGAGGCGCGCGCGGATGCGGCGGCGCGCGTGGTCGAGGCGGCGCATGTCGCGGCGATGGTGGATTTGCCCGCGGTGGATGTCCTTGGCTTTCACGGGCAGACGCTGGCCCATGACCCGGCGGGCGGGCGGACCCATCAGGTGGGCGATGGCGCGGTGCTGGCAACAGCGCTGGGCGTCGAGGTCATCTGGGATTTCCGCAGCAACGACATGGGTTTGGGCGGGCAGGGCGCGCCGCTGGCGCCGTTCTATCACTGGGCCTGTGCGCGGTTCATCGGCGCGCTCGGGCCAGTGGCGTTCCTGAACATGGGCGGCGTGGGCAATATCTCGTGGGTCGATCCCACGGTCGCGGGGCCGGAACTGCCGGGGGCGTGCCTGGCTTTCGACACCGGGCCGGCGAATGCGCCCATCGATGATCTGATGGTTGCGCGCGGTCTTGGAATGTTCGACCTGGACGGTGCCCTTGCCGCAGGCGGCGCGGTCAACGTCGGCGTGGTGGAAGAGGTCCTCGGCAGACCCTGGTTCGACATCGCGCCGCCAAAGTCGCTCGACCGAGATGCGTTTGCGGACCTGGTGCAGAGGGTGGCGGACCTGAGCGACGCGGATGCGGCGGCGACCTTGACGGCCTGTTCCGCCGGATCCGTAGCACGCGGCATGTCCCATCTGCCCGGCGTGCCGGAGCGGATTCTGGTAACGGGGGGCGGGCGCAAGAACGCTACACTGATGGCGTTGCTGACAGAGGCTTGCGGTTGCCCGACCATAGCGGTGGAAGCGGTCGGGCTGGACGGCGATGCACTGGAAGCGCAGGCCTTTGCATATCTTGCGGTTCGGGTGCAGCGGGGCCTGCCGACCTCGGCCCCGGGCACGACCGGTGTTGCGGCCCCAGTCGGAGGCGGGCGGAGGTCGCGACCAGGGATGCAAGGGGTCCTCTAGAACACGTCGCGCAACAGTGGGCACCGGTCTTGCGCGTCTGGGACGTGCTTTATCAAGAGGTTCGATTGGGTCGCGTGAGTGCGAATGAATGCGACACGTGCTGGGATTGTGACGGCGTCTCGGTCGCCCTGCGCCATGGTCCTTCGGAGACGTGCGGGGTCCGGACGCGAGGCCCCGACGAAGGACGATAACGCTGGTTGGGCAGGCGTGCGCGGGGCTGCGTTGCGCTGGAACCGAGTCTCCATGGAAAGATGAAGGGACGGGCGCGCCTGTCGGTCAGCCGCGCGGGATGTCGAAGCTGGGGACAGCAAGGGTGAAGCCGTCGAAGCGGAAGCCGGGCGACACCGTGCAGGATACAAGCGTATAGGCCCCGGTGCTGCGCGCGGATTGCCAATGGTCCGGCGGGACAATCAGTTGCGGTGCGCCCCGGGTCAGATCCGGGGTCAGCAAATGATCGTTTGCGGGGCCTTCCTCCGTTGCGGCGACCGACAGGACAAGGGGCGCGCCCGCGTGGAAGAGCCAGATTTCCGTGGCATCGACCCGGTGCCAATGGCTGACTTCGCCCCCCTTCAACAGGAAATAGATGCAGGTGCCGGTGGGCCGTCCAGGGCCGTCCGCCACCCATGTTTGTCGATAGTGGCCCCCTTCGGGATGCGGCGCCAGGCCAAGCGTGGCAATGATCTGGTCCGCTGTCATTCGGCAGGGCCTGCGGCGCCGTTCTCAGGGCGGGCGGAGGCGGCCTCGGGCACCTTGGCGGTCGGTCGCGGTGGGCGCGCGCTTGCTGCAAGGCCATCGAAGCCCGTATCGACGCTGTCTGCCCTCAGGACGGCACCGACAAGAGGCAGGCCAAGCTCCAGTGCCAGCAGCCCGAACAGCAGCGCAATCGCGGTCGTGAATGGCGTGAAGGACGCGGACAGAAGTGTGGCGATCATGGCGTCGAGCCCTGGGGCGTATGATTGTGCATGATGATGATCTTTTGGCGTGGTGGCGGGGTGCATGGAAGTGGTTCAGGGGGCCGACTTCCTCGACCGGATGCCGGCGTTGTGTCGGCAATCGTGCGGCCATATCCGTTGCAGGGCAATGGCGTAATCCGTGACCCCCAGTGCACGTCTCGCGCGACAGATCATCGAGTTCGACCAGCCGGTGGCCTGGAGATTGCGACTTGAGTGCGGCCTGCCCAAGGTCCAGATCCCTCAGGCGCGAGGGAGCGCGATCGGCAAATGCAACGAGACGATCGTTCCGTTTTCCGAGGTCTGCAAACGCAGCGCGCCGCCTGATTGCTCGGCAAAACCCTTTGCCATCGATAGACCCAACCCGGACCCCTTGCCAACGGGTCTGGTGGAAAAGAACGGTTCGAGCGCACGGCGACTGGCTTCCGACGTCATGCCCGGACCGTCATCGGCGACGGAGAAGCGCAAATGGGCGTCGCCGGGGTTGCTTTCGGGTATGCAGGTCGCCTTGTCTGCCGGGCCCTTGCACATGTCGACCGCGAGGATGACGGCACCACGGCTGCCGACGGCGTCGCGGGCGTTCCTGACCAGGTTCAGAATTGCCGTCCGAAGCCCATCCGCGTCAGCCATCACGGCGACAGGATCCGGCGGGACGCGGGTTTCGAGCGCCACGCCAACGGGCAGGAGTTCCCGCGACAGCGCGGCAAGCCCGGCCATGCAGTCGCCCACATCAAGCGCGATCGGGTCAAGGGGTGCGCGCTGCGCAAAAGCAAGGAGCTGCGACACCAGTGCCGAGGCCCGCTTGCTGGCGTCTTGCGCCTCGTCCACCAATATATCCCGCTCTTTCCCTTGGGGGACGACGTGATAAAGCTCGAGACAGCCTTGAAGGACGGTCAGGATATTGTTGAAATCATGGGCAATTCCACCTGACAGACGGCCGATGGCCTCCATCTCTCTTTCGGCCTGCTTGCGCCGCGCCGCTTCTCGCAGGCGGGCTTGCGTCGCACGTGTCTCGATCAAGGCCAGCGTGTAGTAGCCTCCCGCGACAAGGCAGAGCAGCACCATGATGGCCTCGGCGACGAAAGAGGATTGGCCGGGGATGAAGGTGGCGGCAATGATACCGATGGCGGTCCAGCCGATCGCCACGTCGAAGGGCAGCAGGATGGCGGGCGTCTCTTCCCGGAACAGGTTGAAGACGCAAAGCGTGACAATCCCCATGGCCCCACAGAATTGCAGGACAGGATCGCCCATTGCGATCGCATAGAGCGGCAACGAGACGAACACCGCCGTCGACAGGAAAAAGCTGCCGATGCCCAAGGCCCGGGTTGCGGGATGGTCCGGGTTGCGCGGGCGCAGAGCAATGTAGGTAAGAGCCGTTCCCGCGAGGTAGGCCAGAACCCAGATCGGCGCCATCAACCAGCCGCTATGGACCCAGACCCCGAAGCCGGCGGCGATCATCACAAGGATGCGCACCACCACTTCCTGCCGATTCCCGAATTCCGAGACCCAAAGCCGGTGCAGGCCGGACATGTCCGGCCCGCGCCGGTTCGTCTGGTTCGAGGGGAAAGTTAGGGTCAAAGCCAAGCGCCTGCCAAAAAAAATACGGTAATAATACCATATCCAATGGCAGGTTGCCTTGTCAGCCTGTGCTTTTCGTCAGGTTCTTGACTGACTTACCGCTAGCCTCGCAGGATGGACCGTCCGGCAAAGACGGCCGTTTCCTCCAATTGCTCCTCGATCCGGATCAACTGGTTGTATTTCGCCAGCCGGTCCGAACGGGCCAGCGAGCCGGTCTTGATCTGTCCGCAATTGGTGGCGACAGCCAGATCCGCGATGGTCGCATCCTCCGTTTCGCCCGAGCGGTGGGACATGACGGACGTGAAGCCTGCCCGGTTCGCCATGTTCACAGCCGCCAGCGTCTCGGTCAGGGTGCCGATCTGGTTGACCTTCACCAGCAGCGAGTTCGCGGCCTTGCGTGCGATGCCCTCCGACAGGCGGATCGGGTTGGTCACGAACAGGTCGTCGCCCACAAGTTGGACCTTCCGGCCTAGCGCCTCGGTCAGGGCGATCCAGCCGTCCCAGTCATCCTCGGACATGCCGTCCTCGATGGAGAAGATCGGATAATCGGAAACAAGCGCCTCCAGATACTTGACGTTGTCGGCCGACGACAGCGTCTTGCCCTCACCCGACAGGACATATTTGCCGTCCTTGTAGTATTCGGTCGCGGCGCAATCGAGCGCCAGCACCATGTCGTCGCCCGGCTTGTATCCGGCCTTCTCGATGCTCTTCAGGATGAAATCGAGCGCGTCTCGGGTGGAACTGAGGTTCGGCGCGAAGCCGCCTTCGTCACCGATGCCCGTCGACAGGCCCGCCGCTGACAATTCGCCCTTCAGCGTGTGGAACACCTCGGACCCCATGCGCACGGCCTCCGCGATGGAAGGCGCGCCGACCGGCATGATCATGAATTCCTGGATGTCGATCGGGTTGTCGGCATGCTCGCCGCCGTTGATGATGTTCATCATCGGCACCGGCAGGACATGGGCCATGGTGCCGCCGACATAGCGATAAAGGGGCTGCGCGGTGAAATCCGCTGCCGCCTTGGCGGTGGCCAGCGACACGCCGAGGATGGCATTGGCGCCCAGACGACCCTTGTTGTCGGTCCCGTCCAGCTCGCACATCGTCTGGTCGATGGCGACCTGTTCGGTCGCGTCGAAGCCAACCAGCGTGTCTGCGATCTCTCCGTTCACGGCGGCGACGGCGTCCAGCACGCCCTTGCCCTTGTAACGGGTCTTGTCCCCGTCGCGCTTTTCCACCGCCTCATGGGCACCGGTGGAGGCGCCCGAAGGCACGGCGGCCCGCCCGAAGGTGCCGTCTTCAAGCGTCACGTCGACCTCCACCGTCGGGTTGCCCCGGCTGTCGAGGATTTCGCGGGCGTGGATGTCGATGATAACGCTCATTGGGGCTCTCCAGTGCAGGTTTGGCTGCGCTATATCACCTTGCACCGGTCCGCGAGAACCCTTCGTGTGCATTGATGGTGGCGGAAACGCGACGCCGCATCAGCCCCGCGCGATCCGTCGCTCGCGCAGAAGGGTGTAAAGCCCGGTCGCGATGACGATGCCCGCGCCGATCAGCGTCCACAGATCGGGCCGCTCGTCGAAAACGACGAGGGCGAGGACCAGCGCGAAGACAAGGCGGGTATAGCGAAACGGCGTGACGGCGGCGATCTCGCCCACGCGCATGGCGGCGGTCACGGCATAATAGGCGACCATGGCGAAGATCAACGCGCCGCCCAGGTGCAGGGTGGTCGGCCCATCGGGCAGTGTCACACCGCCCTGTATCGACAGGATCAAGAGGCCGGCAATCGTGGCGGCCACGAATCCCCAGGCTGCCAGCAACAGCGTGGAGACATCGCGCGCAATCGCCCGCGTCGCAAGATCCCGCCCGGTCAGGCCGATGGCCGCGCCAACTGCCCAAAGGCTTGCAGCATCGAATCCCGCCATGCCGGGGCGCACGATGATCAGCACGCCGCAAAGACCCACGACAATCGCCGAAAGGCGTCGCCAGCCGACGGGCTGGCCAAGAAATAGGGCCGCGCCCAGGGTCACCAGCAGGGGGTTGGCCTGTATGATGGCAGACAGCAGCGACAGGTTGATCAGGGCAAGCGCGACGACGAAACAAACAGTGCCCAGAACCTCGGACAGCAGGCGCAGCACAAAGGGCAACGTGAACATGGCCCGGTCGAACAGGCGCTCTCCCCGGGCCAGTGCCCAGAGCCCGAAGATCGCGCTGCCCCCGGCACTGAAGATCGTGATGACCTGGCCGACCGGCAATGTGTCCAGCGTCAACTTGATGAAGCTGTCGGCGATCGCGAAGCCCAACATGGCAAGCGTCATCCATGCCATGCCCTTGTAATTGTCCATGCAAAGGCTCCTGACGATGCGCGACGGGTAACGATCCCGAAACGATTGGGGGTTATGCCAGAGCGACGCACGGAGGGACGGACACCAAATGGCTCAGGACGATATCGCAGTCATCGACGAACCTGTCGAGGGGTTTGGATTTGACGACCTGTTCTTTTCGCGCACGGATGACCGGGGCGTTCTCCTGAGCGGGAACGCCGTGTTCACGCGCCTGTCCGGCTATGCGCGGGAAGAACTGATCGGCGCGCCGCACAAGCGCATCCGCCACCCCGACATGCCGCGCGCCGTCTTCCGCATGATGTGGGATGACCTCAAGGCAGGACGATCGTTCGCGGGTTACGTGAAGAACCGCTCCAAATGCGGGCGATACTACTGGGTCCTTGCCCTCAGCCTGCCGGTGAATGGTGGATACTTCTCCGTCCGCCTCAAACCCGGCGAGGAGATGGTGAACCGCATCGCGAAGCTCTATGCCGAGATCCGCCGTGCCGAAAATCGGGACGGCCAGCCGCCGGAGGTGGGGGTGGCGGCCCTGGAACAATTCGCGCGCGACGCAGGCTTTCCCGACTACCACGAATTCGCAACCGAGGCGTTGTTTCGTGAAGGTGCGCTGCGGGCGGGAAAACTGGGGCATTCGGCCGATCCTCTGGATCACAACTTCGCCGAAGTGCGCAGGCTGATGCAGGAGATGGATACCACCATGACAGCCATCGCGGGCCTGCTCCGCCGGACACGTGGATCTCCAACCAACCTGTCGATCCAGGGCAAACGGCTTCAGACCGGGACCGAGACGCTCAAGGTCATAGCCCAGAACTATTCCGTCCTGTCCGAGCAGATCGAAAGGTCGGTGGCGGACATGCAGGCCGCGATGCGGGATATGCATAGCGCCGCGAGGTCGGGCCGCCGCGGGCATTGTGCCTTCCGCCTTCTGTCGGAGGCGATCCCGCGTTATGTCGCCGAACCGATGGAAGGGGATGCGACCGCCCGCGCGCAGGAAGTCGCTTTCCTGACGACGGCGCTGGCGCAGTTCGAGGCGAGTATCGGCGCGGGCTATGGACGCGTCGGTGCAGGTGTTTCGGCTTTCACATCGGTCAGCGCAAACCTCAAGCGCGTCGTCTCGGGCCTCGCGATGACGCGCGTGATGTGCCGCATGGAGGCGGCGCGCATCCATTCCAATGTCGGCGGCATCGACGAGATCAACCTGCAACTGGGCAATTTCCAGGATTTGCTGGCGACGGCGCTCGACCAGATCACCGGCACTTGCAGCGCCCTGTCGGGAAACATGATCCAGATCAGCAATCGCGACGCACGCAAGCGCGTTGCCTGAAGATCAGTCCCGCGAGGGCCTGCTTATGGGAACGCCGTAAAGCTCCAACCGGTGGCCCTTCAACCGGTAGCCGAGTTTCTCGGCAATCCTCTCTTGCAGGGCCTCGATCTCGGGATCGACGAATTCGATCACCGCGCCGGAATTGAGGTCAATCAGGTGGTCGTGGTGGTCGCGTTCCGCATCCTCGTAGCGCGCGCGCCCGTCGCCGAATTCCAGTTTGTCGAGGATCCCGGCTTCTTCGAACAGCTTCACGGTACGGTAGACGGTGGCGATGGAAATGCGTGGATCGACGCCGGTGGCGCGCGCGTAGAGTTCCTCTACATCCGGATGGTCGTCCGAGCCTTCCAGCACCCGCGCGATCACGCGGCGCTGGTCGGTCATGCGCAGGCCCTTTGCGGTGCAGCGGTCCTCGATCGTGTCGGTCGTCATGTCAGTCTCTCCGGGCAGGGCTCCATGCGCCCCGGTTTGGGGATGCGTCTAGGGGATTTGCCCGCGCGGATAAAGACCGCGCGGGCCAAAGCGGGACGCCGGGGTCAGGTGCAGGACGGTGTGCCCCGGTCGACGGTGTCCTCTCCCGGGTCGGTCTTCCAGCCCGAGCGTATCCGACAGCTTTTCCGGGAGCGGCCGTTCAGCCACGCTGTTGATGTCGATGGCCGACATCGCGGCAACGAAGATCCGGGGCTTGAGCGCAGGGTGATCCGGAAGATCGCGGGCGGTACCGGTTCGACGAAGCGGCGTTCCTGCGGACCGAGGTTGTCGAGATGGCCCGGACGCGCAATGCGCCTGGCCGCGTCGATGCAGCCATCGGCCTTCGCGGCCATGCTCATCGCGCGGATCATCCGAGCGGCCACTGCTTCTGCTTCATCTTTCGCGGGGGATCCTCAGGTTCGCCGCCTGACACCAGCGTCCGAGTCAGGCAGCGGCCAAAAGCGGGTTGCTGCCCGTTGCCACCGGCGAAGTCTTCCTGAAGGCCGCCGCCTGCACTGCCTCCCAATGCGCCGGTGCGATAGCGATTGGTCGTCGCCCGCACGCCTGTCGTCTCGGCCACACCCACGTCAATTGCCGCCTGAGTTCTCAACCGGCTCATCGTCCAATTCCTCCCAGGTGACGTCGAATGCTGCGATCATGGCAGATGCGGTCCGCTTTAAAAAAGGGTCATTTGCGTGGCCATTCCCCCGCGAGGGTCCCACGCCTTGACAGCGGTGGCGACCGGGGCGCAGTGCAATGGCCTGACCAACTTCGTGCGGATCCCATGGCCCGAAATGCCCGTATCGACGCCTTTGGCGCAGTTTCTCTGACTGGTTTCGCGCTGCTGCTGGCGTTCAACCAGGTCGTCATCAAGGTCGGAAACGAAGGGCTGCAGCCGATCGTCTTCGCTGGCCTGCGCTCGGCAGGCGGGGCGCTGCTGATCTTCGCGTGGATGCGGGTGCGCGATCTGTCCGTGGCCATCGCACCGGGAACGATCCCGGCAGGTCTCTTGATCGGGGCGTTATTCGCGGTGGAGTTCATCTGTCTTTTCAAGGCGCTGGACCTGACCAGCGTCACTCGCACTTCGGTGATTTTCTATACGATGCCGATGTGGCTGGCCCTGGCGGCCCATTTCCTGATCCCCGGCGACCGGTTGAGCCTGCGCAAGACCATCGGTTTGGCGCTGGCCTTTGCGGGCGTTGTCGTTGCGTTGACCCTGCGCGGCGGCGGGGGCGACACCTCCTTGCTGGGTGACCTGCTGGCCTTGGTGGCGGCCATGGCGTGGGCCGGCATCGCGCTTTGCGCGCGCGCGACCGCCCTGAAATCCGTGCGGCCGGAGATGCAGTTGCTGTGGCAACTGGTGGTGTCGGCCGGATTGTTACTGGCGGCAGCGCCATTCTTCGGACCATTGCTGCGCGAGCCGGAGCTGGTGCATTGGGCCGCGCTGGCGTTCCAGATCGCCATCATCGCGGCGGCCGGTTTCCTGTTCTGGCTGTGGCTGCTGTCCATCTATCCCCCCAGTTCGGTGGCAGCCTTCTCGTTCCTGTCGCCCGTCTTCGGCGTGGGCCTCGGGTGGCTTGTGCTGGGGGAAGCGGTGGGCGCGGGAGTGCTTGTGTCCCTGTGTCTTGTCTGCGCAGGGCTGATTGTCATGAACCGGCCTGTGCGCGTCTAAGGCGCGCATCTTGGGGTCGCTGTTGCCGCGGAAGATGAGCATTCACGGTAAGATGAAGCCCGTTCAGGTCAGGTGCCACAGAAAGTCTGGGTCACGCGCTCGGCGTCGGTCGGCGGGTTCTGCAAATCGGTGGCGACCGTCGCGAAGGGCGTGGCAAGCGCATCGTTCAGGCGGTGGAACGGCGCAAAGTTGCCCTGTGTCGCGGCAAGGATGACCTCTTCCACGCGGTGGTTGCGGGGGATGAGGGCGGGGTTGGTCGCCTGCATCCGGGCCTGGCGCGCTTGGGCCGTTTGCGGATCGCGGGCGATGCGGGCGCGCCATTTGTCGAACCACGGGGTAAAGGCGGCCGGTGCCTCGAACGCGTCGGCGGCGGTTTCCGGGGCATCCGATGACAAAGCCCGGAAGGTTTGCGTGAAATCGGCGCCGCCTTGTGCCATCCGGTCGAGGAGGTCGAAGGCAAGGGCCGCATCATCGTCCTCGGCGGTCGAGAGACCAAGCTTCGCGCGCAGGGTGGCGTGCCATTCCAGATCGAAAAGGTCGGCGAAACCATTGACGGCGCTGGTGAACTCCTCGATCGCGGCGGTGCGGTCGGGCATCAGGGGCAGCAGGCTCGTGGCCAGTTGCGCAAGGTTCCATGCGGCGATCTGGGGTTGGTTTGCGTAGGAATAGCGGCCGAACTGGTCGATGGAGGAAAACACCTGTTGCGGGTGATAGCTGTCCATGAAGGCGCAGGGGCCGTAGTCGATGGTCTCGCCCGACAGCGTCATGTTGTCGGTGTTCATCACCCCGTGGATGAAGCCAACGCCCATCCACCGGGAGATCAAGCGCGCGTGCGCCCTGATGGCCGCGGCGAGCAGACCGGATGGACCCTGCACCGTCGGATAATGGCGTTCGATCGTGTAGTTCGCTAACCTCTCAAGGCCATCCCGATCATTCCGTGCGGCGAAATACTGGAAGGTGCCGACGCGGATATGGGACGCGGCGACGCGGGTAAAGACCGCGCCGGGGCGGCGTTCATCGCGCAGAACGACGTCGCCGGTGGTGACGGCGGCAAGCGCGCGCGTCGTGGGGATGCCGAGTGCGGCCATGGCTTCCGAGACAACGTATTCCCTAAGGACCGGCCCAAGCCAGGCCCGACCATCGCCCATGCGCGAATAGGGGGTCTGGCCCGCGCCCTTCAATTGGATGTCGAAGCGAGCGCCGTCCGGCGCGGTGACTTCGCCCAGAAGGACGGCCCGTCCGTCGCCCAATTGTGGTGACCAGCCGCCGAACTGGTGACCTGCATAGACCTGCGCCAGCGGGGCCGCGCCATCGGGGACTTCATTGCCGGAAAAGAGCCTGGCGAGCGATGCTGCGTCGTCGGGCAGGGTCAGACCCAAGCGCTGCGCCAGCGGCTTGTTCAATGCGATCAGCGCAGGCTCGGACACCGGAATCGGGTTCAGCCGGGTGAAGAAGCGGTCCGGCAGACGGGCATAGCTGTTGTCGAAGGGGAAAGCGGACATTGGACAGCGGTCTTTCCTTGTTGTGTCCGATGTAGGGGCTTTGGATCGATCTGCCAACCGGATCAGGGCGACCGGAGCCTGATCTCCACAACGATCCGCACAAGAGACGTGCCGAGGGGAGGCGCCGGGGCCAAGACCTCGGCGGTCAGGGTCAGGCTGAGGTCGTCGGGGTAAAGATCATTTATTTCAATGATCTGCGCGAAGTTGCTCAAGTAGGTCGCGTCGGCCGTATCGAACCGAAGCGCGGTAACGCTCCAGGTTTCCGGGCCTTGCAGAAGGCTGAGCGCGAGCGTCGGTGGAAGTGGGAATCCAAGGTGCAGATCGGCGAAGGTGAGATGCAGGGCGCGACCCTCGGGGCGGATCATCGGCGGTTGGAACGGCGCGTTCTGTGCCGTGAGAGTAAGCGTTTGGCCATCGAGCGTGACATGGGCGAGGGCGGGACCGTCTGCGTGGCCGGCCGTCGGCCCAAGCAGGAGGCAGACGGCGAGAATCCGGTGCCTCACAAGCGTCCGATCCGTTCAACGAGAAGCGCAAAGAAGCCGTCTGCGTCCAGATCTCCCATGAACAATGCGTTTTTCGTCCTGTTCGTCACGCCCCACCAATCCGCGACGGTCATGCCCCTGGTCAGGTCGGAGTGCGTCTCGATCTCCACGTTGACGTGGCGGCCCTTGAAGAGTTCGGGGCGAATCAGATGGGCGATGACGCAGGGATCATGCAGCGGGGCACCAGCGGAGCCGTATTTCTCCTTGTCGAACCTCTCGAAGAAATCGGTCCATTCCGCGACCATGGTTCCGGGTTCGGTCCCAAGGTCGCGGAACGCCTGAACGCGCGGCGCGGTCGTCAGCGCCTTGTGGGTGACGTCCAGCGGCATGACAGTAATCGGACGACCGGATCTGAAAACGATTTCAGCGGCTTCCGGGTCGACGTAAATGTTGAACTCGGCGGCAGGGGTGATGTTCCCGACCTGGAAATAGGCCCCGCCCATCAGGACGATTTCCTGCACGCGCCCGATCACGTCGGGGGCCTTCTCGAAGGCCGTGGCGATGTTGGTCAGCGGCCCGAGGGCGCAGAGCGCAACCGTGCCGGGCGTTTCCGAGCGAAGGGTCTCGATGATGAAATCGACGCCGTGGTCATCTTGCAGGGGCATGACGGGATCCGGCATGATCGGCCCATCGAGGCCAGATTTTCCGTGGACATGCTCGGCGGTCACCAGCGCGTGACGCAGCGGGCGGTCGCATCCGGCGAAGACCGGGATGTCGGGACGGCCGGCAAGTTCGCACACGATGCGTGCATTCCTGGCGGTCAACGCCAGCGGTACGTTTCCGGCCACGGCGGTGATGCCCAGAACCTCCAGTTCCGGCGAGGCGAGCGCCAGAAGGATGGCAACCGCGTCGTCCTGGCCGGGGTCGGTGTCGATGATGATCTTGCGGGTCATGGCACCATCTGACGGATTGGTTCGGGGGGATGCAAGCGGCGTGGTGGACCGATTTGCAAGCGGATTGCGCACGAACCCACAGCGACCATGCCACCGCAATCTTGACCGCGCCAGCGCCAGAGCGCATCAAGGCGTCATGCGCTTCGTGTTTTACGTCCTTGCCGCGATCGTGGTCTGTTTCGCTGTCGCCGCGGTTTATATCCGCACGGCCCCGATCGATGTCGGCGAATGGCATGTGGACCCCGAAACCGTCACACCGCCTGCCGCGTCGAATTTCGTCCTGCTGGTCGGCCCGACCGCGCCGCAGATCGACGCCGTGCCGTTGGTTGTGGCGGGCCGGATCGCGGCGGTGGCAGAAGCCGAAGGCGCCGTCGTGCAGGCGGGTTCGCCTGCCGAGGGGTTCGTGACCTACGTGGTCCGGTCGCGGATCATGGGGTTCCCGGATGTGGTATCGATCCGCTTGGACCCCCATGAAGACGGCACGCGGCTGAACATCTTCTCGCGCGCACGCTACGGTTACAGTGATTTCGGCGTGAATACGGCGAGGGTTCAGCGCTGGTTGACCGCGGCGCGCGGGGAATAGGCCCCGGTTCCGGCGGCCTTGACCGCACCCCCGACTATCGCCACACCGCAGCCATGTTGCCCCGCGATCGCCTTCGCCAGATCACCGAACGGTTCGAGTATCTCGAAGCGCAGCTCAATGGCGTGCTGGAGCCGGACAAGATCGCGCGGATCAGCCGGGAATATGCGGAGTTGAAGCCGGTCGTGGCCGAGATCGCGACCTATGAGCAGTTCCTTGCAGACCGCGCTGAAGCCGAAGCCATGTTGGCCGATCCGGACATGAAACCTTTGGCGGAAGAGGAATTGACGCGCCTGGAGCGGGCGATCCCGAGGGCCGAGAAGACCCTGCAGCTTGCGCTTCTGCCCAAGGATGCCGCCGATGCGCGTCCCGCGATGATCGAGATCCGCCCCGGCACTGGCGGCGAAGAGGCAGCGCTTTTCGCAGGCGATCTGCTGCGGATGTATACCCGCTACGCCGAGGCGCGGGGCTGGCGGATGGAGATCATCGACCTCCAGGAAAGCGATCTGGGGGGGATCAAGGAATTGACCGCGCGGATCGAGGGAGAGAACGTCTTCGCGCGCCTGAAATACGAGAGTGGCGTGCACCGCGTGCAGCGCGTGCCGGAGACGGAATCAGGCGGGCGCATCCATACCTCCGCGGCAACCGTCGCTGTCCTGCCCGAAGCAGAGGAGGTCGATATCGACATCCCGGCCGGTGATATCCGCATCGACACCATGCGATCGTCCGGAGCGGGCGGGCAGCACGTCAACACCACCGATTCCGCCGTAAGGATTACGCACATCCCAAGCGGGATCGTCGTGACATCGTCCGAGAAATCGCAGCATCGCAATCGCGAGATCGCGATGCAGGTGCTGCGTGCGCGGCTCTACGATGCCGAACGCCAACGCGCGTCCGATGCCATGGCGGCTGATCGAAAGGCGCAGGTCGGGTCCGGCGACAGGTCCGAACGGATCCGGACCTACAATTTTCCGCAGGGCCGCCTGACCGATCACCGGATCAACCTGACGCTCTACAAGCTCGACGCCGTGATGGGCGGTGATCTGGACGAGATCGTGGACGCGCTGACGGCGGCGGATCAAGCCGCGCGACTCGCCGAGATGGAGGGATGAATCTGCGCGACACCTATCGCTGCGTGCGCGCAGAACTCGAGGCGTTCTTGCCTGCGGGCGAGGCCGAGCGCGAAGCGCGGCTGTTGTTGTGCCACGTCTTGCATATCGGATCCGCCACGCTGTTGTCCCGTTTGAATGAGCCTTGGACAGACATCGAAGCACGGGCGCGGCTGGACACCGCCGTGGCCGCGCGCCTGTCCCGGCAGCCCTTGTCGCAGATCCTCGGACAATGGGAGTTCTATGGCCGGTCCTTCGCCGTCACCAAGAACACCCTGACCCCAAGGCCCGATACCGAGGCGCTGGTCGATCTGGCACTTGCCGCCCCCGGCACTCGCGCCCTCGATCTTGGTACCGGAACCGGTGCGATCATTGTGAGCCTGCTGGCGGAGCGGCTGGGGTTGCGGGCAGTGGCGACAGATATCTCTGACGCCGCCCTCGAAGTGGCAGCGCAGAATGCACGCGCCCACGGCGTTGCCGACCGGCTCGACCTGTTGCGCGCCGATTGGTTCAGCGGGGTGACCGGGCAGTTCGATCTGATCGTTTCCAACCCGCCCTATGTGACCCAACCCGTCTATGCCACCCTTGCGCCCGAGATCACGCAGTGGGAGCCGCGCGCGGCCCTGACCCCCGGGGGTGACGGGTTGGACGCCTACCGTGCGATCTGCGCCGGGGCGTTCGGGCATTTGCGGCCCGGGGGGCGGCTGTTGGTCGAGATCGGGTTCGACCAAAGTGCCGCCGTTGCCGCGCTGTTCCGGGCGGCGGGCTTGACGGCGGTGACGGTGCACCCGGATCTGACCGGACGGGACAGGATCGTGGCCGGTTCGGCCCCTTGACCGGGCCGTAGGCTGCTTTTCGGCACAGAATTGCCCGTTTTGCCGTGTTTTTCCGACATCGCGCGCAGTTTGCGCTGGACAGCCCCGTGTGCCCATGTTTACTCGGGACAAGGTGTGAACGCAGGCTTTTGCAGCCCTTTGCACCCTCCTTACCAGAAAGCGCAATACCGGGAAATGTCCGGGCAAGGCGCAAGCTGAGTTCATTCCGGCCCTGCGAAGATGCTGTGGGCCGCCAACCAGGATCACTGGACAAGACACCTCATGAGATCAACGAAAAACCGCTCGCGGTCCAAGGGAAATCGCAACCGCTCGAATTCGGGCGGAAACATCGTCAACCGCGTCTTCGATTCTTCGGGTCCGGAAGGCAAGGTGCGCGGCACGCCCCAGCAGATCATCGAGAAATACAACCAACTGACGCGCGACGCGCAGTTGAGCAATGACCGCGTGGCGGCCGAGAACTTTCAGCAGCACGCGGAACATTACCTGCGCTTGCTGGGAGAAGCGCAGCGCGACATGGACGCGCGCGGCCAGCAGAACCAGCAGGGTCAACAAGATGGGTCCCAAGGTGGCTCTCACGGCGGGGGTGGCCAGCAGGGCGGCCAGCAGGGCGGCCAGCAGGGCGGCCAGGGCGGCGGCCAGCAGGGCAACCATGATGGCGGCCAGGGCAACCAAGGCGGCCAGGGCAACCAAGGTGGCGGCCAAGGCAACCAAGGCGGCCAGCAAGACAACCAAGGTGGTGGCCAGCCGAGCGTCGGGCGTAACCGCCGTCGCAGTGGGGGTGCTGGCGGCAGCCAGCCGGAACAGGGCGACCAGCCCCAGCCCCAGCCCCAGCCCCAATCGCAACCCATGACCGATGCCGAAGCGCAAAGTTCGTTCGAGAAGGTCATGGATAGCAGCCTCAGCGAATCGGGGCTGGTCGACACGCCCGAAAGTGCCGCCAAACCCAAACGCCCGCGCACCCGCCGCCGCAAACCCGAGCCATCGGATGGCGGGGAGGGCAGAAGCAGCGACGGCCAACCGCCGCAGGAAGCCGCGGAATAACGCACGGACATCAAGGGGCCTGAGATAGGCCCCGTCTGTCTCCCGCGTTCATGTGCTTCACGCTTCGCCGGTCGCGACAACACGCGCCAACGCGCAGAACCCCTCGACCGAGATTTGCTCGGCCCGCTCCGTCGGCTCTAACCCTGCGGAGCGCAATACGTCCTCGATGTCCGGAACAAGGCCTTTCAACGCTGCCCGCAACATCTTGCGGCGCTGGTTGAATGCCATTGCCACGACGCGGCTCAACACCGCCGGGTCCGCCTCGAAGCGCGGCCGGGGCAGGGCCCTCAGATGCACCACGGCGGAATGCACCTTGGGCGGTGGGGTAAATGCCTCGGGTGGCAGGGACATGGCAATTCGGACCTCGCAGCGCCACTGGGCCAATACCGCCAGACGCCCATAGGCCTTGCCCCCGGGCCGTGCCACGATCCGCTCCGCCACTTCACGCTGGAACATCAGCGTCAGGCTCTCCCACGGAGGTGGCCACGAGGCAGGCGTCAACCAGCGCACCAGAAGTTCGGTGCCGACGTTGTAGGGCAGGTTCGCCACGATCTTGCGCGGGGCCTGCAGCATGGCGGTCCAGTCCACCTCCAGCGCGTCGGCATTCACGATCTCCAGCCGCCCCGGATAGGCCTTTGCGATCTCCGCCAATGCGCCAAGACATCGGGGATCCTTCTCAACCGCCACCACGCGGCGTGCGCCCTCCGCCAGCAATCCGCGCGTCAATCCACCGGGTCCCGGCCCAACCTCCAGAACGTCCACCCCCCCCAGATCACCCGCCACTCGGGCGATCTTCGCCGTCAGGTTCAGATCCAGCAGGAAGTTCTGCCCCAACGCCTTGCGCGCCGTCAGGCCATGGGCGGCGATCACCTCCCTCAGGGGCGGCAGATCGTCGATGGCACTCATGGGGCCGCTTTCATCTTGGTCGAACAACCGCCGGGGAAGGTCCGCAACACGGCGGGCAGCGCCCCCTTAAACGCCCAGAGATCATCAGCACCCGTCGCACTTGCACGTGCCCGCGCCCGAGGCGGAGCCGAGGGCGCCCGGTCGCGTGCGTTGCGCAGGCCAGAGGCCGAGCACGCGGCGAAAGACCCGCTCACGCGGCCGCTCGCGCAACAGCCATGTCGCGGGCCATCTCCAGCGCGGCCACAAGGCTCGTCGGGTCTGCCACGCCGCGCCCGGCAATGTCGAAGGCGGTGCCGTGGTCGGGAGACGTGCGGATGAATGGCAACCCGAGCGTCACGTTCACGCCACCCGCGAAATCGATTGTCTTGATCGGGATCAGCGCCTGATCGTGGTACATCGCCACGGCCGCATCATAGCCTGCCCGCGCGCGGGCATGGAACATCGTGTCCGCAGAATGCGGCCCGGTCAGGGCATAACCTTCAGCACGCAGGGCCTCGAGCACCGGGACGATCGTGGCGATTTCTTCGCCGCCCATCGCACCGCCCTCTCCGGCATGGGGATTGAGACCTGCAACGGCAATGCGCGGGGCGCTCAGGCCGAAATCCCGGCGCAGGGCGGCATGGGTGATCCGGATCGTGTCGCTGATAAGGTCCGGGGTAAGCACGCCCGGCACAGCGGCCAGCGCGATATGAATCGTCACCGGCACCACGCGCAATTCGCGGCAAGCGAGCATCATGACGACGCGCTCCACCCCGGCCAGATGGGCCAGGTATTCGGTATGGCCGGGAAAGCGGAAATCCGCGCCGTCCTTCAGGGCCTTCTTGTGGATCGGGCCGGTGGTCAGGGCCAGCGCCTCGCCGCGCATCACTAGGTCGACGCCCCGGGCGATCGCGTCGATTACGCCACGGGCATTGGCCGGGTCCGGTCGGCCTGGAACCGCCAAGGCGGCGAAGGCGTGCGGCAGCACAGGCAGGCCGCGCCCGCAAGCAATCAGCGCTTCGGCGGGTGTTGCGATCTCGACCAGCGGCGCACCGAAAGGTGCAAGGTGGCGTGGGTCGCCGATGACGAAGAACGGTAGCCGGGCCCCCAGGCGCGCCCAGGCACCGATTGCAATCTCGGGTCCGATGCCCGAGGGCTCGCCGACGCTGAGTGCTATTGGGCCCATGGCGCGATCAGTTGTGATACGTGATGCTGGCTTGGGCCCGCAACTCCTCGAGATAGCCATCGGCCAGAGCCTGCAATCGTTGCCCGAACAACCGGGATTGCACCGCCTCGCGCCCGATCTCGGGCTCGGCCCTTATCCGGTCGCAGAGCATCAGCGCCAACAGCACCGAGCCGTTGTTGCGTGTTACCGTGGTGGACATTTCCAGCGCGTCGAGGCTGCGCAGCGCCAGTGCCACATCTTGCGGCAGCGCCGATGGCGGAACCGAGGCGCGCTCGAACCCGCCGGGGATCACCCCGTTGAAATCGTTGCACTCGTCCACTGCATTTCGCAGGCGCGCTGCCTCACCCAGTGCTTCGGGCGACCGTCCGCCGGGGATCGCAATGGTGACGTAGTCGATGGCGGTCACCGGCAATTCGGGCGCTTCCACTTCGCGTTGCCCACGAAACTGGAACAGGGCAAAGGCCTGTCCGCCACCGATCGGAATCGGCTCAGTGACTTGGCCGACATACATCGTCAGGAACCGGTCACGCAGCCCTTCGGGCAGTTCGTTGAGCGGCCGCCAACCTGTCACGCCTCCTGCCTCGCGCGTGGGCGCGGCGGAAAAGCGGCGCGCGGCTTCAGAGAATTGCGTGATATCGCCATTGATCTGCGCCCCGAGGCGGGCCAGTTCGGTTTCCAGATTTGCCTGGTTCTCGGGCACCAGTGGAATGATGATCTCGGCCAGCGACACCTCGATCCCGCCCCCCAGCACGGTGCTGAATTCCAGGGCAGTGTCGATGTCGTCCTCGCCGATGACCGCGCGTCCGGCGAAGCGGGTGCGCACTACGTTGCGCCACGTGATGCCATTGGCCACGAAGTCGCGCACCGTCTCCGGCGCGACACCCGCCTGCGCCATTTCGCGGAGGAACTGCTCGGGACCGAGATTGGCGCGGGCGGCGAATTCCTCCAGCCCGGTCTCGATCTCTTCGGGAGAGGCTTCAACCCCAAGTCCACGGGCTGCGTCCACTTGCAGGCGTTCGTTGACAAGGGCTTCGATCGCCTGTCCGCGCAGGTCGCCCTGGGCATTGAGGACCTCGAGAAACTGCATTCGCTGGCTGATTTCGAAATTGGTGACGATGGCGTCATCAATGCGCACCGCGACCTCGAACGGGTTCTGCGCCGCGATCGGACCCGCGAAGCCAAGGACCGTCAGCGCCGCGCCGCACAGCGCGCGGACCTTGCGGCCCAGGTGCGCGCGTCCGCCATGGATAATCCCGTTCATGCCCAAACCCCAGTTCCGTCCTGTCGCCATGTTCTGCTCTGCTCTGCTCTTGTCCCGACGTTTTCGGTCGGTGTTCTGATCGCGTGCGCGGATGTCATCTTCATCCCCTGCACGAACGCGCCACCGAACGGCCTTCGCGCCCGGTCCCAAAGCCTGCAAGCGAGACCGACAGGCCGAAACTCGTGGCTGGGTCGACCGCGCTGGAACTGGTATATCGCCGTTGGACGGAGAATTCCATATCCACGCACTCGTTTGAATAACCGAGTGTCAGGCCCGTGCGGGTCGCCTCGTTTTCAATGAAGTCGTATCGCCAGTTGACGCCCGCCTGCCAGCCGCTGGCAAGGCTGTAATTGGCGTCCAGCGCCCATTCGGCGATATCCTGAGGTCGCAATTCGCCAAGGTCGGCCTCCAGAAAGGTGTAGGTGCTGACAAGGTCGTGCCGGTCGCCCGACCAGAACACCGAGAACTCCGACGAGGTGAAGTTGAGCGCGGTATCGAACAGCGTGCGATTGACCAGAGCCAGCCGGTCGGACAGGCGCACATGGGTCGCCAGCAGGATATCCGATTGCAACCCGTCAAGGCCCGAGCCCTCGGTGAATTGCCCCTCTTCCTCGCGCCGCAGCACGATGCCGCCCGCAATGCCGACCTGCAAGCCCGACGGCGCGATGCGCGAATAGCTGAGGCCGATATTCGCGCGCGCGCCGGTTTCGCGCCGGTCCGAGCCAGGCAGCCGATCAAGGGAAAACAGGTTCGCCTCGTCGAATTCCACGATGAAGCTGTCCTCGTTGGGCACGTCGTCGCCATAGGTTTCTGACCAGACCAATTGCACCACGGGTTCGATCAGGTGGCTGGTGCCATTGGCCGAAACCGATTGCACCGGGTAGCGCAGCTCGACGGCGCCATAGGGCGTCAGGCGCGTCACGGTGCCATCGAAAGCGGCGGCCTGCCGGGTGTTGTAGACGCCACCATGGAGCGCACCCTGCGCTGTCGCCAGCAGGCCGCCGAATGTCTCGGACCGCCGCCAGCCAAGCGCGCCGGTCACGCGGAACACGTCGCGACCGTCGTCGCCATCGGTGGTGGAATAGCGATAGAACCCGGTGCCTTCCAGGTCTGCCGTCAGGGTTCCGCCGATCAACCCGGGGGTGTAGCGGCGCGATATCTCGGCATGGGCGACGCGGGTCGGGAGGGTCTCGTTGTCGACCCCTTCACGCAGGGATTGATACAACGTCGCGGAGGCTTCGAGATACTCGTCCCGCCGCACGCGGCTGAGCTGGGCATAGCTTTCCAGAACGTCCAGATCCGAGAAGTCATAGGTCGTCAGGTATCCCTGGTCACTGACGGCCTGCACCTGAAGGTCCAGCACGAAATCATGTCGCAGATCGAAACGGGCATCAGAAAACAGGTAGGCGCGGGTGGGGCTGCTGGTCAGATCGTCCCAGGTCACGGCGCCAATCGCGTCCAGCCGCCCGTTTCGGAAGGCCTGGCGATACCGCAACTCGACCGTCTGGGTGCCGAGGCCGATCCAGGGCGTGATCGTCACATCGCGGTTGGCGCCAAGTTCGAGGAAGTAGGGGACCAGCAATTGCGTGCCGGTGCGGTCATCGGCCCGCAGCGATGGCGCAAGAAAGCCCGTGGCGCGCTCCAGCGTCGGGTCGGGCAGACGCATCCGGGGCAGGTAGAAGACGGGGATCCCGAAAACGCGAAACGTCGCGCGATCGAAGTAGAGTTGTTGCTCCACCTCGTCGTGAATAATCTGGCGGGCGCGGATTTCCCACAGCGGCGTCGGGTTCTCGAAGCAGACCTCGCACGATGACGCCACGGCCTGGTAGAGTTGCGTATAGCGCCCGTCGACGCGGTTGATTTCGGTCGCGGCGATCTGCAGTTGCCGGTCCAGCACCAGCCGCGCCGATTGCAGCACGCCATTTTGCAGATCGGCGGAAAGCTGGGCGAACTCGGCCACGATCACGGTATTGCCGCCGGCATCTGTCAGGGTCAGGGGGCCTTGCACTTGCAGGCTGTCGGTTGCGCCATCGAACGAGATGGACTGCGCCCGCAGTCGTGCCCCGTTGTAGAACACCTCCACTGCGCCACGCGCCGTGACGGAGGACGTGCCATCGAATCGAATGTTGTCGGCGATCAGCGTGGCAGGCGGAAGGGTCGGACCAACCTGTGCCGCGGCGGGCATGCCGACGCAGAGGATCGCGGTCCACAAGACCGCCACGAGAATGCTCGCGCGGGCCTTCATCCGTCCTCCGTATGCAATAGAAGCCCCAGAGCCAAGAGAATTGCTGCGACGGGCGGTGTCCAGGCGACGAGTGTTGCTGAAACCTGCCCGGTCTCTCCCAGGACCTCGGCGAAGCGGCGCAGAAAGACAACCGCGAAGCCCAGAAGGATGGCGGACAGAACCATCACTCCGGTCTTGCCAAAGCGGGTGTGGCGCATGGTGAAGCCCGCCCCGATCAGCACCATTGCGGCCAGAAGCAGCGGCGAAGACAGTTGCATCTGGAACCACGTTCGGTGTTGCAGGGCGGCGAAACCGGCGGCGTTCAATTGCCGGATGAAGGCGGGCAGCTCGAAGATGGGAATGGTTTCGGGGCTGCCGAAACTGTCGCGGATCTGCTCGGCCGTCAGGGTTGATGGCAGGGTGAGGGTTGCGAATTCCTGTGCGTCCGCCTCCGGGTTCGCAGCTCCCGCCAGCGGCCAGCGCTTCACGTTGCTCAGGGTCCAGGCGCCGCGTTCCAGTATCGCTTCGGCGGCATCCATGCGTTCCAGCATTTGCCCATTGGCGTCGAAGGTGAAAAAGGACGCGTTGAACAGATGTGTGCCGTCGAAGTTGGTGGCGGCGGCGCGGATCACGGTCTGTTCGCTTTGCACCCCTTGCCGAAGCCAGAGCCCCTGCCCGGACACGGATACCGTGCGGCTTTCCTGCCCCAGCAGGCGCGCCAGGGTCAGGTCGTATTGCCGCGCGGTCGAGGCGACCAGCGGATTGAGGATCAGAAGCGACAACAGCCCGATCAGCACGGCAACCGCCACCGGGGACGCCGCCGCCTTCAGGGCAGAGCGCCCGGCTGCGCGGATCACCACCAGCTCGGACGTGCGCGCAAGACCAAGGAACAGCACCAGCGCGGCCAGTATCACGAACAGGGGCATCAGCCCGTTCAAGCTGCGCGGCAGGTTCAGCAACGCCAGCTCCAGCACCGCCGAAAAGCCGTGGTCGGACCCGATCCGACGCAACTGGTCCGCCATGTCGATCGGCAGCAGGATTGTCACGAAAACGGCCATCACGATCCCGAAGGCGCGCAGGAAACGCAGGGCGATATAACGGTGCAGGATCATGCCGGTATCTCGCGCCAGCCGTTGCGGGGCCGCATGGCCAGCGCGATCATGGCCGCTGCAACGATCGCGGCCAGGATCGGTTGCGCATAGGCCACGGGCCAGGAATTGGCATCGGATCGCACGACCGCTTCCGAGGCATTGCGAACCAGTTGCATCGGCAGCACCAGCGCAACGGCGATCAGGATCTGTTTCCACACCCCGAAACGCGAAAACGCCCCGAGCATCAGCGACGCCGCCGCGATCAAGGGCAGGAAGATCACGAAAAGGGATTGCGCGATACGGTCATGGCCCTCGAAAAGCATGTGGGAGACAGGCAGGTTCAACGCCTCCGACAGCCCGGTATCGGCCCGGAGAAGCGCGCCGGTCGACATCTCGCGCACATCTATCTGACGGCGACGGTCAGTGTTGATCAGCCCGCCGATATCATAGGTGAAGTCGCTGAACGAAACAGTGGCAAGACGCCCGGTCTCGAGGTCGAGCGTCTGCGCCACGCCGTCGAACATCACCAGCCGCGGTCCGCTTGCGGAGCGGACCAGCAGCGCGGTGGTGGCGGTATATGTCACCTCCACTCCCGGGGAAGAAGCATCTTGCAGAAACAGGTCGCGAAATTCTCCAAGCTCGGTGATGTCGCGGATATAGACCGTCAGTTGACCAGTCGGGTGGATGAACGCGCCCGCCCGCAGCAGCTGCCCGGTCAGGTCGTCGCGCACCTCGTTCGAGCGGTCGATGAACTGGCTGCGGGCGACCGGGGCGAGGCCGTTGCCGAGCAAGCCCACCAGCAGCGCCATCAGCAGACCGAACAGAAAGACAGGCCGGATCAGGCGCAAAGCCGAAAGACCAGCCGTCTGCAGCACCACCATTTCGCTGTCCCCGATCAGGCGGTTGAAGATGTAGAGCGTGGCCACGAAGGCTGAAACCGGCAGGATCAATTGAACGATCCACGGCAGGGTCAGGGCGGAAAACTCCAGAAAGACACCGACATTCTGACCATCGGCAATCAGTGAATCGAACAAGCGCGCGGCCTGGTTGACCCAATAGACCGACACCAGCACCAGGCTGAAGAACCCGAACAGCGTGACCAGCTGTCGCAGGATGTATCTGTCGTACTGGCCCAGTGGCTGCCCCCCCACATCCGGTGCCGGGCTGGCTGCCCGGCGCGTCATCTATGTTTTAGGCGAGTTTTGCACGGTTGCGTAGGGGCGATCTTTCCAAGCGCGGGACGCCCGCCTAAGGTCGCGTCCTGAATGTCACTTTCTGACCGTGAACGGAGCTACCCCATGACCAGCCTCACCCCGATCAACTTTGCCGAGACCAACCTCGACGCCATTGCCGGTGCCGAGGGGAAGCTGGCCATCCTGGTCACTCCGGACGGCAAGTTGGACAATGCGGGACGCCGGGTGAACCGGTTGGTCAAGCAAGCAGTTTCGCGCCTCGTGGAAAGCGATCGCTGGGACAAGGTGAAGACGGGCGAGGGGTTCACCCTCGGGTTTCCGACGGGGCTGGCAGCCACGGCGCTTCTGGTCGTGAAGCTGGATCGGCGACCCTCGGTCGAAGAGGCCCGTCGCGCGGGCGCGGCGCTGGCGCAGTTCAAGGGAATTGATGCACTATTGATATGCGCCGGATCGACCACGCGGCTGTCCGACCTCGCCTTGGGTTTGGCGGCGCGGGATTACGATTTCGATACGCACAAGACGTCGGATCGGACAGAGCGAGCCGGATCCGTGATCCAGTGCGCCAAACCCGATGCGGCACGGGCCGAGGCACAGGTTGCCCTCGCCGTGGCAGAGGGCGTGTTCTTCACCCGCGATCTGGTCAATGAACCAGCCAACGTCCTGACCACCGAAGAATTCGCAAACCGGTTGGTGGCGATGAAATCGCTGGGGCTGGAGGTCGAAGTGCTGGAGGAGGCCGATCTGGCCAAACTCGGCATGCGGACCTTGCTGTCCGTGGGGCAGGGCAGCGAAAGTCCCTCCAAGGTCGTTGTCATGAAGTGGCATGGCGGTGGCGACGAGAAGCCCCTCGCGCTGATCGGCAAGGGCGTCGTCTTCGACACCGGCGGCATCAGCATGAAGCCCGCCGCAGGCATGGAGGACATGACCATGGACATGGGCGGCGCGGGTGTTGTCGCAGGTGTGATGCGGACGCTGGCGTTGCGCAAGGCAGCCGCCAATGTGGTCGGCATTGTCGGTCTGGTCGAGAACATGCCCGACGGGCGCGCAACCCGGCCCGGTGATGTCGTGACCTCGATGAAGGGCGACACGGTGGAGATCATCAACACGGATGCGGAAGGGCGTTTGGTGCTGTGCGACATCATGTGGTACGCGCAGGAGCGGTTCGATCCGACCGGCATGGTTGACCTTGCAACGTTGACGGGCGCGATCATCATCGGCCTCGGCCATGAAAACGCAGGCGTCTTCTCCAACAACGATGCGTTCTGCAGCACTTTTTTGAGGGCAGCCGATGCGGAGGGGGAGGGCGCTTGGCGGATGCCACTGGGACAAGCCTATGACGACCAGTTGAAATCGCGGATTGCGGACATGAAGAACGTCGGCGGACGGCCTGCCGGCTCGATCACCGCGGCGCAGTTCCTGCAACGTTTCGTAAAGCCCGATACACCGTGGATCCACCTCGACATCGCGGGCGTGGCGAGCGTGACGAAGGACACGATGCTGGCGCCGAAGGGGGCGACTGGCTGGGGCGTGATGGCTTTGAACCGTATGGTGCAGGATGCCTACGAGAGTTGATGTATCACTTCAGGATCGCGGGGTATGTCCATGGGTGAGGTGTATTTCTACCATCTGACGGAACGGCCGCTGGAGGTCACTCTGCGGGTCCTGCTGGAGAAATCACTCGCCGCTGGATGGCGAGTGGCGGTGCGCGGGCGGACAGAGGCGCTGCTTGACCGCATCGACGACCGGTTGTGGCTGGAGCCGCCTGACGGCTTCCTGCCGCACGGGCGCACGGGGGGCGCGGAACAGCCGGTGCTTTTGACGTCCGGCGCTATGGGCAACGATCCGCACTGTCTGGTGAGCGTGGAGGGCGCGGGCGTGACACCGGACGAGGTTGCGGCGATGGAGCGCGTCATGGTGCTGTTCGACGGTCATGACGACGGAGCGGTGCAGGGCGCGCGAGAACAATGGAAGACCCTGACGGGCGCGGGGGTCGCGGCGAAATACTGGTCCGAGGCCTCGGGACGGTGGGACATGAAAGCCGAAAGCGGCGGGGCGAGCCGGGACGCTGTCTAACGCTCCAGCACCAACTGGTTTTCGGCGATGACCAACCGCGAAAAACGGCTCAGATAAGCCATGCCCAGAAGGCTTTCGCGCATGTCTCCGCTATTGACGACGGCCCGCACGTTCGTATCCGGGATGCCGCCGAGGCTCAGCGTGTCGATCCGTGTCGGAGCAATCTCCACCGCTCCGTTGGCTGTGTTGGCGCGACCGGAATAGATCAGCAGATCGGTGGCAATGCCCGCCGCCTGCGCGTCGGCAAGTGTCAGGACGATGTCCGAAGCACCGGTGTCGACGACGAAGCGGGTTGGCACGCCGTTGACGTCGAGCGTCAGGTAGAAATGCCCGTCCGCCGCGCGGGGCACGGAAATCGTGCCGTCGCTCAAGACGGATTGCCGGGGGGCGAAATCGTCCCGGATATCCATCCAGAGCCCCACAGCGACGATCGCGCCAAGGAAGATGAACCCCCAAATCGCGGCATATTGCATCATTTTGCCCAGGTTCCGTCGCTGGGATACGAAGAACCAGCCCGCCACGGCACAGCCGAGCAGGACAAGGTAGATCAGGGATGCGGTGCGATCGGCGTCGAACATGGGGGATATATAGGCACGGTTCAGAAAACGTGGAGATCTTGCAGCCCGTCGATGACGAATTGCACCGACAAGGCCGCCAGTAGCATCCCAAGCAGGCGCGTGACCACGTTGATGCCAGTGGGACCAAGGGCGCGCTCCATCGGCCCGGCCAGCAGGAACAGCACTATCACCACCGCGATCACCAGGGCCATGACGCCATGAATGGCGAAAAGGTGCACGGTGGAAGTGTCCTGCCCCGTCAACAGGATCATCGACGCGATGGCGCCGGGGCCTGCGATTAGTGGAATGGCAAGCGGAAAGACCGATGGATCGGTGTGGTTCTCGGCGGCTTCGGATTTGTCAGCCTGACCCTGGCGACGCTGGCTCCGACGCTCGAACAACATGTCGAGTGCGGTGAGGAACAGCAGGATGCCACCCGCGATCCTGAAAGCAGCGAGTGATATTCCGAGGAAACCGAGGATCGCTTCGCCAGCGAGGCCGAAAAGGGTAAGTAGTGCCAGCGCTGTCAGGCAGGCACGCAGAGCGATGACACGGCGCCTGCGCGGCGTCATGCCTTGAGTGAGCGCCACGAAAAGAGGCGCAAGACCGACTGGGTCTATGATGACGAAAAGCGTCACAAAGGCGGAAATGTAGAGGGTGAAGTCCATGGGTTTTGACCCTAGTCAAAAGTGAGCGGCCTGTGCCGCATTTTCTTTCTGCAAGGAGAATGCGCGTCGCGCCAGTCTTGTGGCCTTTCCCGAGGCCCCCCTGGGCAGTTCGTCCTGATCGGACCCTTGTGGGGTGTGCTCAGTTGGCCTTGGCGCGTTCGAGGGCCCCGGCGGCCTTCTCCCACAGGGCCTCCGCACGATGCAGACCGTCCATGATTTCCGCGTATTTCTTCTGCCATGTGGTCAGTTCGCCAGCGCGGGCCTCATCGTAGAGGGATGGGTCGGAGAGCTTCTTTGCCAGTTTCTCCCGCATCTCCTCGATCTTCTCGATGCGGGCCTCCGCGCGTTTGACCTCGGCCTTCAGGTCCTTGATCTCGGATTGGGAGGGCCGTTCGGGCTTCGGCTTCTCCTGCTTCGGGGCGCGGGGTTCGGTGGAAAGGAGCGAAAGGCGGTAGGTTTCCAGATCGCCTTCGTAGGGCGCGACATGTCCGTCTTTCACCAGCCAGAGACGATCGGCGACAAGGGAAAGCAGGTGCATGTCGTGGCTGACGAGGATGACTGCGCCGGAATAGGCGGTGAGCGCCTCCACCAGCGCCTCGCGCGATTCGATGTCGAGGTGGTTGGTCGGCTCGTCGAGGATCAGCAGATGCGGGGCGTCGATCGTGGCAAGCAGAAGCGACAGGCGGGCCTTCTGGCCGCCGGAAAGCTTGGCCACCAGTGTATCGGCCTGATCCGCACCGAGACCGAAAGAGGCGAGGCGCGCGCGCAGTTTCGGCGGTGCGTCGGTGGGGCGTTCGCGGCGGATGTGGTCGAGGGGTGTCTCATCCAGGTGCAATTCGTCCACCTGGTGTTGTGCGAAATATCCGATGCGGAGCTTCGACGAAGCTGTGACACGCCCTTCCATTGCGCCGAGTTTGCCGGCCAGCAGCTTAGACAGGGTCGATTTGCCCTCGCCGTTGCGGCCCAGAAGCGCGATGCGATCGTCCTGGTCCAGCCGCAGGTTCAGGCGTTTGAGTACTGGCGTGTCGGTATAGCCTACGGCGGTGTTGTCCATGGCCACGATGGGCGGGCTGAGTTCTTCCGGCTCGGGGAAGGTGAAGACGGTGCGGGCGGCGTCTTCGGGCGCGCGGATGGTTTCCATCCTCTCCAGCATTTTCACGCGGGATTGGGCCTGTTTGGCCTTGGAGGCCTTGGCCTTGAAGCGGTCCACGAAACTTTGCAAATGGGCGCGCTGCAGGTCCTGCTTCTTGGCCGCCGCCGCTTGCACGGCACGCCGTTCCGCGCGTGTCCGGGCAAATGTGTCATACCCGCCGGTATAGTAGGTCAGCGTCTTGTCGGCGAGGTGCAGGATATGGCCCACGGCGCGGTTCAGAAGCTCGCGGTCATGGGAGATGACCAGCACGGTATGTGGGTATTTGGCGAGATAGGACTCGAGCCAAAGCGCGCCTTCGAGGTCGAGATAGTTGGTTGGCTCGTCCAGCAGCAAAAGGTCGGGCTGCGCGAACAGTACACCAGCCAGCGCCACTCGCATCCGCCAGCCGCCCGAGAAAGCGGAGCAGGGCATGAGTTGTTCTTCATGGGTGAAGCCCAAGCCGCGCAGGATGGTGGCGGCGCGCGCTTCTGCCCCCCAGGCATCGATATCGGCGAGCCGCGCCTGCACCTCGGCGATGCGGTGGGGGTCTTGCGAGGTGTCGGCCAGTAGGGCAGCGCGTTCGGTGTCGGCTTCCAGAACGGTGTCGATGAGGGATGTGTTGGAAGAAGGCACCTCTTGTGCCACGCCCCCGACCTTGGCGCCGTTGGGCATGGTGATGGAGCCTGCGTCCAGCGCAAGTTCGCCCCGGATCAGGCGGAACAGGGTGGTTTTGCCGGTGCCGTTCCGGCCCACGATGCCAACTTTGTGGCCGGCAGGAATGGTGACGGAGGCGCCTTCGATCAGAGAGCGGCCGGCGACGGAATATCCGATGTCATTGATACGCAACATGGGCGCGGGTTAGCAAAGAGGCGCGCAAGGTGCCAGCGGTGAATTCGGCCTGGCGCGATCAGGCGCGCTTGTTTCTTGTCGCGGCGCAGGTCGGGATCGCAAGATCGGGGAGGAGTGCCGCGAAGCCCGGGGAGGCCGGATCGATCGATCAATGTGCGCGTTCGCGTCATGGTGCTCCACCCAACCGAGCTTGATGGTCAGCGGCGATGCGCGCATGCGAGGCTGGCCTTTGGAAAAGAAGGCCGCGCGGAAGTCACCGCGTTTCTCTACTTGGATTCCATCACGCCTGGCCCGCACGGCGCAGATCATGTGATCGCTGGTCGGAGTACTGGGTGCGTCATGCAGTGCAGGCGCTGATAATGCAGGTCCGCGATGGTGCCGGATCTGGCCGGGGCCACCGCTATCGCAACCGGACAGTCCTGCGCTGGAATGAAGAGGGCGTTGGTGTAATCGGTTGCGTGGCGGCCAGATCGGGCCATGATTTCCGTGGAGTCTCGAATGCCGGTGCATCCTTCAAGCTGCAGCAGGCCGATGCGAGGGCCTTTCCAATCACGCAAGCCCATGTTAGCGCACCGGCAAAATCTCAGTCCCCAAGCGGAGCAGACCCAATGGCCATTCAGCGCACCTTCTCGATCATCAAACCCGACGCCACCCGGCGCAACCTGACCGGCGCGATCAACGCCAAGTTCGAGGCGGCGGGCCTGCGCATCATCGCGCAAAAGCGCATCCACCTGACCAAGGCGCAGGCCGGTGTGTTCTACGCGGTCCACTCGGCGCGTCCGTTCTATGATGAACTGTGCGAGTTCATGGCCTCCGAGCCGATTGTCGTACAGGTGCTGGAAGGCGAGGATGCCATTGCGAAGAACCGCGAAGTGATGGGGGCGACCAACCCCGCTGAGGCTGCGGAGGGCACGATCCGCAAGGAATTCGCGTTGTCGATCGGCGAAAATTCGGTTCACGGCTCGGACGCGTCAGAAACCGCTGCAGAAGAGATCGCCTATTTCTTTGCCGGGCTTGAATTGGTCGGTTGATCCACGACCAATCTCGGGAAGTGGGCCGTCGAATACTCAGTTGGATGGCCCCTTCCTGATGGCGAAATGGATCTCGCGGTCAAGCCTCCCTTCATCTCTGTTTCCATCGGGGTCGCAGACGTGGTCCGGCCGCGGGCGCAGATAATCTTGGCTTGCAAGCGTGCAATGCCAACCCACTGCTTTCGATCAAACTGGCGACAATGCCGCCATTGTCGCCAGGAAGGTGCATGCCTTGGTCGGTGGTGATCCCGGCAAGCGCCGATATCTCGGACTGTGCGGGGCCGCTGGTCCGGATGATGGTCACGTGTGCTGCGACGGTGTCGCAGACGTGGCTGATGTTGATCTCGGGCGTTTCGGCGTGGCCGCGAGGATATCAGATACTGGCCCAATCCGAAAAGCGGACAGGGACTGGATGTTCCTTGTTGGGTGTCTGACCCATGGCGGGTTTTGGCTTGGGGGGTGGCATGGGACTGCTCCATTTTTTTTGCCTTTTGGCGCAAGGTTATTGAGAGATTCGGGCGATTTGTTGGGCGGGATTGTGGCGGGAATGGGGCAAGGCGCGCGGCCATTCCGCAAAAATGGGCGCTGACGACCCAGGCCAGTGGAAGAGAGACGGAGGAGGCCGGGTCGCCAGCGGAAGGCTTGTCGAACACCCGAGAGCCAGGAAGGGAGGAGACGACTGACAGATATTCGACAGGTTCAAGATCGCCAGCGGTCACTGGGGAGGCAAGAACTGCTTCGAGATTCCGGTCGGCGATGAGGAGTTTGCTTGTTTTCCGAGCGCCGAAGGCGCGCTTTTGGGGCCGGATCAGGCAGGACCTGCATTGCCGAAGGGCAAGAACTGAACCCTAGCTTCGTCGCGCTGCTGCATCCGCGAACTCGGCGTCCTGTGTGGCGCCCCAGGCTTCGACGGAAAACCGTTTGACCTTGCGGCGTAGCGCGGCCATTCGTTCGCGCCGTTCCTCGACAGGCATGCCGAGAGCCTGCAGGATGGCGCTGTCCATGGAACGATTGGAAAATGGGTTGGTGATGACGGCGGAGGACAATTCCACCGCAGCTCCGGCGAATTCCGATAGCACCAGAACGCCGTCCTCGTCCATGCGAGAGGCCGCGAACTCCTTGCAGACAAGGTTCATACCATCGGCAAGCGGCGTGATCCATGCCACATCTGCGGCGAGATAATACTTGATGAGGTCATCGAAAGGGATCGCCCGGGAAATCAGTGCGATCGGCTGCCAGTTCAACGTGCCGAAGCGGCCATTTATGCGGCCCGCCGTTTCCTCGATGCCGGCCTGGATGCTCTCATAGCTGGTCATGTTGCGATTTGCGCTGACCGATACATGCATCAGCCGGACGCGGCCACGTAGGTCGGGATTGACGGTCAGGATCCGCTCGAGGCTTTCAAGTTGCTCGATTCCGCCCTTGGTGTAGTCGGTGCGGCCGACCGAGAGGATCAACTTTGCACCGTCGAGGCTGTCGCGGATCTCGGCCGCCTGCGTCTGCACATCCGGATCGCTCGCACGGCTTTCGATGAAGTCAACTGCGACGCCCACTGCAGCGGAACTGATCGAGATCATGCGATCCTGATAGGAGATCAGAGATGGCGCACTGCGTTCGCTAAGCGCGGTGCCTTCCGAGATCAGGTCGGGATCGATGGCGTGACGTTTCAGAACGCTGACATCGAAAAGGCTGCGCGCGACCGAAACGAAATTCGCCGCATAACGCGGAATGTGGAAGCCGACCACATCGCAGGCCAGCAGGCTTTCGACGATCTCTTTTCGCCACGGCAGGACATTGAACATGTCGGCGGCGGGAAAGGGCGTGTGGTGGAAGAACGAAATGACGAGGTCGGGACGCAATTGCCTCAGGTAGCCGGGCACCAGCCAGAGGTTGTAGTCATGCACCCAGACCCGCGCGCCGGGGCTGGCTTCGCGGGCGGTGGCCTCGGCGAACGCCCAATTTACCTCTCGGAATGTGGGCCAGTCGACGGGGTCGTAATTATACCTTTCCTTGAAGCTGTGCAGGATCGGCCAGAAGGCTTCCTTGGACGATATATGGTAGAAGCTGGAGACCTGATCGGCGGTCAGTGGCAAGCGGGACACAGTGTATTTGCCATGGGCATCTTCGATTTCGACTACACGCTCGAATTCCGGGTTGGAGGGGTCATCCGCAAGCTTCCACGCGATCCAGGCGCCATGCTCGGCCTTTCCGAAAAAGCTCTTGAGGGTGGGGACGATGCCGTTGGGGCTGGCATTTTCGCGAAAGATGATTTTGCCGTTTTCCTCCACCTCTTCATAGGGTTGTCGGTGGTAGACGATCACGAAATCGGAGGCCATGGGCTATACCTTTGCGGGGCTGGGGTGCAAGTCCAACGCATGAATGGCCTCAAGGATCCCGGCAGCGCCAACGGCATTCGCGCGATAGATCGGTGCTTGGCTGCTCGCAGGCAGCGCATCCAGCAGGGCCTGTTCCGCACCGCCGACCGCGACGGCCGGTGTGCCTGCCACCAGCATTGACAGGTCATTGAGGGTGTCGCCCGCCGCAAGCACCCGGCTTCTCGTGACGTCCAGATGGTCGATCAGGCGCAGCAGCGATGGTCCCTTGCTGATCCCGCGCGGCAACACGTCGAAGTAGCGGTTGTCCGAGATCAGGGCATCGGCGCCTAGCTGCGCAACGATGCGCAGGGCGGTGTCGTCGAACTGCGCCGGGTCCATGTCGTAGCTGACGCGGTAGCGGAATTCGGTTTTCTGGAGAGACAGTCCGGACAACCCCTCAAGCCGCGCGCGCACTTGGTCCCCGCGGTCGTCCCAAGCCGAGGCGATAGCGGCCTCCAAAGGGGCGATCGGAGTGATGGTGCCATCCGAATCCACATGAGCAATGGTCGTGCCGACATCGCCGACAACGTAGTCCGGCCAAGGCACGCGGCCCGAGGCGCACAGTTCGCCGATGAATTGCGGATCGCGACCGGTGACGAAGATCAGACCGACGCTGTCGCGCTGATCGCGCACCCACTCGTAGAGGTTGTCCCGATCAGTATCACTGCCACCCAGAAAGGTGCCATCAAGATCGGTTGCCAGCACCATGTGATGACCGGAAAGCATGGTGTTCGCTTCCGTCATGTCACGACGTTTCCGGGATGGGGTCGGCGGTTGCGGAGGATGCGGACAGAGGGGCTACCGCCAAAGCGGCCTCTACAGGGTTCGCAAGGGAGATATCGAGCGCTTGTGGCTCCCCTTCGATCGGGCGGGTCCAGAGGGTTCGAAATGCCTCGATCAGCGGCGCATCGCCGTTCAGGATGGCGTTCACGGTCTCGCATATCGGCATCGATACGCCGACCCGCGCCGCAAGGTCAATCACGGAGGTGGCATTTGCCTCGCCCTCGACCACAACCGGGCGACCCTCGAAACACTGTCCGCGCGCGATGCCCTTGCCCAGTTGTACACCGAGGGACATATTACGCGACGTCGTGCTGGAACAGGTCAGCGTTAGATCGCCCGCGCCCGACAGGCCTGTCACGGTCTCTCGCCGCCCGCCAAGGGCTGCAGCCAATGCCTTCATCTCGTCCATGCCGCGGGTGATGAGGGCCGCGCGCGTGTTCTCGGCGAAGCCTGCTCCGGTCATCATTCCGCAAGCGATGGCGATCACGTTCTTGACCGCGCCGCCGATCTCCACCCCCACGAGGTCGTCCGAGATATAAGTCTGGAATGACGCGGTGCTGAGCGACAACGCAAAACGCGCTGCGGGGCTGGCATGGGGGGTCAGGCGGTCCTGATGGGTGAAGGAAAAGGCCACCGTGGCGGCGGTGGGATGGCCGAGCGCCGTCTCGCGCGCGAAGGTCGGGCCGGATATTGCGCCAAGGACCGCGCCCGGCATTTCCTCTTCCGCGACCTGGCTCATCAGCAGGCCAGTCACCGGCTCGATCCCTTTCGTGCAGACTGCAACCGGCGTACCCGGCGCGAGGTGGCGCGCAATCCGGGCCGCGACAGATCGCATGGAACGCGACGGGACCACCAGCATGACAGCATCTGCTCCATGCAGCGATTGCAACAGATCGGATGTGGCCTTGAGAGAGTCGGGCAATGCGACATCGGGCAGGTATGCAGGATTTCGATGGTCATGAGTTATCGCGCGAGCCACGTCGTCCCTGCGGCTATAAAGCGTCACATCGCGTCCGGCGGTCGCCGCCACCGCGGCGAGGGCCGTTCCCCAGGCACCGCCGCCAATAACGGCGATCCGGTCATAGGGGCGGTTCTGTCGGGCGGGGTTAGCGGTCCTTGACCGGATATTCATCGTTTGCATGCCTGCGATTGGGGGCGGATTGACATCGGCGCAAGACGCCACTGGATGGAGCCTAGAATACTGCTCCGAAGAGTGAAGGATTGACTGACTCGTGACGTAATCAACTGAGCGCGGGCATCAAGGGAACTGTTCTGAACACGACATTTTTCGGGGAAGCTGATGGCCGTTGTGCTCAATAATTGGGCAAAATGCGGGAATTCTGGGCGACGCCAATCTTGGCATTTGCAGCGCGATCTTGAACTGTTCTGATTGCTATGTGAGCGGCCCAGCATACTTCCTTCTATTAAATATATGGTTTTATGAAAAAATACTGTGTTGCTGGTGCTGGACTTCAGCTTGTGTCTCCGCAATTGATCCTCGGATGCGCTGCAAAGCCCCCGCGTTTTGGCACCGCGCAGGCCATGTCGTTTTTTGACAATTTCGCAGACACTCTTGAGCGGCGTTGTTGCGCAACTCGCGCCGGGGGCGTGATTGCCCCTTACCCTGCTGAGGTCATGCCACGCGGACGATCTCGGCGGTGCCGAGAGCGTTGAAGCGGTTCATGAGGGCGATGCGGATGTGGATTTCGGCGGTTTGTCTGTCGGGATCTCTTGCCATGATGCGCTCGCCGAAGGATTTCAGGCAGCGCATTTTAGCCTCGATCCGGCTGCGGGCGTGGTATCCTGTCCAGCGTTTCCAGAAGGCCCTGCCGTAGTATCGCGTCGCGCGCAGGGTGTCGTTCCTGGCGCGTGCTGCGGGGCCGTCCTCTTTCCAGAGGCGCCCGTTTTTTCGGATCGGGATGATCGGAACGGCGTCACGTGCGGTAAAGGGCGCAAAGCGGTGTCATTCATGCAGCGCCCCATCACTCCATCGAAACCCACTCAAGCCTCTCCTTGGGCGTCTTTATGCGCCTCTTGAAGGGTTGGAGGCCCAATCTCAAACGCTCATCACAGGTGGTAGCGCTTTGGCGAGGCGCTTCGCCCTGAGGAAGCTGTTGAAGCAGCTAGGCGATTTCGGTGTGAACCGACAGCCCGACAACCCATCGCTTGCTCTACCGCGCAGATGTAGTGTCCAGTGATCCGGGGCGAGTTGCCTATTATTTGCCTATTCACGCCAAATTTCCCCATGAGCCAACCACTGGGTTAGCAAGCAACGTATTGTTACTCTTGGGAATTTTTGGCTCCGGCGGTAGGGATCGAACCTACGACCAATTGATTAACAGTTCTATGGGCTAGACGGCTGGTGGACGGCTAAGCTAGGCTATGCCAAGCGAAAACAACGGCTTGAGACGCATACCCACCCCCATAGACGGCTCCGCACAGATACTCGGGACGCCCCTGAACCTTACGCGAGCCTTACGCCAGACCGGAGAGAACACATGACCGACCTGCCCAAGAAGGCCCGCCTGACAGACACGATGGCCGCCAAGTTCCCCTTCCTCGCCTCGGGCCAGCGGCTGGTGGCCGATGCCGACCAGCCGGGCCTCTACCTCAAGGTGGGCAAGACCGCCAAGAGCTGGGTGGTGCAGACTGAGGTGCGCACCCTAGACGACCGGATGCGGAAGGTGCGCAAGACGGTGCGCCGCGCCTTCGCCTCCTTCCCGGAGGTCAGCGTGAAGGACGCCCGCGCCGCCGCCAAGGGCGAGCTGGCTGCGATCCTCGCGGGCGAGGGGCTGTCCAAGGCCCCCTCCGGCGTCACCCTCGGGCAGGCTTGGGGCCTATACCGCACCCA
>Ga0100398_1000314_pt1 | contig 45813 bp, 40 predicted proteins | sample CryGeymeta201522_FD_81568 | JGI IMG/M metagenome (GOLD analysis project Ga0100398, IMG submission 81568) | Groundwater microbial communities from Crystal Geyser aquifers in Utah, USA - Crystal Geyser metaG 2015-22 | ecosystem: Environmental > Aquatic > Deep subsurface > Groundwater | place: USA...
CAATCGCGCCAAGACGCTGGCGGCGCCGGTGACCGCGATCATCGGCAGCGATCACGCGTTCCATGAAAAGCTGCCGTATCTGTTTCCGCATGCCGACGCCAAGAGCTGGTTCGACGGCAATCAAGCGCTGATCGACACCACCGCGTTTCGCAATGCCACGTTGCAAGGCGCGTATCTGATGCTGGCGGCGCGCGCGCTGGGGCTGGATTGCGGCCCGATGTCGGGTTTCGACAACGCCAAGGTCGATGCCGCGTTTTTCGCCGGTACCCAGGTGCGTTCCAATTTTCTGATCAACCTCGGTTATGGCGATCCGGCAGCGCTGTTTCCACGCTCACCGCGACTGAGTTTTGCCGAAGCCTGTCAGATCGTTTGACCCAAGCTGCCCACCACGTTGCACAAGGAGATCACCATGACATTCCGCCCTATCGCGGCACTGCTGCTCGCTGCCACCGTCGCTAGCCCCGTTTTCGCGGCGCCGCAGGTGTATCAGTTCGACAAGGCCCACACCAACATCATTTTCTTCATCAGCCATCTCGGCTTTTCCAATATGGAAGGCGAGTTCAAGAAGTTCGATGGCACGCTCAACTTCGACCCGGATAACCTCGCCGGCTCGTCAGTCCAGGTCAGCATCCAGGTCGATGGCGTGGAAACCGATGTGCCCAAGCTCAACGAGCACTTGCAGAAGGCCGAGTTTTTCAATGCGGCGCAATTTCCGAGCATGGATTTTGCCAGCACTGCAGTAACCGTGGTGGGCGACAACCAGCTCACCGTGACCGGCAACCTCACTCTGCTCGGAGTCAGCAAGCCGGTGACGATGGATGTGCTGCTCAACAAGGCCGGCCCGCACCCGTTCTCCAAGGCCCCCGCTGCTGGCTTCAGCGCCACCACCACGATCAAGCGTTCGGATTTCGGCATGACCGCGATGGCCGGTATGCTTGGCGAGGAGGTGTCGATTCGGATCGAGACCGAGGCGCAGGTCGCCAAGTAAGCCGGTCGTTGTTGCTTGCAGTACCGGCATGCGCGCGGGCGTGCTTTGTCGCTACGCGGCTCGTTCGGTCGCCCACCCCGGGGCGACCTGCCGGAGCCGCACGCACGGCGTTACAATGGCCGCCCGGATCGTGAAACTGGCTAGCCCATGCCCAATACCGCCCATGTTTCCTCCCATGCCGCCAACACCGAGCGCTCGTATCGGGTGTCGCGCAAGGACTTGCCACTCAGTTGCCCGATGCCGTCGATGACTCTGTGGAACTCGCATCCGCGCGTGTACTTGCCGATCGAAGCCACCGGCAAGGCCGTTTGCCCATACTGCGGCGCGCAGTACGAACTGATCGATTGATGCGTGCCGCTGCCGGCATGGATCGATGCGGCCGCTGAGCGTGGTGCAATTGCTGCCGGCGCTGGAAGCCGGTGGGGTAGAGCGCTCGACGCTGGAGATCGCGGCGGCGCTGCGCGCGCGCGGTCATCGCGCGGTGGTGATTTCGGCCGGTGGCCGTTTGTTGCCCGAGTTGCAGGCGCTGGGTGGCGAACACATCACTCTGGATATCGGGCGCAAGTCGCTGCGCACTTTGCGTCTGGTGGCGCCGCTGCGTGAGCAGTTGCAGCGTATCGCGCCGGATATCGTGCATGTGCGCTCACGGCTGCCGGCGTGGTTGCTGGAGTTCGCCTTGCGCGGATACATCGGTAAACGCCCGCACCGTGTCAGCACCGTGCATGGCCTCAATTCAGCCAACCGCTACAGCCGCATCATGACCCGTGCCGAGCGCGTCATCTGTGTGTCGCAAACGGTGCGCGATCATGTGTTGCATTACTACCCGCGCACCGATCCCGCCCGATTGCAGGTGATCGAGCGCGGCATTGATCCGGCCGATTATCCGCGTGGTTTCAGTCCGTCGCCGCAGTGGCAGCAGCAATTCGCAGATGCTTACCCGGCGTTGCAAGGCGGCCGCCTGCTGCTGCTGCCCGCGCGCGGCACCCGGCTCAAGGGCCATCGCGACGCGATCACGTTGTTGGCGGCGTTGCGTGATGCTGGCGAAGATGTGCGCTTGCTGCTGGTCGGCGCGCAGCAGGCCGGCCGCGAATCCTATGTCGCCGAACTGTGGGCATTGGCGAAGCGGCTGGGCGTTGCCGGGCATCTTGCGATCACTGCGCAACGCAGCGATCTGCGCGAGCTGTACGCAGTCAGTGCGCTGGTGCTGCAACTATCGAACAAGCCCGAATCATTCGGCCGCACCGTGCTCGAAGCGCTGTCGGTTGGCTGCCCGGTGCTGGGTTGGGCGCATGGCGGCGTCGGTGAATTGCTGCATCAGTTATACCCGGTTGGCGCGGTGCAGTTGGGCGACGGCCACGCGCTGCTGCGTTCGGCCCTGCAATTGCTCGACCTGCAACCGCCGGCGCCGGAGCAGATACCGTTTACGCTGGCCGCGATGCAGACGGCCACCGTGGCTCTGTATGAACAACTTGTCGCCTGACGCCACGCTGACGAGTGCTCCCTACGGGGCGCGTGCCGCCGCCTGGGCGCTGATTGCGTTTGTCGCTTGCTGGCCAAAATACGGGGTGTCCGAATTGATCGTGGTGCTGGCGGGTGTGGCCGTGCTGTCGGCGTTGGCCAACGGCTGCGTGCGCCTGAACCACGCGCAATGGGCAATGCTGGCGCTGGTGTTTTTCAGCTTCTGGCTGCCTGAACTGATATCGGCACCCGATGCGCTGGAGCGTGATGAAGCGTGGCGTGAAGTGGCGCTGGATCTGCGCTATGCACCATTTCTGATGCTCGTTATTCTGGCCGCTGGCAGCGCGTCGAGCCGCGCCTTGCTTTACCACGGCTTGGCTGCGATTGCCGCATGGTGGCTGCTCGATGGCCTGGTGCAGGCCGCGACTGGGTGGAGCCTGGGCGGACCGGCTGAAGCGGAGCGACTGAGCGGCATTTTTGGCGCCGATAACCTCAAGCTGGGCTGGGTGCTGGCGGTGCTGTCGCCATTCGTGCTGCAATCGGCGGCACAGCGCGGCCGTGGCCTGTGGTTGCTGGCGGCGGCACTGTTGAGCCTGATCGTGCTGCTGGCCGGTGCCCGTGCCGCCTGGCTGGCACTGGCGTTGGTGATGGCCGGCTCGGCGTGGACGCAGTTCGGTGGTCGCCGGCGCTGGTTGCTGGCAACCGCAGCGTTGCTGGTGGCGGCACTGGCATTGGCGTATGTCGGCTCGGAGCGTTTTGGCCAGCGGGTCGAACGCACTGCGGCGGTACTTTCCGGTGATAGCGAGGGTCTGGATGTGGCGTTGTCGTACCGCCTGCCGATCTGGCGCGCCGCTGGCGGCATGATCGCCGCACATCCGGTCAACGGAATCGGCGTGCGCGGATTTCGCGAGGCTTACCCGCAGTTCGTGGCCGAGGACGATCACTGGATGCAAGGCGACAATCGCGGTGCATTCCACGCCCATCACTGGCTGCTCGAAGTGTTGGCGGAAACCGGCGTGCTGGGTCTGACCTGCTGGCTGACTGGCCTCGGCCTGCTGTACCGCCGTTGGCGACGGGCGAGCGCAGCACTGCGCGAACAGGCGCGTGCGCCGGCATTGGCGGTGCTGGCGGCGTTGTTTCCACTCAACACCCATCTCGCCTTGTATTCAACGTTCTGGAGCGGTGTGCTGCTGCTATTGCTCGGCCTGTTGGCCGGTGTGCTGGCCTCCGATGAAGCGGGGCCGCGCGCATGACGCGCCAGCCGATTTCCGCGGTGGTCACCACGCTCAACAACGCTGGCACCCTGGAGGCGTGCCTCGCCAGTCTGGCGTTCTGCGATGAACTTGTGGTCCTCGATTCAGGTTCCAGTGACGACACGGCATTGATCGCGCAGCGTTTTGCTGCGCGCTGGCAGGTGCAGGCATTTCAAGGGTACGGGCCGCAAAAGCAGGCGGCGGTGAATCTGGCGCAGCACGATTGGGTGTTGCTGCTCGATGCCGATGAGCAGCTCACCGAGGCGGGTCGCGAGCGGATCGAGCGCGAACTGCGCGCGCCGCGGGCAGTGGGCTACCGCTTGCCGCGTCAGGAGTGGTTGTTCTGGCGTTGGGTGCATCCGCTGGCGCGGGCGAACTGGCACCTGCGCCTGTTTCGGCGCAGCCACGGTGGCCTGAATGATGTGCCGGTGCATGCCGCGCCCGAAGTGCACGGGCGGGTGATCGATCTGCCGGCGCCGTTTCGCCACTTCGGTGAGGCAGACATCGCCGCACGCGCCGATAAAGTGAATCGCTATTCCAGCGGTATGGTGGCGCACAAACGCGCGCGACGGGTTCGCTTGCCGGGATTGCGCATGCTGCTTCAGCCCGGCCTCGCCTTTCTCAAGCTGTACCTGCTCAAACGCTATTTCCTCAACGGCTGGGCCGGGTTCATTGCCGCTCGCTTGCATGCGCATTACACGTTTTTGAAATACGCCAAGGTGTACGAGGCGCAGCGCCGCGAGCGCGATCAATAAAGCGCAGGCGCGCCCGGTGGGCGCCGCTTGAAGCGCTGGTGAATCCACAGGTATTGCGTGGGCGCGGCGCGCACCATGGCCTCGATCACGGCATTGATGCGGGTGGTGTCGGTGAGCGGGTCCGCCGAGGGAAAATCGGCAAGCGCTGGTGCCAACCGAATCAGGTAGCGGCTACCCTCGCGGCGATGGAAGAACGGCACCACCGCGCACCCACTCAAACGCGCGAGTTGATGGGTGGCGGTGATGGTGCCGGCGGCAATCGCGAAAAATGGCGCGAACACGCGATCGCGGCCGAGCATGTCCTGATCCGGCGCGTACCACAGCACGCCACCGCGTTTGAGGCCGCGCACGCTGGCGAGCACATGTTCGCGGGTATACATCGCGCTGGCATAGCGCAAACGCCCACGCCGCACCGCCCATTCCATCGGCGCGCTGTCGTGCGCACGGTACATGCCCGACACCGGCAAGTGATCGCACAGCAGGCGGCCACACAGTTCCAGCGTGGTGAAGTGGCCGGACACCAGCAACACGCCGCGGCCGCTGGCAAGAATCGCCTGTACCGGTGCCAGCCCTTCGATACGCACGTGGCGCCGCATCGGTGCGATCGAACCCCACCAGGCGCGTGCGAACTCGAACACCCCAACCCCCAGCGCCGCGAAATGCGCGCGCAGCAATTGCCTGCGTGCGGCGTCATCGTGCTCGGGAAAGCACAGCGCCAGGTTGCGTGCGGCAATGCGGCGGCGCTTGCGCAGTGCGATGAACAGCAAGCTGCCGAGTACGTTGCCGAGCGCGCGCTGCATGCCCCAAGGCAACTGTGCCAGCAGCCACAGCACCGCTACGCCCAGCCAGGCAAAAGCGTTGCGCGGGGTGAACGACGGGCGAGCGGGGTTGTTCATCGGTGTATTTTCACCGATTGCGCGGTGTCGCGGTACTTTCCGGCGGTCGACTCGCCCAGGTCCAGCCTACGCGCAAGCAGCCAGAACGCGCTCGATGAAGTCAGATAAATCCTGTCAATCGCGAATTCCCTCGTCGCCGCAACAGCAAGGGCGGATGGTCCGCAAACAACGCGAAGGGCGAAAAAAATGAATCAGGATGCGGGCGTTCCTTATGCGGACCACTTGCAGCTTCCGAGTCACGCATTGCGATGGAGGGTGCGCAAACATCGATCCACACGACTGCGGGGAATCTGAAAAGACCAATCGGACCGCAAACGGCGTCACTGCGGCTATGCTTATGCCATGTCGTTGACTTGCTGGCAGCGCCTTGAGCGCCGTATCTATTCCTTCGTGATGTATCTGCTGGTGCCGGTCATTCTCTGGCGCCTGGCATGGCGTGGCGTGTCGCAACGCGATTATTTGCGGCGCTGGGGCGAGCGTTTTGGCTTTTTTGCCGCGCGCGATGGCGCCGATGGCGCGCTATGGGTACACGCGGTGTCGGTTGGCGAGGTTGCTGCGGCGACACCGTTGATTGCTCGCCTGCGTGAACGCTATCCCGAGCGGCCACTGGTCATCACCACGATCACCCCGACCGGTTCGGCGCGGGTGCGTAAAGTGTGGGGCGAGCAGGCGTTTCATGTGTATTTGCCCTACGATTTGCCCGCCGCGATTCGGCGGTTCTTGCGCCGCGTCCGGCCGGCGATCGCGATCGTGATGGAAACCGAGATCTGGCCAAACCTGTTTCTGGAATGCGCGCGTGCCGACATCCCGATCATCATCGCCAATGCACGCCTGAGCGAGCAATCGCTTGGCGGCTATGGCCCGGTACGCGGCTTGGCGCGCATGGCGGTGCGTTGCGCGCATACGGTGGCGGCGCAATCACACGCGGATGCGAACCGCTTGATTGCGCTGGGCGCGCGTCCGGAGCGGGTGATGGTGGCCGGCAACATGAAGTACGATCTCGCGCTGCCGCCGGGCCTGGCCTACAAATCCGCGTGCTGGCGTGCCGGCTGGGGCGTCGAACGGCCGGTATGGATCGCCGCGAGCACGCACGAGATGGAGGAGGCGGTGGTGTTGCGGGCGCAGCAGCAACTGCTGACGCGATTCCCGGACGCGCTGTTGCTGTGGGCGCCGCGTCATCCGGAGCGGTTTCGTGCGGTAGAGCAGCATGCGCGCGATGCCGGGTTGATTGTCACCTCGCGCAGTGTGCATGGCTTGCCGGGGCTGAGCAGCCAGTGTTTCATCATCAACACCCTGGGCGAGTTGTTGATGTTCTACGCGACTGTCGATCTCGCTTTTGTCGGTGGCAGCTTGCAGCCGATCGGTGGCCATAACGTATTGGAGCCGGCGGCACTGGGCGTGCCCTGCCTGGTTGGCCCGCATACCTTCAATTTTGCCGAAGTGACCGCGCACTTGATTGCCGGTGGCGCCGCGCTGCGCGTGGCGACTGGCGATGGGTTGGGCGAGGCCGTCATGCAGTTGCTGGTCGATGCCGATCAGCGCAATCGCATGGCCGAGGCGGCACGCGATATGGTGGCAAGCGAACGCGGCGCCGTGGCACGAACCGTGGACCTGATCGAGCCGCTATTGGCCGCGCATCCCGGATTACACCAAAGCCCCAGGTAGCCCGTGTTGCGGCGAAGCCGAAACCCGGGACCCCGAGCCCGTTCATCACGCCCGCGCGCTACGGCCTGCGGCCTGACCCGGGCTACCGCAGTGCGCGCAAACTGGCACTGCTGCACGCCAAAAACCTCCGGTAGCCCGGGTTGAGGCGAAGCCGAAACCCGGGACCCCGCACCCGTTCACCGCGCCCGACGAAACCCGGGACCCCGCACCCGTTCACGCGACCGCGCGTAACCCGGGCACCGCCGCAGCGGCGACACAATCAGCGATTATCGGTAGCTGGGGTGTCCGCCTCGAGCGCGGCTTCAGCGTCGGCGATCAGGTACGCATTGACCGCCTTCAGGTGACTGATTTCGATGCTGCCCGCTGCCTGCTGCAGACGCAGCGTGTTGACCAGGAAGTTGTGGCGGGCACGTGCCAGTTCGGTTTGTGCGGCATACAACTGCTGCTGCCCAACCAGCACATCGACGATGGTGCGGGTGCCCACTTCGTAGCCGGCTTCGGTGGCGTCCAGCGCGCTACGTGCCGAGGTCAATGCCTGCTGGCGGGCATCGATTTCGGATATGCCGCTGAGCAGATCGCGCAGGGCATTGCGGGTCTGGCGGGTGATCGCGCGGCGTTCCTGTTCGGCCTGGTCGCGTACCGCATCACGGGTGTGGATCGCTTGACGCACCCGCGATTGGGTGGCGAAGCCGGAAAACAGCGGTACCCGCAATTGCAGGCCCCAGGTGGCATCGTTGCCCTGACTCGAGGTCGGGAACGTCGAGCCGCTGGTGACGATTTGTCCGTAGGACGTGCTATCCGAATACGAGATGCTGGCGTTGAGCGTAGGCAGATGACCGGCGCGGGCGGTGGCGATGTCGCGTTCGCTGGCTTCCAGTGCCAGCAGGCGCGAGCGCAAGGTTGGGTTCTGCTCCAGTGCCAGTTTTACCCAGTGCTCGGGCTGCAGGTCATCGGGCAGCGCTGGCTGGAAGTCCGGCGCCAGGCCTTTGAGGTTGAGCAGCGGCTTGCCGGTGACTTCGGTCAGCGTTTCGCCCGCGTTGTCGTAGGCATTTTGCGCGGCGATGGTGGCTGCGCGCGCGGTGTCATAGCGCGATTGCGCTTCATGCACGTCGGTGATCGGTGCCAGCCCAACTTCCAGCCGCTTTTCGGCCTGATCGAGCTGGCGCTTTACGGCAAGTTGTTCGGCTTTCGCCGAGACCAGAGTCTGGATTGCCGTCAGTACCGCGAAATAGCTGTCGGACACGCGCACCGACAACGCATCGAGTGCGGCTTCGTAGTCGGCCTGCGATTGCTGCGAGCGCGCCCGGCTGGCGCGCAAGGCGGTGTAATTGCTGTAATCGAACAACGACTGGCTGACGGCCACTTGCCAGTTGCGTGAGCGCGAGTCAACGTTGCTCACGCTGCTCGACGTAATGTTGGGATTGATCGAGATCAGCCGCAGCGAGCGGTTATCGGCGTTGACATCGCTGAAATTGCCGGTGGCGTCGATCTGTGGCAACAGACTGGCGCGCGCTTGCACGATGCCCTCGCGTTGGCCCAGTGCACGCGCCTCGGCGGCGGCCAGTTGCGGGTCGCTCTGGCGGGCCAGATCGTAGGCTTGCATCAGGTCGGCGGCAGTGGCAACGCCAGGCAATGCCAGCGCCAGGGCCAGGCTAAGGGTGGTCATTCGCAGCGACATGAGGGTTCCTTGGAGTAATCGATGAGTGATCGATGCGTGATCGGTCTACAGGGCGAAACGCGCGACCGGCGACAGGCCGGCAAGGTACGGCAGTTCGGTTTCAAACAGGCTTAGTGGTTCCACGCGGCCGTCCTGATTCAGCCAGCGCACCGCTTCCTGCGCCGGTGCCAGGCCACGCACCGCAAACAGACGGCCACCGGGCCGCAGCCAGGTCAGGGCGTGTGCGGGCAGGTCCACCACCGCGCCGGTAAAGCACACGGCATCAAATTGCCGGCCCGGCTCGAAGGTGCGGACATCGGCGTGCTGCACGCTGATGTTGGCGTAGTTGCCGCCGACAAAGCGTGAATGCGCGCGTTCGACGAAATCGGCGTGAATATCGATGCTCAGCACGGCGCGCGCCAAGTGCCCAAGGCAGGCGGTGATGAAGCCCGAGCCGGTGCCGATCTCCAGCACGCTGTCCTCTGGCGCCAGATCCAGCGCCTGCAACATGCGCCCTTCCAGCGTCGGTTTCATCATCGATTCACCGTGCTCCAGCGGCAGTGCCATGTCGGCAAACGCGAGCTTGCGGTGGCGCGCCGGCACGAAATCCTCGCGCTTCACCGTGGACATGGCCTCGAGTACGCGCAGATCCAGTACCTCATAGGGGCGCACCTGCTGTTCGACCATGGCGAAACGAGCCTGCTCGAAATCAATGACCATGATGTCTCGATCCTTGCTGTGAAAAGTTGCCAATTTTAACCCGGATACCGCCGCCCACACCGCGCAGCAGGCCGCACGCTCCAAATGCGACGGCCCAGCATCGCCGCAAGCGCCGAGCAGGCCGAGTGCCGGTGGTCATGATGACCTTTGGCGCGCGGGTTTGCGCGGTGCTGGGGTTGGCGCTGCAACCGGCAGGTGTGCACGCATGAACAGATCGACCGCGCTGGCAATGTGCGCCGCCGCCTCCTCGTCTTTGGGCAGATCGGCGCAGCCAATCAGCGCACGCATATGCGCCAGTCCCTTGACCAGAATGAAGAAATGCTCGGCCGAGGTGCGCGGCTCCGGGGCGTTGAGCTTGCCGGCGCGGTGCGCCTTGCGCAGCAACTGCTCCAGTGCATCGATGGTGCGTTTGGGGCCAGCATCAAAGAATATCTGTGCCAGATTGTCGCCGGCGGGCGCACGCGCCGCCATCGTGCGGTACATCTCCATGGCGTCGGGGCTGCATGCCAGCGCATGAAAGCGCTCGGCGATGGTGGTGAGTACCGTCGCAATCGGCACCGCTGCGGTCGGCATGGCGAACGCCCGGCTCGGCAGTTGCTCCTCGCAGCGGGCTTTCACGGCCGCCGCAAACAGCGCGTCCTTGTCCTTGAAATGGCTGTACACCGTGAGCTTGGAGACACCAGCCTCGGCGGCGATTGCATCCATCGAAATGCGGTCGTATCCGTAGCGCGGAAACAGGCGCTTGGCGGCCTCCAGGATCGCCTTGCGCTTGGTCAGGTCCTTGGGCCTGCCGGGGCCGGGCACGGTGGTGCGCGCGGCGCGGGAGCCGACTTTGCGTGGCTTGGTTTCACTCATGGCGCAACATACTGGACTGATGGGTTCAGAAAATTATACTATACGAGCTAGTACACATATTAACCTGTTGCGCCAGTTCGAGGTCAGGCCATGCCCAACTCCATCATCCAACGCCTGTTCGGGGTCGCATTTTTGCTGCTGCTGGCGGGCTGCGGTGGCGGCGCTCAAGAGGTCGAGCAGGTACGCCCGGTGCTGGTGGTGCAGGCGCAGACCGGCGCTGGCGCGGTGGTGGCTTATGCCGGCGAGGTGCGCGCTCGCCACGAACCGGCGCTGGGCTTTCGCATCGGCGGAAAAATCATCGCGCGCGTGGTGGATGTCGGTAGTCATGTTGCCGCTGGCACCTTGCTGGCCGAACTCGACGCGGATGATGTGCGTTTGCAGGCACAGGCAGCGCAAGCGCAATGGCGTGCAGCGCAGGCCGATCTGGAACTGGCCCGCGCTGAGCGTGAACGCGCGGCGGCATTGATCGAGCGCAAGCTGGTCAGCGTTTCGGTATTCGACACCCGCGACGCGGCGTGGCGCGCGGCGCAAGCGCGCGAGCGCCAGGCCAAGGCGCAGTGGGATGTGGCCAGCAACCAGGCCGGTTACAGCAAGCTGTTTGCACCCGCCACCGGCGTGATCGTCGCGCGCCACGCCGAGGCTGGGCAGGTGGTGGCTGCCGGGCAAGCCGTGTTCACCCTGGCGCTGGATGGTGAGCGCGAAATCGCCATCGACATTCCCGAGCAGCGCGTTGCGCAATTCACGATTGGGCAGAAAGTGACGGTGGCGCTGTGGGCGCAGCCCGGCAGCCGCTTTCCGGGTCGCATCCGCGAACTGTCGCCGTCCGCAGATCCGCAAACGCGCACCTATGCCGCGCGGGTTACGCTCGATGCCGGTACCACCTTGGCCGAACTGGGGCAAACCGCGCGCGTCTACAGCGCCGGCAGCGATGCCGCGCGCCAACTGATGCTGCCGTTGTCGGCGGTGAGCGCCGAGGATGGCACCGCGTTCGCGTGGGTGGTGGACCCGGAAACATCGCGGCTGCAACGGCGGCCATTGGTCTTGGGTGCCTATCAGGAGGATCAGGTGCCGATCATTTCCGGATTGCGCGGCGATGAGTGGGTGGTGGCCGGTGGCGTGCATCTGTTGCGTGAAGGCCAGCGGGTGGCGCCGGTAGATCGCGACAACCGTGCGGTGGCGCTGGTCAAGACTTCCTGAGGCATCACCATGAGCCGTTTCAATCTGTCCGAATGGGCACTGCACAACCGTGGTCTGGTGCTGTACGCCATGCTGCTGCTGAGCATCGCCGGGATCGTGTCTTATACCCGTCTGGGCCAGTCAGAGGACCCGCCGTTCACCTTCAAGGCGATGGTGATTCGCACCCAGTGGCCGGGGGCGACGGCCGAGGAAGTGGCGCGTCAAGTCAGCGACCGCATCGAAAAGAAGCTGATGGAGACCGGCGAATATCAATGGATTCGCTCGTATTCGCGGCCGGGCGAATCGCAGATCACGTTCATGGCGCGCGATGCGCTGCGCTCCAGGCATTTGCCCGAGTTGTGGTATCAGGTGCGCAAGAAAACCGGCGATATTCGCAGTCAACTGCCGCCCGGCATCATCGGCCCGTTTTTCAATGACGAGTTCGGCGACACCTTTGGCAACATCTACGCGCTCACCGGCAGCGGCTTTGATTACGCCACGCTCAAGGACTACGCTGATCGCCTGCAGATCGAACTGCAACGTGTTCCAGATGTGGCGAAGGTGGATCTGGTCGGTTTGCAGGACGAAAAAATCTGGATCGAACTGAGCAACGTCAAGCTGGCCACGCTGGGGGTATCGCTCAATCAGGTACAGCAGGCGTTGGAGACGCAAAACGCGATGGTTGCCGCCGGGTTTTTCGAAACCCCCAGCGAGCGCATTCCGTTGCGCATTTCCGGACGTTTTCGCTCGGTCGCCGAAATCCGCGATTTTCCGATCCGCGTCGATGACCGCACCTTCCGGATAGGCGATGTTGCCGATGTCCGCCGCGGATTCAATGATCCGCCGGCGCCGCGCATGCGCTTCAAGGGCGAGGACGCGATCGGCATCGCGGTTTCCATGAAGCGCGGTGGCGACATTCTGCGCCTGGGAAAGGCGCTGGAAGGCACGTTTGCCCGCGTGCAAAACACGCTGCCGATCGGTATGGAGCTGACCAAGGTTTCCGACCAGCCACAGGCAGTACGGCAATCAGTGGGTGAGTTCGTGCGCGTGCTGGCCGAGGCGGTACTGATCGTGCTGTTGGTGAGTTTCTTCTCGCTCGGCGTGCGCACCGGACTGGTGGTCGGGGTGTCGATACCGCTGGTGCTGGCGATGACGTTTGCCGGCATGTACCTGTTCGACATCGGCCTGCACAAGATTTCGCTGGGTGCGCTGGTGGTGGCGCTGGGGCTGCTGGTTGATGATGCGATCATCGCGGTGGAAATGATGTCGGTGAAAATCGAGCAAGGTTTCGATCGGCTGCGCGCTGCCAGTTTCACCTGGACCTCCACCGCCTTCCCGATGCTGACCGGCACGCTGGTGACCGCGGTTGGTTTTCTGCCGATCGCCACCGCGCAGTCCGGTACCGGCGAATACACCCGCGCCATCTTTCAGGTAGTGACGCTGGCGCTGCTGCTGTCGTGGATCGCTGCGGTGGTGTTTGTGCCGTATCTGGGCGACAAGCTGTTGCCGGCGTACAAACCCGCCGCATCCGATGGCGAGCCATTCGCGCCGCTGCACCGCAACGGCCACGACCCCTACAACACCGCCTTCTACCGTCGCTTCCGTGGCTGGGTTGCGTGGTGCCTGCAGCATCGCTGGCTGGTGATCTCGGCCACCGTGGCGGCGTTCGCGCTGTCGTTGGTGCTGTTTCGCTTCATACCGCAGCAGTTCTTCCCGGCATCGGCGCGGCTGGAGCTGATGGTTGATCTCAAACTGGCTGAAGGCTCGTCTTTGCTGGCCACCGACGTCGAGGTGAAGAAGCTCGAAGCCCTGCTTGCCACGCGCGATGACATTGACAACTATGTTGCTTACGTTGGCACCGGCTCGCCGCGTTTCTACCTGCCGTTGGACCAGCAGTTGCCAGCCGCCAGCTTTGCGCAGGTTGTGGTGCTTGCGCATGACATCAAGGCACGCGAAGTGGTGCGCAGTTGGTTGATCGAAACCCTGCCGGTGACCTTTCCGCAACTGCAAGCGCGCGTGTCGCGGCTGGAGAATGGGCCGCCGGTTGGCTACCCGATCCAGTTGCGCGTGTCCGGCGAGCACATCGACAGCATTCGCCGTTTCGCACACGAACTGGCCGATCAGGTGCGCAAGAATCCGCACGTGGTCAACGTGAATCTGGATTGGGCCGAACCGAGCAAGGTGGTGCGCCTGCACCTGGATCAGGAACGCGCGCGCGCCATCGGCATCGACTCGGCGCAATTGGCGCAATTTCTGCAAAGTTCGCTGTCGGGGCTGCACGTCAGCCAGTACCGCGAAGACAACGAGCTGATCGAAATCCTGCTGCGTGGGCCGCAATTGGAGCGCACCGAGCTGGGCATGCTCGACAGCCTTTCGGTGCCGCTGGCTGGTGGCAAGGCGGTGCCGTTGGCGCAGATAGCGACCCTCGAATACGGTTTTGAGGAAGGCATCATCTGGCATCGCGATCGCCTGCCGACGGTGACCGTGCGTGGCGACATTTACGGCGATCAGGTGCCTGCGACGGTGGTGGCGCAATTGCAACCGGCGCTGCACGCGCTGCGCGCCAAATTGCCGCCCGGCTATCGGCTGGAAGTGGGCGGTACGGTCGAGGATTCCGAGCGTGGCCAGCGTTCGGTTTCCGCCGGCATGCCGTTGCTGTTGGTGTTGGTGCTCAGCTTGCTGATGATCCAGCTCAAGAGTTTTCCGCGCGTGCTGATGGTGGTGTTGACCGCGCCATTGGGGTTGATCGGCGTGGTGCTGTTTCTGCTCGTGTTTCGGGTGCCGTTCGGCTTTGTCGCGATGCTTGGCACCATCGCGCTGTCGGGCATGATCATGCGCAATTCGGTGATTCTGGTCGATCAGATCGAACGCGATATCCGCGATGGCAGCAGCCAATGGCAGGCGATTCTCGATGCCACTGTGCGCCGCTTCCGGCCCATCGTGTTGACCGCGATGACTGCGGTTCTGGCGATGATTCCGCTCTCGCGCAGTGTGTTCTTCGGGCCGATGGCCGTGGCGATCATGGGCGGCCTGATCGTTGCCACCGTGCTTACCCTGCTGTTCCTGCCGGCACTGTATGCGGCGTGGTTCCGGGTGCAGCGACCGGCTTGAAGTGGCCCTCTGCCGGTGGTGGCTGACCCGGTTGCGGTTCGACACCAATCCCGCGGCGCTTTAGGCACCTGCTGCCGTCCCGGATACAATACCCCGCTTTCCCGCGCGATCACCGCCATGTCCAGCACGCCGCCACCCGTCCCCGCTCGCATGAAGGGCCTCAATCGCGCTGAAATCTGCGATCGCAATTTCATCGAGTTCGTTGAAAACTGGTCCGGTGATGTGGCGTCGGCGGCTGGCGATGCCGCACCGATCATGCCAGGCAGCGACTGCACGGTGCGCGATTTTGCCGAGTTGTTCGAATCGCAACTGATCTCGCGGCATCTGGATTTGATGGCGCGGGTGCTGCGCGTGCAGAACAAGGTGTTCTACACCATCGGCAGTTCCGGGCACGAGGGCAATACCATGGTGGCGCGCTTGACCCGGCATACCGATCCGGCGTTCCTGCACTATCGCAGCGGCGGTTTCATGGCCGAGCGCTTTCGCAAGCTTCCCGGAATGGACCCGGTGATGGATTCGGCACTGAGCTTTGCCGCCAGCCAGGACGATCCGGCTTCGGGGGGTCGCCACAAGGTGTGGGGCAGCAAGCCGTTGTGGGTGTTGCCGCAGACTTCCACCATTGCCTCGCATCTGCCCAAGGCGTTGGGTACGGCAGTGGCGATCGAGCAGGCGCGTCGCATCGGCCACGCGCTGCCGATTCCGGATGACAGCATCGCGATCTGCTCGTTCGGCGATGCCTCGGCCAACCACGCGACCGCGCAAACCGCATTCAATACGGCGAGCTGGACCGCTTACCAGAAGCTGCCGGCGCCGGTGTTGTTCGTGTGCGAGGACAACGGCATCGGCATTTCGGTGAAAACGCCCAGTGGCTGGATCGCTGCGAGTTTTTCGCAGCGGCCGGGGCTGGATTATTTCCATGCCGATGGCCTCGATCTGACCGTGGGCTACGCGCAGGTGGCACGCGCGGTGGAACATTGTCGGCGCACCCGGCGACCGACCTTCCTGCATCTGCGCACTACCCGCATCATGGGTCATGCCGGCACCGATTTCGAGATCGAGTGGCGCAGTGTCGAGGAACTGGTGGCGCTGGAGGCGACCGACCCGCTGCTGCGCTCGGCGCATAGCGCGCTGGCATCGGGGCTGATGACGCGGGCACAGGTGCTGGCGTTGTACGAAGCCACCCGCAAGCGCTGCTTCGCCGCTGCCGAGCAAGCCGATCGCCGGCCCAAGATCACCACGCAGGCCGAGGTGGTGCGGCCGCTGGCGCCATACACGCCCGCTGCGGTGGCTGCGGAAGCCACCCGGGTTGGCGATGGTGAGCGGCGCCTGATGGTGTTTGGCGGCGAAGCCAGACTGCCGGAGAAGCAGCCGCCGCGGCATCTGGCGATCCAGATCAACAATGCCCTGCACGATCTGTTCTGCAAGTATCCAGAAACCCTGTTGTTCGGCGAAGATGTGGCGCAAAAAGGCGGCGTGTACACCGTCACCAAGGGCCTGCAAAAAGCCTTTGGTGGTCGGCGCGTGTTCAATACCCTGCTCGACGAAACCATGATCCTCGGGCTGGCGCAGGGTTTCGCCAACATGGGCATGCTGCCGCTGCCGGAAATCCAGTATCTGGCCTATTTTCACAACGCCTGCGACCAGATTCGCGGCGAGGCGTGTTCGTTGCAATTTTTTTCCAACGACCAGTACCGCAATCCGATGCTGGTGCGCATCGCCGGGCTGGGTTACCAGCGCGGTTTCGGTGGGCACTTCCACAACGACAATTCGATCACCGCGCTACGTGATATTCCGGGTCTCGTGGTCGGCTGCGCCAGTCGCGGTGACGATGCGGCGATGATGCTGCGCACGCTGGCGGCGCTGGCCAAGGTCGATGGTCGCGTCAGCATTTTTCTCGAACCGATCGCGTTGTACATGACCAAGGATCTTTATGCACCCGGTGATGGCCTGTGGTCAACCACGTATCCGGCACCCGATCAGGCGCTCACCCTCGGCGAGGGCCGCGTGTATGCGCCGGCGCAGGGCGATGGCAACGACCTGGTGATCGTGACCTACGGCAACGGTGTGCCAATGAGCCTGCGCGCGGCGCGCACGATCGGCGATAACCATGGCTGGTCGGTGCGGGTGCTGGACCTGCGCTGGCTCGTGCCGCTCGCTGCCGACTGGATCATCGCCCATGTGCGTGGTGCGCAGCGCATTGTGGTGGTCGATGAAGGCCGCCACAGCGCCGGTGTCGGCGAGGGTGTGATTACCGCACTCAGCGAAGCCGGGCTCGGCGCGACGGCGCTGCGGCGTGTGGTCGGCGTGGATACCTACACACCATTGGCCGGTGCCGCGTTGCTGGTGTTGCCGGGCGAGACCGATATCGTGACCGCCGCTGACGCGTTGGCCTGAGCCCGGTTATGGCGTCGCCGGCTCGGTATAACCAAAGAACCCGCGCAGCATGGTTTGATTGCCTTGGTATTCGGCGGCGCTGGTGGCAACAAACTGCGTGGTACCGATCTCATTGATCACCGCGTACAGCGATTCGTCGTCGTTGAGCTTGAGCAGCGCATCGCGCACGGCGGCCTTGATCTCGTCGGGTACCGTGGCTGCCGCTGACACGGCACGGCCCGGCACGCTGCGGCTGTTGTGCATCTCGACCAGGTTTGGGTACAACTGGGCGATGTACAGCGGCACCATCGCGGCGTCGGCTTCACCGGAAAAAATCATTTCCACGCCGTCTTTCCAACTGGCGGCGGTGGACAGCACTTCGGGTTGGCTGACCGGGTTGCGGAACAGTTCGATCAGCAGGGCGTAGCCCATGCTCGGCGATGGCATGTTGACGATTTGATGGCCAACCAGTGCGTCGATGCCGCGCTCGGCCATCTCGGGTTGCGCGATCAGCGCGTAGATCGATGGCTCGATGGTGCGTACCAGCGGCACAAAGCCGAATCGCTGCGCACGGTAATCGGTGAATTGCGCTTCCTCGAAGGCAAAATCCACCGGCGTGTTGTTGCGAATGTCGCGCCACATCAGGTGGTAGTTGCTCGGGTAGTGCAGCACAAAACGCTGGCCGGTGGCCTTGGACAGGTAATCGAGCAACGGCTGATAGACATCGCGTGCCTGTTCGGCCGGGTAGCTTGGCTCAACCGAAACGGTGTAGTCCGCAGCCAGTGCCGGGCTGACCATGGCCAGCAGAGCGAGCAGCAAGCCGGCAAGGGTGCGCTGGCCGCGTTGGTTTCGATTTGCGATGTTTCGATTCGACATGAATCGCTCTCCCGATGTGCAACGGATAGTGCCCGTCAATGGCCGTTGCCGGGGTGCCGCGTGTGCAACCGACATCCTGCCTGACTCGCTGTTGCGCGTAACATAACTGTGTTACCGCAATAACACCATGGTCATCATGTTGCCGGGGTTCAGTGCGGTTCAGTGGCGGGTGGCAGCGGCGGCGCATCAAATGCCAGTTGCCGAACCGCGTTGCCAGCGATCAGCATGGCTTCAGGTCGCTCACTGGGCAGCACCGCCAGTGCCTGCCAACCCTGCTCCGCGTGCTCGGCACACACCACCTCGCCCAGCACACGGCCATCGGCGGTTACCGCGTCGCCGGCAGTCAGTGCCAGCGCAGTTTGCAGCCGTACCAGGCCGCGTTTGGCTTGGCCCAGAAAGTGGGTGCGCGCGACGATTTCCTGGCCCGGGTAGCAGCCTTTTTTCACGCTGAAGGCAGCCAGCCGTTCGAGCGACAGCATGTGCGGGGTCCAGCGGTCGGTCTGGTCGTGCTCCAGCCACGGCAAACCTTGCGCGATGTCGGCGAGGCGCCAGTGCCGCTGCGCCTCGGCGTCGGGCGCAACCGGCTGATCGAGCAGGCACAGCGCGCGGGCCGTTTCGCCGCTCAGTCGCAGTTGCGCCAGCGCCACGGCTACGCCGGAGGTTGCATTTTCTCCAAATACTCCGGCCACGGTCATTCGGGATACCGCAAGCACGCTCAGCTTGCTGCGAAATACGAAGCGTTGCCATTGCGCTGCCAGTGCGTCGGCGTCGCCGCCGCGCACGATGGCCAGCAGGCGATCGGGCTCTGAGCGCAGCAGCGCGAACAGCGCCTGCACGCGGCCTTTGGCGCTGAGCCAGCCGTTCCACTGCCACTGGCCGGGCGCCAGTGTGCGCACGTCATTCATGAATTGTGCTTGCGCAAAAGCAACGGCATCAGGCCCTTGCAACTCGATCGCCGCGTGATCGACCAAGGCGAATGGTTTGTTCGGCTTGAAAGACATGGTTTATGGGATTACTCTTCAGTGGCTATGCATCGCCCCTCCATCATAGACCAGCCGGACGCAACCGCTCCGTTGCCGGTGCCGCCCCCTCCCGATACTGCATCGCCGCCGCCCGAAGTGGGTGGCCGCGATGGCCCCGAGCCGACCCGGTTCGGCGATTGGGAGAAAAATGGCCGCTGCATCGACTTCTGACCTGCACTTCACATCCGATCTGCCACCCTCCCCACTTGCCGACCCAGTGCCCAGCCCATGACCAGCCAACAACGCCCCTTGTCCCCGCATCTGCAGGTCTATTCCTGGCAGATCACCATGATGATGTCGATTGCGCACCGCGCTTCCGGTGTATTGCTGGCGTTCGCGGCACTGGCCATGGTCGGTTGGTTGCTGGCGCTGGCGAACGGGCCGGCGGCCTATGAGCAATGGCGGGCACTGCTGACGTCGCTACCCGGGCAGCTGCTGTTGTTCGCCGCGACCGCAGCGTTGGTTTACCACCTGCTCAATGGCGTGCGCCATCTGGTCTGGGATACCGGCCGTGCGTTGGATATCCCCAGCGTCTACCGCGGTGGCTATGCCGTGCTGCTGTTGGCGCTGGTCATCACGCTCGGGCTCTGGCTCGCCGCATTTCCCGGAGGTGTGGCATGAGCGCCGATCTGCGTACCCCGCTGGCGCGCGCACGCGGTCTGGGTTCGGCCAAGGACGGTACCGCGCATTGGTCGGCGCAGCGCCTTACCTCGGTCGCCTTGGCGCTGTTGACGCCGTGGTTCGCGTGGCTTGCCATCGGTCTGGTCGGCGTCGATCAGGCGGCGGCGGCGGCGCGTATCGGCGCGCCGATCAACGCCACCCTGATGCTGGCCTATGTGTTCGCGATGTTGTGGCACGCGCAGTTGGGCATGCAGGTGGTGATCGAGGACTACGTACACAGCCGCCGGCTGGAACTGCTCGCCCTGATTGCTACCCGGCTCATTTTTTCGCTGGCCGGCATTGCCGCGCTGGTGGCGGTTGGCCGTTTGGCGCTTGCGTCATGAGCCAGCGAGTTTCGTGTTCCAAACTTCCCATCCACCCGGGTGCCGGTTTGCGCCGTAACGCAAATGCTGGTGCCGCACCTTGCCTCAAGGCCCATCTTCGATGAGTGCATACCCGATTCAAGAACATCATTACGACATGGTTGTGGTTGGCGCTGGCGGCGCTGGTCTGCGCGCCACCTTCGGTCTGGCGCAGAAGGGCCTGTCCACTGCGTGTATCTCCAAGGTGTTCCCGACGCGCTCGCATACCGTCGCCGCGCAGGGTGGCATTGCCGCAGCGCTGGCCAACATGGGCGAGGATGACTGGCGCTTCCATTTCTACGACACCATCAAAGGCTCGGACTGGCTGGGCGATCAGGACGCGATCGAATACATGTGCAAAGAGGCGCCCGCCGCCGTGCTCGAACTGGAGCACTACGGCCTGCCGTTTTCGCGTACCGAGGATGGCAAGATCTACCAGCGCCCGTTTGGCGGCATGACCACGCATTACGGCAAGGGCACCGCGCAGCGCACCTGCGCCGCTGCCGACCGCACCGGCCACGCCATGCTGCACACGCTGTATCAGCAATCGCTGGCGCATCAGGCCGAGTTCTTCGTCGAATACTTCGCGCTCGATCTGATCATGGATGCGCAGGGTGCCTGCCGCGGCGTGCTCACCCTGGATCTGGCCACCGGCCAGTTGCATCTGTTCCGTGCCCAGGGCGTGGTGCTGGCCACCGGCGGCTATGGCCGCGCCTACTTCTCCTGTACCGGTGCCCACACCTGCACCGGCGACGGCAGCGGCATGGCGCTGCGTGCCGGCCTGCCATTGCAGGACATGGAGTTCGTGCAGTTCCATCCGACCGGTGTCTACGGTGCCGGCATGCTGATCACCGAGGGGGTGCGCGGCGAAGGCGGTTACCTCACCAATTCCAAAGGCGAACGCTTCATGGAGCGCTACGCGCCGAATGCCAAGGATCTGGCATCGCGCGATGTGGTCAGCCGCGCCATGACCATCGAAATCCGCGAGGGTCGCGGTGTTGGCGAGCGCAAGGATCATATCCATCTCAACCTGATGCACCTGGGTGCGGAAGTGATCAACGAGCGCCTGCCCGGTATCGCCGAGACCGCAAAAGTGTTTGCCAATGCCGACGTCACCCGTGAGCCGATCCCGGTGCTGCCGACCGCGCATTACAACATGGGCGGCTTGCAGACCAATTACCACGGCGAAGTGGTAACCCTGAAGGACGGCAACCCCGACACCGTGGTGCCCGGCCTGTACGCGATCGGCGAGGGCGCCTGCGTGTCGGTGCACGGCGCCAACCGCCTGGGCTCCAACTCGCTGCTCGATCTGGTGGTGTTTGGCCGGTCGGTAGCCAACCGGTGTGCGCAAACCCTCACCCCGGGTGCCGCGCAACCGGGCCTGCCGGCCGATGCCTGCGAAAAATCGATCAGCCGGCTCGACCGCTTGCGCCATGCCAAGGGCTCCAGCTCAACCGCGGAGATCCGCTTGCGCATGCAGCACACGATGCAGGACCACGCCACGGTATTCCGCAGCGGCGAATCGCTGGCCGAGGGCGTGCGCAAAATCCATCAGGTGTTCGATGGCTTTGCCGATGTCGGGATCAGCGATCGCTCGTTGATCTGGAACTCGGATCTGGTGGAGACCCTGGAATTGCACAACCTGCTGGGGCAGGCGGTGGCGACCATGGTTTCCGCCGAAAACCGCAAGGAATCACGCGGCGCCCACGCGCGCGAGGATTTCCCTGACCGCGACGATGTGCACTGGCACAAGCACAGCCTGTGCTGGGTCGATGACAACGGCGCGACGCGCATCGATTACCGCCCGGTGCATATGGTTACCTTGAGCGACGATGTGGAAGTGGTGCCGCCCAAGGCGCGGGTGTATTGATCGGGACTCGGGACTTCGACGGTGATGGGTTTCGCTGCGCTCTACCCATCCTACGGGCTCGGGACGGCAGGCTTGCCAGATTTTGCTGTGAGCTTTTGCTGTAGCTTTTCCGAGTCCCCAGTCCCGAGTCCCGGCTTCATTGAGACACCAGTCACCAAGATGCAGTAACCGTCGCACACAACCCCATCCAGGTAACCGCAATGGCCGAATTTACGCTTCCCAAGAACTCCCGGATCACCAAGGGCAAGCACTTCCCGGTGGCTGATGCCAAGGGCGAAGTGCGCACCTTCAAGGTGTATCGCTGGAACCCGGACGATGCCGCCAACCCGCGTGTGGACACCTACGAGGTGGACATGGCCAGTTGCGGGCCGATGGTGTTGCACGCGCTGATCAAGATCAAGGATGAGATCGACCCTACGTTGACCTTCCGCCGCTCGTGCCGCGAAGGCATCTGCGGGTCGTGCGCGATGAACATCGACGGCACCAACACCCTGGCCTGCACCAAGCCGATCAGCGAGTGCTCGAAAAAGGAAGTGCCGGTTTACCCGTTGCCGCACATGCCGGTGGTCAAGGATCTGGTACCCGACCTCACCCATTTTTACGCGCAATATGCTTCGATCAAGCCGTGGCTGCGCACGCAGAGTGCGCCGCCGCCGCGCGAGCGGCTGCAATCGCCGGAACAACGCAAGAAGCTCGACGGCCTGTACGAGTGCATCCTGTGCGCGTGTTGTTCGACCAGTTGCCCGAGTTACTGGTGGAACGGTGATCGCTACCTCGGCCCGGCGATCCTGTTGCAGGCATATCGCTGGATCGTCGATTCGCGCGATGAGGATACCGGTGCACGGCTGGACGATCTGGAAGACCCGTTCAAGCTGTACCGCTGTCACACCATCATGAACTGCACCCGCACCTGCCCGAAAGGCCTGAACCCGGCCAAGGCGATTGCCGAAATCAAGAAGTTGATGCTCGAACGGCGTTCGATCTAGTCCCGTGCCGGCTTCCGATAGCGCGTGTGATGAAACCACGGCGCGCCGCCTGCGCTGGCGCTGCCGGCGTGGCATGCGTGAGCTCGATGTGCTGATGCTGCGTTACCTGGAACAGCGTTGGCCGCAGGCCGATGGCGCCGAGCGCGCGCAGTTCGAGCGATTGCTGGAATCCGAGGATGACCGGCTGTGGCGCTGGATGATGCGGCGCGAGGTGGCAACCGAGCAGGGCATGGCAGCGCTTGTCGAACGCATCCTTACCTTGCCGCATTGAGTGGCGAGCGTCGCGCTGGGCGCTGTTCGCCGCGCTGACGATTGCGCTGCTTGCCGCCGTGGCGATCGGGCAAAGCGCATTGCCCGATCCGATCCGTTATCTGGCGATGGCGGCGGTGCTGGCGTTGGCTCTATGGCGAACGCGCCGCGAATCGCGGCGCACGCCATGGGTGCTGCATTGGCCGGGCCTGGATCGCAACGCCACACGGATCGTGGCCGGTCGTGAGCAGCCGGTGGTGATCGTTGCGGTGCAGTTGCGCGGGCCATTGGCTGGCGTTTCGCTGAACGATGGGGTTTCTGGTATCACCCATAGCCTGTGGTGGCCTGATACGCTGGACGCCTCATCGCGTCGGGCGCTGCGCTTGATGGCACAGCATTTGGCGCGTGTCCCGGCTTCGCCCGATTGCTGATCTGATTTGCGAGGCTGATGTGTTCCGACCCTTGTCTGTTGCCATTGGCCTGCGTTACATCCGCGCCAAACGCCGCAACCGCTTTATCTCGTTCATCTCGGCCGCCTCAATGCTCGGCATCGTGATCGGGGTGATGGCGCTGATCACCGTGATCTCGGTGATGAACGGCTTTGAACAGGAATTGCGCAACCGCATTCTTGGCATGGTGGCGCATGCCAGCATCAGCGGCATCAGCGCACCGCTTGATGATTGGCAACACGTGGTGGATGTGGCGCATGCCGACCAGCGCGTGCTCGGCGCCGCGCCGTATGCCGAACGCGAGGCGATGCTGCAGGGCGGGCAAACCCAGGGCGCATTGCTGCGCGGCATCCTGCCCGAACGCGAGGGTGAAGTGTCGCAACTGGCCGACAAGATGCTGGCCGGCGCGCTGACCGATCTGCAAGCCGGCGCCTACAACATCATTCTCGGCAAAGAGCTGGCGCTGTGGCTGGGCGTCGATATCGGCGACTCGGTGACCGCTTTCGTGCCGGAGTTCCGCAGCACGCCGATCGGTGTGCTGCCGCAGTTGAAGCGATTTCGCGTGGTCGGCATTTTCGAGGCCGGGGTGCAGGATTACGATCTTGGCCTGGCCATCATTCATTTGCGCGATGCACAAAAACTGATGCGTCTGGGCGATGGCGTTACCGGCGTGCGTCTGCGCCTGAACGACATGATGCGTGCTTATGAGGTGGCGCGCGATCTGGCCGACCAATTGCCGGCGCTGTACCGGGTGCGCGAGTGGTCGCGCGATCATGCCAACTTTTTTCGCGCGATCAAGCTGGAAAAGACCATGATGTTTCTGGTGGTGTCGCTGATCATAGCGGTTGCGGCATTCAATCTGGTGTCCTCGCTGGTGATGCTGGTAACCGACAAGCAGGCCGATATCGCGATCCTGCGCACGCTCGGCATGCGCCCGAACACGGTGATGCGTATCTTCGTGATACAAGGCGCGGTGATTGGTCTGGTCGGTATCGTTGGTGGCGTGCTGGCGGGCGTACTGCTGACGCTGAAGCTCGATTCGGTGGTGGCCGCCATCGAAAGCACCTTCCAGATCGACCTGATGCCCAAGGACGTGTATTACATCACCGGGGTACCGACCGCCCTGCGCGCCGACGATGTCACCACGATTGCACTGGTCGCGTTTGCCATGTGCCTGCTGGCTACCGTGTACCCGGCATGGCGCGCCGCACGCACCGACCCGGCGGCAGCGTTGCGCTATGAGTAGCCGAGTCCCCAGTACCGGCTTTCAAGGAACCAACCCCATGACCACAACCGCCGTCCTTGCCTGTATCGGCCTCGGCAAGACCTACGCTGAAGGCGGTTTGCGCGCGGAGATCTTTCGCGATCTCGATCTTGCCGTGGCGGCGGGCGAGACCGTTGCCATCGTCGGCGCATCCGGTGCCGGCAAGAGCACGCTGTTGCATTTGCTCGGTGGCCTCGATCAACCAAGCGCGGGCGAAGTGTTTGTCGCCGGGCAGGCGATGTCGAAGCTTGGCGACGCTGCACGTGGCGATTTGCGCAACCGCGCATTGGGGTTTGTCTACCAGTTTCACCATTTGTTGCCGGAGTTCACCGCTCTGGAAAACGTGATGATGCCGATGCTGGTGGCGGGCGAGGCGGTACCTGTCGCCAGCGAACGGGCGATGGTGTTGCTGGATGCGGTGGGTCTCGGGCATCGCGTTGCTCACAAGCCCGGTGAGCTGTCCGGCGGCGAGCGCCAACGTGCCGCAGTGGCGCGGGCGCTGGTGAATCGCCCGGCCTGCGTGCTCGGCGACGAACCGACCGGCAATCTCGACGAAAAAACCGCCGCCACGGTGTTCGAGCTGATGCTGGAATTGAACCGCAGCCAGGGCACCAGCCTGGTGGTGGTGACCCACGATCTGCGCCTGGCGCAGCGTTTTGATCGCGTGCTGGAATTGCGCGCCGGGCGCCTGCACGCGCTGTCCGGTTAGCCGGGTTACCCGTTTCACCCGCACATCTGCGCGCTGGCGTGCGGGCACCAATCAGAAAAGGCTTACCCCGACGTGCGTGCATTGCTGACTGACGCGACGCATCGCGCTCGGCATACTGGCGGTTGATCGGCGCCCACCCTGCGCCCGGCAAATCCGCATGATCCGCACGTTTTCTGGTTGCTGGCGATGACTGCACGGCCGTTGCCGAGGTTCGGCCTGATGGTGGCCGCCTGCCTGTTGCTTGGTACGCTGCTGGCGCTGCGCTTGCCGGCAATTCCGTCGCCCTGGCTGATCGTGCCGGTTCTGGGCTTGGGCCTGTGGGCATGGTTGCGCCGGTGCAGCACGCTGCGTGCACTGGGTGCGCTGGCAGTGGGTTTTGCCTGGGCCTTGCTGCAGGCGCAGGCGGCGATGAACGTGCGCCTGCCGACGCCATTGCAAGGCCGTGATCTGCATGTGCAGGGCCGGGTGATCGATCTGCCCGAACAACGCGGTGATGGTGGCCGCTTCGTGTTTCGCATTGATGCCGGCGAGCTGGCGGCGCAGGCGCTGATCGGCCACGACGTGCGCTTGAACCAGTATGCGCGCGAGCCGATGGTGCGCTCCGGTGAGCGCTGGGCATTTACGGTGCGGCTGCGGCGACCGCGCGGCGTGCTCAATCCCGGCGGTTTCGACTTTGAACGGCTGGCGTTGCAGCGGCGCCTGGCGGCCACCGGCTATGTGCGCGATGCCGAGTCGGCGCAGCGCCTGGCGGCTGCATCCGGACTGGATGCTTGGCGCGACCGGTTGGCGCGTGCGATGGGCCCGCAGGCGCGTTTCGTGCGCGCACTGGCGTTGGGCGACACCCGTGACCTGAGTCCGCGCGACTGGGACGTGCTGCGTGCCACCGGGCTCACCCACCTGATCGCCATTTCCGGTTTTCATGTCGGTTTGCTGGCTGGGTTTGGCGCGCTGTTGGCGCGTCTGGGGTTCTGGCTATGGCCACGGATCGGCCTGAATTGGCCGCGGCCACAGGTGGCTGCGGTGTCGGCATTTGCCATGGCTGGGCTGTATACCGCGGCGGCCGGTTTTGCCTTGCCGACGCTGCGCACCCTGCTGATGATCGGGGTGATGCTGTTGGCACGCCTGCTGCGGCGGCCGGCGGGAACCGCGTCGACGTTTGCGCTGGCACTGACCGCGGTGCTGCTGGCCGACCCGTTGTCGGTGCTGGCGCCGGGTTTCTGGCTCAGCTTTCTCGGCGTCGGTTGGCTGTTGTGGTGCCTGCCGGTGATGCGCACGGGATGGCGCGGCCTGCTCAGCGCGCAGGCGGTGAGCACGATCGGGTTGCTGCCGTTGACCGTCTGGTTCTTTGGCCAGGCGTCGCTGGCCGGGCCGTTGGCCAATCTGGTCGGCATTCCATGGATCAGCCTGGTGGTGGTGCCACTGAGCCTGCTTGCCGGCGTGTTGCTGTGGATTTCACCGCCGCTTGGCGAACCGATGGTTGCGCTGGCGCAGGCTGCCATGAATCTGCTGTGGCAGGCGCTGGAGCGGGTGGCCGATTGGCATGGGATGCTGCTGTGGTTGCCTGCGCCGAGCCTGCTGGCGCTGATTCTGGCAATCAGCGGTGCGTTCTGGTTGCTGCTGCCGCGCGGTCTGCCACTGCGGGCACTGGGTGCAGTACTGTTTTTGCCGTTGCTGTGGCCAAGCCCGACGCGCTTGCCCGAGGCCGCATTTTCTCTGGACGTGATCGACGTCGGTCAGGGCCTGTCGGTGCTGGTGCGTACCCGCGAGCACAGCCTGCTGTTCGATGCCGGGCCGGCGGTACAGGGCCGCTTTGACATGGGCGAAGCGGCGGTGGTGCCGGCATTGCACGCGATGGGCTTGATTCGTCTCGATGCGCTGGTGGTGAGTCACGGCGACAACGATCATGCTGGTGGCGCGGCGGCCGTGGCACGCGCCTTTGCACCGGCGCAGCGCTACCGGCCCGAAGGCTACGATAGGATTGCCGGCACCGACTGCCAGCGCGGCGGTGCGTGGCGCTGGGATGGCGTCGATTTTCGCTGGCTGCATCCGCCAGCGCATTTTCCGTATCTGCGCAACGACAGCAGTTGTGTGCTGCGCATCCGCAGCGCGCTGGGTAGTGCCTTGCTGCCGGGCGACATCGAAGCGGTGATCGAGCAGCGGCTGCTGCGTGAACAGGCCGGGTTGCTGCCAGCGGATGTGCTGCTGGTGCCGCATCACGGCAGCACCACGTCGTCGAGCCCGGCGTTCGTGGCAGCGGTGTCGGCACGCATCACGCTGCTGGCAACCGGCCACGGCAATCGTTTTGGCCTGCCGCGTGCGGCGGTGGTGCAACGCTATCGCGATGCCGGCGCGATGCTGGTGGACACGGCCGACGCCGGCCTGATCCGGGTGCGCGTCGATGCCACCGGGGCGCGTGTGGTGCAGCGCTGGCGCGACGACCGGCGACGCTTGTGGCATGAGCGCGATCAATGAGATGGCGGTGCGCTGCCGGTGCGAGCCCGTGCTTGTGTGGGAGCCGGCCTGCCGGCGAACGAATTGGCGATAAAGCTTCGCGCGCAGGCGCGCCCCCACAAGCGGAGTGCTGCCCCAGCAGGAGCACCCCGCGGGCGACCAGCAAGGTGACCGCTCGTACGAAGCACGACACTGGCCAAGCCGGTATCCTATGGCTTGCAATTTTGCGGAGGCGAGTGCGTGCTGGAACTGATTATGGCGGGTGGCTGGGTGATGTGGCCGATCATGGCCGTGTCAGCGTTGACCGCAGCAATTATCGTCGAGCGTTTCTGGACACTGCGGCGTTCGGTGGTGTTGCCGCCCGGGCTGGGCGACGATGTGCGCGAATGGGCGGCGCGGCGCAAGCTCGATCCGGCCCATGTCGAGGTGTTGCGCGCCAACTCGCCGTTGGGCGAACTGCTGGCAGCGGCGCTGGACGTGCGCCATCGGCCGCGCGAGGTGATCAAGGAGCGGGTCGAGGATGTCGGGCGGCATGTCGTGCATCGCATGGAGCGCTTTCTCAATACCTTGGGAACGGTCGCCGGTGTGGCACCGCTGCTGGGCCTGCTCGGCACGGTCACCGGCATGATCCGCATGTTTCTCAATATTCTCGAGTTTGGCGTCGGTGATGCCGGGCGGCTGGCTGGCGGCATCGGCGAGGCGCTGGTGAGCACTGCGGTGGGGCTGGTGGTGGCGATCCCGGCACTGATGTTTTACCGCTATTTCCGCGGCCTGGTCAGCGCTTATGTGGTCGAGATGGAAGTGCAGACGATGGCGCTGCTCGATGTGATCGATCAAGTGGCGGCCACACCGGGCAGTGGCAAAGGCCGGACATGAAGATCGATACCGGCCGGCTGCGTGACGAGCCGGAAATCAGCCTGACGCCACTGATCGATGTGGTGTTCACACTGATCATTTTCTTCGTGGTCACGACTACCTTCGATTCGCGCGCGGCGTTGCAGGTGAAGCTGCCGCAGGCCAGTGCGCGCGAGGTGACCGACCCCAACGATGCCCTGCTGATCCAGATCGATGCCAAGGGGCGATATTTCGTTGGCGCCAGCGAAGTGCTCAAGTCTGATCCGGCATCATTGCGCGAAGCGATCGTGCGTGTTGCCGGCGAGCAGCGCGAGCAAACCGTGTTGCTGCGCGCCGATGCCAACACCCCTCATCAGTATGTGGTAACGGCGATGGATGTGCTGGGCAAGCTCGGCTTTGCGCGCTTGTCGATTGCCACCGCGCCGGAGCCTGACGCGTGAATCCCGCGTTCGACGATAGCGCCCGTAGCGCGCTGCGCACCTATGCCCGCCTGCTGAAATTTTCGGTACGCTACTGGCCGTTGCTGTTGGTGGCGGTAGTCGGCATGGTGATCGAGGCCGCCGCCGCCGGCATCTTCACCTGGCTGATGAAGCCGATGGTGAACGAGACCTTTGTCGAGCGCAGCAAGGACATCCGGCTGGCTTTGCCGCTCGGCATCATCGTGCTGTTCTTCATTCGCGGCATCGCCACCTTCGTTACCGATTTCGGCATGGCCTTGACCGGGCGTGGGGTGGTGCGTGATCTGCGTCACGCGCTGATGGGCAAGTACCTGCGCATGCCCAGTTACCGCTTCGACGCCGAACCGGTGCCGAATCTGGTGTCGCGGCTGAACTACGATACCGAGCAGCTTGCCCATGCTGGTGCCGAATCGCTCAAGGTGCTGCTCACCGACACCCTCACCATCGCCGTGCTGTTCTGGGTGATGGTGCAGCAGAGCCATCGCGTCACCGCCACCATGCTGGTATTGATCCCTCTGATCGGGTTGATCTCGCGCTTCGTCTCGCGCCGCTATCGGCACATCAATCGCGGTATCCAGGATGGCGTGGCGAGCATGGCGATGACCGCTGAGCAGGCGCTGGCGGCGCAGCAGGAAGTGAAGATTTACGGCGCCCAGGACGACGAGGCCGCGCGCTTTACCGTGCTCGCCAATCGTAACCGCCGGCTCAATGTGAAAGTCGAGGTGATCCGCGCGCTGGCGTCCTCGACGGTGCAGTTTCTCGCTGCCATCGCGTTGGCGGCGATCCTGTACATGGCCGGGCGCGAGGCGATCAAGGGGCGCATGGATGCCGGCGAGTTTGTGTCGCTGATCACCGCGATGATGGCGATGTTGCCTTCGCTCAAGCGCATCTCCAATGTGCAAAGTCCGATCCAGCGCGGCGTGGCGGCGGCGCAACGGTTGTTCTCGGTACTCGACCAGGGCGATGAGCTCGACAGCGGTGTGCAGCACATCGATCGCGCCCACGGCGAAGTGGTGTTTCGCAACGTCAGCATGCGTTACGCCGGCCAGGATGTTGCCGCGTTGCACGCTGTCAGCTTCGTCGCGCGGCCGGGCACGGTCACTGCGATCGTCGGCCGATCCGGCAGCGGCAAATCGACACTGGTGCGCTTGATCCCGCGTTTCTATGAGCCCGACAGCGGCGAAATATGCCTTGATGGCATGCCGTTGCGCGATATCCAACTGGCCGATCTGCGCCGGCAGATCGCCTTGGTCAGCCAGCGGGTGATGCTGTTCGACGACAGCGTGGCGGCGAATATCGCTTATGGCGAGCAGGCCGGCGCCGATGCGACCGCGATCGAGAAGGCCGCACGCGCCGCCAATGCGCTGGAGTTCATCGAACGCTTGCCGCAGGGTTTGCAATCGCGCATTGGCGAAAACGGCGCGCTGCTCTCCGGCGGCCAGCGGCAACGGCTGGCGATTGCCCGCGCGTTCCTGAAAAATGCGCCGATCCTGATCCTCGACGAAGCGACCGCCGCGCTCGACAGCGAATCCGAGCAACTGGTGCAGGATGCGCTCAATCATCTGATCCCGCATCGCACCACGCTGGTCATCGCTCATCGGCTGGCCACCATCGAGCACGCCGATCAGGTGCTGGTGCTCGACGAGGGCCGCCTGGTCGAAGTCGGTAATCACGCGCAGTTGCTGGCCCGTGATGGGCTGTACGCGCGTCTGCACCGGATCCAGTTTCGGGAAGCCATGGATGCGCTGCCGTGATCCGCGCATGGCTTGAGCCGTGGCTGCTGCGTCGCTGGTATGGCGATGTGGTGCCGGGGCCGTTGCTGCGCGCACTGGCAGGGTTGTACGGGTGGCAGGTTGCGCGTCGCGTGGCCGCGTATCGCGGCGGCCGGCGCACGCAGCATCGTGTCGCGGTGCCGGTGCTGGTGGTTGGCAATCTGGTGGCCGGCGGCAGCGGCAAGACGCCGGCCGTGATCGCCTTGGCGCAACATTTCACGGCAAGCGGACGGCGGCCGGGTGTGCTGACACGCGGTTACGGCCGGCGCGGCAACACACCGTCATGGGCGAGCGCCGACAGTGACCCGCGCCTGACCGGCGACGAGCCAATCGTGATTGCACGGCGCAGCGGCGTACCGGTGCGGGTCGATGCCGATCGCGTGCGGGCGGCGCGTGCGCTGATCGCTGCTGGCTGCGATCTGCTGCTCACCGATGACGGCCTGCAACACTATCGCCTCGGCCGCGACATCGAGATTGAAGTGCGCGATGCCGCGCGTGGTTACGGCAATGGCCTGCTGCTGCCGGCCGGGCCGTTGCGCGAGCCGCTGGCGCGCGCGCGGCAGTGTGATTTTCGTCTCGTGACCGGCGCTGCTGATGCATTGGCGCCGCAAGACGGATCGTTCGCCATGCCGATCGTGCCCGGTTCGCTAATGCGCCTGCATGATGGTGACCTGTGCGCGTTGTCCGCGTTTCGCGGCCAGCGCGTGCATGCCGTGGCCGGCATCGGCCGCCCGCAGCGATTTTTCACTACCCTGCGCAGCGCCGGCATCGCGGTGGTTGAACACGCGTTTGCCGATCACCATCGTTTCTGCCCCAGAGACCTGCGTTTTGGCGATGATCTGGCGGTGCTGATGACCGAAAAGGACGCGGTGAAATGCCAGCCGTTCGCCAACGAGCGCTGCTTTGCATTGGCGGTGGATGCGGTGCTGCCCGCAGCGTTTTACGCTGCCCTGGATCAGCGCCTGGCCGATTGTGACAGGATGCCGTCATGATCACGCCGTTCATCGTTGCCATCCCGGCGCGCCTTGCCAGCACCCGCCTGCCCAACAAGCCGCTACAGTTGCTGGCCGGCGAGCCGATCATTGCGCATGTGGTGCGCTGCGCGCAGGCGGCAGGTGCCGCACAGGTGGTTGTGGCTACCGATGCGAGCGAGATCGCCGATGTACTTGCAGGCTTCGCGCAGGTGGAGGTGTGCATGACGCGTGCCGATCATGTTTCCGGCAGCGATCGCCTGGCCGAGTGCGCGCAGCAGTTGTGCTGGCCGGATGATGCGGTGGTGGTCAACCTGCAAGGCGACGAGCCATTCGCGCCGGCGTCATGCATCCAGGCGGTGGTGCGGGCGTTGCTCGAATCGCAGGCAGCGATGGCGACACTGGCGAGCACAATTGCATCCAGTGCCGAATTGTTCGACCCGAACGTGGTCAAGCTGGTGCGCCGCAGCGATGGCCGCGCCCTGTATTTCAGTCGCGCGCCACTGCCCTGGCATCGTGATGGGTTCGCCCGTGACCGCGTCAATCTGCCGTTTGCCTGCGGCCTGCGCCACATCGGCCTGTACGCCTATCGCGCCGGATTTCTGCGCCGTTTTGCGGCGATGGCGCCGGGGCAACTGGAGCAGATCGAGGCATTGGAACAATTGCGCGTGCTCGAAGCGGGGTTGGACATTGCCGTGGCACTGGCACCGGAACCGTTTCCCGGTGGCATCGATACCGCGCATGACTTGGCCCGCGCCGAGGCGTATCTGCGCGCCGGCAACCCGCCGCCGACGCTTGCACCACGGTGACTGGCTGGCGCGTGCGGACACAAAAAAACCGGCCGCGGCCGGTTTTTTTGCAAGCGATTGATTTCTTTGGTCGGGGAGACAGGATTTGAACCTGCGACTTCTACGTCCCGAACGTAGCGCTCTACCAGGCTGAGCTACACCCCGATGCAAGCCGAGGATTGTAATGCGCCAAGGGCGTCGCGGCAATAGCTACCGCTGGCATTCCTTGCCCAAAGGTGTCGCCGGGGCGCTCGGCAATGGCGCGGCGACGCCGCTGTGCGCGCTCAACCGCGAATCGCGTAGATGTCCTTTTCGGCGTACTGGGCGTAGCCGTACAGGCGTTGCAGATACGCTTTTTGCTGTGTCCAGACCGCACTTGCGGTCGGGTCGGCAGCCGCGGTGGCATCCACCACTTCGGCAGCAACCTGCTTGAGTCGGGCGAGCACAGCATCGGGCAGCCGGCGCACCTGCACGCCCTCGCTCTGCAGCTGTTCCATGGCCTGCATGTTGTGGGCGTTGTAGTCGTCCAGCATCTCGGCGTTCACCGTGCGGGCGGCGCTGCGCACAATCGCTTGCAGGTCGGCTGGCAGGGTGGCCCATGCGGCCAGATTGATATCGAGTTCGAAGGTGACGTTCGGCTCCTGCCAGCCCGGGGTGTAGTAATACGTGGCGGCCTTGTGCAGGCCCAGCGCTTGATCGTTGTAGGGGCCGATCCACTCGGTGGCGTCGATGGCGCCGGTTTGCAGGGCAGTGAAAATCTCGCCAGCCGGCAGGTTGACGACGGTGCCGCCCATGCGGGTCAACACTTCGCCGCCAAGCCCTGGGGTGCGCATCTTCAGGCCCTTGAAATCGTCGACCGTATTGATTTCCTTGTTGAACCAGCCGGCGGTCTGCACGCCGGTGGCGCCGCACGCCATCGGCAGGATGCCAAATGGCTGGTAGGTCTGTTCCCACAGCTCGATGCCGCCGCCACGATACAGCCAGGCGTTCATCTCCTGCGCGGTTGGGCCAAACGGCAGGGCACAGAAGAACTGCGCCGCCGGCACTTTGCCTTTCCAGTAATACGCGGCGCTGTGGCCAAGCTCGGCGGTGCCGCGCGATACCGCGTCGAACACCTCCAGCGCCGGTACCAGTTCGCCGGCGGCATAGATTTTCACGTTCAGGCGGCCACCGCTCATCGCTTGCACCAAACTGGCAAAGCGTTCGGCACCGACGCCAACCCCGGGGAAATTTTTCGGCCACGAGGTGACCATCTTCCATTGAATGCGCTCGCCTGCAGCAGCGGGTTGTGGTTCGGCGCTGGTGTTTGCCTGCTTGCCACAGCCAGCCAATGCGGCCGCCGCGAGGCCAGAACCGGCAATCAGAAGTTGACGACGTTTCATGCAGTATGCTCCCGGTGATGATGGTCAGTGCGGCCCGCTTCGAGGGATGCAGCACGGATTGTTTAACATAGCGGCAAAACGGAGCCAATGGCTGATTGTTGCGTCCTGTTGCGACTAAAGTCGCAGTGGTGTCGGCTTGAAAACTCTGGCCTGCTGATGCCGGTTGGTTTGCCGGCGAACCCAAACCGCAACATTGTCAACACAAGGCACCCATGTCCGACCTTACATCACCTGCGCTGCGCATCGCCCGCGTTCTGGATGCAGTAACCGCTCGCTTCGGCCAGGCCTGCGCGTGGTTGACCGTTTTTCTGGTGCTGGGCACCGCGTTGGTGGTGCTGCTGCGCTATGGCTTCGGTATTGGTGCGATAGCCGTGCAGGAAGCGGTGCTGTACAGCCACGCGCTGGTGTTCATGGGCGCAGCGGGCTGGGTGTTGCAGCGCAATGCGCATGTGCGCGTCGATATTTTCTACCACCATTTCAGCCGCCGCCGGCAGGCGCTCGTCGACTTGCTCGGTACGCTGCTGTTTCTATTTCCGTTTTGCCTGTACCTGGGCTGGGCCAGTTGGGATTACGTCGGCAATGCCTGGCAGACCCATGAGGGCTCCAACGAGTCCGGTGGCCTGCCGTTCGTTTATCTGCAAAAAAGCATCATCCTGTTACTGGTTGCCAGCCTGTTGTTGCAGGGCGTTTCCGAGGCGATCAAGGCGGTGTGCGCGCTGCGTGGCAAGGGCCCGACATCGACGGTGACGCATGGCTGAGCTGATGCCGCTGCTACTGTTTTTGTGTATCTGCCTGGCCTTGATGGCCGGTTACCCGGTGGCGCTCACCCTCGGCGGAGTGTCGCTGTTGTTCGCCGGCATCGGCATGCTGGTTGGTACTTTCGATGGCAGCTACCTGAGCGCGCTGCCCAACCGCCTGTTTGGCATCATGAACAACCAGACCATGCTGGCGGTGCCGCTGTTCGTGTTCATGGGCGTGATGCTGGAGAAAACGCGGGTTGCCGAAGACCTGCTGGAATCGATGTCGCGCCTGTTTGGCACCTTGCGCGGTGGCCTGGCGATTTCGGTGTGCGTGGTCGGCGCGCTGCTGGCGGCCAGTACCGGTATCGTCGGCGCCACCGTGGTGACCATGGGCTTGCTCGCGCTGCCAACGATGTTGCGCCGTGGCTACGACCCGGCCATTGCGACCGGCACGCTGGCCGCTACCGGTACCCTGGGGCAAATCATCCCGCCCTCGATCGTGCTGGTTTTGCTGGGCGATGTGATGTCCAGCGCCTACCAGCAGGCGCAGTTGAAAATGGGCATTTTTTCGCCGAAAACGGTGTCGGTGGGCGATTTGTTTGTGGGCGCGCTGCTGCCCGGTCTGCTGCTGGTCGGCCTGTACATTGTCTATCTGATCGCGGTGGCGATCTGGCAGCCGAAGAAATTGCCGGCATTGCCGGCACATGAGCTTGGCCCGATCCAGTGGGGCAAGTTGGTCAATGCGTTGCTGCCGCCGCTGCTGTTGATCGGCGCGGTGCTTGGCTCGATCCTGGGTGGTTACGCCACGCCGACCGAAGCTGCGGCATTGGGTGCTCTGGGTGCAATGGCGTTGGCGCTGGTCAAGCGCAAGCTGAACTTCGGCCAGTTACGCGAGGTGGCGCGCAGCACCACTGAAATCAGCGCGATGGTGTTCATGATCCTGATCGGTGCCTCGCTGTTTTCGCTGGTGTTTCGCGGCTTTGGTGGTGAAGTGCTGATCGAGGATGTGTTCGCTCGTCTGCCCGGCGGTGTGCTCGGCGCGTTCTTCGTGGTGATGGTGCTGGTGTTTTTGCTCGGCTTCATCCTCGACTTCATCGAAATCACGTTTGTGGTGGTGCCGATCGTCGGCCCGGTGTTGCTGGCGATGGGGCTGGATCCGGTGTGGCTGGGGGTGATGATTGCGCTCAACCTGCAAACCTCGTTCCTGACCCCGCCGTTTGGCTTTGCGCTGTTTTATTTGCGCGGGGTGACGCCGGCGTCCGTGGCGACGAGCACCATCTATCGCGGCGTGCTGCCGTTCATCGTCATCCAGTTGCTGTTGCTGGTGATTGCCTATGTGTTCCCGGAGCTGATCACTTGGCTGCCGGAGCAGGTGTACGGCAGGGCAACCTCTTGAAACCTGCCGCGCGATCCGATTGCGGCGTTGCGCGGTGCTCGGAATCCTGATGTACGAGAAAGTACACTGCGGTTCTTGCGCGCGGTGCGCATTGCGCTCAGGCCGCTCGCTACGGTTTCAATAGGTTGCCGCAGGTGACGGCGATTTGTCGGCCGGTGCAGGGCTCGGGTTAGACTGCCACCATGGATGCCAACGTGATTCCCACCGACGCCGAGTTGCACCGCCTGGCCATTGCCGTGGGCGAGCAGCTAAAGGCGAACCGGCTAATGCTGGTTACCGCGGAAAGCTGCACCGGTGGCTGGATCGCCAAAATGATCACCGATATTCCCGGTTGCTCGGAGTGGTTCGACTGCGGCGTGGCGGCCTACAGCTATGAGGCCAAGCAGGCGCTGCTGGGGGTGCGGCCGGAAACCCTGGTCGAACACGGTGCGGTCAGCGAAGAAACCTGCATGGAAATGGTGTCCGGGGTGCTGATCGCCTCGGGCGGCAATGTGGCGGTGGCGGTTACCGGCATTGCCGGCCCGGGCGGCGGTGGCGTCGACAAACCGGTGGGCAGCGTGTGGATCGGCTGGAAGCGGCGCGGCGGCTACCCGAAGGCGGAACTGTTCCATTTCGCGGGCGATCGCGAGGCAGTGCGGCGGCAGACGGTGGCGCACGCGTTGCTTGGAATACTGAAAATGCTTACCCCCTGATCAGCAAAGCGCCGACGGCGCCGTCACCGGGTATGGGATAATTTGGGTTCGCGGCGAGGCTTGCGCTGTCTCAGCACCTGAGACAGCAAGCCGTTACGCTGTGCGCAACCGACAACGAGGATATCCCGATGGATGAGAACAAAAAACGCGCACTGGCTGCGGCGCTGGCGCAGATCGACAAGCAGTTCGGCAAGGGCGCGGTGATGCGCATGGGCGATCGCAGCATCGAACCGCATGAGGTCATCGGCACCGGCTCGTTGATGCTCGATATCGCGCTGGGCATCGGTGGCCTGCCCAAGGGTCGGGTGGTGGAAATCTACGGCCCGGAATCGTCGGGCAAGACCACGCTCACGCTGCAAGTGATTGCCGAATGCCAGAAAGCCGGCGGCACCGCCGCGTTCATCGATGCCGAACACGCGCTCGATCCGATCTATGCGCAGAAGCTGGGCGTCAACATCGATGATCTGCTGGTCAGCCAGCCCGACACCGGCGAACAGGCGCTGGAGATCGCCGACATGCTGGTGCGTTCGAACTCGGTCGATGTGGTGGTGGTCGATTCGGTCGCCGCACTCACGCCCAAGGCCGAAATCGAAGGCGAAATGGGCGAAATGCAGGTGGGCCTGCAGGCGCGCCTGATGAGCCAGGCGCTGCGCAAGCTCACCGGCAACATCAAGCGCAGCAATTGCATGGTGATCTTCATCAACCAGTTGCGCATGAAGATCGGCAACATGATGCCGGGCCAGAATCCGGAAACCACCACCGGCGGCAATGCGCTCAAGTTCTATGCCTCGGTGCGGCTCGATATCCGCCGCATCGGCGCGGTCAAAAAGGGGGATGAGATCATCGGCAACCAGACCAAGATCAAGGTGGTGAAAAACAAGATGGCGCCACCGTTCAAGATTGTGCTCACCGAAATCCTGTATGGCGAGGGCATCTCGCGCGAGGGCGAACTGATCGACATGGGCGTGGACGCCAAACTGGTCGAAAAATCGGGTGCCTGGTACAGCTACAACGGCGAGCGCATCGGCCAGGGCAAGGAGAATGTGCGCAACTGGCTGAAGCAGAACCCGACCGTGGCCAAGGATCTGGAAGCCAAGCTGCGCGAAAAGTTTGTTCCCGGCCTGGTGATAGGTGATGTGGCGGAGGCTGCCGAGGCATGAGGAAACCTCGTCAAGAGGCGTCCTCGGGCACGCAACCGCAGTAATGGCTAGCGCGCGGGGAATCCCCGATGCGTACAACAAGGCGCTGGCCTTGCTGGCGCGGCGCGAATACTCGCGCCGCGATCTGGCGCAGCGGCTGGCGGCGCGCGGTCTGGCTGCCGACGCGATCGCATCGGCGCTGGATCGACTGGTCGAACAGGGGTTCCAGAATGACGAGCGCTTCGCTGGCGCGTTTGCCAGAACCCGCGCGATGGCCGGGTACGGGCCGGTACGCATTCGCGTGGAATTGTGCGGCGAGGGGATCGCTGACGCGCAGATCGACGCGTCGCTGGAAAGCTGCGAATGCGATTGGGCCGCGCTGGCCTTGGAGCTGGCGCAGCGACGCGTTGCTGGCAAGAACCCGGCCGACCCGGCCGTGCAGCGCAAGCTGATCGGGTTTCTGCTGCGCCGTGGTTTCGCGCAGAGCGACGCCTACGCCGCCTTGCGAGCGCTCAGGACGGGTTCGTAACCCGGGGTTGTTCGCTCGGTGTAACTATCGTTGCCGGGGTTTCACCGGCACGTTGCGCCTCGCGTTTCGGGCGCGTTGTGCCTCCCGTTTCTGGCGCGATGCGCCCCGGGTTTCGGCTTCGCCTCAACCCGGGCTACACGGTTGGTTGTGGAGCTTTGGTGTTGTGGTAGCCCGGGTTAGGCCGCAGGCCGTAACCCGGGGTTGTTTGCGCTGTGCGGGGATCGCGGTCGCGGGCTTCGCCTCAACCCGGGCTACACCATCAAACAATCGGTTCGAAGCGATTGGCGCTGACGTTCTTGCGCACCTTTTCCGGGTTCCAGATACGCCCGTTCATGGCGATATAGACGCCGGCCGGCAGGCACTGCACCGCGCCGACCGCGGTGCCGATGTTGAACTCGGCATCCGAGCCGCGAAAACGCGCCGGGTTGAGTGCACCGGTGAGCACGATGGTTTTGTTCGCAATGCCGGCGAGCACCTTGGCGGTTGCCACCATCGAGTCCGAGCCGTGCGTCACCAGCACATGGTTGGCAGCCTGTGCGGCGATGGTGTCGCGGATCAGTTCGCGATCCTCGTCGGTCAGGTGCAGGCTGTCCTTGCGCAGAATCGGGATGACGTTGAAGCGAAACGCCACACCCAGCTCCTGCAGGATGCGACCGATCTGCGGTTCGCCCACCTGAAAATCGGACTTGTCATCGAAATAGATCTTGTCGATGGTGCCGCCGGTCGTGACGATGCACAGTTCATCCACGCGTCGCTCTCCCATAGGTAACCGCTGCGGCGCACAGTTTAACGCGATGCAGCCGCCTTGCGTGCGGCAAACCGTGCGCGCAGGCCGTCGCTGGAACTGGCGAAAATGGCGAGCAGGGCAAGCGCGATTTCAAGCCAGGCCAATAGCCGCCACGGTTCGGCCACCCACGCTTCCATCACCCCGTGGCTGAAATAAAAAAGGCTGCCCACGCCGGCCCAGAATGCGGCCGAACGCTGGCGACGCAGCACCGCAATCAGGCACGGCACACCCGGAATCAGGGCGAGCGCCAGCACGGTCAGACGCAGCGCCAGCGGCAGCGACGATAGCCCCACCTGCCAGAACGCGTGCAGCAGCCACTGCGCCATGATCGCGGCCACGGCCAGTTTGGCGTTGCGGCTGAACAGTGCGCTCATGGCAGCAGCCGCTGTGCGATCTGCGCCACGCGCCGGCCCAGCGCGCGCGCCAGCACGCGTTCTTCGTCGCTGGGCTCGCTGTTGTCCGCGGCACCGGCAACATGGCTGGCGCCATACGGTGTACCGCCGCTACGCGTGCTCGACAACGCCGCTTCGGTGTAGGGAATGCCGACCAGCACCATGCCGTGATGCAGCAGCGGCAGCGCCATGCTCAGCAAGGTGGACTCCTGGCCACCGTGCAGCGATGCGGTGGAGGTAAACACCGCCGCCGGTTTTCCGGCCAGGGTGCCCGAAGCCCATTCGCTGCCGGTGCCGTCGAGGAAATGCTTGAGCGGCGCGGCCATGTTGCCGAACCGGGTCGGGCTACCGAGAATCAGCCCGGCGCACTGCGCCAGATCGTCGTGGCTGACGTAGGGCGCGCCGTCGTCGGGTACCGGCGGCGCCGCCTGCTGGGTTACAGCAGCCACCGGTGGTACGGCGCGCAGGCGCGCCTGCATCCCAGCGACTTCACCGACACCGCGGGCGATGTGGCGCGCCAACTGCGCCACCGAACCGCCACGGCTGTAGTACAGGATCAAGATATCGGGCATGGCAATGTGGTTCTGGAATCGGGGCGTCTAGTGTAGTGCTTTGCCCATCGTTACTTTCAGAGCCGTGCCGCAAGCGCACGTGTGATCAGCCAGGTACGGGCAGCGCACGATAGGCGCTGCCGGATTCTGTTAACGTCGCGTGCACTGGCGTGGATTTTCGCGCTGTAATGACGGGTGTGTCATGCCATGGGTTAACGCAAATGCAGCCATTCAACGTGCCGCGCACCGTGCGCGGCGGCCGCAACCCAGGCGGCATCTGCACATTGCTGCCGTGCTGGCTGCAGCGATGTGCATATTTGCTGGCCAGGCCTACGCCGATTGCGACAGCGAGCGCGTTCGTCTGATCGTGCTCGGGTCGGGTGGGCCGGAACTCGGTGATGGCCGTGCCTCCAGCGGCTACCTGCTGATGCTCGATGGCGCCGCGCGCATACTGATCGATACCGGAAGCGGCACGGCGCTGGGTTTTGAGCGCGCCGGGGCGCGCATCGAAGATCTCGATGCTGTGCTGTTCACACACCTGCACGTCGATCATGCGGCGGACTTCCCGGCGTTTGTCAAGGCAGCCTATTTCACCTCACGCCAGCGCGACCTGCCAGTTTACGGCCCGGCCGGCAATGCGCTGATGCCCGCCGTCGATGCCTGGCTCGCGGCATTATTCGCCGCGCCGGACGGCGCATTCCATTATCTTCACGAATACCTTGATCCGCAGCAGGCCAGTGATTTCAAGCTGAAGGTCCAGGTCGTCGATCCGCCGCAAGGCATCAGTGCCCCGCTGCGTGCTGGCGCGTGGACCCTGCGCGCCACCCGCGTCAGGCATGGCCCGATCCCCGCGATCGCCTGGCGTGCCGAGGCCGCCGGCTGCGCGCTGGTGTTTTCCGGCGATACCAGCAACGCCGGCCGCACTCTGGACGTGCTGGCGCGCGATGCCGATTTGCTGGTTGCCCACAACGCCGTGCCGCAGAATGCCGGCCGTGCCGCGCTCATGTTGCACATGCCGCCGGACGAGATTGGCCGCATCGCCGGTAGCGCGAATGTTCGTGCCGTGCTGCTGTCGCACCGCATGCGCCGCACGCTTGGCCGCGAACCACAGACACTGGCTGCAATCCGGCGCCACTATGACGGGCCGGTGGCCTTCGCCGACGATGGTGCGATGTATTCGTTGCTGCCCGCCGCTGAAGGCGCTCGCTGAGCAGAGCGAAGCAATACACTATCCCGATGAACTGGCTACACGACCTGATCAGGCGACTGGGTGAACTGCACCGCGAACGGGTGCAGGCATTTGCCCGCTTCCTGTGGCGCCGTTTTGTCGACGACCGCTGCTTCGAGACCGCCGGGGCGCTCAGTTACACCACGGTGTTTGCGCTGGTGCCGTTGTCGGCGGTGGCTTTTGCCATCGTTTCCGGGTTTCCGGTGTTTCAACAATGGACCGACCGCCTTGGCGACTTCGTGTTCTCGAATTTCGTGCCGTCTGCCGCGCGCACGGTGGAAACCTACCTCAAGGCATTTTCGCAGGGAGTTTCCGGCCTGACTCTGGCCGGCACCCTCGCCTTGATCGCTTCGGCGGTACTGACGCTGTCAAGTATCGAGGCTACCTTCAACCGGATTTGGCGGGTTGACGCGCCGCGCCCGCGCCTGACCCGCTTCCTGGTGTACTGGACGGTGCTCAGCCTGGGCGCGATTGCGGCCACCGCTGCGCTGGCCTTCACGTCGTATTTGTACGCCTTGTCGGCCGATACCGGGCTGCAAAGCAGTGTGCTTGGCGAGCGTTTGATCCGTGCCATGCCAACCATCGTCGAATTGCTTGGTTTCAGTGCCGCCTATCTGGTGATTCCCAATCGTCGTATCGCGCTGCGCCATGCCTTGGCGGGTGGCGTTGTGGCCACTGTGCTATTTGAACTGAGCAAGTATGGCCTGGCGTGGTACTTGCGCACGGTGCCCAGCTACCAACAGATTTACGGCGCATTGGCGGCGATTCCAATCTTCCTGCTTTGGGTGTATCTGGGCTGGCTGGTGATTCTGCTCGGTGCCTCGTTCGCGGCGTCGCTGTCGGCATTTCGCTTTCAGCCCGCTGCCTTGAGTTTGCCGCCCGGTTCCGAGTTTTACGGTTTGCTGCGTCTGCTGGGGCGGCTGCGTTTGGCGCAACGTTCAGGCGCGGGGCTGTCGGTCGAGGAACTGTACGCGTTGGAGCCGGGTCTGAGCGATGACCAGTTGCAGCACCTGTTGGCAGATTTGCAGCGCGGCCATATCGTGGAATTGCTGGAAGACGGCCGTTGGCTGTTGACCCGCGACCTGCACCACGTGACGTTGGGCGACCTGCACCAAGGTTGCCGACTGCGGGTGCCGACCGAAGCGATGCAGTTGCCGTTTCAGGACGATATGATTGGCAAGGCCGCAATCCATGCGTTGCATACATTACGACAACCGCTGCGTGAGGGATTGAGCCAGAGGGTTGGCGACTTATTCAGCGAACAGGAGCAGCAAATCTCATGACGCGATTGATCATTTCCGGCCTGCTGGCAGTTGCTGGCATGGTTTCCAGCACATCGGCTGCGCGGGCCGAAGCCGCCGCCGAAGCGCCCGGATTTCGCCCCACGTTGACGGTGCAAACCGTCGATGGCCAGCCGTTCGAGTTGAGCGCGTACCGCGGCAAGTGGGTGGTGGTCAACTTTTGGGCCACCTGGTGCGCGCCGTGCCTCAAGGAAATGCCGGATTTTTCGGCGTTCGATCAGGCGCGTGACGATGTGCAGGTTATCGGCCTTGCCTATGAAGAGATCGACGCCGAGGACATGCGCGCGTTCCTGGCCAAACATCCGGTCAGCTACCCGGTGTCGATTGTCGATCTGATGGCGCCGCCGCCGGATTTCGACCCGCCGCGCGGCCTGCCGTTGACCTATCTGGTGGCGCCCGATGGCCGTATCGCACAGCGCTTCATGGGGCCGGTTAGCTCGGAACTACTTACCGAGACCATCGCCAAGGTGGGCGCGATGCTCAGTGCGGGTGGCGCCCCGTAGACTTTCGCAATTACGGCCCGATCGGGCGGCGGTGCTGTTAATCTAACGATCATGGCGAATCGCCACCCCGAATGATGAAACGGCCATTCGCCATGACCGTTCCCCCACCCCCGCCCTCCCCCGCGAGCGGGGGAGGGGACAATGAAACGCTGCGCGTTGTTTCACGTCAACGGGGATTTGATTGCGAACTCAGTCGCGGGCCGGCATGGTGCTGGCTTCGGCTGCGCAGTCGCACCCCAAAAACCAACCCATTGTGCCCATGACCAAGACCAGCAACGCCATTCGTCGTGATTTTCTCGAGTTTTTCGCCGCGCGCGGCCATCAGATTGTGGCCTCCAGCCCATTGGTGCCGGGCAACGACCCGACCTTGCTGTTCACCAACGCCGGCATGGTGCAATTCAAGGATGTGTTTCTCGGTGCGGAAAAGCGCAGCTACCGCCGCGCGGTCAGCGCGCAGCGCTGCGTGCGTGCCGGCGGCAAGCACAACGACCTCGACCAAGTCGGCTACACCGCGCGCCATCACACCTTCTTCGAGATGCTGGGCAACTTCAGCTTTGGCGACTACTTCAAGAAGGACGCCATCGCCTGGGCCTGGGAACTGCTGACCGACGTCTGGAAGCTGCCGCCCGAACGCCTGCTGGTAACGATCTACCACAACGATGACGAGGCATTCGAGCTGTGGCACACGATGATCGGCTTGCCGGCCGAGCGCATCATCCGCATCGGCGACAACAAGGGTGCGCCGTACGCGTCGGACAACTTCTGGCAGATGGCCGATACCGGCCCGTGCGGGCCATGCAGCGAGATTTTCTACGATCACGGTGCGCACATCGCCGGCGGCCCGCCCGGATCGCCCGATGAGGATGGCGATCGCTTCATCGAAATCTGGAACAACGTGTTCATGCAGTTCGACCGCCAGCCTGACGGCACCCTGCTGCCGCTGCCGGCACCCTGCGTGGACACCGGCATGGGCCTGGAGCGCCTGTGCGCGGTGCTGCAACACGTGCACAGCAATTACGAGATCGACCTGTTCGCGCATCTGATCAAGGCTGCTGCCCAGCTCACCGCCACCGCCGATCTGGAGCACAAGTCGCTGCGCGTGATCAGCGACCACATTCGCGCGTGCTCGTTCCTGATCGTCGATGGTGTGCTGCCGTCCAACGAAGGGCGTGGTTACGTGCTGCGCCGGATCATCCGTCGCGCGATCCGCCATGTCTGGAAACTCGGCGCGCTGCGCAGCGATGGCCTGTTCTGGCGCATGGTCGAACCGCTGTGCGTGGTGATGGGCGAGGCGTACCCCGAGCTGCTTGCCAAGCGCGCGCTGGTGGAACAGGCGCTACGCGCGGAAGAGGCGGCGTTTGCGCAAACGCTGGAAGCGGGCATGAACCGCCTCGATGCGCATCTCAAACAGCATGGCAGCATCGATGGCGAGGCGCTGTTCCAGTTGCACGATACCTATGGCTGTCCGCCGGACCTGATACTGGACATCCTGCGCGAGCGCGGTCAGGTGGTCGAGCCCGCGCAGATACAGGCTTACGAGGCGCTGATGACGCAGCAACGCGAACGCGCCCGCGCCGCCAGCAAGTTTGCCGGCAGCGCCGGCCTGCCCGGCGAATTGCTCGGCACGCTGCCGCCGACGCAGTTCTGCGGTTACGACCGCCTCGCCGTGGAGGCGGGCACGGTGCTGGCGCTGGTGGTTGATGGCAAGGCGGTGCCGCGTGTCGGCGCCGGCGAGCATGCCATCGTGGTGCTGGACACGACACCGTTCTACGCGGAGTCGGGCGGTCAGGTCGGTGATACTGGCGTGTTGACCGGCAGCGCGGGGCAGCGCTTCGTGGTCAGCGATACCCACAAGTTCGCCAATCAGTTTCATGGCCATGTCGGTGCGCTGGAAGCGGGCGCGCTGGCGGTTGGCGATAGCGTGGTTGCCACGATCGATGGCGAGCGGCGACAGGCGATCATGCTCAACCACTCGGCAACGCACTTGTTGCACGCGGCGCTGCGGCAGATGCTTGGTGAACATGTCAGTCAGAAGGGCTCGTTGGTGGCACCCGACCGCCTGCGTTTCGACTTCTCGCACTTTCAGCCGGTCAGCGCTGAACAGTTGGCGCAGATCGAAGTGTTGGTCAATGCACAAATCCGTGGCAATGCCGAAACCGAAGTGCAGCAGATGGACATGCAGCAGGCGCTCGATTTCGGCGCCATGGCGCTGTTTGGCGAAAAATACGGCGAACGGGTGCGGGTGTTGCGTATGGGTGCATTCTCGACCGAGTTGTGCGGCGGTACCCACGTACGTCATAGCGGCGATATCGGCCTGTTCAAGATCCTGTCCGAAGGCGGTGTCGCGGCGGGCGTGCGCCGCATCGAAGCGGTGACCGGCGCGGCGGCATTGGCGCACGTCGCCAACGAAGAGCAGCGCCTGGCGCAGATCGCGGGATTGCTCGGTGGCGGCCAGGCCGACGTGCTCGACAAGCTGCAGCAACTGCTTGCGCGCCAGCGCCAGCTCGAACGCGAGATCGAACAG
>Ga0100398_1000315_pt1 | contig 45808 bp, 15 predicted proteins | sample CryGeymeta201522_FD_81568 | JGI IMG/M metagenome (GOLD analysis project Ga0100398, IMG submission 81568) | Groundwater microbial communities from Crystal Geyser aquifers in Utah, USA - Crystal Geyser metaG 2015-22 | ecosystem: Environmental > Aquatic > Deep subsurface > Groundwater | place: USA...
CGCGGTCCCCAAACTGCGCAAATTTGACAACGCGGACATGTCACCCACGATGGACCCACGCGAAAGACAGAAAATGAGGTTAACTATCCAGTCTACAGCCAAACGCGCTTATTTTAGGCCTAGGAAGCTACCGTCGCTTGAAAGGAAATGGGTTGTAGGGCAGAGCCTGAGTAACAGTCTCGTCCAGACCTCCATCCAACGCAACTCATCGGTGAGCACGAATCCAACAAACCCCATCCACTGCAAGGCCGAGAAAACCGGAAGTCGGCAGGGACGGAGACTCTACCCTATCAACCCGTTCGAGCTTTTGCACCGGTGGCAGAAAGATCAGCGTATGTCCCTCGTTCCCTTATGATACAATCCCAGGGGGAACGGTGTGGTCCCGATGCGTCGGGACCCCCTACGCCTGTAAGATATGATTGTTTAACGCACACATAGGAACGAAAGGTCGCGTAAGAAGAATGCGAGATGGCACCCCGAAAAAGAACAAGGCTTCTCAGTGGTTAATCCCCGGCGTTTTCTTTGGCGGCGCGCTGCTCTTGGCCGGGTTGGGGATGCTGTTGCTGATTGGGTCCGCGGCTCTCACGGCAGGCGGCGGAGGCCGGTTCGGGAACGTCGCGGTGATTCACGTTGAGGGAGTGATCGCCTGCAGTGGGGGAAAGGGCGGTCCGTTCAGCGCGGGGGTCGCGGGTTCCGACACGATCATCGACCAACTCGCGAGGGCGAACAAGGATAAGAACGTGAAGGCAATTATCCTTCGCATCAACAGCCCCGGTGGAAGCGCGGCAGCGTCGCAGGAGATCTATCAGGAGATTCGGAGGGCCGCAGGGAAGAAGAAGATCGTCGTGTCCATGGGCGATGTTGCCGCGTCAGGGGGCTACTACATTGCCTGCGCCGCGGACACGATCGTCGCCAACCCGGCGACCATGACGGGAAGCATCGGTGTCATCATGGAATTGCAAAACATGGAAAAGTTGTTCGGTAAAATCGGTCTCGCCCCCGAGACCGTTAAGAGCGGACCTTTCAAGGATATCGGCAGCCCTTCTCGCGCCTTGACGCAGGAAGAGCGGAGGATTCTCCAAGGCATGATCGATCAGGTGTACAATCAGTTCGTCGATGACGTGACGCGTGGTCGGAAAAAGATGACCCGTGAGGGAGTGAAGAAGCTGGCGGATGGCCGCATCTACACAGGTCAACAGGCAAAGGAGCTGGGTCTCGTCGATGAGCTTGGCGGGATGAGGGCCGCCGTGCGGGCCGCGGCGAGGCTCTCAGGGATCAAGGGCGAACCAAGCATTGTGAGTTACGATACCCCGTCCCTTATTGACATGTTGATGGGCACGGTGACAACGTCCATCGAGAGCGCGATTACCGGCGCTCTGGAATCGACGCTGCCGCCACGCGGGCTCCCCGCAATGCGTTGAGTCTTGCGGACGCCTGGTGTCCGTGGCCGGCAGTGGCTGGAAGATGATTTACAGGGGAGGACGAGGATGAATTGGAAACGTCTCTTGGGGATAGTGACTTCGCCCTACAAAACTTTCGAGGGAATTGCCGAGGAGCGCCCGGTGGTTAATGCGGCGTGGGTGCTCGTCGTCGCGTACGTCAGTTGGTCGTGGGGGATGAAGTACGCACACAACCACGGCGCCGGGAAAATCGCCGAGTTTCTGGCCAACTACAGCGCGCCTCATGCCCTGGCCGTTGGCACGGTCTTCCGGTTGAACTATCTGTTCGTTCTTGTTATCTTTGCACTCTTGGCAATCGCTGCGGGATTCCTGCGGGCGGCCGTGCTCCAGCTCACGGCGGAGATCCTCGGCGGCAAGGGACGCGGCTTCAGTTTTCTCGCTGCGTTTGGTTTTGCGCATGCCCCACTGGTTCTCATGTATCCGCTCGTGCTTGCCGCGTCCCTGTTGGGCGGGGGGGACCTCGGAGGAGGAACTGGGGCTGTCCTCTGGTACCCGCTGTCGATCATTCTGCACCTGTGGACCCTGTACGCGATCATCTTGTGCATTCAGGCCACGCATCACATGGAGCTTGCGGAAGCAGTGAAAGTGATCGTCTACCCCATTGCCGCGTGCTGCGTCATTGCCATCGTCTCCAAGCTGCTGGTGTTTCTCAGTGGAACGAACTTCGTTGACCTGATGCGCATCGGTCAGGGAGGCTGATAGAAGTGGCATCCATGCGGGCTGGAGGGTTCCGCGCCACGAAGAAGTTCCTATTGATCGACGGTCACAGTCTGCTCTTCCGCGCGTTCTTCGCGATACCGCACCTCTCTAACTCCAAGGGAGTGCCGACCAACGCTCTCTATGGTTTCGTGCGGATGCTGTTTTCCCTTCTGAAGCAACACAGCCCCGACGCTCTCGTGGTGGCCTTCGACGCGCACGGCCCCACGTTTCGTCATGCAGCCTTCACCGAGTACAAGGCAAATCGGGAAGCCATGCCTGATGAATTGAGTACGCAGGTGCAACTCGCTCACGAGGTGCTCGACGCGTTGGGCGTCGCCCACATGGAGGCGCTCGGATTCGAGGCGGACGACATCATCGGGACACTCTCCAGGCGCGCGGAGCTGGATGGATTCCAGACGCTCATCGTGACGGGTGACAACGATGCTCTCCAGCTTGTCTCGGAGAAGACAACCGTTGTGGTCAACACTCGCGGCGTCAGCGAAGTGGTCCACTATACGCCGGAGAAAGTGGAAGAGAAGCTCGGTGTTCCACCTGACAAGGTGATCGACCTGAAGGCACTCCAGGGAGATACGTCCGACAATATCCCCGGTGTTCCGGGCATCGGTGCGAAGACCGCCGCGTCGCTGCTGCAGGAATTTGGATCGCTGCAGAATCTGCTGGAGCGCCTCTCCGATGTTCATCGACCGGCCCAGAGGAAGGCCCTTGAAGAACACCGTGAGCAAGTTCTGCGCAATAGAGAACTGGTGGCGATTGTTCGCGACATGGATTTGGAGGCGCGATGGTCCGACTGGGAATGGACGTTTCCCTCCCCACAGAAACTCCGGGAGGTCTTCGAGCCTTTTGAGTTCACCGGACTGGTCAAGGAGTGTGGCGACAACGATGAGCCTGAGTCGTCTGCCAGGGTCCACTGGGAGGTTGTGGACTCCCCTGCAGACCTGCAGAAGCTCCTGAGCGCGGTGCGACAAGCCGGCGAGTTTGCTGTGTGCCTCGACATGGGCGGCAACATAAGCGCTCTGCTGCAGGGAGTCGCCATTGCCTGGGGAGACGAGAAGGTCGCCTATCTCCGCGGATCCATGAGTCCGTCGAACACTGCTCCCGAAACCTGCAACGAGCCGCGATCCCTGTTTGCCGAAGGCAGCGAAGACGCGTCTCTGAGGACTAAGAGTTCGACGCGAACTCACAGTTCCACCTTCACCGATGCCATCTCTCAACTGTTCTCCAACGAAACTCTTCGCTGGGTGGCCCACGACGCCAAGCGATTCGCCCGCGCTCTGTCACAAGGGGGAGTTGTGGATCCCGCGTTAGCCGTGCGTTCCCTGAGTGGCGATGTATTGATCATGGCCTACCTGCTGAATCCGGCGAAGCAGGACCACCCCATCCCCGAGCTTTCGGCTCAATACCTGGGGCGCCCGATGTCCCTTCCCGACGATGCCGCTGAAGCAGCTTGCGTCTCCGCGCGCGTCATTCTGGAGGTCGCTCCGGCTCTGAAGGCTGAGTTGCATGCGCGGGATTTATGGACGCTGTACGCGGACATCGAGCACCCGCTCATCGAGACGCTGAGCCTGATGGAGATCCGCGGGATGCCGTTGGACATCGATTACCTCCACAGCTTTTCGACCAGACTGACGCGGGATATCGCATCGCTCGAGGCGGAGATCCACGATCTCGCAGGCGAGCCTTTCAACATTGGGTCGACCAAGCAACTTCAGGTCATCCTTTTCGAGAAACTGAACCTGCCACGCGGGCGCAAGACGAAGACCGGTTACTCCACCAACGCCGCTGTCCTCGATAAGCTTGCCAGCGACCATGAGATTGTGCGGAAGATTCTCGACTACAGAGAACTGACGAAGTTGAACTCCACCTATGCCGACGGATTGCTGAAACTCGTCCATCCGGCGACTCGGCGCGTCCACACCTCCTTTCGGCAAACCGGTTCCGCCACCGGAAGGTTGTCTAGCGCGGAACCCAATCTTCAGAATATCCCCATTCGCACCGAGCTGGGACGCGAGATTCGGCGCTCATTCGTGGCCCCCGAAGACGGCTGGGTTCTGCTGGCTGCAGACTACTCTCAGATTGAGCTTCGGGTACTGGCCCACGTCACGGAAGACCCGCGGCTCGTTCAGGCATTTCAGAACGACGAGGACATCCACACGCGAACGGCAGCCGATATCTACCAAGTGCAACCGGAAGACGTTGTCTCCGAGATGCGGCGCACGGCGAAGGTCATCAACTTTGGCATCGCGTATGGGATGAGCTCCTATGGGTTGGGCGCCAACCTGAGTCTTCCTCCCTTCGAAGCGCAGGTCATCATTGACAGCTATTTTGCCACGTTCCCCGGTGTGCAACGATACATGGAGGAGATCGTCGCGCAAGCGCGCCGCGATGGCTTCGTCACTACCCTGCTCAAGCGCAGACGGCCCATTGCCGACATCAATTCACCCAACCGACAGGCGCGCGAGTTTGCGGAGCGGGCCGCCATCAATTCGCCTATTCAGGGAACGGCCGCAGACATCATCAAACTCGCGATGGTGATGCTGCATCGGCAGTTGACCGCCGGCGCCTACCGGACGCGAATGTTGCTTCAGGTTCATGATGAGTTGGTCTTTGAGGTGCCACTTGAAGAGCTGGATGCTGTCGTGCCTTTGGTCAGGAGAAGCATGGAATCGGCGTACGTTTTGTCGGTGCCGCTCAAAGTGGACGTGGAGGTTGGGCCCAATTGGCGCGACATGGAGAGACTGCCCGGGCGGGAGACCGGGTGAGCAAGACGCTGATAACGTGGGACTCCCCCGATATATGAGATCGGGAGCATCTTAAACTGGGGTCGCTCTTGTGCTGGAACTTTAGAACCTAATTCTCGTTTTTCTTGCTTTTTGACCTGAAACCGATTAAAATCTTGCTACCCGCGTGACGATCAGTGGGAGGCACAATCGAGGAACGGTATCCCATCCACTTCCGCATGGGCTGACATCAAACGGGACCCAGGACATCAGTGCGGAAAACGCAACAGGATGCGGCGACATTGTCGGTACTGAGATACCCCATCTGCCCGAGGCAGATGATTTGCACCGCGATCCTGTTGTTTTTGTGGGGCACCCGTAGGCGGCAGTTGTTTGCGCGCCTCGTTGCAGCGGTGAAGTGAGCGAGCAATTGCGCCAAGACGCAGACCTGAAAGGTCGGAAGGAACGAACGGCAGATGGAGTTTTCACGGCAGACGAGCAGCATTGTCCAGAAGGTAATTGAGAAGAATTTTCCAGGAGAAGAACCATCGACACCTATTACGGATGTGGGTGATGCTGGGGCAGGGCAGGAAATCAGCCGGGAGGAGACCCAACCTGAACCCCAGGAACCCGAAGCCGACATGGACGCCCTGATGGCGGAACTCGATAGCGCTCCGCAGAAGGGAGACTTGATCACCGGGCGCGTGGTTTCCACGAGCAAGGACGGCGTGATGGTCGACATCGGGGCGAAGTCCGACGGCCTAATCCCAACCCACGAACTGGACGCAGATGACGACCTGCAGGCTGGCGATGAAGTCGAAGTCATCCTGCTGAAGCCTGGGAATGAAGAGAATCTTGCCTTGCTCTCCAAGCGACGCGCAGATTACGAAAAGAACTGGCAGCAACTCCTCGAACACTATCAGAGCGGAACGGTTCTCGAAGCCATGGTGAAGGACAGCGTCAAAGGGGGGCTTGTTGTCGACTTGGGCGTTGAGGGGTTTGTTCCGGCTTCCCACGTGATGACCAAGCGACGCGACCTCCGGGGGTTCGTTGGGCAAATTCTCAAGTTCAAGATTATTGATATTGACCGGAAGCGAAACAAGCTTATTCTCTCCAATCGTCAGGCCGTTGATGAGGAGAGACAGCTCAAGAGGCAGGAGACATGGGCGAATCTCGAGGAGGGTAAGATACTTCCCGGTGTCGTGAGAAGGATTACCGATTTCGGAGCCTTCGTGGACCTGGGAGGCATTGATGGGTTGCTGCACGTTACGGACATTGCATGGAGGAGGTTGAGGCATCCGTCGGAAGCCCTCAAGGCTGGAGAGAAGATCGACGTTCTCGTCCTCGAGATTGATCAGGAGAGGGAGAAGATCAGTCTTGGATTGAAACAACTGCTTCCCGATCCGTGGAAAAAGGCCGCGCGGAACTACCGTACTGGCAAAGTCGTCAAAGGAACCGTTACTCGCATCGTGCCTTCCTGTGCTTTCGTTCAACTGGAGGAAGGCATCGAGGGAGTGATACCCGTCAGCGAGGTTTCCGACGGTCGAATCAACTCCCCGGACGAGGTTCTGCACGTTGGGCAGGAGGTCGAAGTGAAGGTGCTCCAGGTTCGGGCCCGACAACGGCGCATGAGCCTCAGCCTCAAGGACGCAGCCAAGGAGCAGGAGAAACGTGAGTACCGCCAGTTCATGAGCAATCAGCGTCCTGAGACCGTAACGTTGGGAGACGTCTTCGGCGAATTGCTGAGAGAAAAGGAACAGGGCGAGAAGACCGATGGTGCGCCAACCGCAACAGAGCCGGTACCGGACGTTGCTGTGGTGGACGTGGCTGATGTGCCGCCATCCGACGACAGGGATACTGCAGTGGAGGAGACCGCCCCACCCGATTCCGCAGACGACGAGACCGCGAGTGATGTGAGCTTGCCGCAGGCGGACGAGGACACCGCGTCGGAGGACTCCAGCGGTGAAGTCGACGGAGAAGATGACATCTCGGCATCGCCTTCATAAAGTGGATTCCGTGACGATTGATCTGGACTTCAGGGAGATCCGATGGAGCCATTCCCGAAGCGGGTACACGTTGTAGGCTTGACCGGAGGCGCTGGAACGGGGAAGTCGACGGTTGCAGGTTACCTCAAGGAAATGGGCGCCGCTGTCATTGAGGCGGATGATGTTGCCCGGAGGATCGTCCGAAGAGGAGAGCCTCTGCTCGACAAGATTATTGGTGAGTTCGGGTCTGAGTTCCTCACGGGCGAAGGAGAGCTGCATCGGGGGAAACTGGCGGATATGATCTTTGCCTCTGCGGAGGCGAGAGCGAAGATCAACTCCCTGACGCACCCTTTGATGATCGAGGAGATTCATGCCGAAATCAACGCGCATCAGTCAAGGAACCCTCAACCAAAAGCTGTACTCATTGTCGCAGCCATTCTATATGAAATGGGACTGGACCATTGCGCTGATGCCGTTATCGCCCTGGTAGCGGATAGGGCAACAAAGTTGGCGCGTCTGTGCGAAAGAGGCATTCCGCGTGAGCGCGCGATGAAGATGATTGACATCCAGACACCAGATGCGCTCCTTTGCCGTCGGGCGCAAGTGGTGGTCCATACCGATCTGCCTCTGTCCGAAACTCGTCGGCAGATGGAAGGAATATGGGAAAAATTGCTTGTGAATCAACCGTAGACGCCACGTGCGTGAACACTTCCAAGGGGGTATCATTCAATATGGAACTCGGGCTTAGACGTCGCCATTTTACAGCCGGTGCGCGGAGCTTGGCCTTTCTATTCGCCTTCTCCTTCGTATCTTTTCGTTTGGGGTCGTGGGATTCCGTCCCCGCCGCACACGGTCAACTGAATCTCCTGCGCGTTATCGTTTTGGATTTCGAGACGGAGGGTGGTTTGGACCCTGTGCTGGGTCGCAAGGCCGCCGATGCCTTGGTGGTGGAGATGACAGCCGCCGGAGGGTATGAGGTGCTTCCCCGCGACCAGATTATCCAGCAGGTCAAAGCTCAGGGGCTTTCATTTCCGCTGGACGCCCTTTCCCAGGTGAAGATTGCCGATGAGCTGGAGGCCAACGGTGTGATCACCGGGAAGGTGTATTCGGCGCACGTCTCCACAAAACCCCCGCGGGCGAAAGTGGAGATCGCTGTTTCGCAGACGGATGTTGTATCCGGGGAACCGGTCAACGGCGCGCGTACCGTCGGTGATACCGGGGAAAAATTCGGGCAGGTGGATCCGGCTGTATTGCTGGACGAAGCGTTGACGAAGGCTGCCTACGGCGCCGTCAAGTCCATGGAGGCGACGCGGCTCCCGAAGGGCATTGTTCAGATTCTGGACGACAAAGGCGAAATCACCATCAACATCGGCGCCCGCGACGGGGTTGTCGTTGGCATGCGCATGGCGGTCACGCGTGACGAGTGGATGGCGGATAAGCAGAAGTTGATCACCCGGCGTATCGGGGAGATTCTTATCTCCGGCGTGGAACCTGCTCACTCGACCGCGCGCGCATTGCCAGGTTCCCTCGGAATTCAGACGTCGGACCGAATTGTCGCAATCTTTGAGACCCCGGTGGTGGCTGTTGCTCCGGGAAGAACCCAAGTGCCGGTTCGGGAGAAGCCCAAGAGCGTCGTTGGCGTCGCCTTGGCGCCGCTGCTTGGACTGGTGCTTTTTATTGGAGGGGCAGGCAGTAATCCCACCTCGGAGGCTGTTTCCGGCATCACAGCGCAGGCGGGACAGGTGGGAAGCGATGGAAGCACTGTGGTGGTTCGGTGGAGCATCCCTGGCATCCTCGACCCGAAGAGCATCGCCGGCCACATGATTCATCGTTCGACGTCGCCGGGGTTTGTGCCCTCCATGACAAACGTAATTGACTTCACGGATAAGACCGCTACTCGCTATGTGGATGATGAGAGGGACTTCGATGACAATATCACCGTTGACGTTGAGCAAGACACTGGAGTCGTCACGATTCAGCATGACGTTGCGTACAATCCCAGCCGCTCAGTGGACCCACGTCAACAGGGAGGTGGCTTAACTCTCGATATCGAGGCAGTTCACTCTCCCCTTATCCCCGGAGTCACTTTCTATTATGCAGCCACGCGAGTTGTTGCCCAGCAACCTGGAATTGCGCCACCTGAAGGCGGCGGCACCGGCGGCGGCGGAAACTTCTCCATTGGGACCAAGTCAATACAGGCGAAACGGCCGCGCCAGGACCAGGGCGGGGGCCAGACCTATGAGTTGGTTCTGAGTTACCCGAGCAACGCGACAGGCGGGGCCACACCCTTGGACAAAGTCCCCCTTCTCTCACCGCCCCCTCTCCCTAATCCAGGCAGCGATTCTGTGAATCTCGATAACGTGACCTTCACATTTCAGACAGTGGATGGTGGCGATGAGTACCAACTGCAGGTCAGTAACAATGTCATTTTTCCTGTGACGCAGACGTTCCAGAGCCCCGAGATCGTGGCTACCGGGCTTCCCGGGGGGACACTGCAAACCTATACGCCGCCGGAAGGGCTGATCGCCGCGACGCTCGGGCTGACCGGGGCGTCGGTTCAGTTGTTCTGGAGGGTGGGTGCCCGGAATATCCGGGACCCTCTGCGGCCCACGTCCGTCGGCTCGACGAATGATGAAGGATCCGTGTGGAGTTCCGCGTTCAGTTTCCGCACTGCGGAAGGTCCGCCACCGCCACCATCGTCCGTTGGCAAGAACCGGCTTGGGAATCTGAAGCAACTCAAGCGGCATCTTACGCCCGAGCAATGGGAAGCGCTCAGAGGCAAGGCAGGGACTCTGACCCCTGCGGAACTCCGTAGGCTGGAAGAACTTCTCAAGGAGAAGATGCGCAGCCGAAAGTCAAAGTGATCCCGTAGCAACGGGGGGATGTAATGAGAAGTTCTGTGGGCAAATGGCTCCAAGTTCTGGTGATTGTCGGGACCATCGGGATGGGCGCGGAAGCTCGGGATAGGGGCGCTGCATATACTTCCGGACGGCTCCTCGTTAAGTTCCGGAAAGGCGTCTCCTCGAGTGAATCCAGGGATGTCCATTCCCGAATCGGCGGCAGAGTCATCCGGAGTTTTCGCTTTATTGGCTGGCAGTCGGTTGAACTGCCCAAGGGTATGAGTGTGCCCGAAGGGCTCAGCCGATACCGTAAGGCGGTCGGTGTGGTTTCGGTCGAGCCAGACTACCTGCAACGCTTCCATGAAACAACTCCCGATGATCCGAGTTACAGTCAGCTCTGGGGGATGACAAAGATCGGCGCTCCGCTCGCCTGGGACGTCAGTCAGGGAAGCACGGAGGTTGTTGTTGCCGTGCTTGATACGGGGGTCCTGTATACACATTTGGACCTGGTCGCCAATATGTGGCGAAATCCGGGCGAGATCCCCGCGAACGGATCGGACGATGACGGGAACGGATACGTGGATGACGTTTACGGAATCGATGCGGCAACCAACGACTCCGATCCGCTGGACGACGAAGGCCATGGAACCCACGTGGCTGGCACGATTGGCGCAGTGGGGAACAATGCCATCGGTGTGACGGGTGTCAACTGGAACGTCAGCATCATGGCGCTCAAGTTCATCAATTCCCGTGGAGTCGGTACGACCGAAGATGCGGTTGAATGTTTGGAGTACGTGTATCAGATGAAGACGCGTGGGATCAACGTGCTGGTCACGAACAATAGCTGGGGCGGCCCCAATTTCAGCCAGGCGCTTCTCGACAGCTTCGATGCGCTGGGCAATGCGGGAATCCTGAGTTGCTGCGCGGCGGGGAATGGTGGCGAGGATGGTGTTGGGGACGACAATGATGTCACTCCGGATTATCCATCCAGTTACGACTCCCCGAGCATTATCTCGGTGGCAGCGTCGGACCAGAATGACAGACTTGCATCCTTCTCGAATTACGGCGCGGTGTCGGTGGACCTTGCGGCTCCCGGCGTCGGAATCTACAGCACGGCCCGCACGAGCACCTCGGCCTACGCCACCATGCAGGGCACCTCGATGGCCACTCCGCACGTTGCTGGCGCTGCGGCTCTTCTGCTCGCAGAAGCAGACTGGCTCACCGTGGAGACACTTCGGTCAATTATCCTGACCACCGTCGACAAGGACCCCGCGTTGATCGGTCGGGTCGAAACTGGGGGACGCCTCAATGTGGGGACCGCCATGCAATCCCTCGGCACCTACGACTACGGCGCCGCTGCGGAAATTCTTTCTCCGAAGAACATGGAGAAGGTCAACAACCTGTCCCCGACGTTTGTGATGCGACTGACCTATGAGAACTCGCTGGGGTCCACTGAGAACCCGTTCCTCTTCGACACGCTGTCCATTACTCTCAACGATGAACCCATCGTTGCCGACGGGGAACTTGTGAATCCCGACGTTGGCATTCTGACCATTGACGAGCAGTCCCTCATGGTTACGCTCCAGCCGGGCACCCTCTCGTTGAGTCGGTATGTCTTGAGCGTCGGCATCTACGATACCGTCGGCCAGAACAATGAGTTGCCCCCGCGTTCGGCGTCCGTGACCTTCGACATTCAGCAGAAGCAACTGTCGTCGGGACTGCGGATGTTCTCGCTCCCTTACTATCCAACCAACAACTCGCCGCCCTTCGTGTTGGGGATCACTGCCCCAGATCTTGTGCGATGGGTGCCGGACGCAACACTGGAGGGGGGCGGTCTGTACGTTTCCTATGTGACCACCCCGCACAACCCGTCCGTCAGCGGGTTCACTCCCGGCAGGGGGTACTGGCTGCAGTTGGACAGCACCGCCAGCCTCAATGTGGAAGGAGCGGACGTATCTACGTCCGACCTGTACCGCTTTACGCAGGAAGGGCGACTCGATGGGCAGTTGGGCGTTGGCTGGCACCAGATCGGCACCCCATTCCCGTTCAATATCGACGTCCCGAATCTCCTCGTGGAGAAGGACGGACATTTGATGCCGTTGCTGGACGCGGTGAATTCGGGACTGATAGGGAACTCGCTGTGGAAATATGATCAGACATTCAGTGAGTATCGGATTGAGCCTCCCTCGAGCGGCGTGTTGCGATTTTTCGATGCCTACTGGCTGCAGGTGAAGCAGGAACTGGCGCTGCTTGCATCCCCAATCACAAGCAACGTCAGGTCGATCTCACGCAGTCGTGCGGACTCTGTGACCCCCGACGCAGACCGCGGGAGGGGGTGGCAGTTGCAGTTGACGGCCCAGGTCGGTGACGCCGTTGACACGCAGAATTTCGTTGGGTTCGATGTGGACGCCAAGGACGGTCCCGATGTGCGCGACTTGGCGTCCCCGCCCTCCGCTCCGGGGAGTCGCGTGGAGTTGCGTTTGCCGCGCAATCATTGGGGGCGTGAGTCGGGTTACTACGCCAGAGACCTCCGCAGACTACCGCTGACGAAATCGCAAACGTTCGACTTCGAGGTCGTGAGCGATGTCGACGACGCACCGGTTGTGGTCAACTGGCCGAATCTCACCGCTGTGCCGAAGGAAGCTCGTCTGACACTGGTTGACCGGGACAGCGGCAGGCGAATATACATGCGGACAACGACAGGCTACTCGTTTACTGCACACGCAAAGTCCCTCCGAGGCTTCCAGTTGATTGTGGAACCGAAACCAGGAACGCCCATGCGCGTTCGCATAGAGGTGTCGTCCGCTGCGTCGCGCGCGGAGTCCGGATTTGCCGCCCGCGTACACCTGTCACGGGATGCGATGGTTGAGGTGCGCTTTCGCACCTCAACCGGCCGTGTGGTCCAGGTTCTGTCCCCGCAACAGGCTCGGCAGGGCGTCAATCTCATTCGGTGGGACTTGCGAGACCGTTTGGGGAGGATGGTTCCGCGGGGCAACTACCTGATCGAAGTGGTTGCTGTTACCGACGAGAATCAGGTTGGACGAGGCGTAAAAGCTTTGAGAGTTCGTTGATTCGCAAGATGCCGGTCTTTCGACGGCGAACCGATGTCCGACATGGCGCCGTGTGGACTCGACATGAAATGAAGCAGCCCATTGCCCGACCAATATCAGAGATGAATGGACGTGCGCCCATGAAGCCTTTTTCAGAATCGGGGAAACTGCTGACCCCCTTACTCCTGGCCTGCGCGTTGGCCTTCCACGCCCGCGCGGACGCGCAGTTCGTGATTAACCCCGCATGGGTGAAGGTCAGCAACCGGTATCTGACCCTCGCTGTTGAACCCACGACCGGCCGGTTCCATCTCTACACGGCGGGCGGAGGGCGGGGAATCATCGCCCCTGTAACGTCCGACATCAATGGGGCACACTTCCGCATCGACCCGGCACCAGATGACCCTTACTCCAATATCGCTCAATTTGGCGAGGGCGGGGAGGTGCTTACACAGGCCGTTGCCGTTACGCCCGAATCGATTCTGACCGTTTGGGAAACTGAAGAAGGACTGGATAACGAGAATACCGGCGACCCAGGTGGTCCTTCCATCCGAGTGGAGCAGCGCCTGACCCTGCTGCGGGACGTGCTCAAGATCGAGTACAAGGTCACCAACCGCGGCCGTTACAGCCACAAGATCGGTACACGTGTCGTGCTGCAGCCAGACTTTCGTATCTTGTCTGCCCTCCCGCATAGCGAGATTCCCGTCGTTCCCGGTCTGTCTCCGATCGGGTTCCGGACCTCCTTCTCATTGATCTCGATGCCTTCGCTCTACAACGTCTTCGAGGCAAACCCCACCTCCGGGGACATACTGAGCACCGCCCTCAAGTCCGTAGGCATCATTTCTGGTGAGAGCGCAACGACTCCGACCGAGCTTCTGTTCATCGACGACGCCGAGATAACAGGCGACCCCTATGAGCTACCCGACGAATCCTATAGCCGCATCCTGAATGTCGCGCCGGTGCTGATTTTCAGTGACGTGAGCTATACCAGTGGGCAGAGTCGCATATTCGTCACCTATTTCGGGTTGGGGAGCTCGACGACGGACTACGAGCCAAACCCGGTCGCTGCGCTCGAGTGTCCATCTCAAGTTTCCTTGGTTGAGGGAGACGACCCTGCTACCACCGACATAACGGAGAGGTTTTACTTCAGTCCGGGGAGCCTGACAGTTCGCGCATTCATCTACAATACTTCCGCAGTAGCGCTGGCCGATACAACCGTTCGACTGCTATTGCCGACCGGACTGGAGTTCCAGTCCGGGGAGTCATCCAGCAAGAGCACGGGGAACATTCCAGCCTACAACGAGAAGTCAGTATCCTGGCGAGTGAACGTCAACGGGTTCGCCAGCGGCCAACTTCCCGTTATCCTTACCACGTCCTCCGCAGGCGCCTCGTCGAAATCGATCACGCGGTATGTTGACGTTCCTCCGCTGCCACAGGATTTCACCGTGGACGGACTGAGTATGGTTGCTTTCCCGTACACCTTTGACGACCCCAACCCGGGGGTCGTCTTCATCGACCGAACCACCAGCGCGACCCTCAGCCCGCTTTACCTGGCAACATGGGACCCCGACCTGAACGATTACCTGAAGTACTCAACAGGTGGTGGGATTACGGAACTAAGCGCAGGCGTTGGCTATTGGCTACAGACCAGTCGCTCCACACCGCTGGATCTTCAGGGCGCTCATCCCGTCTCGAGCAGTGCGGACTTCCTGCTTCCACTGAAAAAGGAATGGAGCATGGTAGGAGATCCGTTCCTGTCATCCGTCTATCTCGGGCGAGTGAAGTTCTTCTACTCCGGAGAATCCTATGACTGGATCGGCGCCATTCAGCGCGGACTCCTGCGTTCGACAATGTGGACCTACGACGCGGGCATTCGTGACTACGTCGCCGTCGGCGAGCAAACCAGCGAACTGAAGCCGATGGTGGGTTATTGGCTGAAAGCCCTTGTTTCAGGACTGACGATGGTGTTCCCCTCGGACATCAACGAGGCACGGAATGTGGTGAATACGCATCCCGCCAATAGTTCTCCCGCGCTTCCCGGAGACTTGCGCCGCTCGGGGAAGGCATCGGACTGGCTGCTGCAGCTCAGCGTTCGCTCTGCCGACTCGCGCTACCGCAGCTCGCGCAGCTACCTGGGTGTTTCCTTCGAAGCCACCGACAGGTTTGATCTCACGGACATTGAGGGTCCTCCTCCCTTCTCCGGGTATGTCAGTCTGCGGTTTCCCCACTCGGATTGGGGAGACGACGCCGGCTACTTTGTGCAGGACGTAAGGCGGGCATTCAGCGGAGAGAGGTCATGGGATGTCGAGGCTGTCACCGACCAACCGAACACATCTTTCGTGCTTACGTGGCCGACCATTCAGCGGGTGCCTCGCCCATATCGCTTCACACTTGTGGACCTTGACACCGGCAGGCGCGTGTATATGCGCACCGTTGAGTCCTATGCTTACACCTCCGGGAAGGCAGGATGTCCGCGGCGTTTCCGGATCGAGGTGACGACAGACCCCGCCGGCGCCTTGAGGGTGACCGGGTTTGTTGTGTCATCGCCCTTGACGCGGAGTCGCGCGCTGTCGGTTTCGTTCGCGTTGTCTCGCGACGCCGAAGTTCGGTGTGCCATCCGAACCGCGTCCGGGAGACTTGTCCGAGTGATTGATCCGGGGACTTTGAGGAAAAAGGGCGTCAACGCCCTGACGTGGGACGCGCGGGGCAATGCAGGTCAATTCCTGCCAAGAGGCGTCTATGTGGTGGATATCCGGGCTACAACTGAGGAACAACAGACCGTGAGAGTCGTCAAAACTCTTCAGGTCAGATAGCAGGAGTCACGATGGTTGCACCGATGAACAGGAAATGGAACTGGTCCCGGGGATACTTGCTGCTCGGGAGTCTGCTGATGCCGCTCTGCGGCGCCATGCCTGCGGAAGCACAGGATTGCGGGATCGCGGGCGGATCCAATCTGGTGATCATGCTTCCGGTAACAAGTACCGCCGATTCGGGACCGTCGCAGCTTGCCGCAAAGGTGCAACGTGGACTGTGGAACGAAATGCTCCACTCTGGACGGTTTCTTTTTGTGAACATCAACGAGTTCGACCCCAGTGTCAAGCGCGCGTTGGATGAGCAATCCCTTCAGAAGGATGTCGTGGAGTCGTTCAAGCAGAGCCCCAGTGTTGAGACGGCGGCTCCTCTTGCGATGAGAGCCGGTGTGCCGTTTATTTTCTCCGTGGCGGTGCAGGAGTACAAACAGAAAGAGGTTGTTCCGTCTCAGACCGCTGAGGAGGTAACGGTTGGCAAGCGCTCGAAGAAAGAACTTCGGGAACAGCGCAAGGCGGAAAGGGAAGCGAAGAAGGCCGAGAAGGAAAACAGGAAGGCTGAGCAGCGGGCCGAGAGAGAATCGCGTCAGTCTCAGTCGCCGTCCCCTCAACCCGAGGCAGCGACGTCGGTGGAGGCAACTCAGCCTGTTGTCCCTCCGGTGCCCACCGCCATTCCTCCCCATGCGCTCCCCAAGATGGGGCCGCCCGGATTTTCCATCCCCGTTTTCCAGCGGCAAGCGGAGGTCAATCAATCCGGAGATGACGTTCTTATGACCGCCACGATGACGGAAACATCGTGGACAAAGCGCAGCGCGCGTGACACTCAGCGGGAGTCCGACACACCCAAAGAGACCAGGGAAGAGAGAGCTGCCCGCAAGAAGTCCGAGAGAGAACAAAAGCAGGCCGAGAAAGCTGCTGCGATTGAGGCCGTCACCGCGCACGTTCAGGTGACGGTGTTTGCGCAGCTCTTTTCGTTGTGCGGTTCGGATGAGTCTCCAACGCAGGTCTACAAGAGCGTCGTGATGACTGGCACGGGCTCCGCACGAGGCGGCAAGAAGGCGCCGTCCATGTCCGGGCTGGAAGATGCCGCGATCCGGAATGCATCACGGGATATCGTCAAAGAACTGCTCCGGAAGCCCAAGCCGCAGTAAATGGAGGCTGGCGAGGTCCGTCCCTCATAAGGCACGGTTCCCCGAGTCCCGCGAGTCCAACGTGCGTGCGACGAAAGTAGGGTACTGCCCATGAAATCATTGCGATCGCCCATCCTTTTCCTCGCCTTACTGGTAGTGGCGGGAGGCGCGCTTCTGCTCCTGCGCTCCAGTGTGCAGGGCAAATCGGGCAACTACCAGGTCCGACTTGACGCGCAAGGCTCCCCCCGCGAGTCCATCGTCGCAGACATCGCGAGAACTCAGGGACTCTCACGCTCAGGTGCGGAGAAACTCCTTGAAAAAAGCGAGAGCAAGCTGGGATACAAGGTTTTTGACCGGCTAAACCTGCCTGCCAATGCCAAAGTGGATTTTGTCAACCTCGAGAAGGGGCGGGACGGCAACTCCCGCGTCAAAGCTTCGACGGTCGACCTGGCTTCGGAAGTGGGCAGGAAGCGCGATATGTTGGCCGCCCTGACAAAGCCGCGGTCGGTCCCTCGCGGGGCGAGCTCCCGCGGCCCTGGTCGCTGCGGATCGATGCGCTTTACCGCGATTGGTCATACCCAGGGTAGTTTGGATTGCAGTTCGTTGACTTTGACGAATCCGGGAGCTCTTGGCCCCGTGCGCGACTGCACTCTCGGCGGATTGAGCCAATTCCCCGGAGAGCGCACAACCGGGGACTTTCGGGTGTTGGTCGTCGCTATTGAATTCCCGAACTGGACTGACCAAAGTCCCACCGGTGTGGAACCCCACGGCGCAGACTGCGACAATCCCACGTGGGTCGGGTTGGGTAATCCGGCCTGGGTTGATCCCCACGTGGAAGTGACCAGCGCCCAAGCTCCAGCGACCTTGCGGAGCAACGTCGCCTTTCGCTCATCGTTCTACAGCCTGCTGCTGGATCCGGGGAATCCGTATAGTCTGAGGAACTGGCTGACACAGGTGTCTCACGGCAACGCGCGCATTCAAGGCGAGTCAGCGGACATTGTTCCCTGGATTCGGGACGGGGTCCTTCAGGCATCCAGCGGGCATCAACTGGAGACCGGCGTAAACTTCTGGATCCCGCAGCCGTTGAACGTTCCTGTTGGTCCGCACGTATGCGGGTCGCCCACCAACCTGAGCGTCTTCACATGGGGGGACCTGAAAAGTCGCGGCGTTGGCCCACGAGAGCGATATCGACTGAAGTCCTACGACTACTACACTCACTGGCATGACCTGCAGCCGGTCAGCACGTCATCCACGCGTTACGGATGTGGCAACCCCAGCCTCACGGAGGGGGTGGATCCCTACCAGTTGGCGAGCGTCACCCTGGACAGCCGTGGCAGCGAAACCGAGCTCGCCAACTGCCAGATTGACCGCCCGGTGCCCATGGACTGTGACCTGAATGAGACCATCTATCACGGGGGCGTGAGCTACGCACCGTTGAACCAAGGACAGATCTACTCCGAGTTCACAAACCTCCATTTCCACAGCGGCATGGGGCTTGTCCGTGATGTGTCTCAGATTCTCGTCGACAAGTCCATTCTTCCCGAGGTCCCGGGGCAGGCAGTCACGACGGCCGATTTCAGGAATCGGTACGATCTACTGGTGGTCGTGGTGCCCGATCAAGTGGACGAACCCTTTACTCCGATGCAGATTTCTCCTCTCGAAGCGATCCCGGAGTATCTCGGTAGCTCCAATGCCTTCGAGAGGGACCGGTTCAGCGCCGACGACTGGGGCACTCCCAGTACGCTGGGATACCCCGGAGCGCCGTCCGTTTCAGTTCCCAGTCTCATTCTGCCCGCCAGTGTTGCCCTCACTCCCACCACGGTGCCTGCCCCAACGGGTTCCGGACTGGCCACGGCCGCGCACCACCTCGGGCACGCCTTTGGCTTCGTGGACACGCTGGACTTCTTCGGGTTTCAAAGCGCGGCCGTCAGTCCCTACACAGTGATGCAGAATGGCATCCGGCTGGACCCGTGGCACAAGATTCAGGCCGGCTGGCTGAGTCCGTTCCTGGTCAGGCAGGACCGACTCAACGCTCAGGTGCCGCAGATGGAAAACAACCTGACCAACCCCATCGTCTACAAAGTCCCGGCGGACCTCAACAATGTGAACGGTCCCGAATACTTTCTTGTGGAGAACCACCAGTCCACCGGGGCAGACTTCTTTGGGGATGTCACGCCGGCGGGGATTTACATCTGGCACATCGACGAACGCTTTGGACCCGTGAATGCTCCTCTAATTACCTCCAGTGTCACCCCCATTCCCGATAAGTACAACTTCTTCCTGAACCCGACGATGAACATTCAGGACTTCGGTGACGGCGGGGTGGGGTGGAGCGCCTACAGCAGCTCCAATCGTTCGGGTTCCCTGAACGGCGATGAGGCCAACTACTTCATGGGGCTGATTCAGGCCGACGGGTTGCGTCAGCTCGAGCGCGGGGTGATTGGCATGGAGGGCGACCCGTTCCCTGGGTCATCCGGACGGACTCAGCTTACGCAGCACGGTGACGTGGCAAATGGCGATGAGCCTACCACTCGGTTCAACCCAACGATTCTGAGTCAGCCACCTACAACAGACAATCTATCCCTGTCGAGGCGGTTCCGATCTGCGGGCGATACGTATGTCCGTTTCGGTGGGATCAGTGAATCAGCGTCGACGATGATGATCAACATTTTCACTCGCCCGCGTGAAATACTGATTGAGCCGACCAGCCTTGTTTTCATCGAACGCGTCAGGGCAATCGCAATCACGGGCGCGGCAAATGACACGCTCACCGTCACCTTCGGAGTCACGGGCACGGACCATGCGGTTAATCCCGCAGTTCCCCTAACCGTCATCGGTTCGGACGGCCCCGGCGACGGTAACGGCACCGGGGCCGGCGACATCAATAATTACCTTCTGGAAAGCGGCATGGGAACTCCCGTCGACCTGCAAGGCGCGGTGATCCAGTACAACCGCGCCACGCGCACCGCGACTCTTTCCCTTGCAGCCGGAGCTTTAAAGGACGTCTACAAGCTCACGGTTCGCAACCTGAATTATCAGCAGTCCTCAACCGATTCCACCGGACTTCCCTTCGGCATAGAGAATATGTCCCAGGGGATTGTCAATGATGTCGTGGGCGCCACGGCCATCGTCAAGCAGGGACAAACAAATGTCCCAATTTTCAAGCTGCATTTTCGCCATACCACGCAGGCTCAGGACATCGTCGCGTCCGAAGGCAATGTCACCATCAACGAGTTCCGCATCGACGAAGCCGGCTCCAGCAAGGACGATACTGACATCAAACGCGCAGTGCTCTATGAAGACAGCAACGGCGACGGTCTCCTCAACGCTTCACCGACTCCCTCCGGCGACTGTGCGATCGCGATTGGCAGCATATCCAACCAGTCTGTAACCTTCACCAATCTTCAATATGAGATTCCCCTGGGTGAGACACGTGACTGGTTCGTTACATACGACATTTCCGACACGGCCCAGACGAATCCCTCCATCACCGTCGGCGCGCGCGTCGACAACTCCGCGTACTTCAGCCAATTGGTGCCGGGCGCCGTGCGGGAGCGCAACTACGCGAACGGCAATTTCCTGTTCCCGTGGGGTTCGCTGCCCGCGACTATCATTGAGGGCGCCGATACTCTGACCGTTTCCCCCACCAGCCTTGCCCCCGCAACGATCGCCCAAGGCGCCGAGGACGTAGCCATGGAAGCGTTGCGTTTCACGGTCAACCGGGACGATGCGGTCATCAAGCGCATTCGCGTGCGTCAGCCCGACAGCGCCCTCGTGACGGAAGTGGGCCGGGTCAAACTGTGGGATGACGTTGATGCAGACGGCGCGTTTGATCCCACGGTGGACACAGTGCTCAAAGAGGGGATTCTCTCAGCCAGCGGCGGAGTCAAGTCCGTGGTCTTCGACGACTTGAACTACAAAGTCGTTTCCGGTACGGCTCGAAGGGTTTTCATCACTTACAGTATTACAACGGTTGCACGTGAAGGCGAGACGGCCAGTGTACGGATTCTCAATTCGCCGACCGCAAACCCTCCGGATATTGATGTCGAACTGGTAAATAACCTAAATGATCCCGTGACGGATATTGTCTCCACGGCCAGCTTCCCCATCCAGTCCGCCACCAGCACCATCGTTCGGGCAACCCACTCTCTGACGGTGACCGGACGCGATCTCGCTCTTCCCCAGATCGATCCCGGACGAACGACGGTAGTTGGCGGGACTCCTCCCGTCGTCACCGCCAAGGGAGTCGCGATGCTCAAGCTCATCATGACGCCGGAGGAAGGCAATATCAGTGTGCGATCGATCAAAGTGACCAAGACGGGTACGGCAGACCCCACCACCGTCAGCCTTGTACGAATCTACGAGGATAAGAACAACAACGACGAGCTGGACACGGATGACCTCGAAACCGGCGGTGGAGCTCTCGGCACGGGCGTGTTTGATGGATCGGGCGCGGTGACCATTTCCTTGCCGACGCAAGGCGGGGTGCCCACGTTCACGATCACGGAAGGCTCTTCGCGTTCCGTGATCGTCGTGTATGACATTGCCACCACTGCGCCCGTGGGTGAGACTGTAGGCGCCAGCATTCAGGTGACGAGTGACGTGGATGCCTCGCCCGATGCCGCCGATTTCCCGACAGTTCCGCTTCTGTCGACCGAGTCACAACTGAGAGGGTTCCTCGACGTAACTAAGAACCCGACGGTGTACGCTCCCGCAAGTCTACTGCCGGGGGATACGGACAAGGTCATGCTCGCGTTCCGAATGCAGGACGTTCGCAATCCCAACGACACATTCCCGGCCACCGATCCACAGGTTGATCCGGTTACGGTTACGTATCTGAGAGTCGATATCGCGGGAACGGCTCCCGCCGGCACGGTGACCGACGTCTCCATCTATGAAGACCTCGACGCCGATGGGGTGGTCGATGCCGGCGAGGTCGCTCTTCCCGCGGGGACTCCAGGCTCCGGTTACGTCGAATTCAGCGGACTCACCATTGACGTGCCGGTGGGCGTGACCAAACAGTTCCTCGTCGTGTTCGATATTGACGGCGCCGCGCTTCCGGGGGGCACCGTGAGCGCTCGCATGGCCAATACCGGCTATGTCGTGGGTGACGGTGTTGTGGTAACTCCCAATTTCCCGCTGGAGTCGGATTCCGACTCCGTCGCTGTTGGCAACCAGACAACCCCCATCATCGACGCTCCTCCGCAGGTGGTGTGTGACAGTACGTTCGTCCGCGAGAACGGATTCACGGTTGCTTTCTCCGAAGACCTCGATCGGGTCTCCGCCGAGACCGAAATCAACTACACGCTGGCGGTCAACAGCGTCGTCGTTTCGAGAACCGGCTGGACCGCAACCATGCGGACGGACAACCGAACTGTTGATGTAGACATCGCCATCCCGCCGGGGACGATACTGTCCCTGGGAGATCCCTACACGCTCACCGTGAATAACATTCGGGATGCGTCCGGCATCTTGGGCGCCGTCAACGGCGAGTGCTTGGGTACGGTCCGGGACAGCACCCCGCCGCTTCTGACTTCGTGTTCCGCAGACAACGAGAATGTGCGGATGAAGTTCACGTCTGCCGACGGACTCAATGAATCAACCGCCATAGACAAAGCCAACTACGCTCTCGAAAGCCCTGTGGGCACGGCAGTAGATGTGAGCGGCGCCACGATCAGTGTGGACGCCCCCGCGGCGCCGAATCCCACCGTGACGATCACCGGCTTGGCCTTGGCCACCGGCGCGACCTTCGAGGTGACCGTATCCAATGTCACCGATAACGCAGGGAATCCCGTCGCCGCCGGAAGTGTGTGTCCCGGCACCGTTGTGGACACGCTCCCTCCAAGAGTGGAAGCGTGCCTGGCTGATGAGACGCGTGTGGCGATCACCTTCTCGGAAGACGTGGTTAAGGCCGACGCATTGGACAAAAATAATTACGATCTGCAAAGCCCCGTCGGGACGGTATTGAATCTCTCGCAGGTTTCTCTCAGCTACAGCTCCGCGGCTCGCACAGTTCTGATGTCCAACCTTTCTCTGACGCCCACCCGGGACTTCAAGGTGACGGTGCGAAACGTCCGGGACCAATCCAACAACCCGATGGATAAAACCGGAATTCCTCCGAGGAACACCTGCACCGGGATCGTCGGGATCAGTCTGACGATCCCAGGGGGATCGAACATTATCAGCTTGTTCTCGATTCCATGGAACCTCACCGACAAGAGCGCTCTGAACCTGTTCCAGAATCAGCCGGGACTGGATTCGGACCCGGTGACACACAACTGGAATATCGCCCGGTGGGACCCGACCGGACTGGACGCGTCGCGGGGGCGCTACGTCTATCTCTTTGAGGACCCAGAGAACCGAGGCAGCTTCGTCCGGATCAATCTGGGCGAGGCCTACTTTGGCACTTTCCCGGCGGATACGTCGGTGAATGTCAGCGAGGGCAGCCCGTTGGGGGACACCACACCGCTTGACGTGGCGCTCCCAACCAACAACTGGTTTATCCTGGGCAACCCGTATCTCTTCAACTTCCGCTGGGATACGGATGAGATTCTTGTCGTGCGGGGGGGAAGCAGTGTGACGATGAAGTCGCTGGTGGGGAACCCCTCACGCCCCATGGAATACTACGCATGGGCCTTTGACAACGCAACCCAGGACTACAAGCTGGTCGGCGATATCGACACTTTTGGTTCAAGCGTCAACGATATCCTGGAGTACGCCAGCGGTGCGTGGGTGAAGACGAACACATCTGGCGTCACGTTGCGCCTGCCCGCCCCGGGTTCCGCCTCGCGTGCATCGGTGGCAGCTCCGCAATCCGCAATCCGCAATCCGCAATCCGCGACGGGATGGTCCGTGGAATTGATAGCGTCCCTCGGGCAACGGAAGGACGCCGGCAATCTCTTCGGCGTCAACGAGTCACTGTTCGGGGAAGGTTTGCTCATCACGGCTCCTCCCGCCGCGCCGAAGGGGGTTGATCCTTACGGGGTTGAGCTTTCGTTTGTGCGTCCCGAGCGACCACGGGACACGGGAGGCTATGAGATCGACCTTCGCACCCGGGCGACCGCCAATGAGACCTGGCACTTCGACATCATTACCAGCGCGCGTAACCAGGAGATTTCGCTCCAGTGGCCGAACCTGACATCCCTGCCGAAACAATACCGGTTGAGGCTGATCGACACGCAGACAGGGACGCGCCGGGCAATGCGCACTACGTCCAACTACACCTTCCGCTCCAACACAGATGGCGACACTCGGAGGAGGTTCCAGGTAGAACTCGTTCCGGCGTCTCAGGGCGGAATCCGAATTAGCAATGTCAGCATTGGTTCACCCAACAGCAGAAGCGCCACGTCGGGTGTTCGGGTTTCCTGCGCGGTCAGCCATGACGCCGCCCTGCGCGCCCGGATTCTGACGGCCTCAGGCAGAATCATTCAGGTACTGGGGCCTGTGTCGGTGAAGGCGGGGATCAACCTGCTGTCCTGGGACATGAAGAACCGCCTCGGTGCTCTGGTGCCGCGCGGGGTGTACGTGATTGAGCTGGTCGTCGAGGATGAAGAAGGGCAGGCGTTCAAGGCGGTTAGAACGGTGAGGGTGCAATAAGTCATTTTTTTGTTGACCTTTGAGGTGCGCGCTTCCGGTGGTCAGAAGCGCGGAATGGGTGCCCCTCAAGTGGTCAAGGATGAGTTCGCTAGAAAAACAAGGCTCCCGCAGAATGCGCAGGAATTGCAGAAGGAAAAGAGCACTTTAGAGCTACCATCCTGTATTGAAGCTATCGCGTATTCCGCGTGTTCTGCGGGGATAACCTTTTTTCCAGTAGAGTCAACGATGAGCAGTTAGCAGGCAACTCGCAGCAGAGCGCTGTCAATTGCTTACCCGCAACGGGAGTAGAACGATGAAATTTCGAGAAATGAGCGCCAGAGGGAGGGTAATGGTATGCCTTGCGGTTTGCCATTGTCTGGGGTTCCATCGGACAGCCGACGCCGTTCCGGCCGCACCGGGCGGCGTTACTGTAAGGCAGCCCGACGGCGCTTCTTTTGCAGGCTACCTCAAAGGCGATGAGTACGGCCACTGGAACGAAGATGCACGGGGATATCCCATCGTCAAATCCTCACAAACACACTTCTGGGTGTACGCTCAGCAAGCTGGAAACCTACTGACCCCTACAGCCACGGTCGTCGGCAGGGGAGACCCCGCCCGGGCCGGGTTGCGGAAGACCGTTCCCTCCTTGCTGAGAGCCGGTCGTTCAGAGATGCGTGCCCGGGGTTCGCGTTCTGCGAGAGTCGCCAACACTGGCATCCTGAAGAATCTCGTGATTCTTGTCGCATTCGCCGACAAGGCCGGGGATTTCCTCCCATCTGACTATTCTTCACTGTTCAACGACACGGGATACACGTCGGACGGGGCCGTTGGGTCTGTGAAGGATTTCTTCAGCGAGGTTTCCTACAACGCCCTTGCTGTGGATTCTACCGTGACGATTTGGGTGACACTCGACAATGGGTATGCCTATTATGGCGCTAACGTCGATGGATATGACGTTCGTCCACGGGAGATGGTCCAAGAGGCCTTGGCCGAACTGGATGCGACGGGCTTTGACTTCACGACGGTGGATGGGGACGGAGATGGCTGGGTCGACGGGCTTGATGTTATCCATGCCGGAGGAGGGGAGGAGTACTTCGGCAACGACCCGAACTACATCTGGTCGCACGCATCGGTATTGCCTACTCCGGTTACATATGATGGCGTGAGTATGCAGAGCTATCATACGGAACCGGCTCGGCGCGGTTTGGATGCGCAACCAGCAACGCAAGGGATCACGAGAATCGGCGTGATTTGCCATGAGACGGGCCACTTCCTTGGCTTGCCCGACTTGTATGACTACGGCTATGACAGCGCTGGCGTTGGGAGTTTCTGCTTGATGGCGAGCGGCAGTTGGAATGGCGAGGGCGGCACATCGCCAGCCCACCTGTCCGCATGGTGCAAGACCACCTTGGGATGGGTCACACCCACAGAAATCATCACCAGCGGCACATACCAGGCGACCCAGGTCGAGACGACCACGGGCATTTTCAGACTCCATGGAGATTTTAGCCGCACCAATGAATACTTTCTGCTGGAGAACCGCCAGGGCGTGGGGTTCGACGCCGGTCTGCCAGGTCCCCTTCGTGGGATATTGATCTGGCATATCGACGAGAATCAGCCCAACAATGATGATCAAACGCACTTCTCGGTAGACCTGGAGGAAGCGAGTGGAGTGCAGCACCTCGAACTCGGGGAGAATTCTGGCGAGGACTCAGACTACTTTCGGTCGGGCAACGTAACACAATTTGGTGATGCAACAAATCCAGACAACAGGAGTTACTCCGACGAGAAGCTGGGACTTGCAGTAACGAGCATCGGTGCCACGGGTCCGTTGATGTCGTTCGGGGTACTGGCCAACGACGATTGCAGCACATCCACCGTTATCGACGCCTTGCCTTATACCAACACTCAGGACACCGCTGGCGCTCAGAATTCGGGTGACCCCTTCCCCTCCTGCGCATCCAACTTCGGCAAAGGCGTGTGGTACGAATACACCGCCGACCGGAACATGACGGTGTGGGCTGACACCGAGGGCAGCGACTTCGACACGGCCATCGCTATTTACACCGGCGATTGCGCCAGTCCCACGGAGAGCGCCTGCGACAATGACTCCGGCACGGGCACGAACGCGCTGGTGTCGTTTGCCGCAACGGCAGGGACCACCTATCTGTTTTTGGTCGGAGGCAACGAAGGCGAGTCGGGCTCGTTGACATTCAACGTCTATACCATTGCCCCCGATCTTCAGATCAAATCGTTCACGGAGCCTGACACTGCCTTCGGTGGCAACGACGTGTACCAGACGATCCCCTCTGGCAGCCAGGTTGAGACCCAGACGACGGATCCCACCGTCACCGTTAGCTACAGCGTGAAGATTGAGAACGATAGCGCCACCGCACAGACGTTTCTCATCAAGGCCACGGAGAGCGTCGACACCGGGTGGACGGTTGCCTACAAAGTCGGTCCGACGGACATCACCCTCGATGTCCTCGAGAACGGGTATACCACAGCATTGCTGAATCCCGGCGGCAGCGAGCCGATCACCGTCGAGATGACTCCGGCGCTCAGCGTTGCTGGTGGGGCAAGCAAGTCGACGACCATCAGCGTCTATTTGGATGGCGCCGACATCACCGTGCGAGATGTCGTGCAAGCCGCAACGACGGCCTCGGGCATCGCCGATCTGTTGATTAAGGCAGACTCCCAGCCCGACGCCGCCTACGCCATCAAGGGTGAATACCGGTCCACCCCGCAGGGAGAGCAGATCGAGACCCAGCACGTTGAGCCGCAGGTTCCGGCCACCTACCAGATCAAGCTGGACAATGACGGCACGACCGCGCGCAGCTTTGTCCTCAATACGACGGAGAATCTCAGCGCGGGTTGGACGGCCACCTATTTCGTGGACGGCAGCGATATCACGGAGGAGATAACCCAGCCCACCGGTTATCTGACAACTCTCCTCAATCCGGGACAAAGCAATGTGGTGACGTTGACACTCACCCCATCATCCGGTGTCGTTGGAGGGATTGAGAACAGTTGCGTTATTGAGGCGTTTCTGGAGAGTGATGCCACCATCCGGGACGCCGTGAAGGCCGTTGCCGTTGCCTCGCGCCCGGACTTGCTGGTGAAGCAGGGCACGGAGGACGACACTGCCTACGCGCTCGACGGGGTGTATCAGACTACCGCTGCGGGAGACCAGATTGAGTCGCAGGGCACGCCTCCGGATGTGGCTGCGGTCTATGATGTTCGAGTCGACAACGACAGCGGCGAATTGCACGCCTACGTGCTAAAGTCTACGGAACCAGCCGAGAGCGGTTGGACGGTTGCTTACTCGGTGGACGGCGCGGACATCACCAGCAGCGTTCGCGGGGCGTCGGGGTATACGATGAGCACGCTGGCCGCGGGCGCCAGCCAGGCGATCACTGTTGAGGTGACTCCTTCGCTGGCGGTTGTGGGCGGAGGAACGAACGATGTCGACGTGAGAGTCTACCGAACCTCCATTGACACCACCGTGAGAGACGCAGTAAGGCTGTCCACCACGGCCACCGATTTGGACAGGCCGGATGCGTCGATCAAAGCAGACGCGGAGCAGGACTCCGATTATTCCGGCGACGGCGTTTACCAGACGACTCCGACCGGCGACCAAGTCGAGGAGCTGTCCATCGACCAAGGCGGCATTGCCACTTTCCAGGTCAAGGTAGAGAACGATGGGAATACCACCAGAGGTTTCCTGATTCAAGCGGTCGAGAACGCGCCCACCGGCTGGACTTTAACGTACAAGGTGGGTGACACGGACGTTACCTCCGCGCTTCTGGGAAGCGGCTATGCGACCTCGGTTCTGGTTCCGGGCGCGGGCGTTGTCATCGACCTTACAACGACATCCGCTCCCACCGTCCTCGGTGGCACGGCGAAGACGGCAACATTCAATGTGTTCCTCGACGGCGACGCTGTCACGGTTCGTGACTCCGTGCAGGCGTCATGCACCGTAAGGGCGGTGGATCGTGTGGACGCCCTCATCCGGAGCGAGTCGGAAACGGATTTAGAGTATGCGCTGGATGATGTGTACCAGTCGACGCCTTCCGGCAATCAGATCGAGTTACAGTCTGTTGACCCGAATAAACTGGCGATCCACCTGGCGAAAATCCAGAATGACGGGAATACTAATCGAACCTTCGTCGTCAGGTCCACGGAGAGCGCCGGCAGCGACTGGTTAGTTGCCTATCTGGTGGGAAGCACGGAAGTCACCTCGGCTATCACCAGCGAGTCCGGCTACACCACCGCGTCACTTCTGCCGTCCGAGAGTATCGTTATATCCATCAGCATGAAGCCAGGCAGTGATGTGCCTGGAGGTGAGACCAAAAGTTCCACGGTCGGTGTCTACCTTGATGCGGCAGATACTACCGTTCGGGACGCCGTCCAAGCGAGCACCAGCGCCAATGGCACCGCAGACCTGATGATCAAACAGGACGGAGAAAATGAGTTCGCCTTCGGCACCGATGACGTTTATCAGTCAGCGCCCGGCGCCGATCAAGTGGAGCCGCAAACGGTTGGGGTCAAGGCAACCGCAACGTACAATATTCAAGTTCAAAACGATGGTGACGAGACGCAATCCTTTGTTCTGAAAGCCAGCGAGAGCTCTGAAACCGGCTGGACAAGTACCTACCGCGTCGGGCCCGCGGATATAACAAACCGTATTCTCAGTGGCCAGGGCTACAACACCGCTGATATTCTCCCCGGAGCCACTGAGATCATCTCCGTCGATGTGGAGCCGGGCACAACCGTGAACGGCGGGGACTCGAAGACCGTTACCATCAAAGCCTACCTCGACTCCCAGAGCGTGGTGGTACGGGACGCTGTGAGCGCGGTCACCACCCTCTCCAGAGCCGACCTGCTGATTAAAGCGGCGGCGGAAGACGACGCCGCGTTCGGGGAGGATGGGGTCTACGAGGAGACGCCGTCGGGAGCCCAGATCGAGTCTCAGACCTCCGACCCTTCGGTAACGACGATCTATCGCGTGAAGGTGGAGAACGATGGGCCCGGTTCGAGGAGTTTCGTACTCAGATCGGAGGAGTCCGCCGATGTGGGTTGGGCAGTGAGCTATTTGTCCGGCGGTGAAGACATCGCCGATTCCATCCTCTCCGCAGACGGTTTCGTCACCGACGTCCTGGCCAGCGGCGCCGGCCAGGTGGTTACCGTTCAGATTACCCCCTCTCTCCTCGTTCCTGCGGAAACGAGCAAGACCTGCACACTGCGCGCTTTTTTGCCCGGCGAAGAGATCGTGTCTCAGGACGCCGTGCAGGCTGTAGCAACGGTACGCGGGGTGACGCAGGCGGACTTGCTCATCAATATGATCGGCGATAGCGAGGACCAGTTCTCGGTCGATGGAGAGTACCAGCAGACTCCCTCCGGAGCGCAGGCCAAGGCACAGTCCGTGGATCGCGAGACGGCGAGTGCGTTTGCCGTCAAAATCCAGAATGACGGGAACACAACTCGAGCCTTTCTTCTGAAGGCGCTGGCAACGACGGAATCCGGCTGGCAGGTCCTCTACCGGCTGGGCGCTATGGATGTTAGTGAGCCGATCCGTCTGAACGGCGCTTTCACTCCCACACTTGAGCCTGGCGGGGAAGCGACTCTGCTGGTGGAGATGGTGCCCGGAAGCAGCGTGAAGGGACTGACCGGCAAAACGGTGGAGATAGAGCTTCTCTACGATCAAGACGCTGCGGATGTTGTGGATGCTGTTCAGGCTCGGACCACGGTCAACATCCTCAGTCAACCCGATCTGCTGATCAAGAAGGGAACCGATCCGGACTCCTCATACGCTATCGACGGAAGTGTCGTCTCCCCCTCAGGTTACCAGCCGGTGCCCTCCGGCGACCAGATTGAGACCAGTGTTGTCAATCGAGAAGAGTCCATCGTCTACCAGGTTAAGATCGAGAACGACGGCAACATCGATCGCGCCTACTACCTGACCGCAACGGAAAACGATTCGCCCGGGTGGAGCGTCAAATATGTCGTCGGGGGAGTGGACATTACCGACGGCATTGTGAAGGGCGCGGGATACACGACATCCACCCTTGCCCCTGCCAGCGCCGAGATTATCACGGTGCAGACGATCGCCGACAGCGCCGCGGTGGGCGGTTCGACGAAGTCCTGCACAATTCAGTCGTTTCTCGACAAATCCGTCACGGCGGTCAGGGACGTTGTCAAAGTGATGACGACGGTCAACGCAATTACCCGGGCAGACATGCTCATCCGCAAGCAAGGGGAGCCAGACTACGCGTTTTCGCTGAACAATGTCTACGAAGAGACGCCTTCCGTTAGCCAGTCCCGCAGCCTCACGGTCGCTCCCGGGACGGTCGGGAAGTTCTATGCCAAGATCGAGAACGATGGGAACACCAAGCGGAATTTTGTCGTTCGGGCGCTCGAATCCGGGGATCCCGGATGGGCAACAACCTATCGCTGGTACCCGGAGGATATTACCGGCTCTATCACCGGTGCGAATGGATGGACGACCCCGGTTCTGTTGCCGGGCGAGAACGCGATCATTCAGATTGAGTCATTCGCCAATCGAGCGCTCTCGCCCGGAAGCACCCGGTCCACGATCATCACTGTGGACGGAGGGGGATTCGACGCGGCGAAAGTGGAAGCCCGCACCGGCGCGGTGGAACAGGTGGACGCTCTCATCAAAAAGTGTGAAGACCCGGAGTCGCTCTACCATGAGAACGACACTTACGAGTCCTCCCCCACGATTATTCAGGAGGAGACGCAGTATGTGCCGTCGGGAACCACCGCCTGCTTCGACGTCCGGATCGAGAACGACGGCAATACCTCTCGCAGTTACTTTGCCAGGGCGGAAGAAGATGCGGGTGGCGGATGGACCCTCCGGTACCTGCTCGATGGAATCGATGTCACCGATTCCATCGCTCACGTCGGAATCGTCACTGCAAATCTTTCCCCGAGCGGCTATCAGTCCTTGAGAGTGGAGATGACCCCCGCAGGGAACCTCAGCGCCGGCATCAGGAAGAGCGTAGTCATCAAGCTGTCCCTGTCCGCCAACATTCTCACCGTTCGGGATGTCGTCAAGGCGACAGCGTTCACGGGCACAGGATACCCGCCCCTCATCACCAGCATCGACCCCCGGTCAGGCGCGTCGGGACGCGTGATCGAGATCGCCGACCTGCACGGCGCCGGGTTCAGCAAGGGCGCTCTGGTGAAGCTGGTCGTGCTCGGACAGAGCGACATCTACGGCCAGCAGGTGAGCATCGTCAGCGATCAGCAGATTGCGTGTCGGTTTGATCTGCGAGGGGGGGCTACCGCCGGTGAGTGGGACGTGGTGGTGCGCAACCTCGACGGACAAACCGGGTATCTCCAGAAGGCATTCACCGTCCGACCGGCCGAGACCATCCGGGATGTGGCGCTCACGCAACTGACCGCGTCTCCCGATACGGTTCGCAAAGGGCAGAGAATTACCTTTGCTTATGTCGTGAAGAACCTCGGAAATATCCCGGAAACGGGGTTGAAGTTTCGGCTATTGCAGGGAGAGAATCAAATCGGAAACCCGAAGATTCTGGCCACCGTCGAGGCCGGACAGCAAATCAACGGAACGCTCTCGTTTAAGGTGCCGAGGCGGACAAACCCGGGCGAGTACTTCATCACCGGCGAAGTGGTGCCTGTCACGGGTGAAACGAGTGTGGAGAACAACCGGCAGACGATCAAAGTGACTGTCCAGTGAGAATGGTTCGCCCCGATGTGTCGGGGCGCAACCTTTCGCGGGACATTTGTCCTGAGCGGGGGGAATCCTCCGGGGAAAGTCCCGTCGGGGATACCTATCCCCGACGATCGGTCAGTTCGCTGGTGAACGTATCTCCAACGAACGTTACACCTGCCCCACGGGCCGGCAGGCTGAATACCGAAACCTGAACACCGAACACAGAATACTACAACACCGAACGCGGAGGCTTTTCGTGAAACGCTCAACAACCCAAGCATTGATTCCTCTACTGGCCGCTCTCACGCTGCCCCTGTTTGCCGGATGTGGCGGAGGCGGAGGCGGAGGCGGAGGCGGAGGCGGGGGAGGCGGAGGCGGGGGAGGGGGAACTAATGTCGCCCCCGCGTTTGTTGGTACACCGTCCGTCGCGCCGCGGCTGATTGACGTGGCAGGAGGGGACATTACCATCACCGTGACCGTCTCCGACGCGAATGGGGATGTCCTCACCGTGACCGCTGTGATGCAAAACGCCAGCAATGCCGCCGACGTGACAAACATCGTGCTGTCGTCGACCGGAGTAAACACCTATCAGGGCATCTTCCCCGCGCCTCCCAACGTGACGACCACGGAGGTGACCTACAACGTCTCGATTCGTGCTGACGATGGCACAACCACCACAACAGCCAACGCCGGAAGCATTACGGTGCAGGCGCTGCAAACGCCACCGGTCCCACCCCCACCAGGATAGACCGGTGGGGGAAATGGAGTGTTGTGGACGTTAGTTGTCAGCGGGAACAGGGTATAAGCAAGGCCGTAAACCAAAGGAGGGCGGAGATAACTCCGGGAAAGGATTCCCGTCCTACCGTAGGAGTGGAATCCCTTCCACGATAGCTGGAGACATATCCCCGGCTATCCGAGGAAAGGTTCCTCGGCGAACCGAGAGACGAACAACGGTCCCTCCGGGAACACGGGGGGGGCGGGAAGTCGTCCAAACTCGTAATCGCTTTCAGATATTGCATGACTGCCCCGGGGTGGGTTTCCCGGGGGGGAGACACCTATTCATGACCAACAGAACGTTGCCGTCAATCGCGGCAGGACTGATTTACTCCGCATTCCAAGTTCCGCATTCCGCAAGCACGAAGGAGGGGTCCGCTATGCCCGGCCTTTCTTATCCGATTTCCTCGACCGACATCTCATCCTCGGGGAAAAGGAGTTCGTACCCCACCATGAAGCCCTGTCATCTCAACCTGTTTGTCTCCATTCTGTCCGTCGCCCTGTCTGTTGCCTGGGTGCAGGACAAAGCTGACGCTCGAGAAGTCACCATCAACATCGGACGCTCGCGGGACCAGGCTGTCAACCTCCTGATGGAGACTCGGAGGGTTAGCCGCACAGGCGCTCTGAAGATCATCGCAGATCAGGAGCGCAAATCAGGGACGAAGATTATTGATTCCGTGTCCGTGCCCGAAGGCGCTGTGATGGACTATGTGAAGGTCAACGGCGATGGCAAGGGGCCGCGGGTGGAACGGCAAGGAAGCGGCATCCTTGTCGGCCGCAATACCGACTATGGACGCCAGGTCTGGGCAAACACGAACCGGATTCGTGAAACCGACCCGGCAGGTTACCGCGAGCTGATGCAGGCGGTCGGTGAGAAAGGTAACAGGAATTACTTCGTTGCCAAGCTCACACCGGAGCAGTTGGACCGGCTCAAGAAGGGAGGCTCCCGGAAGAAGCCTGACTTGGACAATGCCCCGATATGGAAAATCCCGGAAAAGTTTCGCGACAAGCTGAAGCCCGGAGACAAACCCGAGGGAGACGGACTTGTCAGCATCCGCGGAGCGACGCAGACACGCATATTGGTGATTGGGTGTACCTTCCCAGCTTGGACAGACCAGTCTGCCCGACCGGGCTCTTATTACGATCCGGCGGCACAAGACGGCGCGGGCGGCGCCATGTACGCCAAACACGACCATCCCATCGGAACAACGGTCCCGACGGTCGCGGGCGCGGGCGGCGCTTTCGTCAACAACGGTCGGTACATTTCCTCATGGGCTGACGTCTCCACCACCAATGCCATCGGAGTGGCGGGTGGCCGCATCGGCCCGCCGACTGCGTGGGACTTTTCCGACGCAATCCGCGGTCCGCAAACCTACACGACGGACAACGACTTCCAGAACCACTGGTACAATCTCGTGTTCAACACAACCCCCGGTTACCAGAGTCTTTACAATTTCCTTTTCATCAACTCGCATTCGAAGGTCGCTTTGTCAGGCGTACTAACCGATATCAAGGGATGGCTCCAGACCCACAAGCATCCGCTGGATGTGCGCGACATCGGAGACCTCGCTCCCGCACAATACTATGCTCCGTTCCCAGGAACCCCCCTCCTGACGAAAGACGACCCTGATTCTGCCCTCGCTTTGACCCTGAAAGGCGTCTCTTCCTCCGCAAATACGGTGGCCTTTTACTTCAACAAGGCCCCAACCGGTGTCAATATCAGCATTAATATCTACAAGACCGTCAGCAGCGTTCCGAATACCTTGAGCGCGGCCGGGACGAATCCCCAATCTTTTACCGACACTCCGAGGAGAGCCAAGGGGTTTTACAATCTCAGCATCCCGATCACCCAGACTTCGACGGATGGCAATGACGACAGGGCGGTGATTGCCACTTTCAGCGGGGTCGCCGTCAATTTCGGTACTCCGCCCGGAGATATTGTCGTCCAGTCGAATACGCCCTCCCCCGGTCAGACCAGAATTATCTGGCATAACCCTCGCGGACAGAGCCTGACGAATCTGTTCAACGGCGGTTCCTTTGGGGGTAGCGACCTTGTCTGCCGGCGGGCCGAGATCCTGCAGCCGAGCGGCGCCACCCCCTCGACCGCCCACTGGATGCTGAGTTTCAATTACTACTGGCACGATCACGTGTTTACCATCACAGGCTCCACGGCCTATCAGTTGAGACATCTGCGGAATAACTCCAATGGGGCGATAGTTGACGACCTCGCCGGCAGTCTCACCGACGTCAATGATCGCGAAGACCGACCCTATCCCTACGATTTCTGCCAGTCGGACCTGGGGTCCCCCAACGGCGGCTATTTTGAGAGTCCGAACAGCACCGGAACCCACAATTCAGCGAAGTGGAAAGGCGATGTCCTCAACCTCATCAATGCCTATGGATTCAGCACTGCCGGGTACGACTTAGTTTTTTTCATTTTCCCGAACGGCGGCGGCGGTGTGGGTGAAGCGGCCACCTCGAGCTTCATTCCCAACGCCGGCGGCGGCCAGGTCGTTTTGCCGGAGGATGCGGGGCTGGGTCTGGTAGCGCACGAGACCCTGCACACCTTTGGAGCGGTCGACCTGTACGACACGGACGGACCCTACTACAACGGCTATGGCTACCAGCCTCCACGCAACGCCAGTGACGGCGGCATTAAGAATTACAGTGTCATGGCCGCCGGGATGCGGGTCGACCCGGTCACCAAGATGCTCTGCGGCTGGCTGACACCGATCACGGCCACCGGTGACCAGTTGTCCCTGCAATTCCCGTCGGTTGAAGACTCGGGGTCCAATCCTGTCGTCTATAAGATCCCGGTCAAGTTGCCGCAAAATGTTTCAGGTCTCGATCCCGCAACAGACCCGAGCCAGCATGAGTATTTCCTGGTCGAAAACCACAACCAGCAGTTGTTTGGCGACGGCACTTCCAAGGGGTTGACGATCTGGCATGTCGATTCTCGCGCCTCGACCGCCGACAGCAAAGCGTCGGGTGGACGAACCGGCAATGGCATGGGCGACCCGAACTTCCTGTACGTTGTGCCCATTCAGGCAGACGGACTTTACGACATTGAGAGAGCCAACTCAGGCGATGAAGGTGACCCATTCCCCGGCTCCACCAACAATCGTGACTGGATGTACCTCAATCCTCCTGTTGTCGGGACCAGCGGCGGCACCATCAACGGACCCAACAGCCGCAGCCGCGGCATTACGGACACGGTGTCCGGCCAGGTGATTCCCGGTACCGATTTTGATACCTACATTCGCCTGCTGAATATTCACGAGTCCACCGAAGCCGGACCGCCATATACGAAGATCAACGGGTCCGTGATGGTTACGGACCTCTACGTCAACCCTCGCGAGGTGGTTGTGACCGGAACATCAAAGGCGCCGGGGTCTGTGAGCCAGGGACAAACCAACACCGCCTTTGAGATGCTGACTTTTACGAACAGCAGCCCCACCGACGGCGGTGGCATTTCGTTGGGCGATGTCAACATTCTCAGCATCAAGTTCAAGCAGAATGGCACCAGCAGTAACGCGGGCGACATCACCCGCGTAGCGCTTTTTGACGATGACAAGGTCAACGGCACCGTCGGCACGTTCGATCCCGGAATCGACCCGTTGGTCGCCCAGAAGACAAACCCATTTGCATTGGGGCAGACGACCATCCTGAGCAACCTGAACTACCTGATTCAGAATGGAGCGTCCAAGGCCCGCAATCTGTTCGTCGTTTACGACATCTCAGATACCGCCCAGGTGAATCCACAGGTAACTGTCGGGACGGAAATCTCCGTCTATACGGATGTTATTCCTCAGGCGCCGGGCGCCGTGCGGCAAGGCCCACGTCTGGCAAGCGGCTATATCCAGAAAAACGACTTTCCGATTCTCTCGAATCAAGCGTCGATTGTCGCTTCGACACACAGCCTTGTCGTGCACCCGGCGATTCCGAATCCCTCGGCACAGACCATCCGTCAGGGACAGCTTCGCTTCCCGATGCTGCGGTTGGACCATTCCGTTCCCGCGGGGCAGGTACTGATCAAGCAGTTGAACCTGATCCAGGCAGGCAACGATCCCATCCCCGCCGATGTGGTGCAGGCGCAAATCTACGAAGACACCGACGGCAACGGCACGTTTGATGATCCGAATCAGGGGGGAGTCGACGTGCTCCTCAGTTCGGCCTCCTTCAACACGGTCGGCGCCAAGACCATCGCCACTTTCAACAACCTGAATTATAGCGTCAGCGCGGCCGTGGGCAAGTCGTGGTTTATCACCTACGACATTTCGGAGACGGCGATCGTCGGCGCTACGGTCAGCGCCTACCTCCCGGGGACCAACTTGAGTCAGACCACACCTTTCACGACAAACGGAACGCCTGACATCGTGTTGACGCAACCCGTTCAGGGAGGAGCGGTCAGTGATACCGTATCCCCCGCCAACTTCCCCATCGATTCCGGCGCGCTTCAGATTTCCCGCACCGGGCACACCCTGACGGTAAAAGGCCGCGACGTTGCTTCGCCCTATGCGGACCCGGACGCCGATCCCTCTTTGACGGGCGCGCCGCTCTCGGGAGGCAAGTATACGGGTGGCAACGGCAGCCGACTGGTCAAGATGAAGAAGCTGATTCTCAGCGCGTCGCAGGGCAACATCACCCTGAACGGCATCAAGGTCGATCTGCCGACGGGTGGGGTGGCTTCGAACATCGCGAGTCCCGTCATCCCGGCAAACAACGATTCGGAAATGTACGGCGGAGTCACGATCTTTGAGGACCTCAACAACAACGATATCATCGATGCTTCGGACAAACTCGTTGGTGTGGCTAACGTTGCCGAGAGTTCGGTGACGGTCTCCGTCGATAACGACCTGACCACTCAACCGACGGATCCGTTTGTGGTCTCAATGGGTACGACGCGCAATCTGATCCTCGCCCTCGATTGTGCTGATGGCGCGGTGGTGAGTGATACACTGCAAATCCTACTGACATCCATTGCCAATGTGGATGTCTCCCAAGTGGGAGTGCCTGAGGCGGGGCAGGACTCCGTGGAGTTCGTCGACCAATCCGGCAACCCGGCGACATCTCTCGCCTCTCCCTCGGTCACGATTCGCGGGTTCGTGCAGGTGCAGAACACCCCCTCCAATGTTGACAAGATTGCCTTGAACTCAACGAACGTTCCCATGCAGAACCTCACCTTCAAAGCGGTCAACAATCCCAGCGATGCAGGTGACAGCGTAGACAAGGTGCTCCTGGAGTCGCTGAAAGTCAACAAGTTCGGAAGCAGCACGGCTCCCGGTGACCTCAGCACCATTGCGCTTTACCTGAACAACGGTAAGGACGCAACCTTTGATGGATCGGAGGTACTCCTCCAGGAGAAGAACGCCTCGGCGCCCGGTTGGCCGAGTAGTGTCGTCTTTGACAATCTCAATCAGGAAATCCCCGCCGATGGCACGGAGGTCAACTTCCTGATCGCTGTGGACGTTCCCCTCACGGCGACTCCAACTGTCACCGTCGGAACCCAGTTGCTGAACAGCGGATTCATCAATCCGACCAGCAACCCGAACGGAGTGGTTGTCGCTAACAGCGTCTTCCCCATGTCTTCGTTTGCTTCAGGCTCTGTCCTCTACTGGGTGCAGCCAGACCTCCTTATCAAACAGGGAAGCGAAGCCAGCACCGCGTACGCCATCGATGGGAGCGCGGTTGCACCGGAAGGGTACCAGACCACTCCCTCGGGCGATCAGATTGAACCGGTAACGGCGGACCGCGCCGGCACCGCCACTTACAATGTAAAAATAGTGAACGACGGGAACGTCGCGGGGACATTCCTGCTGAAAGCAGCGGAATCGGCTGAATCGGGGTGGACTCTCACCTACATGGTCGGCACCACGGATGTCACCGCGGCAATGACGGGAGCCGGGTACCCCACTGCGAACCTGGGCAGTGGCCAAAGCGTGGTAGTGATCATCGCGATGACGCCCGAATATTCGGTGGTGGGCGGAACCAGCAAAAGCGCAACCATTGAAGCCTATCTGGACGCCGGCGATACCAGTGTCGACGATGCCGTCCAGGCGCTCACAACGGTGAAAGTCGTCGATCTGCCCGACGCCCTCATCAAGACAAGCGCCGAAGCAGACTCGGCCTTTGCGATCAATGACATCTATCAGACCACCCCCGCGGACGACCAGATCGAAGCGCAGACGGTCGATCCCGCTCGTACCGCCAGCTACGATGTGAAGGTCGAGAACGACGGCAATACGAAACGCACGTTTCTGCTGAAGGCGGCCGAAACCGGCGAACCCGGATTCAACCTGCTCTATAAGTTGGGCGCGCAGGACATTAGCAGCGCCATCAAGGGCGCGGGCTACACAACGCCCGCCCTCGACCAGACCGAGAGCATGGTCATCACCGTGGAGGTCACTCCGGGAATCACTCTCAACGGATCGACGGGCAAGGGCACAGCCCTGGGCGCCTTCCTGAACGCATCGGACACGACGGTGCGGGACAGCGTGTTGGCGCAAACCACGGCGAACGTCGTGGTGCTGCCCGATGCGCTCATCAAGACCGGCAGCGAACCCGACACGGCCTACGCCATTAACGACGAGTATCAGACGACCCCCGCCGGCGACCAGATCGAGGCGCAAAACGTGGACCCGGAGGCAACGGCCACGTACCACGTGAAGATTGAGAACGATGGCAATACGCGCCGGGCGTTCCTCATCAAGGCAACGGAAAGCGCCGAGACCAACTGGAGCGCCATTTACGAAGTGGGTGGGACAGACATCACCTCCGCCCTCACGGGAGCCGGGCACAGCCTGACTCTGTCACCCGACGAGAGCGCTGTCATTGTCGTGAACATGACGCCGAGCAAGCTCGTGCCGGGTAATGGCAGCAAAACAGCGACGCTCAGTATCTACCGGGACGCCTCGGATACCACGGTGCGAGACGCCGCGCAGGCAGTCACTGCGGTGAATCCGAAGCTTCAGGCCGACGCAATGATTAAACAGGGAGGCGAGACGGATGCCGCTTACGCCATCGACGGAACCTACCAGACAATCCCCAGCGGGAACCAGGTCGAGAGCCAGTCAGTGGAAACCGGAGCGACCGCCGCGTTCCATGTGAAGATTGAAAACGATGGCAACAACGCGCGGACGTTCCTCGTGAAAGCCGCCGAGAGCAGTGAGACGGGATGGTCGGTGACCTACAAAGTCGGCGGAACGGATGTTACCACCGACATCCTGGGAGCGGGACACACGACATCCTTGCTTCTGCCGGGCGAAAGCCGGGTCGTTGCCGTGACAACGGTCCCGGACACCACGGTCGTGGGTGGAACCGCGAAAAGCACAACGTTGAGCGTCTTCAACGATGGCGCCGACGCCACGGTGCGAGACGCTGTCGAGGCAATCGCCACCGTCGTGCGCCCGGACCTCCTCATCAAAAAAGCCTCCGACACTGATACCGGATATGCGAGCAACAACGTGTACCAGACCACGCCCGCGGGGGACCAGATCGAGTCCCAGGCAGTGGACGCGAACCAGACCGCCACGTATCACGTGAAGGTTGAGAACGACGGCAACATCGCTCGCACGTACGTCGTGCGCGCCGAAGAGACGACGGAGACGGGATGGACCGTCGTGTACGAGTTCGGGACTACTGATATCAGCGCCGACGTCCTCTCCACCGACGGGTATACCACCGGCAGTCTGAGTCCGGGCGGAAGCGCAGTGATCGCGGTGGAGGTAACTCCGGACGGCAGCGTCACGGGAAGCACCACCAAGACGGCAACACTCAGCGCGTCGTACAGCGCCGCGGATCTCGCGGTGCGTGACGCGGTGCAGGCCGTCACCACCGCCAACGCCATCCACCGGCCCGACCTGCTGATTAAGCGGCAAGGCGAAGCGGACACCGCGTACGCGATCGACAACGAATACCAGACCGTTCCCGTCGGTAACCAGGTGGAGGCGCAGTCGGTGGATGCCGACGCCGCCGCCACGTATGAAGTGAAGGTCGAGAACGATGGAAACACCACCCGCACCTATGTCGTGAAGGCCGCCGAGACGACAGAGACCGGCTGGACGATCTCCTACAAGGTGGACACCGACGACGTGACCAGCGCGATCAAAGGCGCCGGGTACACCACGTCCAGCCTCGCTCCCGGCGCGAGCGTCGTGATTACCGTGGAGATGACGCCCGGTATCGACGCGACCGGGGGCACCGGCAAGAGCGCGACCCTGAAAGCCTACCTGAGCGACACGGATTCCACGACCCGGGATGCCGTCAAAGCCACCACCACGGCAAACGTCCTCGGGCAGCCGGACGCTCTCATCAAGAAAAGCTCCGACCCGGACACGGCGTATGCGCTGGATGGAACCTATCAGACGACCCCCTCCGGCGATCAGGTGGAGGCGCAGTCCGTGAGTCCCGGCGTGGCAGCGACTTACAGCGTGAAGGTCGAGAACGATGGGAACGTCGTACGGACGTTCCTCGTGAAAGCCGTCGAGACCGCTGAGTCCGGCTGGACCGTGAACTACAAGAAAGGAAGCGCGGACGTCACCGCCGCCGTGAAGGGCGCGGGCTACACCACCGCATCCCTCGCCCATGGGCAGAGCGAAGCGCTCACCGTTGAGATGACTCCCACCATCGGCGCGGCAGGCGGAACCGGCAAAAGCTCGACCCTCAAGGTCTTCCGAGACAGCGAGGACACCACGGTGCGGGACAGCGTGAAAGCATCCACCACCGTCACAAGCCACAGCTATCCCGATCTGCTGATCCGCAAAGGCTCCGAACCTGACAGCGCGTACGCGATCGACGGAAGCCTCACCAACACCGCCGGCTACCAGGCGACCCCGGCGGGCGACCAGGTCGAAACACAAAGCGTCGATCCATCCACCGCCGCTACTTATCACGTCAAGGTCGAGAACGACAGCAACGTCACGCGTACGTTTGTCGTCAAAGCCGGCGAAACCGCTGAAGCGGGATGGAACCTCGTCTACATGGTGGGCACAACCGATGTGACATCCGCCCTCCGCGGCAGCGGCCACGCCACCACCAGCCTCGCCCCGGGAGCCAGCCAGACGATCGCCATCGAGATGAAGCCCGGCCCGCTGGCGGTTGGCAGCCAGACGAAGAGCACAACCCTCAAGGTGTACCTCGACACCGCCGACACAACCGTCCGGGATGCCGTGAAAGCCTCCACCACGCTCACCGCCGTCAACCTGCCGGACGCTCTCATCAAAAAGGGCAGCGAGGCCGACTCGGCCTACGCCATCAACAACACCTACCAGACCACGCCTTCCGGCGATCAGATTGAGCCCCAGGCTGTCGATTCGGGTGGGTCCGTCGTCTACAACGTGAAGGTGGAGAATGACGGGAACGTCACCCGCTCCTTCCTCGTGAAGTCGGTCGAGTCCGGCGAGAGCGGATGGTCGGTTGGCTACCAGACCGGCGGTGTCGATATCGCCGCCGCCGTGCGCGGCAATGGCTACACCACCGCGTCGCTCGCTCCGGGAGAGAGTGTGGTCGTTACCATCCAAATGGCCGCCGCCAGCGCCGTGCGTGGAAACACCAGCAAGAGCGCAACGGTTCACGTCTACCTGGATGCCGCCGATACGACGGTGCGGGAAGTGGTCAAGGCCGTGACAAACGTCAGCGTCCGCACCCAGCCCGACGCCCTCATCCGCAAGGAAATCGAGAACGACAGCGCCTACGCGATCGACGGCGTCTACCAGGCCATCCCCGCGGACAGCCAGATTGAAACTCAGTCGGTGGTGATTGAGGGAACGGCAACCTGTCGGGCGAAGATCGAGAACGACGGTAACACCGCTCGCACCTTCCTGGTCAAGGCGACTGAGTCGGCGGAAGCGGGCTGGACGGTGACTTACAAAGTCGGCGCCACGGATATTACCGCGGAAATCCGAGGCAACGGCTACACGACGCCCACCCTCGACCCGGGCGGCAGCGTGGTCGTCACCATCAATGCGACACCGGGCGCGCAGGTTCCCGGCGGCACGCTCAAATCCGCCACGCTCAACGTGTACCTCGATGCCGGAGATACAACGGTGCGCGATTCGGTTCGGGCGACGACGGGTCTCGTCACGGTCCATCGACCCGACGCCCTGATCAAGAAGTCCGGCGAAGCGGATGCGGCCTACGCGCTCAACAACGTGTACCAGACTGTCCCCTCCGGCGACCAGAGACGCACCCGATCGGTGCTCGTCAACGAGGTGTCGACGTTCTACGTCAAGGTCGAGAACGACGGCAACTCCCAGCGGACGTTTTTGGTGAAGGCGGCCGAAACCACGGGCACGGGCTGGACGGTCGTTTACAAGGTCGGAACCACCGACGTAACCTCCGCCATCCGCGGCTCGGGGTACACCACGTCCACCCTCTCTCCCGGCGCGTCGGAAATCATTATCGTCTCGATGACGGCGGGCGCCACGGCGCTCGGAGGCGAAAGCAAAAGCGCCACGTTGAACGTCCATCTCGACTCCTTCGACAAAACCGTACAGGACTCGGTGCAGGCGACTTCCACGCTGCGGGTGGTCGACCAGCCCGACTTGCTCATCAAGGCGCGATCCGAGGCCGATTCGGCGTACGTGGTGAACGGCCCTCCGTACGAAGCGACCCCCAGCGCCGCCCAGACAAAGACCCAGACGATTCAGCCCTACGCAACCATTCAGTTCAGTGTCAAGGTCGAGAACGACGGCAACACTCGACGCTCCTTCATCATCAAGGCCGTCGACTCGCCCGAAATGGGCTGGACGCCGGCCTATCTCTGGGATTCCGAAAACATCACCGCGGACATGATCGGTGCGACCGGCTTCACAAGCCCCGCGCTGAACCCCGGTGAAAACCACATCATCACCATCAGCATCACTGCCGGCGGCGCGTTGCCGGCAGGGGCCACCAATACGACAACCATCACCGCCGACTCAGGAGTCGGAGCCGAAGGAGGCGAAGGACGCGACGCGGTTCTTGCCGCCGCCCGAGTCCCCGGCAGCAACCGACCCGACCTGCTCATCAAAAAGTGCGCCGACGCGGATACCGCGTTCGCCCTCAACGGAACCTCAACCAGCTCGACCGGGTACCAGACCACACCGGCCGGCGACCAGATCGAGCAGCAGAACACAGTGAAGGAAGTCGGCGCCTGCTATCAGGTGAAGGTCGAAAACGATGAGACCATTTCCCGCACCTTCAACCTGCGGGTGGAAGAGTCGTCGGAAGCCGGATGGACGTTGGCGTACCGGCAGGGAACCACCAATATCACCGAGAAGATACGGAGCGCCGAGGGATGGACCACCGACGTCCTGGAAGCGGGCAGCAGCGTGATAGTTTCCGTTGAGATGAGCCCCGGAACCACCGTGCCGACTGGCGGCGCGAAAAGCACAACGGTGAAAGCCTACAGCGACCGGCTCGACACACTCGTGCGGGACGCGGTGCGGGCGACCACCACCGTCGTTGCCGCCCTCCCGCCGACCGTCACCGGCATCACGCCCAACTCGGCGCTGAACACCGGCGTAGTTTCCATCACCCACCTCGCCGGGACCGGTTTCGCAACCGGCGCAACGGTCAGGCTGACGAAGACCGGACAAAGCGACATCAGTGGCACGACCGTCTCGGTCGTGAGTTCCACCCAGATCACCTGCAATATAGACCTCACGGGCAAGGCGACCGGCCAGTGGAACGTTGTCGTGAAGAACACGAACGGGCTTGAAGGGACGTTGGCGAACGGCTTCACCATCACCGCCCCACCGACGAAGGACCTGGCAGTGACCGCGTTCACCGCGTCGCCCAATCCGGTGCAGCGCGGGAAAACGGTCGCCTTCTCCGCCACGGTGAAAAACGTGGGAACCGCCACCGCCAGCGGCGGGACCTTCCGCATCGTCGCCGAAGCCAACGGCGCCGTGCTGCAGGGACCGCTCGCGCTGCCAACGCTGGAACCGGGACAGGAAAAGAGCGGCACGCTGAAAATGCGTGTCTCGAGAACCACCCCGGCAGGGGAATACATGATCACCGCCGAAGTGATCCTTGCGGGAGATACGAACGCGAACAACAAGCACACGATCAAACTGAAGGTGCAATGAAATGAATCTCACGCAAAGCCGCCAAGATCGCAAAGACAAATCTCTTTTCTTGAAAAAATACCTTTGCGTGCTTTGCGCCTTTGCGTGAGAAAGGATTGATCGATGACCGAGAATGAGATCGCGAAGCAGGTGGTAGACGCCGCCTACAAGGTGCACAAAATTCTCGGTCCGGGTCTCTTGGAGTCCGCCTACCAGGCTGCATTGTTCTTCGAGCTTCAAAGCCGAGGCCTTCATCTGGTGCGTGAACAGCCCGTCCCGGTGGTCTACGATGGCGTGGCCATCGACGAAGGATTCCGGGCAGACCTCATTGTGGAGGACAAGGTCATCGTCGAGCTGAAGTCCGTGGAAGTCATCGCGCGGGTGCACAAGAAACAACTGCTGACCTACCTGCGGCTTGCCGACAAACGGTTGGGATTGCTCATCAATTTTGGGGAAGAACTCATCAAGGACGGTATCCACAGGATTGTGAATCGGTTAGAGGAGTAGTAGGGGATGTCTCACGCAAAGCCGCAAAGAACGCAAAGGTTCTTTCCAATAAAAGAGATTTTTCTTTGCGAGCTTTGCGCCTTAGCGTGAGAGATTCCAGGCGAGCTTTGCGCCTTTGCGTGAGATAGAAGAAAAAGAGTCTTTGCGAGCTTTGCGTCTTTGCGTGAGATATAATCTAACGACATCACACTGAACAGGGAGTAGCTGCCATGCAACTCAGGAAATGGTTCCAATCACCCCGCCGCCGGAATTACGCTATCTTCATCCTCCTGGCCGCCGTCGGGGTGGTGGTGTATCGGGTCTATGCCGCTGTTGATGCGGTGGACTGGGATTCTCCGACGCCCCCTGACAACAGCCTCGTCAAGGGCAGCATCACTCTGGAAGTCCTGGTCGACGCGAGCGGTGGCAAGTACATTGACAAGGTGGAGTTCTTCAGGGGCGGGACGACGAAGATTGGTGAGTATCTTGACAACTCCGACGTAAACGCCGAGAAAAAG
>Ga0100398_1000316_pt1 | contig 45777 bp, 41 predicted proteins | sample CryGeymeta201522_FD_81568 | JGI IMG/M metagenome (GOLD analysis project Ga0100398, IMG submission 81568) | Groundwater microbial communities from Crystal Geyser aquifers in Utah, USA - Crystal Geyser metaG 2015-22 | ecosystem: Environmental > Aquatic > Deep subsurface > Groundwater | place: USA...
GCGCGGTCATCACCTCGTAGCCTGCGCGGATCAGCACGCGCAGGGCGGCGCGGGGGATCTCGGGCTCCATCCAGCGGTTGAACGTGTCGGTAAAGAGGATGACCCGCCCCGCCTTGCCCGAGCCATGGGCGCGCCTGACCTCTGCATCCCTGAAGAAATCCCGGCGAAAGATCGGCAGGGACCGGGCGCGCGCGAGGCCAAGCAGGCGCTCGCCAAGCGCGGCGAGGACCGGAACGCGGTTGCGCAGGGCGATCATCCCGCGCAGCGCCACGGCGGTCCGGGCATAGCGCGGCATCTCGGCGATCAGCCGTTCGCGGGTGCCGTAGCCCAGTTTTTGCCCACGCTGCCAGAGCACCTCGGTTTTCATCCGGGCCATGTCCACGCCGGTGGGACATTCGCGCTTGCAGGCCTTGCAGCCGACGCAGAGGCTCAACGTCTCGGCCATTTCGTCGGAGAACAGCGCGTCCTTTCCCAACCGGCCAGAGAGCGCGAGGCGCAGCGTGTTGGCGCGGCCCCGCGTCACGTCACGCTCGTCACGGGTCACGCGGTAGCTGGGACACATCGCGCCACCCGCCAGCTTGCGGCAGGCGCCGTTGTTGTTGCACATCTCGACCGCGCCCTGAAATCCGCCGCCCGTGCCGGACCATTGGGTCCAGTCGTGCCCGGTTTTCAGATCGTCGAACGCATAGCCCGGTGGATAGCGCATCAGGCTGCGGTCATCCATTTTCGGGGCATGGACGATCTTGCCGGGGTTGAGGCGCGCGGCGGGGTCAAAGGCCGCCTTGACCTCTTCAAACGCCTTTAGGATGCGCGGCCCGAACATGGCGCCGTGAAACTCCGAGCGCACGATGCCATCGCCATGCTCGCCCGAATGCGAGCCCTTGTACTCGCGCACCATGGCAAAGGCCGCCTCGGCGATCTCGCGCATGGCGCGCACGTCCTTATCGAGCTTGAGATTGAGCACCGGGCGGACGTGCAGGCAGCCCTCGGAGGCGTGCGCATACCATGTGCCGGTCGTCCCGTGCGCGCGAAACACCTCTGTCAGCCGGTCGGTGTAATCCGCCAGATGATCGAGCGGCACGGCACAATCCTCGACAAAGGACACGGGCTTGCCCGCCTCCTTCATCGACATCATGATGTTGAGCCCGGCCTTGCGCAGCTCGCCGATCTCGGCGGCAAGCGCCATGTCCCGGATCTCGACCACGCCCCCCTCAAGGGCGCCACCCTTGCCGAAGCCATAGCCCAGATCGGAGAGGGTATCGTGGAGACGGCGGATGTTCTCATCGTTCTCGGGTGGGCTGTCGGCAAACTCGACCAAGAGCAGGGCGGCGGGCGCGCCGCGCACGAATTGCTCCAGCGTTCTGGCGTAGAGCGGGATGGCGCGGGCGAGGTCGATCATCGTCGCATCGACCAGTTCGACCGAGGTCGGCCCAAGCGCCACCAGCGGCTTTGCGGCCTCCATCGCGGCGCGAAAGGTGGGAAAGTGGCAGACGCCCAGCACGCGAGTCTTTGACGGCAGCGGCGAGAGCCTGATCTCGATCGCGGTCGAGATCGCGAGCGTGCCCTCCGACCCGATCAGCAGATGCGCGAGGTTAACGGGTGCGGCCCCCGGCACCAGCGCGTCGATGTTGTAGCCGCCCACCCGGCGCTGCACCTTGGGGAAGCGGGCGGCGATCTCCTCGGCCTCGCGCGCGCCCAGATCCAGCATCTGCCGCAGGAGTGTTTCTGGCACGCGGTTGCCCGATCCGGGACCGAATTCGAACAGTGTGCCATCGGCGAGAAGACCCGCGATCCGCTCGACATTGTCGCGCGTGGTGCCATAGCGCAGCGAGCGCGAGCCGCAGGAATTGTTGCCGACCATGCCGCCGATCGTGGCGCGCGAGGCGGTCGAGATATCGACGGGGAACCACAGCCCATGCGGCTTCAGGACGCGGTTGAGATCATCGAGAACGATGCCGGGTTCGACCACGGCGCGGCGGCCCTCGACATCAAGCTCGAGAATCCGGTTGAGGTATTTCGAGCAATCGACGATCAGCCCGGAATTCACCGTCTGCCCGCATTGCGACGTGCCGCCGCCGCGCATCGTGAGCGGGATGTCCGCGTCGCGGGCGGCCAGAAGGGCCACCGCTATGTCACCGGGCGCCTTGGGGATGATCACGCCCGCAGGCATCATCTGGTAGATCGACGCATCGGTGGCATAACGCCCGCATGAAAAGGAATCAAAGCGCGTCTCGCCTTGCAGGTCGCGCGCAAGGCGCTCTTGAATTGCGACGTCCAGCATGTGGCCTTGGTCCCGGCAAGGATTGAAATTGATCTTGACATAATATTGAATTCAGAATTCAATTCAACATAATTCAGTTATCGAGAAACGCGAGATACTTGGAGATTTGGGAGAAATCGCGATGACAGCCGGACGCCACTTTTTGCAGATTCCCGGTCCGACAAACGTGCCGGATCGTATCCTTCGGGCAATGGATTATCCGACAATGGATCATCGCGGTCCAGCCTTTGCCGAGGTCGGTCACAAGGCGCTGGACGGCATGAAGAGCATTTTCAGGACCAAGGCGCGCGTGGTGATCTACCCTTCCTCGGGCACCGGGGCCTGGGAGGCGGCGCTCGTCAATACGCTCTCGCCGGGCGATACGGTGTTGATGTATGAGACCGGACATTTCGCGACGCTGTGGAAATCTCTGGCGCAGAAACTCGGGCTCAGCCCGGTCTTTATCGAAGGCGACTGGCGCAGCGGCGCGGATGCGGCGGCGATCGAGGAGCGATTGCGCGCCGACAAGGGGCATGTGATCAAAGCGGTCTGCGTTGTCCATAACGAGACTTCGACCGGTTCTGTCACCGACATCGCGTCGGTGCGCCGTGCAATGGATGCCGCAAAGCATCCGGCGCTCTTGATGGTCGATACGATTTCCTCGCTCGCCTCGGTCGATTACCGGCATGACGAGTGGGGGGTGGACGTGACGGTGGCGGGGTCGCAAAAGGGACTCATGCTGCCGCCGGGGCTATCGTTCAACGCGGTGAGCGCCAAGGCGATGGCGGCCTCCGAAGGGGCCGGGCTGAAACGCTCTTACTGGAGTTGGGCCGAAATGGCGGGGCCGAATGACAAGGGCTATTTCCCCTACACGCCTGCGACCAACCTGCTCTATGGTCTCAACGCAGCGCTCGACATGCTGCATGAGGAGGGGCTTGAGAATGTCTTTGCCCGGCACAAGCGGCACGGCGCTGCGGCGCGCGCGGCGGTCGATGCCATGGGGCTTGAGGTGCTCTGCGCCAAGCCCGAGGACCGCTCACCCGTGCTGACGGCGGTGATGATGCCCGAGGGGCATTCGGCGGACAGGTTCCGTGCCGTAGCCTTGCGCAACTATGATATGTCGCTCGGCAACGGCCTGTCCAAGGTGGCGGACCGGGTGTTCCGGATCGGGCATCTTGGGGACTTCAATGATCTGATGCTGATCGGCACCCTTGCGGGCGTCGAAATGGGCCTGCGCGATGCGGGTGTGCCGCATCGGCAAGGTGGCGTTCAGGCTGCGATGGAGGTGTTGGGCCAGAAATTCGCCAGCGCCCGTGCTGCGGCCTGACGCCAGGAACGATCCCGGACGGGACCATGTTGAAGAGGAGCTCAACACCCGATGTCCGGACCCGGAACTTCAACAAGAGGGAGGAAGACCATGAAAAGGACACTGATTGCATCCGTCGTGGCGTCGTTCGTGGCGCTGCCCGCGATGGCGGCAGACATCACCATGCGGTTCGGCCATGTGGGAAAGCCCGGATCGCTCTTCGAGGCGACCGCGAACCACTTTGCCGGTTGCGTGGGAGAGAAATCCGGCGGCAAGATAGAGGTGCAGACCTTTGGCTCGTCGCAACTGGGCGATGACAAGGAACTGCTGCAAAAGCTCAAGCTGGCTCAGGTCGATTTCGCGCTGCCCTCGTCGGTGATGTCCTCTGTCGATGGGCTCTTTGGCGTATTCGAGATGCCCTACATCATCAAGGATCGTGACCATATGCGCCGGGTGCAGGAGGCGCTGATGGACAAGTTTCAGACCGCCGCCAACACCAAAGGCTATCATATCGTGGGCCTCGCCGAGAACGGCTTCCGCCATATCACCAACAACATCCGCCCGATCAATGTGCCCGAGGATCTCAAGGGCATCAAGCTGCGCACCCCGAGCGGCGAATGGCGCGTCAAGATGTTCCGCGAATATGGTGCCAATCCGACGCCGATGGAGTTTTCCGACGTGTTTGTCGCGTTGCAGACCGGCGCGATGGACGGACAGGAAAACCCCTATACCCAGATTACCTCGGCCAAGTTCCAGGAGGTGCAGAAATATCTGTCGATCACCGGCCATGTCTATACGCCGGCCTATATCCTGTCGTCGAAGAAGGGGTTTGACGGCCAGTCCGCCGATGTGCAGGCGGTCCTGACCGATTGTGCAGGCGAAACGCAGACCTTCACCTATGAGACCGCCGCCAAGATGGAATCCGAACTGCTCGACGTGATCAAGGCGGCGGGCGTCGCGGTCAACGAGGCCGACAAGGACGCGTTCATCGCCGCCTCCAAGCCGGTCTACAAGGCATTCGCGGCACAGGTCGAGGACGGTCAGGAGCTGATCGACGCGGTTCTGGCTCTTGGCGGGTCGAGCTGAGCAGCCTTTGGGCCGGCGGTTACTTTCGAGGGCCGCCGGACCTTCCCTGACACACCACTGCGGATAGGTCCCGGAGCAGCGCTTCCGGGTCGGTTCGATGCATCGGACGCGGGATCAGATGAACGCATTTCTCAAAAGCACCAACCTGGCCGCGAGCCGGATTCTGGAAGGGGTCACGGTCATTCTGATGGTCGTTCTGACCCTCATCGTGATTGTCGCGGTCCTTGCCCGCCTGATGGGGCAGAGTTTTTCGTGGTATGACGAAGTGGCGGCGATCATGCTTGCGTGGATCACCTATTACGGCTCGGCGCTGGCGGCGCTGCACCGGAGGCATATCGGATTCGACACCGTGCTCTTGTCGATTTCACCCCGCTTCCGGATGATCGCGGTGCTTGCCGCCGAAGCGCTGGTCTTGCTGTTTTTCGGCCTCATGGCCTGGGCCGGTTTCGAGGTTCTGTCGGTGCTGGAGGGCGACCGGCTGACCTCGCTCACCTGGGTGCCGGTGCAATTCACCCAATCGGTGATCCCCATCGGGGCCATCCTCTTCATGATCTGCCAATTGCTGAGTCTGCCGGACTATTGGAGCAAGACCGCCCGTGGCGTTTCGCTCGAACATGCCGAAATCGAGGAAGAGGTCGAAACCGAACTCGAAAAGAACAAGGAGCGCCTGTGATGCTGATGCTGGGTATTTTCATAGCCCTCGTCGCGATGATCTGCATCAACGTGCCGATTGCCGTCGCGCTTGCCCTTGCCGGGGTGCTGGGCCTGGTTGCCACCGAAGGGCCAAGCAGCCTCGTGACCGTCGCGCTGGACATGTATGGCGGCGCGACCAAATTTTCGCTGATCGCGATCCCGATGTTCGTTCTGGCGGGGGCGATCATGAACGCGGGCGGTATCACCGACCGGCTGATCAATTTCGTCTCGGCCCTCATCGGCTTTGTCCGGGGTGGCCTTGCCATGGTCAATATCGGGGTCTCGCTGTTTTTCGCCGAAATTTCGGGCTCGGCGGTGGCGGATGTGGCCGCCATGGGCTCGATCCTCATTCCGCAGATGAAGAAACGCGGCTATTCCAAGGAGTTTTCGGCTGCCGTCACCTCGTCCTCGGCGTCGCTTGCGATCATCATTCCGCCGTCGATCCCGATGATCCTCTATGCGGCCTCGTCCAATACCTCGGTCGAGCAACTCTTTGTCGCCGGGGTCGTGCCGGGTCTTTTGGGAGCGGCGGGCCTGATGCTGGTGGCCTATATCTTTGCCCGCCGCTACAACCTGCCCACCGAAGAGGCGTTCAACATGCCGCGTGTGCGCGAAACCTTCATGGATGCGTTGCCGGCGTTCTTTTTGCCGGTGATCATCCTTGGCGGCATCTTTGGCGGCTATGTCACCGCGACCGAGGCGGCGGGGCTGGCGGTGATCGCGGCCATCGTCGTCTCGGCCTGGTATCGCCAGGTGGATTTCCGGCATTTGTGGCGCGCCATGCTGGACGGCGGCATTCAGACGGCGGTGGTGATGCTGCTGGTTGCGGCCTCGGTGCTGATGGGCGGGTTCCTGACGCGGGCGCAGATCCCGCAGCAGTTGGCCCAAGGCATCCTCGACATCACCAATCAGCAATGGGCGATCCTGCTCATTCTCAACTTTTTCTTTCTGGTGATCGGGTTCTTTCTGCACTCAGCAGCGGCAATCATTCTGGTGATCCCGATCGTCATGCCGCTGATCACGGCGGCGGGGATCGACCCGGTGCATTTCGGTCTGGTGGTGACGCTGAACCTCGCCATCGGCCAGCAGACGCCACCGGTGGCCTCTGTCCTGATCACCGCCTGCGCGGTGGCGCGGGCGAATATCTGGGAGGTGTCCAAGGTCAATATCTGGTTCGTCATGGTGCTATTGGCCGTGCTGATGCTATGCACCTATGTGCCGTCGGTGCCGCTCTTTCTTGTTGAATATTTCTACCGCTAGGGGGCGCGTATGTCCGAGATCCTGTCCGAGGTCCGAGGGCATACCCTCTGGATCACCTTCAACCGGCCAGAGGCGCGCAATGCGCTGACCTTTGCGATGTATGAAGGGCTGGCCACGCTCTGCCGCGAGGTGCCGACCGATGGCAGCCTGCGCGCCGTGGTCATCCATGGCGCGGGCGGCAAGGCGTTCGCGGCGGGCACCGACATGACGCAGTTTCGCGCCTTTGAGCGGGCGCAGGACGCGCTGGATTACGAGGCCCGGATCGAGGGCGTGCTGGAGGCGGTCGAGCGGTGCCCGCTGCCCACGGTGGCGGCGATCAACGGGGCCTGCACCGGCGGCGGGGCAGCCATCGCGGCGGTCTGTGACATCCGTATTGCCGCCGCCAATCTCAGGTTCGGCTTTCCCATCGCCCGCACCCTTGGAAATTGCCTTGCCGCCGCCAATCTGGCGCGGCTCTCGTCGCTGATCGGGGCGGGACGGGTGCGCGAGATGATCTTTACCGCCCGGTTGATCGGGGCTGTCGAGGCGCAGGGCTGTGGCCTCATCTCTGAGGTGCTGGAGGATGAGTCGGCGCTGATGGACCGCGCGACCGCGTTGGCCGATACGCTGGCGCAGATGGCCCCCCTCACCCTGCGCGCCACCAAGGAGGCCATGCGCCGGGTCGCGGTGGCGACCCGCGTCGAGGACGCCGACCTGATCGAGATGTGTTACATGAGCCGCGATTTCCGCCACGGGATGGAGGCGTTCCTGGCCAAGCAGAAACCAGACTGGAGCGGGACATGAGCGGCAGCGGTCCGCTTGCGGGGATGAAGGTGATCGAGCTTGCCCATATCATGGCCGGGCCGGTCTGTGGCCTGATGCTGGCGGATATGGGCGCGGATGTGATCAAGGTGGAAAAACCCGACGGCGATGACAGCCGCCGGTTTCTGCCGCCCTCGATTCAAGGGGAATCCGCCGCCTACATGATGATGAACCGCAACAAGCGGGGCGTGGCGCTCAACCTCAAGGACGCGCAGGCGGTCGCGGTGCTGCACCGCCTTCTGGAAGAGGCCGACGTGGTGATCGAGAATTACCGCCTGGGCACGATGGAACGGCTCGGGCTGGGCTATGACGCGCTGCGCGCGATCAATCCGCGGCTGATCTATTGCGAGATCTCGGGGTTCGGGCGGACGGGGCCGTATGCAGAGCGCGGCGGGTTCGACCTCATTGCCCAAGGGATGTCGGGCTTGATGTCGATCACCGGCGAGGGGCCGGGGCGACCCCCGGTCAAGACCGGCCCGCCGGTGTCGGACATCACCGCCGGGATCGTCGCGGCGATGGGCGTTTCGGCAGCCTACGCGCATATGTTGCAAACCGGACAGGGGCAAAGGGTGGATACCTCGCTTTTCGAGGCGGCGATCACGCAGACCTATTGGCAATCGGCGATTGCCTTTGCCACCGGGATCGCCCCCGGCCCGATGGGATCGGCGCATCCGATCAACGCCCCTTATCAGGCGTTTCAGACCGCCGATGGCTGGATCAATGTGGGGGCGGCCAATCAACGCAACTGGCTGCGGTTTCTCGACGTGATCGGCGCGCCGGAGCTGAACGACGATCCGCGCTTTGGCTCCAATCACGACCGGATGGAGCATCTGGCAGAGCTGGCGGAGATCCTGACCGGCCATCTGCGGCACGAGACAAGCCAGGTCTGGCTGAACCGGATGGAGGCAGCGGGGCTGCCCGCCGGGCCGGTGCTCGACATTCTTGAAATGCAGGCCGACCCGCAGACGCGGGCGCGCGGGATGATCGCCGAGGTGGATCATCCGGTCGCCGGGCCGGTGAGGACATTGGGGCATCCAATCAACTTCAGCGAGACACCCGCTACCATCCGCCGCGCCGCGCCGCTGTTGGGGCAGCATAGCCGCGAGGTGCTGCTTGAGGCGGGCTATGAGGCGGCGGCGATTGACGCCATGGTCGCTTGTGGCGCGGTGATCGCAGCATGAGCGATCCGCTTGTGACGCAGCTTCTGGCGGCGCGGCAGGGGGGCGAGAGATTGCCCGGCACGGCGGGTGACGGGCTGACGCGGGAACGGATTTTTGCGGTGCAAGAGGCCGTTGTGGCACGGCTCGGTCCGGTCGGCGGATTCAAGGTCGCCTGCCCGCCGGGTGCCGCCATCATCATTGCGCCGATCATGGCGCGCGACATTTACCCAAGCCCTGCCGTCATCGACGTGCCGGCAGCAGAGGAGGTCGGCGTCGAACTGGAATATGCCTTTCGACTGATCGCGCCGGTGCCAGACATCGGCGCTTCTGATTTCGAGGCACAGTTGCGCGGCGCCATCGAACTTCTGCCTGCCTTTGAACTCGTGCGGAGTCGTCTGGCGGATCCCAAGGGGGCCGGTGCCGCGCTCAAGATGCTGGACAATCAGTTGAATGGCGCGGTGGTGCTGGGCGCGCCCTGTCGCGACTGGCAGCAGATCGACGTTACCCGTGCAAACGCAGGGCTGATCCTCGGCGATGACATCGTTCTCGATGGCGCGGCGCGAGTTCCCGGTGGTGATGCCTTTGCCACGCTCTGTGCGCTGGTGCGGGCCCTGGGCGATCATTGCGGCGGATTGCGGCCGGGCCATGTGGTGATCACCGGCTCGCTCAACGGGTTGCCTTGGGTCACGCCGCCGATCACGGCAGAGGCGGTGATCGACGGGCTGGGCGCGGTGTCGATGCGGTTGCGCGCGACATGAGCCGCCCGACACGGGACCGATTGACGCGCGCCCGGAACCTGCTACCACGCGGCCCATGCTGAGCGTCTTTTTCCAGACCCTACCGTTCTTTCTGATCATCGGGCTGGGCTATGGCGCGGGACGGTCGGGGTTTTTCCCCGAAGCGGCGACGGCGTGGCTGACGCGGTTCATCTTCTACTTCGCACTTTCGGCGATGCTGTTCCGGTTTTCCGCCAACCTGACGCTGGCCGAGGTGTTCGACGGGGTCTTTGTGCTGGCCTATCTCTCGGCCACGGGATTCGTCTACGCGATTGCCACGCTGGTGGCGCTGATCCGGCGAATCAGTCTGCCAGAGATGGCGATCGAGGCGCAATGCGCGGTGATCGGCAATGTGGGCTTTCTGGGCGTGCCGATGCTGGCGATGCTGTTGGGCGAGGCGGCGGTTGGTCCGGTGATGCTGGTGCTGGCGGTCGATCTGATCGTGTTCGGCTCCCTGGTGGTGATCCTGATCACCGGCGCACGGGACGGGCGGATGAGCCTCGGGATCTTTCGCAGCGTTGCCGCAGGCTTGCTGAAGAACCCGATGATCGTCTCGATCGTTCTGGGGCTGGCATGGTCAGGGCTGCGGCTTCCCATTCCCGAGCCGATGAACGAGTTCCTGCGGATCCTCGGGAATGCCGCAACGCCCGGCGCGCTCTTTGCCATCGGGGCCTCGCTGGCGTCGAAATCGGCAGAGCGGCCCACTGTGGCGGGCTGGCTGTCGCTGTGCAAGCTGGTGCTGCATCCCGGCGCGGTGTCGATTGCCGTGCTGGTGCTGTTCCCGGTCGATCCCTATGCGGGCGCGGTGATGATCGCGGCGGCAAGCCTGCCGGTGGCAGGCAATGTGTTTATCCTCGCGCAGCATTATGGAGTCGCGCCGAGGCGGGTGTCGTCCTCGATCCTGATCTCGACCATCGGGGCGATCGTGACGGTGTCGCTTGTGATCGGCTGGGTGCGCGGGCTCTACTGAATGATCATCGACAGGACAGAGGAGAGGGAAATGAAGACGGTCTCGGAAAATACCTGTTTCGGCGGCGTGCAAGGGGTCTATTCCCATGCGTCAGAGGCCTGTGGCTGTGACATGACCTTTGGCCTGTTCCTGCCCGCCGAGGCCCGCGATGGCCCGGTGCCGGTGCTGTGGTATCTGTCGGGTCTGACCTGCACGCATGAGAATGCGATGGTCAAGGCGGGCGCGCAGGGCTGGGCCGCCGAACAGGGCATCGCTCTGGTCTTTCCCGATACGTCGCCCCGGGGCGCAGGCGTGGCCGATGATGCGTCCTATGATCTGGGACAGGGCGCCGGGTTCTACGTGAACGCGACAGAGGCGCCGTGGGCACCGCATTTCCAGATGTGGGATTACGTGGCCGAGGAATTGCCCGCACTCATCGGCGCGCAGTTCGCCGTAGACATGGACCGGCAGGCGATCACCGGCCATTCGATGGGCGGGCATGGCGCGCTGACGCTGGCGATGACGCTGCCGGGGCGGTTCCGCTCGGTCTCGGCCTTCGCGCCGATTTGCAACCCGGTGCAGAGCGATTGGGGCCGCAAGCAGTTCGCGGCCTATCTGGGCGCGGATGAGGGCGCATGGGCATCGCATGACGCGAGCCTCTTGATGGCCGCGCGCGGCTTTGACGGGCCGGTGCTGATCGATATCGGCACGAAGGATCAGTTTATTGAGTTGCTACGACCGGAAACGCTGGCGCAGGCCATGGCCGAGCGACGGCAGGAGGGCACGTTGCGGATGCAGAAAGGCTATGACCACAGCTATTTCTTCATCTCGACCTTCATCGAGGATCATGTGACCTTCCACGCCGAGGCGCTTTATGCGGGGTGAGGTGGCGCGATGACGATCTACGTCGATGCCGATGCCTGTCCGGTCAAGGACGAGGTCGAGCGGGTGGGCACGCGACACGGGCTGCGCATGTTCATCGTGTCGAACGGCGGCCTGCGTCCCTCACGCAATCCGCTGGTGGAAACCGTGATCGTGCCCGACGGGCCTGACGTTGCGGACAAGTGGATCGCCGAGCGCGCGGGACCGGGCGATGTGGTGATCACCGGGGACATCCCCTTGGCCGCAAAATGCGTCGCGGCGGGGGCGCAGGTCCTCAAGCATAACGGCGAGCCGCTGACCGGCGCCAATATCGGCAACGTGCTGGCCACCCGTGATCTCATGGCCGACCTGCGCGCCGCCGATCCGTTCCGGCAAGGCGGCGGCAAGGCGTTCACCAAGGCGGATCGGTCGCGGTTTCTCGATGCGCTGGAGCGGGCGGTGCGGGAGGCCAAGCGGGATAGGGGCTGAGGGGCGGGAGTGCGGGACGGTTGGATTTGAGGTGCCGGAAACTTTCAAAGTTTCCGGACCGATTTCTTTTCAAGAAATCGGGTTCAACGATCTTCGGGGCTTCTCCGCAAAGCGCTCTCAGCGACCCTCTCTTCTCCGCTTTCAAACCCACCCGCCTTCGTCCTGAATGGCGGGATTCGGGCGGACGGGTTTACAATCCGCAGGTCCTGACCTCTTGTGGCGGGGATCCATCAATCCTTACGGACCGGCATGACCACCCTGATCACCACCCGGCGCTCCAACCTGATCGGGGCGGCCTATGCGCTGGCGGCGGTCATGTGCTTTTCGCTCAACGATGTGGGGTTCAAGTTCCTGTCGGGTGATTACGCCCTGCATCAGGTGGTGTTCATCCGTGCGGTGGTGGCGCTTCTGGCCTTTGGCTGTCTCATCATGCCCTTCGCGGGCGGGATTCTGGTGCTGCGCACCCATCGCCCGGTGGTGCATATCGTGCGCGGGCTCTGCGTGGTCAGCGCCAACATGTGTCTCTTTCTGGGCCTCGCGGCGCTGCCCATCGCCGATGCGACGGCGATCTTCTTTGTCTCGCCGCTGGTGATCACGCTGGCCTCTGTCCTTTTCCTGCGCGAAACTGTGGGCCCGCGCCGGTGGGCGGCGATCGGCGTGGGATTTCTTGGTGTGCTGGTGATCGTCAAGCCGGGCACGGCGGCGTTTCAGGCGGCCTCGCTCTTGCCGGTGGCGGCGGCCTTTCTCTATGCGGTGCTCAACATCCTTGCGCGCCGGTTCGGCGGCTCCGAGAGCGCACCGACGATGGCGGTCTACATCCAGCTGACCTTTGTGGTGGCAAGCGCGCTGTTCGGGCTTGCCCTGGGTGACGGGCGGTTCGCGGGCACGGGGCATCCTTCGCTCGAGTTCCTCTTTCGGGCCTGGGCCTGGCCCGATCCCGGCGATTACCCCATCCTGATCCTGCTGGGGGTATCGGGCATGCTGGGCGGGCTCTGCATCAGCCAGGCCTACCGCCTGTCCGAGGCGGCCTTTGCCGCGCCCTTCGAATATGCGTCCATGCCGCTTGCGATCATGTGGGGCGTCACGGTCTTTGGCACATGGCCCGATGCGACCGCATGGATCGGGATTGCGCTGATCGTCGGATCGGGGCTCTATCTCTTGTGGCGCGAGTCGCTCAAGGACGCGCCGCTGGCGACGGAGGCCCCCAAATACCGCCGCTAGGCGGGCATTTCCAGAGAACCGGTCGCCCCGATCGTCACTTCACGCCGAGCGCCGTCGCGGCATAGAGCAGCACCATCACTCTGGCGATCATCGGCACGCCGTCGAGTCCGGCCGCGACGCGCCGCGTATGGGCATCAAGCACCTCGGTGATCCCGCTCGTGACGTTCGTCACGATGGCCGCTGACGTGTCGGGCTGAAGGGCCGCCAGCGTGGTTGGCCAGAGACGGTTCTGGGCCTCGAGTGTGTGCTGCATGAACTCTGCCAGCGCTGCGTCGGACCGTCCGATGTTCGTTTTGGAATACCGCGTGCGTGCGTAGGCGCCAATCGCCTCGCGCAAGGCGCTGCGGCCGGGCTCCTGCAAGAGATCCGCGCGGAGAAAGGCGGTGCTGATCGCGGCGGCCTCCTCGACCTGCGTGGTCTTGCGCGCATCGGCCCGCGACAGTGCAAAGCCAAAGGAAAACGCCAGCAACAGCCCGAGCAGCGCCAGAAGGGCGTTCAGCGTCGCCTCGCCCTGCGTCGCTTCGGGCCTTGATTTGTGCAGCCCCCTTTCAAAATAGCTGCGACGTCCAATCCCCCAGCCCAGCAGCAGGCTCAGGGCAGGAACGACAAATCCGAGGAGCGCATAGGCCCACAGCGGAAGGGCCGGCGCAGAGATGAGAGCGATTCTGTCCGGCATGAGACTCACGACGTTGCATTCCAGCACAGTAGTTGGGGTTTGGTGGTGTGCAAGTGCGAAAAAGAGGGCACGTCTTGACGGGGATTGCGGATCGGGTCCAGACTCGTGCATCGACAGATCCAGACAGCCCGTCCGCCAAGGGAGACACCCATGAGTCTGACCATCATTCCCTTTGCCGAAGGCGAGGCAAATCTCGATTGGCTCGGGCTCTGTGCGGCGTTGCAATCGGGGCATGAGCGGCCCAAGGCCGAGATTGGCGATACCTTTCTCTATCGCGGCCCCGACACGCTGCTCAACCGCGCGGCATGGATCGACGGGATGGGGATTGCCGTCAAGTCCGCCACGCTCTTTCCGGGCAATCCGGCGCGGGGGGGCGCGGTGGTCAATGGCGGGGTGAACCTTTATTCCGACACCACCGGCACGCTCGAGGCGCTGGTTGATTTCCATCTGGTGACCAAGTGGAAGACCGCCGGCGACAGTCTCTATGCCGCGACCCGTCTGGCCCGGCCGGACAGCGAGCGCATTCTCATCGTGGGCGCGGGCACGGTGGGCCGGTCGCTCTGGCAGGCCTATCGCGCGGTCTTTCCCAAGGCGCGGTTTGCCGTCTGGAACCGCACCCGTGCCAATGCCGAGGCGATGGCGGCGGGTTGTGTGGGGCTTGAGGTTGCGGGCGATCTGGAACGGGCGGTGCGCGAAGCCGATATCGTGACCTCGGCCACCATGTCCACCGAGCCGCTGATCCGGGGGGCCTGGCTTCGACCCGGTCAGCATATCGACCTGATCGGCGCCTATCGCCCCGACATGCGCGAGGCCGATGACGAGGCGATCCGGCGCGCGCGGGTGTTCGTGGATAGCTATGACACCACTGTCGGCCATATTGGCGAGATCAGAACGCCGATCGAGATCGGCGTGATCGCGCGCGATGATCTGGTGGCGGATTTCTACGAGCCGGAGAAGTTCCGGCGCCAGAGCCCCGACGAAATCACCCTCTTCAAGAATGGCGGCGGCGCGCATCTCGACCTGATGACCAGTCGCTACATCCTTGAGGCCTGGAGGGCGGCGGCGTGATCTGGGCCGGGCTGGCGCTGCTGCTGGCGGCCTTGATCGCGCTGCCCTGGCTGCGCGAGGCGATGAAGCCCGCAATCGACGAGGCCGCGCGGCGTGACGCGCCGGGGCACTTTGCCAGGCTCTCGCGCGGGGTGACGCATTACCACTGGTCGGGGCCCGCGCGCGGACCGGTCGCGGTCTGCGTGCATGGGCTGACCACGCCCTCTTTCGTCTGGGGCGGCCTTGCGCCGGGGCTGGGGGCGCTCGGCTTTCGGGTGCTGGTCTATGATCTCTATGGGCGCGGCTACAGCGACCGGCCAGGCGGACCGCAGGATTCTGCCTTCTTTGTCACCCAGCTAGAGGAGTTGCTGGAGGATCAGGGGATCGAGGGTGACATCACGCTTTTGGGCTATTCGATGGGTGGCGCCATCGCCACCGCCTTTGCCGCGCTCTACCCCGAGCGATTGCGGCACCTGGTGCTGATCGCCCCCGCAGGTCTTGGCCATGATCTGGGACCGCTGGTGCGGCGCGCGATGAGGGCCGGCGCCGTGGGGCGTTGGGTGATGCTGACGGTATTCGCGCCGTCGTTCCGCAAGGAAACCGAGGCGGTGCGGCATCTGCCGTCGGCGGTGGCAGGAATCGTCGATCTGCAACAGCGTGAACTGCGCTGGCGTGGCTTTGTTCCGGCGGTGCTGCGCGCGATCATCGGCATGTTGTCCGAAAACCTCGACGACGCACATGCAGACATCGCCGAGGCGGGATTGCCGGTGCTGGCAATCTGGGCGCGCGAGGATACCGTCATTCCGCTGTCCAGCATGGGGCGGCTGGCGCAGATCAACCGCAATGCCCGGCAGGAGGTGATCGAGGGCGCAGGCCACAGCCTGACCTATACCCACAGCGCGGCGGTGCTGGACGCGATGCGCGACCTGATGCGCGGTTAGGCCGGCGCCAGCCGCCGCTCCCTGACCGGCAGGTGCACGATGGCAGAGAACGCGCCGACACCGACGCCCACCCACCAGACCAGCGTGTAACTGCCGTAAAGGTCATACATCCGCCCGCCCAGCCAGACCCCCATGAAGCTGCCCAGCTGATGCGAAAAGAACACGATCCCGTAGAGCGTGCCCATGTAGCGAAGCCCGTAGAGATGCGCGATGAGGCCGGAGGTCAGCGGCACGGTGGCGAGCCAAAGTGCGCCCATCGAGACCGAGAACAAGAGCACAGTCGCAGGCGTCATCGGCGTCAGGATGAAGGCCGCCGCGATCAGCGTGCGGCCCAGATAGATGCCCGCCAGCAGGTTTTTCTTGGAATAGCGTTTGCCCAGCCAGCCTGCGGTCAGCGTGCCCGCAATATTGGCCAGACCGATGGCCGAGATCGCCACCGCGCCGAGTGCCGAGGTGGTGGTGATGCCGATACTGTGCAGCGCGCCGCCGGGCAGGATCGGGCCACACATCTCGGTGACGAAGGCCGGGAAATGCGCGGTGATGAATCCAAGTTGATAACCGCAGCTGAAAAAGCCAAGGAAGATCAGCGTATAGGACGGATCGCGAAAGGCACGGCTCAGGATCGTGCCCATCGAGTCCGCGATCACGGTCCGGTCAACGGGCGCGGGCGCGCGCATCAGCGGCAGCACGGCCAGGACGGCGATGATGGTGGCGGCAAAGATCAGGAACACGTTCTGCCAGGTCATGATCCCGAGCAGGAATTCCGCCAGCGGCGCGCCAAAGACCTGCCCCGCCGATCCGGCGGCGGTGGCGATGGCGAGGCTCATCGAGCGGTTCTCGTCCGAACTGGCGCGCCCCACCACCGCGAGGATCACGCCAAAGCCGGTGCCCGCGATGCCAAAGCCAACGAGAATTTCATAGATCTGATGCGCCTCGGGCGTGACCGCAAACGAGGACAGCACCAGCCCCGCCGCATAGGCGAGCGCGCCAAGGATGATCGCCTTGCGGTCGCCGACCTTTTCAGCCATCGCGCCAAACAGCGGCTGGCCGATCCCCCAGGCGAGATTCTGGATCGCGATGGCGAGCGAGAACTCGGCGCGCGGCCAATTGAATTCGGCCGCGATCGGGATTTGGAACACGCCAAAGGACGCCCGGATCGCAAAGGAAATCAGGATGATCGCGCAACCCGCGATCAGGACCGGCGTGAGGAGGGGGGCGGATTTCGGCATGGGATCCTCGCGCTTCGACGGTGCAAGTTGCGGAAATGGAACGGGGAGTCAATTCAGGATCAGTGTTGCGGCTCATCCCCCCTCGCGTCAGGGCGTCAGCAAGAGTGGCGCGGTCTCAGGACGATGACGTTATCCGTGCCATCACGCAGAGCAACTCGAACAGGATCGACGCGCCCAGAAACGCGGTGCCGCCGGAGGGGTCAAAGGGCGGCGAGACCTCGACCAGATCGGCGCCGATGATGTTCACCCCTTCCAGTCCTCGCACCACCTGCAACGCCTGATAGCTGTTCGGCCCGCCCACTTCGGGCGTGCCGGTGCCCGGCGCGAATGTGGGATCGACAAAATCGATATCGTAGCTGACATAGGTCTCGCCCGTGCCCGCAATGTCGCGCGCCTCGGCCATCACGTCCTCGGGGCCGCGCGCGTGGAATTCTTCGATCAGGATCAGGCGGATGCCCTCCGCGCGGGCGAAATCGCGGTCCTCGGTGTCATACATGGTGCCGCGCAGCCCGATCATCGCCACGCGCTTGGGATCAAGCAGCCCTTCCTCGACAGCGCGGCGGAAGGGCGTGCCATGGGTGTACATCGTGCCGCCGAAATAGGAGTGGTAGAGGTCCGTGTGGCTGTCGAAATGGATCATGCCCACCGGTGCGCGGCGGGCCAGCGCCCGCAGCACCGGAAGCGTGGTCAGGTGATCGCCCCCCGCCGTCAGCGGCACAATTCCCGCCTCCCTTACCCGATCGTAGAACGCCGTGATCCGCGCCAGGCTGTCGAGGATATCGGCCGGGTTCGGTCCGACATCGCCCAGATCGGCGCAGTTCACCGCCTCGAAGGGGCGCATCCCGGTTGTGGGGTGCTGCGCGCGGATCATCGTTGAGGCGTCGCGCAATTGCCTTGGCCCATGGCGTGGGCCGGGGCGGTTGGTGGTGCCCGAATCCCAGGGCACGCCGATCAGGCCGATCTGCACATCGCCATGGCGCGCGTGCCCGTCCGGCAGATGGGGCAGGCGCATGAAGGTCGGTATCCCGGCAAAGCGCGGCAGGTCAAACCCCGAGACGGGGCGAAAGAAGGGATCGGAGGTCATGGCGTTCCTTTCAGGCGTTTGCGGGCGGTGACGGGGCCATCCCCCTGTGCGGCAATGCGGGCAATGGCCTCGGGAATGGGTTCATGGGCCACCGCCATGTGATGGGCGTTGGCGTGCAAGAGCGTGTCGGGGTCGGCCACCCAGGCCACATGCCCGCGCCAGAACACAAGATCACCGCGTCGCAGCACCGCGCTTTCCGGCAGAGGATACCCGACACTGGCCTCCTGCGGCCCGCTGTCACCGGGGCAGGGAATGCCGCAGGCCAGACAGGCGGCCTGCACCAGCCCCGAACAGTCGATGCCAAAGACCGAATTGCCGCCCCAGAGATAGGGCGTGCCAAGATAGAGTTCCGCGACCGCGACCGGATCGGCCTCAAGCTCTGCGATCGGGCAGAGATGGGCGTGCGGCACATAGCCCTGCGGCGTTTGCGCAAAGCGACCGCTCTCGGAGAGCACGTTCAGCCGCGCGCCATGGCTGAGACCGAGGTATTCGGGCGCCTTGAGGTCCGGCGCGGGATAGAGATGCGTGGCGCGCGCCCGCACGCGATGGGTGACGGTGCCCGTCGTCAGCGCGCCGACCGGGACAAAGCCGCGATAGCCATCGCGCGCGGCCGTGACCTCGGCCCAGCCCTCTGCGATGGTCCGAACGCTGACGGCCTCGCCCATCAGCAACTGCCGATCGAGCGCACCCTCCGGGCTGCGTCTGAGGTCCACGAGGGGCCATGCGATGAGGCGGGTTTCGCTCACAGGCCGAGCACCTCCGGCAGCGCCTCCAGAAGCGCGCGCGCGCCCATGCCGACGCCGCCCTTGGGCCGCGCCGGGGCGGCGGTGGGCGTCCAGCCGTAGATGTCGAAATGGCTGTAGTTCACCCCGCCCGCGAACCGGCGCAGAAAGAGCGCCGCAGTGATCGAGCCCGCAAAGCCGCCCGAAGGCGCGTTGTCGAGATCGGCGATGCCCGGCTCGATCATCGTCTCATAGGGGGTGTGAAACGGCATCCGCCAGACCGGATCGGCGACCCGCGCCCCAGCCCGGTCGAGAGTTGCGGCAAAGAGCGGATCGTCGGTGTAATAGGGGGCGAGATCGGGACCAAGCGCCACCCGCGCCGCGCCGGTCAGCGTGGCCATGGAAATCATCAGGTCGGGCGCCTCCTCGGCCCCCAGGGCCAGCGCATCCGCAAGCACCAGCCGCCCCTCGGCATCGGTGTTGTTGACCTCGACCGTCAGCCCGTTGCGCGCCCGCAGGATGTCGCTGGGGCGCATGGCAAGGTCGCTCACGCTGTTTTCCACCGCCGGGATCAGCACGCGCAGGCGCAGCGGCAGCCCAAGCGCCATGATCATCTGCGCCAGTCCCAGCACCGTGGCCGCGCCGCCCATGTCCTTTTTCATCAGGCCCATCGAAGCGGCGGGCTTGAGGTTGAGCCCGCCGGTGTCAAAGCATACGCCCTTGCCCACCAGTGTCAGTTTCGGCCCGCGCGCGCCCCAGTGCATGTCGATGAGACGCGGCGGTTGCGCGGCGGCGCGGCCGACAGCATGGATCAGCGGAAGATTTTGCGCCAAGAGATCCGCGCCCCGGATCGCGGCAAAGCGCGCGCCATGCCCGGTCGCGACAGCGGCACAGGCGGCCTCGAGCGCCTCGGGGCTCATGTCATTGGCGGGGGTGTTGATCAGGTCGCGGGTCAGCGCCTCGGCCGCCGCGATTACCTCGAGTCGCGCGGCGTCGATCCCCGCCGGCGCGATCAGGCGGGCCTTGGCCGGGCTCTGCGCGCGGTAGCGGTCAAAGGCATAGTGCGAGAGCAGCCAGCCCAGCGCCTCGCTCTCCGCCTGCTCGGGCGGCAGACCGTGCAGGGCATAGCAGGCTTCGGGCAGACTGGCGGCGATTGCGGCGAGGTGAAAGCGCCCGCGCGCGCGCGTCTCTGCGTTGCCGTATCCGGCCAGCGCCAGGGCGATCGCGCCCGCGGCATCGGGGATCACGAGCGCGCGACCGAGCGCGCCGGAAAAGCCGCTGGCGCGCACCCAGGCGCGCACCGCCTCCGGCTGATTTTTCAGCCAGTCGTCAAGCGCGTCCTCGGCAAGAACATGCAGAGGGATCGCGGGGGTATCACTGTCGGCGAAGGTGAGCGACATGAGCTAAGACCTTTCGGGCAATATTCAGCCCGCAGCCTAACCGCGATTGCGCCGCCTGCAACCCTTCAAACGCGACCGATGTCAGAGCGGTACGTCCTGCATCTCCCAGATCTCGCAGAGCGAACGTTCGCTGATCCGCAAGAGACGGGTGAAGGTTGCAGCAAGCGCGTTCCGGTCGCCCCGATCAACGCACCCCGTCACATCGCCTGCCACTTGCACCAGCAGTGGCATACCGATCTGATCGGCGATCGCGATCAGGCTGCGGGTGCTCTTGCGCATGTCCTCAAGATGCCCTTCGCGATAGCAGCGTTCCGCGCGGTCCAGACGCATCGCCAGTTCCTCCAGTGCGCGGCAGACGATATCCTCGGCAATGCTTTCGCCCAGTTGGACATAAAGCGTTGCAAGCCGGTCGGTATCGAGCCGCACGCACTCGTTCTGTTTCAACATTGTCACCCGTTCCAAGATCTCACCCACGTTCAACGTCTCACCCTGCCCCCACGGCAGCGCGCAGAATGCCAGCCCTGCGGTTCCCAAAAGGTTTCCGGCGCAGAGATTTATCGCTCGAATTCGAGGTGAATTCAGACTATCGAGCGGCGGACTGCCGTCAGCCCGGAGACATCATGGAACATGCCCGCCCCTTGCCGACCTATCTGGTGCATCGGTTTCATGGCTGGAAGGCGACCGGCTATGCCGAGAACCAATCCTGGTACCGGCATCTGGCCCAGCAGGGGCAGCATCCGCGCGCGATGGTGATTTCCTGCTGCGATTCGCGCGTGCATGTCACCTCGATCTTCGGGGCCGATCAGGGCGAGTTCTTCATCCATCGCAACATCGCCAATCTGGTCCCGCCCTATGAGACCAATGGCGGCCAGCACGGCACCTCGGCGGCGGTCGAATTTGCGGTGACGGCCCTCAATGTGGCGCATCTCATCGTGATCGGCCATTCTGCCTGTGGCGGCGTCAAGGGCTGTCTCGAGATGTGTTCAGGGCAGGCGCCGGAGCTGGAAAAGCAGACCAGCTTTGTCGGGCGATGGCTCGATATCCTGCGGCCCGGCTATGAGCGGGTCAAGGAGATCGCCAGCCCGGAAGATCAGGTGAACGCGCTGGAAAGGCAGGCGGTCATCGTCTCGCTGGAGAATCTGATGAGCTTTCCCTTTGTCGCCAGGGCGGTATCAGAGGGCCGCCTCACGCTGCACGGGCTCTGGCACGAGATCGGCTCGGGCGCGCTCGAACAGTTCAGCGCCAATCAGAACGCCTTTGTGCCGGTGTGACGCCTGATCCCCGGCGTCACCGATGGGGCAGGCCGGGGATTTTGGGTATTTGAGCCAAGAAGAAACCCCGCACGCCACAAGGGCGGACGGGGTATCGATTCAGGCGGCGACAGCTTTCTGGCCAAAGCGGCCATAGAAGCTCTGGCCCTTGGCGGCCATCTCGCGCAGCAGTTTCGGTGTGCTGAACCGGGCGCCGAATTTCTCGGCCAACTGATCGCAACGCTCTGCCGCATAGGGCGTGCCGATGATGTCGAGCCAGGCAAACGGCCCGCCCGACCACGGTGCAAAGCCCCAGGCGAGGATCGCGCCGACATCGCCTTCACGGATGTCCTCGAGAACCCCTTCTTCGAGCGCGCGCACAGCTTCCAGCACCTGCGCGAACATCAGCCGGTGCTGCACCTCGTAGAGATCGGGCTGTTTGGCGGCGCGGGGGTATTTGGCGGCGAGGCCCGGCCAGTAGCCCTGCCGCTTGCCTTTCTCGTCATAATCGTAAAAGCCCGCGTTGGACTTGCGCCCCAGACGCCCTTCGCCCTCCATCCAGAAGATGACGTCATCGACGGCCGCATCGGGATAGGCCTCGCCCATCGCCGCCCTGGTTGCGCGGGCGATCTTTGCGCCCAGGTCAATCGAGGTTTCATCGACCAGTTGCAGCGGCCCGACCGGGAAACCCAACTGGCGCGCGGCATTGTCGATGAGCGCGGGGGCCACACCTTCGGCCACCATGCGCAGGCCCTCGTTGATGTAAGGGATGATGCAGCGGTTGCAGTAGAAGAAGCGGGCATCATTGACGACGATCGGCGTCTTGCGGATCTGGCGGACATAGTCGAGCGCCTTGGCCACGGCGCGCGGGCCGGTTTTTTGCCCCTTGATGATCTCGACCAGCATCATCTTTTCGACCGGAGAGAAGAAATGAATGCCGATGAAATTCTCAGGGGTGTCGGAGGTCTTTGCCAATTCCGTGATCGGAAGGGTCGAGGTGTTGGTGGCAAAGATGCAGTCCTTGTCCACGACCTTGAGCACCTCTCTGGTCACTTCAGCCTTGACCTTGGGATCCTCGAACACCGCCTCGATGATGAGATCGCAGCCCTTGAGCGCGGCGTAATCGGTGGTGGCGGTGATCAGGTCGAGCGTTGCCGCCTTCTTCTCCGCCGTGGCCTTGCCGCGTTTGATCCCCTGATCCATGAAATCGGCGGTGTAGGCCTTGCCCTTGTCCGCCGCCTCCTGTTTCTGGTCGATCAGGACCACCTGAATGCCCGCCATGGCCGAGACGAGGGCGATGCCCGCGCCCATCATGCCGGCACCCATGACACCGACTTTTTTCACCCGTTGATCGGGCACATCGGGGCGGTTTGCGCCTTTCTCCAGCGCTTCCTTGTTGATGAAGAGCGATCGGATCATCGCGCTGGAGGAGGGATTCAACAGCACATTGACGAACCAGCGCGCCTCGATCCTGAGCGCGGTGTCAAAGGGCACGAGTGCGCCTTCATAGACTGCCGAGAGCAACGCCCTGGCGGCTGGAAACGCGCCCTGGGTCTTGCCGTTGACCATCGCGGAGGCGCCGACGAAGGTCATGAAGCCCGCCGGGTGATAGGGCGCGCCGCCCGGCATTTTATAGCCCTTGTCGTCCCAGGGCTTGACGATTTCGGGATTCGAGAGCACCCATGCGCGGGCCTTTTCGATCAGTTCATAGGCAGGCACCACCTCATCCACCACACCGGCGGCCTTGGCCTTTTTCGGATCGTTGAGCTTGCCTTCGAGCAGGAGCGGTGAGGCCGCCATCGCGCCCAGCTTGCGGACCAGCCGCGTGGTGCCGCCCGCGCCGGGGAAAATCCCCACCATGATCTCAGGCAGCCCGATCTTGGCCGAGGGGTTATCGGCCGCGAAAATGCGGTGGCAGGCGAGCGGGATTTCCAAGCCGATACCCAGCGCCGTGCCAGGCAATGCAGCGGCAATCGGCTTGCCGCCCTTGTTGGTCTTGGGGTCCATGCCCGCTCGCTCGATCTTGCGCAGGATGGCGTGCATCCCCATCACCCCGTCAAACAGGCCCCTGGCCGGATTGTCGCCGGCATCGTCACGCATCTTGGCGATGACGTTGAGATCCATGCCGCCCGCGAAAGATCCCGGTTTGCCGGAGGTGATGATCACCCCTTTGACAGCCGCATCAGCCAGCGCATCGTCAATCAGCGCCTCAAGGTCAAGAAACCCTTGGGCGTTCATCACGTTCATCGACTTGCCGACCGTGTCCCAGGTGATGATCGCAACGCCATCGGCGCCTTTTTCGATTCTGAAGTCAGTCATATCCGTTGTCTCCCGTTACACGCGCTCGATGATGGTGGCGGCCCCCATGCCGGAGGCGATGCAGAGCGTCGCAAGCCCCACCCCCTTGCCGGTGCGCTCCAGCTCATCGAGCACCGTGCCGATGATCATCGCCCCGGTCGCGCCCAGCGGGTGCCCCATGGCAATCGCGCCGCCATTGACGTTGACCCGGTTGGAATCGACATCAAAAGCCTGCATGAAGCGCAGGACAACGGCGGCAAAGGCCTCGTTCACCTCGAAAAGGTCGATGTCCGAGATGGCCATGCCGCTATCGGCGAGGATCTTCTGCGTCGCCGGCACCGGGCCGGTCAGCATGATCGTCGGATCGGTGCCGATCTTGCAGGTGGCGCGGATGCGCGCGCGCGGTTTCAGGCCCCATTTCTCGCCAAAGGCCTTTGATCCGACCAGCACGCCCGCCGAGCCATCGACGATGCCGCTGGAGTTGCCGGCGTGATGGACGTGGTTCACCCGCTCCAGATGCGGATATTTGAGCTTGGCCACGGCGTCAAAGCCCGGCATCACCTCGCCCATCGCCTGAAAGGCCGGGGTGAGCGCGCCCAGCGTCTGCATGTCGGTGCCGGGGCGCATGTATTCATCATGGCCGAGAATGGTCAGACCGTTCTGATCCCGCACCTCGATGATCGAGCGCGCGAACCGCTTGTCATCCCAGGCCGCCTTGGCACGGCGCTGCGATTCAACAGCCAGAGAATCCACATCGTCGCGGGTGAAACCGTACTCGGTGGCGATGATATCTGCCGAAATGCCCTGGGGCACGAAATAGGTTTCCATCGCGATCGACGGATCCACGGCAATCGCTGCGCCATCGCTGCCCATCGCGACGCGGCTCATCATCTCGACGCCGCCGGCGATATAGGCCTCGCCCGCCCCGCCGCGCACCTGATTGGCGGCAAGGTTCACCGCCTCCATCGCAGAGGCGCAGAACCGGTTGATCGCAAGGCCGGGGATCGACTCGTCGAGATCCGAGGCCAGCACGGCGGTGCGCGCAAGGCAGCCGCCCTGTTCCATCACCTGCGTGACATTGCCCCAGATCACGTCCTCGACGGCATGGCCTTCGAGCCCGTTGCGTTCCTTGAGCGCATTGAGCACCTGCGCCGAGAGCCGCGCGGCGGTCACCTCGTTGAGTGCGCCGTCCTTGCGGCCCTTGCCGCGCGGGGTGCGCACGGTGTCGTAGATATAGGCGTCTGTCATGTCGGTCTCCTTTGTCATTGCCGGTCCGACGGGTTGCCGGGCATCAGGTCATAGGGGGGCTTCCAACCGGGTGTGGCGCTGATATTGCTCAGCCACCGGTCGATATTGGGCCAATCCTTGCGGTCAAAGCCGAAAGGCTCAGGGTAATAGAGATAGCCGCAGCAGGTGAGATCCGCGTTGCCGAGAGCCTCTCCCACGATCCAGTCACGGCCCGCGAGATGCGTCTCAAGCGTGGTGTAGGCGGCCTTGAGGCGGCCTTGGGTGAAGGCGATCACCTCTTTGGGTTGCTTCTCCTCGGGCACAAAGTTCATCAGATAGCGCACCATGCCCGCGGGAGAGCTGAGCTTGTGATTGTCCCAGAACATCCAGCGCAGCACCTCGCGGGCCTCCTGCGGCGTCGTGCCGCCAAATTTTCCCGTCTTCTCGCTTATGTATGTTTGCATCACGCCCGATTGCGTCAGGGTCACATTGCCATCCACCAGCACCGGCACCTCGCCCATGACGTTGAGTGCCCGGAACGCGGGCTGCCGCGTCTCGCTACCGAAGAAATCGACAAATACTGGCGTCCAATCGAGGCCTGACAGTTCCAGAGCGAGTGCCGCCTTGTAGGCATTGCCGCTTTCGCCAAAGCAGTAGAGTTTGATGCTCATAGATGCCCTCCCGGTGTTTCACCCGTGGCGGGCGTTCGATTTGAGTATTTTTGGAACGATGAAACGGTATGCCGTGGTTCATCGGTCTGCAAATACTCCACGGGGGTCCGGGGGTGTGAAACCCCCGGTTCCGAAGGTGCCACGCAGACCGCCGCCCCGGCTCTCACAACGCCCTCGCAATGAGGTCTTTCATGATCTCGTTGGTGCCGCCATAGATGCGCTGCACGCGGGCATCGGCCCACATTTCGGCGATGTCGTATTCCTGCATGTAGCCATAGCCGCCATGCAGTTGCAGGCAGTCGTCGAGCACCTCGCCTTGCGTATCGGTCAGCCAGTATTTCGCCATCGCGGCCTTTTCCACGCTCAATTCTCCGCGCATATGCTCGGCGATGCAGGCGTCGAGAAAAGCGCGGGCCACGGCGGTTTTCGTCTGACATTCGGCCAGTTTGAATCGGGTGTTCTGGAACCGCAGGATCGGGCCGCCGAAAGCTTGGCGTTCCTTGGCATAGGCGATGGTGCGCGTCACGGCACCCTCCATCGCGCCTTGGGCACCGCAGGCGATGATCAGCCGTTCCTGCGGCAGTTGTTCCATCATCTGGTAGAAGCCGCGCCCTTCCTCGCCGCCGAGAATGTTCTCGGGCGGGATGGCCACGTTGTCGAAGAAAAGTTCCGATGTATCGCCCGCATGCATCCCGACCTTTTCGAGATTGCGCCCGCGCACGAAGCCTGCCGCGCCGTCGGTTTCCACGACCACCAGCGAGATGCCCTTGGCCCCTTCCTTGGGGTCGGTCTTGGCCGCGACGATGATGAGGTCGGCATGTTGCCCGTTGGTGATGAAGGTCTTTTGCCCCGAGAGCCGATAGGCATTGCCGTCTCGAATGGCGCGTGTCCTGATCCCCTGCACGTCGGATCCAGCGGCGGGTTCCGTCATCGCCAAGGCCCCGACCATCTCGCCCGAGACCATTCTCGGCAGCCATCTCTGTTTTTGCGACTCCGAGCCATAGGCGAGAATGTAATGCGCGACGATGCCGGAATGGATCGGGTTACCCCAGCTTGCCAGATTGGCGCGGCCCTGTTCGATGCAGATCACCGCCTCATGCCCGAAATCGCCGCCCGCGCCGCCGTATTGCTCGGGGATCGACGGGCACAAGAGGCCCAACGCGCCCGCCTCACGCCAGCAGTCGCGGTCCATGATGCCCGCCTTGCGCCAGCGCGCGAAATGCGGCCGCCATTCATCGGTGATGAACTTGGCGGTCATTTCCGAGAGCATCTGATGCTCGTCAGTCATCCAGGTCATGGCCGGGCCTCCCTTCCCAACTTGTCTCAGCGTTTTCGCGCGTCGAGCTCCGAATTGAAGAGCCGCAGGCGGTGCGCAAAGGTGTCCTCATTGATCACGCTGTCAAAATTCTCGAAGAGGAAGGACAGCGCCTCGCCCTCGTCCAATCCGGCCTCCTGCGCAAAGCGGCGCAGGCGGCGGTAGCCATCCTCGGTCATCGCCGCGTTGAAGCGGCGCGTGAGGCGAAAGCGTTTCGGCATCTGTCCCTCCTCCTGAGCGGTCTCTCTTCAGAACGCCTCGGCGTCGAGCGCCATGACGGGATCGGCACCGCTCTGGATCCGCGCCAGATGCAGCGCCGTCGCGGGCAGGCGGCGTTTCATGTAGAAGCGGCCCGTCGCCAGCTTGGTCTTGTAGAAGGCCTCATCCGCTGTGCCCGCCTCCAGCGCCGCATGGGCTGCCTTGGCCATCCGCGCCCACATCAGGCCAAGGCAGACATGACCAAAGAGGTGCATGAAGTCATTGGAGCCCGCGAGCGCCGCGTTGGGGTTCTTCATGCCATTCTGCATGAAGAACATCGCGGCGGCCTGCAAATCCTTGGACGCCGCCTTGAGGGGGTCGAGGAAATCGGCCTTGAGCGCGGCGTTGTCCTCGTTCTCCTTGAGGAAGGTCTTGACCATCTCGAAGAAGGCCATGACGTGTCTGCCGCCGTCCTGCGCCAGCTTGCGGCCTACCAGATCGAGCGCCTGCACGCCGTTGGCGCCCTCGTAGATCATGGCGATGCGGGCGTCGCGGGTGAATTGCGACATGCCCCATTCCTCGATATAGCCATGCCCGCCATAGACCTGCTGCGCGCGCACGGTCATGTCATAGCCCTCGTCGGTCAGAAAGCCCTTGATCACCGGCGTCATCAGCGAGATCAGCCCCTCGGCGGCCTGATCGCCGCCGCGATGCGAGCGGTCGATGAGTTCCGCACCCCAGAGCAGGAAGGCGCGCGCGCCCTCGATGAAGCTCTTCTGATCCATCAGCGAGCGGCGGATATCGGGATGCACGATCAGCGGATCAGCGGGGCCATTCGGGTTCTGGTCGCCGGTCACGGCGCGGCCCTGAAGCCGGTCCTTGGCATAAGCGAGCGCGTTCTGATAGGCGACCTCGGCCTGTGCGAGGCCCTGCATGCCGACGCCGATCCGGGCCTCGTTCATCATGGTGAACATGGCGCGCATCCCCTTGTGTTTCTCGCCCAAGAGCCAGCCGGTGGCGCCGTCATAGTTCATCACGCAGGTCGAATTGCCGTGAATCCCCATCTTTTCCTCGATCTTGCCGCAGGAGACGCCGTTGCGCGGCCCGAGGCTGCCATCGGCGTTGACGAGGAATTTCGGCACGATGAAGAGCGACACACCCTTGATGCCCTCGGGGCCGCCGGGGATCTTGGCCAGCACCAGATGGATGATGTTGTCGGCCATGTCATGTTCACCGGCCGAGATGAAGATCTTCTGCCCCGTCACCTTGTAGCTGCCATCCGCCTGCGGCTCGGCCTTGGTGCGCATCAGGCCCAGATCGGTGCCGCAATGCGGCTCTGTCAGGTTCATCGTGCCGGTCCAGTCGCAGGCGGCCATCTTTGGCAGATAGGTCGCCTTTTGTTCGTCGCTGCCATGCACGAGGATCGCCGAGGCCGCGCCATGGGTGAGGCCCTGATACATGGTGAAGGCCTGATTGGCGCCCGAGAACATCTCGCCCACGGCGGTGCCAAGGACATAGGGCATGTATTGCCCGCCATATTCCTCGGGCAGGTCAAGCGCGGTCCAGCCGCCCTCGCGCACCTGATCGAAGGCCACCTTGAAGCCCTTGGGCGTGCGCACCACGCCGTTCTCGAGATGACAGCCTTCGGTGTCGCCCACGGTGTTGAGCGGCGCAAGCACCTCAGAGGCGATCTTGCCGGCCTCTTCCAGCACCGCCTTGGTGAAATCGCGCTCAAGCTCGGCATAGCCGGGCGTGCTCTGGTCGGACACGTTGAGCACCTCGTGCAGCACGAATTGCAGGTCGCGGGTGGGGGCGGTGTAGCTTGGCATCTGTCTCTCTCCCTGAAATCAAGCGCCGGGCCGGATCATTCGGCGGCGTTTCGGTTGGTCCCGAGCGAGGTAAGCATCCGCTCGCCCCAAGTCATCTGTTCGCGCAGCTCGGCGATCGCCGCCTCGAGGTCGTCGCGCTGTTTCTCCATCTCCGCGAGGCGGCCTTGGGCGACCTCATAGGCGCGGGCCATCTGGGTGTGTTGCTGATCGCCCTTGTCGTAGAGGGCGAGCAACTGCCGCAGATCCTCGAGGCTGAACCCGAACCGCTTGCCGCGCAGGATCAGTTTCAGCCGCGCCCGGTCGCGCCGGGTGAAAAGCCGCCTCTGCCCCTGCCGGATTGGCGAGAGCAGTTCCTTGGCCTCGTAGAAGCGCAGGGTGCGCGGGGTCACGTCGAAAGCCTCGCACATCTGCCGGATCGTCATCACATCATCAGTCATCGTTTTGCCCGTTTCACCTTGAATTTACCGAACATCTGCGACTCCTGCACCCTGCTTACAACAGGGAGGGTGCTTGACGTAACTCCTACGTCACGTCACTTTCTGGTTGACGTAAGATCAGCCAAGGTCAGGCCGGTCCTTGAGCAAGATCATGTCGCGTCTTGCGGGCGATCAGCCAAGGCTCGCCGCTGTGTCATCGCGCAACTTTCTCAGTTCCGCCATTGCCTGATCCAGTTGCGCGCGTTGCTCCGCCAGTTCCGCAAGCTGCCGGTCGGCAAGTGCGATCCAGTTGCGCATCTGTGCCTCGGTGCCTTCGTTCTCGTAGATCAGGAGCCATTGCCGGATCTCCTCCAGCGCGAAGCCGAACTTGCGGCCGCGCAGGATCAGGGTCATCCGGGCACATTCGCGTGGACCGTAATAGCGCGCGCGGCCCTCGCGTTCGGGCTGCAACAGCTCGATATACTCGTAATAGCGCAGGGTGCGCGGCGTCGTATCATAGGCTGCGCACATTTCCTTGAAGGACAGTCGTTTTTCCGCCATGGCTGGATCCCCCTCACAACGCGAGGTTATGGGCAAGCCGCAAAGAGCGCAACTCCTGCCCTTGCAGGTCCGGGAAAATCCGGCTCATAAGAGGCGGGCAACGAGCGAAGGGGGCATGGATGAGCGACCAGAAGAACAAGATCGCCAGGCAATTCATGGAGGCGATCCCACATGCCCGTGCGCTTGGTATGCGTCTTACCCGTGTCAGCGACGGGCAGGCGGAGATCGAGATGGATTATGACGCGCGGTTCATCGGGGATCCGGAGACGGGCGTGATCCATGGTGGTGCGATCTCGGCCCTGATGGATACCTGTTGCGGGGCGGCGGCGATGAGCCACCCGGCGGCGCCAGGCGGCACGGCCACGATTTCGCTGCGTATCGACTACATGCGGCCTGCCACGCCGGGCCAGATGATCCGCGCCCATGCCGAGTGCTATCACATCACCCGGTCGGTGGCCTTCGTGCGGGCGCGCGCGGTGGACGCGGATGACGCGCTGCCGGTGGCCAGCGCCACCGGCACCTTTACCGTGGAGGGCAAGTGATGGCGCGGCCCCGTCCCGAACCGGTGCAGGTCATCAAGCAACGTCGAGATGCCGCGCTCAAGGCGCTGGTCGAGGGCGTGCCCTATATCCGCTTTCTGGGGGTGCAGTTCGACCGCCGCGGCGACGAGCTGACCGCGATGATGCCCTATGACGACAGGCTGATCGGCAATCCCCTTTTGCCCGCGCTGCATGGCGGCGCGACGGCGGCCTTTCTCGAGATCACCGCGATCATCGGTCTGAGTTGGGGGATGCTCTGGGAAGAGATCGAGAGCGGCGCATTCGACCCCGAGGCCATCGTCGGCGGTGCCCTGCCACGCCTGCCCAAGACGATCGACTTCACCGTCGATTACCTGCGCTCCGGCCTGCCGCGCGATGCCTATGCGCGGGCACAGGTCAACCGATCCGGCCGCCGCTATGCCTCTGTGCATGTCGAGGCCTGGCAGGATAATCGCGGGCGTCCCTTTGCCCAGGCGACGGGGCATTTCCTGATGCCGCGCCGGGATGGCTGAGGCGGTCAGGCCCGTCACGCATCGCCGGGTTCTCACCATCGCGCTGCCGATCGTGATCTCGAATGCGACGGTGCCCATCCTGGGTGCGGTCGATACCGGGGTTGTCGGGCAACTGGGCCTTGCCGCGCCGATCGGCGCGGTTGGCCTCGGCGCCGTGATCCTCACCGGCCTTTACTGGGTATTCGGCTTTCTCAGGATGGGAACGACGGGGCTGACAAGCCAGGCGCAGGGGGCCGGGCGACAGGGCGAGGTGGCGGCGTTGCTGACGCGCGCGCTGATGATCGGCTTTGCCGGGGGGCTGGTGATAATCCTTTTGCAGGCGCCTCTGTTCTGGGCGGCGTTCCGGCTGGCTCCGGCCAGCGCCGAGGTCGAGGGGCTGGCCCGGCACTACATGGCGATCCGGGTCTGGAGCGCGCCGGCGATGATCGCGCTGTTCGGGATGACGGGCTGGCTCATCGCGCGCGAGCGCACCCGCGCCGTGCTGGCCATTCAGGTGCTGATGAATGGCCTCAACATCCTGCTCGATCTGTGGTTCGTGCTCGGGCTCGACTGGGGCGTGGCGGGCGTGGCGCGTGCCACGGTCATCGCCGAATGGGGCGGGCTGGCGCTCGGGCTCTGGTTCTGCCGCGATGCCTTTGGCGTACCGGCCTGGCGCGACTGGGCCCAGGTCTTTGATCCCGAACGCCTGCGCAACATGGCCTCGGTCAACACCGACATCCTGCTGCGCTCGCTGATGCTCGAGGGGATCGTCATTTCGTTCCTGTTTCTGGGCAGCGATTTCGGCGATGCCACCCTGGCGGCAAATCAGGTTCTGCTGCAATTCCTGCACATCACCGCCCATGCGCTCGACGGCTTTGCCTTTGCCGCCGAGGCCCTGGTGGGTCAGGCGGTCGGCGCGCGCAACCGCGCGGCGCTGCGACAGGCGGCGCTCAGGACAAGCCAGTGGGGTCTTGGGATCATCGCTGTTCTGGCCACGGGCTTCGCGCTTTGGGGGGGCGCGCTCATCAATCTGATGGCCAAAGCCCCGGAGGTGCAGGCGGAGGCGCAGGCCTATCTGATCTACATGGTTCTGGCCCCCATCCTGGGCCTGGCCGCCTGGATGCTGGACGGGATCTTCATCGGTGCCACGCGCACCCGCGACATGCGCAACATGATGGCGGTCTCTCTGATGATCTATGTCGTCGCGGTGATCGTCCTGATGCCCCTGATTGGCAATCATGGGCTCTGGGCCGCGCTCCTGATCAGCTATGTGGCGCGCGGGTTGACGCTCGGTCTGCGCTATCCGGCGCTCGAGCGGGCGGTGGCGTCGCAGCGGTCGGCAAACGCCTCAGTCGTGGGTCCGGAGCGGTGAATTCTGCACCATCGACACAACAAGCAACGGCACACCGACGGCAATCAGCGTCACCAGGATCAGAAGAATTCCCAGATCGCTGTAATCGGCGGGGATGGTGATCTGCCCGGTCGCGGGATCGCGCACTTCGCGGGTGATCACGAAGATCTCGTTGAGGTATCTGGTCAGAAGCGCACTCGCGGACAGCGCCAGATTGGTAAAGGACGCCATCACCGCAAAGAACGTGGCCTTGAGATTGGCTGGCGCGTTGCGCGCAATCCAGGCCAGCATCGGGATCATCGCGATCTGGCCGAGCGGCGATTCAATGGCCGTGTCCAGTATGGCGATGAATCGCGCATCGACCACGCCCCCAGTCATCGCGGCGGTGATGTTCTGGATGCCGTAATAGAGACCGATATTGGGCAGCGACAGAAACCCGCCCGCCACGGTCAGCAAGACGATGATCGAGACGATGGAGCGATGCGCGATCAGCGGGCGCAGGATCACGATGCCGACCAATGTGAGCACCGACGTGATCAGCGACAGGATCGACAGGAATTGCTGGTCAAAGCCGAGGACGTCGATCTCGAACCATGTCTGCCCGTTGCCGGGCAGCGGCGTGGCGCGAAAGATGAAGATGATGATGGCGGTGCCGATCAGCGCGCGGGCCTGCGCCGGCGCAAGCACCGACAGCAACTGGCGCATCAGCGCCAGAACGATCAGCATCGAACCGGCAAAGATGATCTCCTGCCCATAGGCGATATCGCTCAGGCCAATGGTGAGCGAGAGCGCCACAAACCCGGCACCGCCGATGAAATACCATGGATTGGGCTCGGTTTTCTCGTCGGACCGCTCAAAGAGCGTATCAGCCTCGGCGTCGGACAGGCCGCGCCGCAACAGGCCGCGGCGCAGGCGATACTTCTGCCAGGCGGCAAGGATCACGCCCGACACCGAGACGAACGGGATCAGAAGGGCGGTAAAATAGATCAGCGCATAGGTCGCGCGCTTGGCTTCGGCATCGAGCGCCTCGATCCCGGAAAACATGTAGATGTTGAGCAGCGCGACCGCCACGGTGCCGGAAATCAGCGCGAACCGGCCCAGCGTCTGCATCGTGGTGTGCAGCGCACGGGACTGCGCGAGCGGGATCTCGCGGCCCGATTCGTCAAACCGCGGCACCGCCTCGACCGACATCGCATCGGCCACCGCGTCCTGGATGACCAGACCCGAGGGGGCCAGCAGGTAGGAGAGGATATACCAAGCATTCATCGGCAGGATCGCGGTCATCTGCTCGGTCTGCGTCAGCAACAGATACATGATCAAGACCGAGAGCCCGATGAGACCCGCGCCGAAATAGATCAGCAGCCATTTCCAGCGCCACATGATATCGACCAGATGCCCAAGCGGCATCTTGAGCGCCCAGGGCAGTCCGGCCCAAAACGCCAGACCGGCAAGGAAAGCTGCGGAAAGGTCGAGGTATTCCTTCACGAAAAAGGTGCCGACGATCATCGTCAGCCCGGAAAATCCGGCGGCGAAATAGACCATCAGCGGCGGCAGGAAGGTCCAGCGCATCTGCCGTCCCAGATCGAGGACCACGGCGTCAAACCAGGTGGCAATCAGCTTTGCGGGCGCCATCGGGGTCAGCATCTACTGCGGCGCTCTGTCCGGCCAGCGGGCCGGTGTGGCGATCAGCCTGCGCGCGACCGTCTCAAGCGTCGCCTCGGGGAGGATCACCAGCATCTTGGGTGCGGTGAGCGTCAGCGAGACTGGGCCGAGGGCCGCATTCGAGGTGCCGATGCGCCCGTCCGGGGCAAAGTTGAGCCCGCCGATCGGCCATCTGAGTCCCTCCGAGCGTCCCTCGACCGCGCCCATCGGGAACAAGGAGACCGGACAGCCGGAGGTCAGTGGCAGGTCCAGCGCGGGCGGGCAGAGAAACACCAGTTCCTCGCGCCCCAACAGGATGCAGCGCTGCCAGGGGTGACGCACGAGGCTGCTGTAGGCGGCGAGCTGATGATCGAGCCGGTCGCCGGAAAACCCGACACCAACGATCAGCGGGGCCGAGATGTTGGACAGGCATTTGTCGAAATCGGTCGTGTCCTGATCAGGGATCGGGTGTTGCGCCACTTGGGGGATGCGCCGCCGCGCGTCCTCTGATATGCTGTCAAAGTCGCCGATCACCGCGACGGGCATCGCATCATGGGCCAGCGCGGCATCGGCACCACCGTCCGCGGCGACGATCGCAGGCGCAATCGCGCGGGCACGTTTCAACTGGGCGGAACAGACCGCTGCACCGCCGACCAGGGTGATTGGTTCCGTTTGATGAACAATCATGCCGCTTGCCCCTGATCGTTGCCTTGGCTGAGGAGATGTCACATTCTAACCATGAAATGATACGGTAAAATTCTAAGAATCGGGCGTCTTTCGACGTGTGTCTCATGGTAAACCCAGTTGTTGCAGGTTGGCAAAGCGAGCATTTGGCATGGTTGGTTCAAGCAAGATCCTGACGGTTTCCTACGGCACATTTTCGTGCACGCTGGAAGGATTTGACGACTCTTTCGAAACGATGAAGGCGATTGCGGAATATTTTCGCGATCTCGCCGCTGATGATCGCTATTTCGGTGCAGAGCCGCCAACCCCGGACGCCGACATGCTGGCCCGCATCGCCGAGCGCGAGATTTCCCGCCGGGTCCAGGCCCACGAGGACCGTGGCCGGATCGTGCTGCGGGCCGGAGCCGCGCCCGCGCTGAGCACGGCAGCAGAGAGCGCGCCTCTCGCCGAGCAAGCTGCGCCGCAAGCCCCCGAGACCCCGCCCGAGACCCCGCCCGAGATGACCGCAGCGGCCGTCTCCGCGCCGGAAGGGATCGAGACGGAAGCCGTCCCGCGGACGACGGAGCCGGTTGCAGAATTTGCCGAACCCCTGACCGAGGCCGCACCGCAGGAGGCGCCCCTGCCAGAGCCGGTGGAGCCAGAGCCGGTGGAGGCAGAGCCACAGGCGGTTGCGCCCGTCCAGGACGCATGGACCGGGGCACAAGACAGCGAGGAGGACGCCGGGTCAGAGACTGAATTTGCCGACAATGCCCGGCCCGTTGCACAAGATGACCTTGCTCCCTACGCGGAGTCGGGCAGCATTGCCGCCAAGCTGAACCTGATCCGCTCGGTTGTGTCAGAGACCGTGCCGACCGATGATCAAGACTATTCCGAGGATGAACACGCGCAGGATTTCCTCGACAGCACGGTAGAGGATCTCGATGCCGTCCTTGCGGCGGATGATCTGGCCGAACGTTTCCATGCCGCCGATGACCTCGAAGGGGGCTCGCCAGAGACCGAGATCGCCAAGGAGCAGGCCCCGACGACCAGCGCCTACGGCGAAGATGACGATTTCGAGGATTCGCTGGCCGAATTGATGGCCGATGCCCTGCCCGTCAGCCAAACCCCCGGCGCAACTCGCGAAACGGCGGTGATCGTCGAGCAGATCGCCTTTGAGGCCACGGTGGAGCATGACGTTTTCGACGATGAAGAAAGCGAAGTGACCGACCCTTTTCACAATATCTTCGGCGCCAAGGCAGAGGAACTTGCGACTGACGATTACGACGATCTGCACAGAGACCTGACCGATCGTGACGGCGATCTGAGACTTGAATTCGACGACCTGCCAAGAGAAGAGGCCAATCTCGACACCGAGGACGAAGAGGTCGCAGAGGCAGAGGCAGAGGCCGACTCGTCCGACGAGATCGACGACGAGATGGACGACAGCCCCGTCGCGCCAGATCTTGCGGTGCCCGGCCGGGAAAGATTGCACAAGGCCGACGACTCCGGCGATCTGATGCGGTTTTTCGAAGAAGCGGATTCTCAGCTCGACACCCCGGCCTCAAGCCAGCGGCGCAACGCCATTCAGCACCTGCGTGCCGCCGTCGCGGCGACGCGCGCCGAGCGCAAGGCTGGCTCGGAATTGCACCGCGATGTGGATGATGCACCCTATCGCAGCGATCTGGCCAGCGTCGTGCGGCCGCGCCGTCCGCAGGCCGCGCCCGAGGGGTCGCGCAGTCTGCGCCCCGACGAGCCCCGCCCGGCTCCGCTCAAGCTGGTCGCCGAACAGCGCATCGACACCCCCCGCGCGCCGATCCAGCCACGGCGCATTTCGGGGGCGGCCTTGCGCGCCGAGATCGAACGGGTGCAACCCGATAGTGGATTTGTGGCCTTCGTCGAGGAGTTGGGGATTACTCACCTGCCCGACCTGCTCGAAGCGGCGGCGGCGTATCTCGCGGATGTCGAGGGACGTCCGCAATTCTCCCGACCGATGCTGATGAGCAAGCTCAAGGAGGTCGAGGCCGAGACCTATTCGCGCGAGGACGGATTGCGCTCGTTCGGGCAGTTGTTGCGCGCCGGCAAATTGCAAAAGCTCTCGGGCGGTCGTTTTTCCGTCACCAAAGAGACCGAGTATCGCCAACCGGGCAAGCGCCACGCGGGCTGAACCGGATCCAAGCAAAAACCCACACCCCCGGTCCCTGACCGGGGGTTTTTCTGTCGGTCGGCGGATTGTCTCTTTCCCACGCAAGGCAAGCGGGTCAGGATCAGGGGCGACTGGCAAGAGGGGACGGCAGATGCGGGTAATCGCTCTGAGCGGGATCGTTTGGACCCTGATGGCGGATGCGCTCTGGGCCCATGCGTCCGAGCAGGGATTTGTGCTCCTGCTGCCGACGGATGTCTACATTTTCGCCGGCGGGGCAACGGTGACGCTCACCGTGCTGTTGCTCGCGATCCTGCCCGGCGGGCTGGCAGCGGCGCTGTTCCGGCCGCTCCGTCTGGGCCGCGCGCGCCCGAGATTGCGGCACGGTGCGAGCCTGCTGACGGCGCTGCTTCTGGTCTGGCTGATCTGGCGCGGGCTGGCGGGTCCACGCGATCCGGCCGTCAACCCCCTGCCGTTGGCGGTCTGGGTGGTGTTCTGGGTCGGAGTGGTCAGCGTGCAGGGCCTCTTGGGGGATCTCTGGCGCTGGCTCAATCCGTGGGTCGGGGTGGGCGCGTTGCTCTACAGGCTGACCGGCCAGCGCGCGCTCCTGCGCTATCCGCGCGGTCTGGGTCATTGGCCGGGCGTTCTGGGCTTTCTGGCCTTTGCCGGGTTTCTGATGGCCGATCCTGCGCCCACCGATCCGGCACGGCTGGCGCTGGTGGTTGGGCTTTACGGGGCGGCGATGCTGGCGGGGCTTGTCCTGTTCGGCCCCGCCTGGCTGGTGCGCGCCGAGGCCCTCACGGTCCTGATGCGCGCCTATGCACGCATGGGCCTGATCGGTCGGGCGCGCGGCGGGTTGGCACTGGGGGTGCCCGGCTGGCAGGTGCTGGCAAGTCCCAAGGCGCGCCTCGGGTTTGCCGTTTTCATTCTGGTCATGCTGGGCAGTGGCAGTTTCGACGGACTCAATGAGACGTTCTGGTGGCTCGGGGTTCTGGGCCTCAATCCGCTTGAGTTCCCCGGCCGTTCGGCGGTGGTGTCGCAAAATCTCCTCGGGCTCCTCGCCGCCAACGCCGTCCTCATGATGGCCTTTGCCACCTGTCTCTGGCTGGGCGAGCGGCTGGCCGGGGGGCGGGCCCGGTTGCCCGGCCTGTTCTGCCTTTACGCCCCTACCATCCTGCCGATCGCGCTGGCCTATCACATCGCGCATTATCTCACCTCGTTTCTGGTGGACGGGCAATATGTGCTCGCCGCGCTGAGCGATGCCTTGGGCCTCGGGCATATCCACGTCACCACCGGATTTCTCAACACGCCCGGCCCGGTGCGGCTGATCTGGTTTACCCAGGCCGGTGTCGTGGTGGCGGGGCATGTGATCGCCATCCTTCTGGCGCATACGTTCGCGATGGGGCGCGGGCAGGGCACCCGCCATGCGGTGCTGGGACAGGCGCCCCTCGCGCTCTTCATGGTTGCCTATACGGTGTTCGGCCTGTGGCTTCTGGCCTCGCCGCGCGCGGCCTGAGACGTAAAATGCTGGACAAGCCGGGGGGGCTTGCGCAGACTGGGCACATTCGGCGCGACTGTCGCGCGGCGCAAACCTGTCTTGGAGGATGTTTCGATCATGATCCCGAAATCCGGCCCGAAGGCCACAACCCGGCGCGGCGCGCTGACCACGTTGGCGGGCGGAGTTGCGGCGGCTGGCCTGCCGCTCTGGGCGCGCTACAGCCATGCCCAGACCGCTGCCCCGATCAAGATCGGCTTTCAGGTGCATCGCACCGGTATCGGTGCGGCTTACGGGCGCTGGTATGACCGCACCACGCAGGCAGCGGTCAAGCTGATCAACGAGGGCGGCGGCATCAATGGCCGGATGGTCGAAATCATTGCCGAGGATGACGGCACCGACCCCAAGCGCGGCGCCGAGGTGGTCGAGAAATTCACCAACCAGCATGGCTGCGACATCGGCTTTGGCACGCTATTCAGCCATGTCGTGATCGGCTCCGCCCCACGTGCGGGCGAATTGAAGCTGCCCTATTTCGTGGTCTCCGAGGGGCATCACGTGGCCAGCGGCAAGCTCAACCGCTATACGCTTCAGCCCGGCATCACGGATGTCAAAAGCCAGGTTCAGGCAATGGCGCCCTATGTCGCCTCGACGCTGGGCAAGAAGGTCACGATGATCTTCCCCGACTTCGCCTTTGGCCACGATCACCGGGATTTCTTTACCGCGGCGATGCAGGCTCAGGGTGGCGAGGTGCTGGAGCAGATCGCGATTCCGCCCGCCGAGACCTCCTTTACCAAGTATTTCCCCAAGATCCCGCGCGAGACCGAGGTGCTCTATCACGTGATGGTCGGCCCCGCCGTGCTGACCTTCGTCAAGGAACTGGGCGAATTCTTTGGCGGGCAGGGGCCGGCGCTCTTTGGCTTCATCGACAGCCTCGAGGCGGTGGCGATCGACAGCCCCGGCCTCGAATTTCTCGAAAACAGCTATTTCTGGGAGGGCATGTGTCGCAACGCTCAGCCCGGTCAGAGCGCCCACGAGACGGCCTATCGCGCGGCGGTGGGCGTGAACGAGCAAGGTGCATCCCTCAGCGATCCCAAGGACGTGGCGACCTATGCCCATATGTTCGGCTGCTGGGAAACGCTGCATGTGGTCAAGGCGGGCATGGAGGCCTCTGGCTATGCCGGCCCGCAGGACCGCGCCAAACTGATCGAGGCGGTGGAGGCGATGACCGATATCCCCGAGAGCCTTGCGCATCCGCAGGGGGCAAAGCTCTTTAACGGGCGCACGCATCAGGTCTTTGGCCATCAGAACATCAGCCAGGTCAGAGGCGGTCAGCTTGTGCGGGTGCATACCACCTCGATCGAGGACACGCTCTATCCCGATGAAGTGGATTACACGACGCAAGCCTTCTGAAGTGGCGATCCCGGCGGCGTCGAGAATGCGACGGAAAATTCGCGGAATTTTCTGCGGGCTTGCGATGTTGGCCGTGGTCGCCTGTGGTGCGCCACCGCCGCCGCAGGCCGAGGATGTGACGCGACTGGCGGCGGAAATCCGGGCGCTTGATCCCGCGGTGGACCCCGAAGAGGCGGCGCGCGCGGCGCGCATCGCCTATACGCAAGCGCATGACCTCGCGCTGGCGTATGAAATTACCGATCCGCCGATCATCCACAACACCAAGGTCAACATGGGGTTGAAGCCGCGCGGTCTCTGCTGGCACTGGGCCCACGACATGGAGAAGCGCCTGAAAAGGGAACGGTTCGAGACGCTCGATCTGCACCGCGCCGTGGCCAATGCCGAGAATGCCTTTCGGCTGGAACACAGCACCGCGATCATCAGCGCCAAGGGGGCGTCCTTCGACGAGGGCATCGTGCTCGACCCCTGGCGCCGGGGCGGGCGGCTGACCGCGGTTCCGGTCAAGGCGGACAGCGCCTACAAATGGCAGCCGCGCAACGAGGTGGTGGCCCGCGCGCTCGAACGCGAGCACGGCCAGATCGTGACCCTGACCGACGATCAGCGCCTTCTGATGGGCGGGATCGAGTTCGTGGCGCAATGACCGGGGACCGCTGACATGGATCTCGGCCCCTATCTGGTGCTGGCGACGCTCGAGGGGGCGGTCACAGCGGCCGTTCTTGCGCTGACCGCAGTCGGCCTCAGCCTCGTCTTTGGCGTGATGCGGGTGGTCAATATCGCACATGGAGAGTTCTTCATGCTGGGGGCGGTGATCGCCTGGGCGCTCGCACATGGCCTTTCCGGGCATCCGGCGGTGGGCTTTGGCGTCGCGCTGGTGGTGGCCCCGCTTGTGGTCGGCGCGCTGGCGGTGGCCGCCGACATGACCATCCTCAAGCGGCTCGACTATGACCCGGAGCGCACCATCGTCGCCACCATCGGTCTGCTCTACATCATCCAGCAACTGACCTTGATGGGCTACGGACCGGATGCGCGCCCGGTCGCGGCCCCGTTCAACACGCGCCTTGCGATACCGTGGTTCGAAAAGGGCGCCGAAGGCTGGCAGATGATCTGGCCCTGGGGGCTTGGCACCACGTCCTACAAGCTGGCGGTGATCGCGGCGGCGGTCGCCGTGCTCTGCGCCGTCTGGGCGCTGATGGCGCGCAGCCGGATCGGGCTGGTGATGCGCGCCACCCAGTCGGATCGCGAGATGGCGCTGGCCTTCGGCATCCCGGTCGAGCGGGTCTATGCGCTGGTCTTCGGCCTTGGCGCGGGGCTGGCGGCGCTGGCCGCCGTGCTGATCGTGCCCATCCAGCAGGCGCATTACCTGATGGGCGCGGATCCGCTTCTGCTGTCCTTTGTCGTGGTCATCATCGGCGGGCTGGGCAGCCTGCCGGGAACGGTCGTCGCCGCCGTCCTCATCGGTCTCAGCGACGGGATCATCTCGGTCTTTTTCTCGCCGACCCTGGCCAAGATCCTTGCAACGCTGCTGGTCGGGCTGGTGCTGGTCTTTCGCCCGCAGGGGCTTTTCGGAAAGCGCGGCGGATGAGGGTCTATGCGCTTCATGCCGGGCTGATCGTGCTGCTCTTCGCGTTGCATTTCCTGCTGCCCGCCTACCACCATGGCAATCTGGCACGGGTGATGGTTCTGGCGAGCTATGCGATCGGTTACAACATCCTGTTCGGCTATACCGGCCTTCTCAGCCTCGGCCACGCGCTGTTCTTTGCGGCGGGCCTCTATGGGATGGGTCTGGGCATCCAGCATCTGGGTCTTGCCCCTGCACCCGCGTTTCTTCTCGGTCTGGTAGCGGGGGCTGTCGTCTCTGGCGGTCTGGCGCTTCTCGCGCTGCGCACAAGCGGCGTGGCCTTCATGATCGTGACGCTGATGTTCGCACAGGCCGGTTATCTGACGCTCCTCTATTTCGGCACCTATACCCGAGGCGATGAAGGCTTCGTGATCGCGCAGGCAAGCCGTGCCCTCTGGGGCATCGATCTGAGCGATCCGGGCAACCGTTACCTTGCGGCGCTGATCCTCTTTGGCACCTGTCTCCTGCTCAGCCTCTGGCTGGTGCGCACGCCCTTTGGCCGGGTGCTGGTGGCGATCCGCGAGAACGAAGAGCGTGTGCGGATGCTGGGCTATGACACCTTCGCGCATAAATTGGCGGCGATGGTGATCTCGGGGACGATTGCGGCGGCGGCGGGGGCAGGCTATGGCCTCTTGTTCGGCTATGCCGGGGCAACCTTTGCCAGCGTGCAATATTCGATCTTTCCGCTGCTCTGGGTGCTTCTGGGTGGCGCGGGCACGGTGCTGGGGCCTTTCGTCGGCACGCTGTTCATGTTCTACCTCATTGACCTCTCATCGGGGATTACCACCGCCTATATGCTGATTGCCGGTGTGGTGCTGGTGGCGCTGACGCTGTTCGCGCCGCAGGGATTGATGGGCGAGGTGCGTCGGCGTCTGTGGAAAGGGTTGCCGTGATGCTCTTGTCCACGCGGGGCCTGTCCAAGCAGTTTGTCGGCTTGCGTGCGGTTGACTCGGTCGATTTCGACCTGCCCGAGGGCGAGATCCGCGCCCTGATCGGCCCCAACGGCGCGGGCAAGACGACGCTGGTGGGCATGATCTCGGGACGGATCGCGCCTTCGGCGGGGCGGGTGATCTTTGACGGGCGCGATGTGACCGCATTGCCCGCGCATCGCCGGATCGCGCTTGGCATGGCCTATACGTTCCAGATCACGTCGGTCTTTGCGCGCCTCAGCGTGGCAGAGAACGTCGCGTTGGCGGCCCGTCGGCGGCTCAAGGGGTCGGCGGTCGGTTCGGCGGTGGAGGCAGCGCTCGATCGGGTCGGATTACTGCCGCGCGCCGGGCAGGAGGCGGGCGATCTGGCTTATGGCCACCAACGCCTGCTGGAGATTGCCATGGGCCTTGCGCAACGCCCACGCCTGCTCATTCTCGACGAGCCGACACAGGGTCTGGCCGAGGGCGAGATCGAGGCGTTCAAGACGCTGGTCCGCGAGGTGGCACAGGAGTCGACGATCCTCCTGATCGAACACAACATGCGCGTGGTGATGGAACTGGCAAACCGGATCACGGTGCTGAATTTCGGCGCGGTGCTGGCCGAGGGAACGCCCGCGGAAATCCATCTCAATGCAGAGGTGCAGGCGGCCTATCTGGGAGGGGTATCCGATGCTGCGGCTGGATAGGGTCAGCGCCGGATACGGCCGCGCGCAGGTGCTGCGCGCGCTTTCGCTCGAGGTGAAGGCGGGCGAGATCCTGTGCCTTCTTGGGCGCAACGGCGCGGGCAAGACAACCTGCATGCGCGCGATCATGGGGCTCTTGCCGCTGATGTCGGGCAGGATCTGGCTCGATAAGACAGAGTTGAGCGCGCTTGCGCCGCATCAGGTGCCGCGCACAGGCGTGGGCTATGTTCCGCAGGGGCGCAGGCTCTTTGCCGAACTGACGGTGGCGCAGAATATCGAAATCGGCCTGATGGCGCGGGGCAGCGGCCCGGAGGTGCGCGAAGAGGTGCTCGACCTCTTCCCGCGCCTGCGCGAGCGCTATCATCAGCGCGCTCAAACCCTTTCGGGCGGCGAACAACAGATGCTGGCCACGGCGCGGGCGCTCTGTCTCAGACCCAAGGTTCTGTTGCTCGACGAGCCGACCGAGGGCTTGCAGCCGTCGATGATCGCCGCGATCCGCGAGGTGATCGTCGGCCTGCGCCACAAGGGTGTGGCGATCCTCCTGGTGGAACAACGGGTCGATGCGGTGCTGTCGGTGGCCGATCGCGTGGCCTTTATCGAGAATGGTCAGGGCGGCGTGGTGATGCGCGCCGAAGATCTCCGCGCCGATCACACGATCATCGACCGCTATGTCGGGGTGTAGCGCGCCCGCCCGCCCTCAGCGGGTGTATTTCACAAACGGCGTCAGCGTCCCGATCCGGTCATAGAGCCGCCGCGCCGTGGTGTTGAAATGCTGCGTCATCCAATAGACCCCAGGGCAGCCATCGGCATCGGCCCTGGCATAGACTGCCTCGATCAGCGCCCGCCCCACGCCCCGGCCGCGGGCTTCGGGCGCGGCGTAGAGATCTTGCAGATAACAGGCCCTTTCTATGCGCCAGTTGTGCGGGTGATAGAGGTAATGCACCAGACCCACGGGTGTGCCACCCAAAAGGGCGAGCAAACCGCATTGGTCCGGGTGCGCGTCCGAGGTGAGCCGGGCAAAGGTCGTGTCATAGACCTCCTCCGGCAGCACCGTCTCGTAAAACTCCAGATAGGCACGCCAGAGCGGCACCCAGGCGGATTTGTCGGCGGGCGCGATCGCGCGAAGGGTCAGCGCGCCCGTCACTCCGCCGCCACCGCCTGCGGATCGACGAGGGCGACGATGTCCATCATGATCGCATTGAGTTCGAAATCCTTGGGCGTATAGACCCGTGCCACGCCCATTTCGCGCAGCCGCCGGGCGTCATCCTCGGGGATGATGCCACCGACGATGACCGGCACATCGCCAAGCCCCGCCGCGCGCATCCGTCCCATCAGATCCTCGACCAGCGGCATGTGGCTACCCGACAGGATCGACAGACCGACCACATGGGCGCGGTCCTCGAGTGCGGCATGGACGATCTGTTCCGGGGTCAGCCGGATACCCTGATAGCCGATATCCATGCCGCAGTCGCGGGCTCGGAAGGCGATCTGTTCGGCACCGTTGGAATGACCGTCAAGCCCCGGCTTGCCGATGACAAACTTCAGGCGCCGCCCCAGACGATCGCTGACGGCATCGACGGCGGCTCGGATCTCCTCGAGGCCTTCGGTCTTGTTCGAGGGGCTGGCAGAGACCCCGGTCGGTCCGCGATACTCGCCAAAGACGGCGCGCATCTCGGCCGCCCATTCACCGGTGGTGACGCCTGCCTTGGCGCAGGCAATCGAGGGCGCCATCACGTTGCGTCCCTCGGCGGCGGCGGCGCGCAGATTGGCCAGCGCGGATTTCACCGCCGCGGGGTTGCGCGCCGACCGCCAGTCAGCAAGATGCGCGATCTGTTGCGCCTCGACCGCCGGATCGACGACCATGATGCCACCATCTTCGGTCTGGAGCGGCGACGGCTCGCCGGCCTGCCAGCGGTTGACCCCGACGACGATGGTCTCGTTGCGCTCGATCCGGCCCAGACGATCGGCATTGCTGTCCACCAGACGCGCCTTCATGTATTCGATCGCCGAGACCGCGCCGCCCATGCTGTCGATATTCGCCAGTTCATGCCGCGCGCCGTCCTTGAGCGCCTCGACCTTGGCCTCCACCGCCGGGTTGCCGTCAAAGAGATCGTCGAATTCCAGAAGATCCGTCTCATAGGCCAGGATTTGCTGCATCCGCATCGACCATTGCTGATCCCAGGGGCGCGGCAGGCCAAGCGCCTCGTTCCAGGCGGGCAGTTGCACCGCCCGCGCGCGGGCGCGCTTGCTCAGCGTCACCGCCAGCATTTCGATCAGGATCCGATAGACGTTGTTTTCCGGCTGCTGTTCGGTCAGGCCAAGGCTGTTGACCTGCACCCCATAGCGAAAGCGGCGATACTTGGCATCCGCAACCCCATAGCGGTCGCGCAGGATCTCATTCCAGAGATCGACGAAGGCGCGCATCTTGCACATCTCGGTGACAAAGCGGATGCCCGCGTTGACAAAGAAGGAAATCCGCGACGCGAGCGCCGGAAAGTCGCTCTCGGCCACGCGCGGCTTCAACTCGTCCAGAACCGCCGTTGCGGTCGCCAGCGCAAAGGCCAGTTCCTGTTCCGGCGTCGCGCCCGCCTCTTGCAGGTGGTAGGAACAGACGTTCATCGGGTTCCATTTGGGCACGTGCTTGTAGCAGTATTCGGCCACGTCGCCGATCATCCTCAGGCTGGGGGCGGGCGGGCAGATATAGGTGCCGCGGCTGAGATATTCCTTGATGAGATCGTTCTGCACCGTGCCTTGCAGCGCGCGCACATCGGCGCCCTGTTCCTCGGCCACGGCGATATAGAGCGCCAGGAGCCAGGGGGCGGTGGCGTTGATCGTCATCGAGGTGTTCATCTGGTCGAGCGGGATATCCGCGAAGAGCGTGCGCATGTCACCCAGATGGCAGATGGGCACGCCCACCTTGCCCACCTCGCCGCGCGCCAGGACATGATCACTGTCATAGCCGGTTTGGGTCGGCAGATCGAAGGCCACAGAAAGCCCGGTCTGCCCCTTGGCGAGATTGGCACGGTAGAGCGCGTTCGACTTCTCGGCGGTGGAATGACCCGCATAGGTGCGGATGAGCCAGGGCTGGTCC
>Ga0100398_1000330_pt1 | contig 44638 bp, 43 predicted proteins | sample CryGeymeta201522_FD_81568 | JGI IMG/M metagenome (GOLD analysis project Ga0100398, IMG submission 81568) | Groundwater microbial communities from Crystal Geyser aquifers in Utah, USA - Crystal Geyser metaG 2015-22 | ecosystem: Environmental > Aquatic > Deep subsurface > Groundwater | place: USA...
GGCGGGCCCAGTAGGATTCGAACCTACGACGCACAGCTTAAGAGGCTGTCGCTCTGCCACTGAGCTATGGGCCCTAATCCGCCGCAGGCGGATAGTCAGCTGTTAACAGTTTAGTCAGCAGTAATCTTATTTATACTGGCATTTTAGCGACTTACTATTGACTGTATTTACTCGGCGCTTCGCGCCGCTGGTCGCAGACCATGAGCGAGCATTGAGCGAGTCGAATGGCGCCCCGGAAGGGAGTCGAACCCCCAACCTTCTGGTCCGAAGCCAGACGCTCTGTCCATTGAGCTACCGGGGCGAATGAGCTATTGGCTGTTAGTCGTTAGCTGTTAGCCGACATCCAGCTTCCCTTCTAAAGACCAATGACTAATGACCAATGACTAATGACCAATGACTAATGACCAATGACTAAAGACCAATGACTAACGACAAACGACTAATTTTGGGGTGGCTAAGCGGAGTCGAACCGCTGATTGCAGGGCCACATCCTGCCGTGATGCCGCTTCACCATAGCCACCATGTGATTAGCTATTAGTCGTTAGCTATTGGTTTTTAGAAAGGGAACGGATTAAGCCGTGCAGCATTTTGCCGACAGTTTCTGCTTGTCTTAAAACCTTAGCAATGTTTATTTTGGAATACAAGCTTTTAATTATCATTAACCCAGCAACTGTTTCATATTGTGACTTAACTGATATTCTAAGAAAAAATTTAAATTCTTTATCAGTCCCTGTGCCGCAACCTTCGGCTAAATTTAGGGAGATTGAAATTGCAGACCTGCGAAGTTGATCCGCTAAACCATATCGTTCAGACAGAGGTAATTCTTTTATCACGCTATAAACTAATTTTATCAATTTTAAAGATTCATCCCAAACTTTCAGCTTTTCAAATTTATACATCTTTTATGCTTTTTCTTAATGGCTAACGACCAACGACTAAAGACTAATGACTAGATTGCCATATTCCTTGTTTTTTCCTATTGTCTAACGTCTAATGACTAACGACCAACGACTAAAGACTAACGACCAACGACTATTCATGGCGCCCCAGACAGGAATCGAACCTGTAACCTCCACCTTAGAAGGGTGTTGCTCTATCCTTTGAGCTACTGGGGCAAATTAGCTATTGGCTATTAGTCATTAGCTGTTGGTTTTAGATTATCTAACGACTAAAGACTAACGACAAACGACAAATTTTGGAGCGGGTAACGGGAATCGAACCCGTATATCAAGTTTGGAAAACTTGCGCACTACCATTATGCTATACCCGCATATTTAGCTGTTAGCTGTTCGCTATTAGTTATTAGAAATATTGCTAAGAGCTAACGACTAAAGACTAACGACTAACGACTAACGACTAACGACTAACGACTAACGACTAACGACTAACGACTAACGACTAATTCCTGGTCGGAGTGCCGGGATTCGAACCCGGGATCTCCTGCTCCCAAAGCAGGTGCCTTAAGCCACTAGGCCACACTCCGAATTGACTAAATTATATCTCAAAAATTACCTCAAGTCAACATAGTTGTAAATTAACTTTTGACTGTCTCTAAACCCAATTCTCCTTTGGCTGACTTTTTGGTTGTCACTTGAAATGTGAGATACCTGCCCAACATTAATCTTGTTTGGGCGTCCAGCGCAGGAAAAGAGCTAAAGAAAATCGCCTGTATCGGCACCAAAACCCACTGGGCCAACATTTCCAAAAATTTGGCTTTTTTGTATTTTGGCGGTCTGGGCGGCAGCAAAAGAGTTGAAATGGAAGCAGAAATAAACAGGCCAAGCCAAGCTAAAATAAGCAAAAATCGGGCCACGACGGGAAAATTATAACCTAAAACCGTGTTTTTAAACTCGCCGCCAAACCAAATTGGCCACCAAGCGACAAAACCGATAAATAGTGAAGCTGTTGCCCAGGTAAAATTACCTTCAAAAAGGCGCCAGACTTTGACTGCTTTAGACAAAAATGGGACAGCTTTATTTTGTATTGACTGCAAAACAACTGGCGAGAAATGCTCTACTCCATACGCCCAACGTCGACGCTGTTGGTATAAACTTTTTAAAGTTTGCCAAAAATTTTCGGACAACACCGCGTCCATATAAACCGGTATAAACATTGGGACAACTTGATGGTTGCCGTCGTAGGCAAAATAGGCACGCCAAAATTGACCCGAATCTTCATTAACCACAGTAGTATACCAATAATTTATTTCAATTAAAGTTTTCATACTCATGGCGTGAGTGGAAAAATTCACCAGTCGCCAGGGTCTGGTCGCTTCCACCAACTGCCAAAATGAGGAAGAAAAAGCTAAAATTCTGGAGAGCGCCGGCGCTTCCCAGATGTTATTGGAATACAAAGGTATCGGTTGGTAACTGGAGAAATCACGGTTGGGGTTGATGACGTAATTGTAGGTTAAACAGGCAAAATATTTTGGGTGGAAGCGGCTGTCAGCATCAGCTGTGGTCACAATCACGTTGTCATAATTAATTTTCTTCCCGTCTAAAAATTTCCTAAGTTGTTTGGCCGCCCAGGTTACATTGGCTCCTTTGGCTTTAACCTCGCCGGCTATATGGTCGGGATGCTCCGTCACCAGAAAAGCAAAAAAATGCTTGCCAAATTCTTTGGCTAAAATTTCACCGTATTGCCTGGCGCGCAGTTTATCGCGTTCTTCGGTAGCCAAGACAAAAATGATTCTTTTTTGAGGAAAGTCGGCGGCGGCTGCAGATTGGATAGAGGCACGCAAAGTTTCAATTTCTTCTTTGTAAGTTGCTAAAATAATCGCATTATAAATCCCCCGCCAATCAATTGTGGTGCCTTCCACCTTCAAAGCCCGGCATTTGCCCAACCAATCAATTCTGATTTCCCGCTTTAAACTCCTGTATCCTTGAATCAAGTGGTAGCCGATAATCAAAGCTTTATAAAGCCAGTAAATATCAAAACACAAAATAAAGGTGGCGACTGCGCCGGGTATAATAAAAGATAAGATTAACGGCAAAATGAGTGCTGACCAGCTCAAAGCGCCAGGCAAGATTTCTAAAGTTCTGTGCCACCGGCGCAGTTTCGGCAATAATTTCAAATCAGAGACCGGAGAAATATAATTTTTTTTAGTTTCCATTTTACAAACTCTGATAAATGAATAAATATCTAAGGTAAACTAAGGTTAAAATTTGAATTAACAATGCGGTGCCCAAGAGTAAAAAACTAATAAGTTTATTTTTTTGGAAAGCCCAAAGTGCGACAATTATATTTAAAACAAAGAAGGCCGAAGCCAAAACGAAAGGCGTAAAATTATATTTTATCTTTATCGCCCAGAGCAGCCAGTAAACTGCCAGACAGACGCCGGAGGCACCCAGTATAAAAAGCATAGCTTTATCTTGCCAAAAAGGATTTCTAATAAACTCAAAGATTTTTTTCATCATTTTTATGAATTGTTTATCCCGACTTGTCCCGAGTGTAACCGAGGGAGCGCAGTCGAGGGATTTATCCCGAGCGCAGTCGAGGGAGAGCCAACGGCAGGACTTGAACCTGCAACCTGACGCTTACGAAGCGCCTGCTCTGCCATTGAGCTACGTTGGCATAGGCGACTGAGCGGTAGACCGGATTCGAACCGGCGGCCTCTTCCTTGGGAAGGAAGCATTCTACCACTGAACTACTACCGCACAACTTTCCCGTCTACCCAAGATTATAGCAATAAATTAACCTTTAGACAAGGAGGAAAGACCATTTCTGTGCTATTTTCAAAATAAACTCTCTTGCGACAACTCATCTTTTGGTAAAATAATTTCCACTTTGCCATAAACGCCATCATAACCCGGCTCAACTTTGATTTGGCCTTGGCGCATCGCTTTAATCCCCTCTAAAACTTTGGGCTGATTGGCGGTCAATTTTTCCAGAGGCGTGTCAACCAAAATATTAAATTCGTTGCCATAAATGTTAATTAATTTCAAGTATTCTTGCATAACCGCTTGGCTTACTTTCCCCTGCCCTAAACTAATAGCAATTACCTCCTGAAGCGGGACGAGTTTTTTAAAACCTGGAAAATTAGGCGCCTGGTAATTCTCGTCTCTGTCAGCTAAATCATCAACCCGGTGCAAAACACCGATGGTTAACGGTTTTTTGCATACCGGACAAATATTCTTGGCAGTTTTCGCTTCCTTAGGCGAAAGAACAATATTGCAGGCGCGATGGCCATCAAAGTGATATTTGCCTTCCTCGGGGAAAAACTCCACCGTGTATAAAATTTTTTGAGGATTTTTTGTTTTTAAGGCGTCCATAATCCCCTCGTAACTGGGCTCTGGCAAGTCAAAAACTGTTAATTCCCTGCCTAAATTTTGAGGTGAATGGGCGTCAGAGCAAGAAATTAAAGAAATTTTATCTAAAGCTGAAAGTCGCCAGTTCATTTGCGCGTCTGAAGAAAGTCCGGTTTCAATAGCGAAGATTTTATCAGATAAATCTTGAAAACATTCTTCAATCTTGTCAAAGCCGGATTTAGAACCAAAAATAGAAAACCACGGTGTCCAAGCATGCGCCGGGACAATTACACATCGAGGGTCGATATCAAAAATAATTTGAGCCAGATTATAGGCAGATATTCCAATAATCGGTCTGCCGTCGGCATAAAGATTGCCGATTGTTGACAACTTATTATTGATTTTCAAAACAGTATCAATTGATGGCGCAAAAATTAGCAAGTGAATTTTTCTGACTTTACCTTGCCAAGTATAAATGTTAGAAATCTCGGTTGTCAGGATAAAATTGGGACCTTTGCCATCTTTAAGTTTTAACAAGCCGTTAGGCAGCTGTTCAAGCTTCTTCTTTATTTCGGAGAACCAGAAAGGATGGGTAAAATCCGCCGTACCAACCAAATCAATTCCCTTAAAATTGGCCCATTTACTGATGTTATCCAAGTCCATATCGCGGGAGGTAGCTCGCGAATATTTGGAATGGAGGTGAAAATCAGCTACTACTCTCATCAAAACTCCAAATTAATTTTAGCACCAATTTATCCACTTGACAAAAATAATATTGTCTTTTACATTAAAGGTAGATTACCTTGACCTTCGAGGCAGCATGCTGGAAGAAAAATATTGGAAAAATTTAATTAACCAAAGTTTAATCAGATTTTTTATTCTGAGAGTATTGAAGAATATTGATCAAATCCACGGTTATCAATTAGGCAAAGAGATAGCTTCTATAACCCGCGACTATTGCCGGCCGGCTGAAAGCACCCTCTACCCCGCCCTCATACAGCTGCAAAAACAAGGCCTAGTTCAGTCAAAAACCACTAAAATCAATGGTAGAACCAGAAAAGTTTATCGGCTGACAGATAAAGGTAGAACAGCTTTCAGGATCGCCACCAAAGCTTGGAATGAAATCTTGCCTATTTTGCAGCGTGGCACTTTGATCTAAATGAGGTTCAAAATTACTTAATTTTAACTTTAACTGTTTTTGTTTTGCCCTTGGCGCTTTTGGGCAGTTTGATGGTTAAAATACCATCCTCAAAACTGGCCTGCGCTTTTTCCGGCATAACTTTGGCGGGTAGTGGTGTCGTTCGCTGGAAACTGCCAGCAGAAATTTCCTTTCTGTAATACTCTTTGCCCTTCTCTTCATGCTCTTCTTTCTTCTCTCCCTTCAAAGTTATAGAGTCATCATCGACACTAATTTCAAGCTGGTCGCGTTTTAAGCCGGGAATTTGCGCTTTGACAATAACTTCGTTGGCGTCCTGATAGATATCAACTGGAGGCATTTTAACGTCCATGTATTCCATTCTGTCAGGTATCATTTCTTCAAAAAAATCAGATATGGGAAATCTGCCCCACCCAAATGGCCTTAAAAAACGCCCATTATTGTCCTTAGCCATATTGCTCACCTCCCTTCCGATATCATTTTGAATATTGAAAATCTCCTCAACCAGCGCCCCAAAATTTTTAGCCAGTTTGAAAGCTAAAGATAGCGATGGCTCTGACTTGCCCGCTTCTAAAGCGAACAGTGACTGTCTGGAAATACCCAAAGTATCTGCCAAATCTTGCTGTGTCAGACGCTTTTGTTTCCTAAAATCCCTGACCCTACAAACTATTTTGAATGTTTTCAAATTGTCCTCTAATAATATCGTAAAGTAAACTTTACATTTGTCAATATAGAAAATGCAAAAAATTTTAGTATTAAAAAATCCTGGCACTGAGCTACTTTCCAAGTTCCTTGCGGAACAAGTATCATCGCCGCTGGCGGGCTTAACTTCTCTGTTCGGAATGGAAAAGAGGTGTTTCCCCGCCGCTAAAAGCACCAGGAAATTTTATTTTTTTGCTTACTATTTTGAGCCTGTTTCATCCCAGAAAAAATAAAATACTCGTCGACCAGTTAGTACTCCTCGGCTGAATCCCTTGCGGGACTTACACCTAGAGCCTATCAACCCGATAGTCTATCGGGAGTCTAAGAACTCTAATCTTGGGGAGGGCTTCCCGCTTATATGCTTTCAGCGGTTATCCCGTCCAAACTTGGCTACCCAGCAATGCACCTGGTGGTACAACTGGTACACCAGAGGTTTATCCGCTCCGGTCCTCTCGTCAAGTTTCTCCTTTATTTCTAAAGGCTTAGACTATATCTTCACCCTGCCACCGAACTTTAGGTTTATACCATTGTTCTGGTTGAATGAAGGCAGGGGTCGGCGTATTGTCCGATGTTACATCGAACCTTCCCTTTCGGGTCAGTCGTTACGGGGTCAAACCAAATATTTTTAACAGATCCTTGCGGGTTCTCTTATGATGAGATCGGTAGTTTAAATTTTGAACAGATTGAAGATAATCAATTATTTTTTCACAATCCTGTTTGCCTAAATTTTTACCTTTTACAAGTAAAAAATTCAAACACTTGATCATCTTTCTTGCTTGACGCTTCTTAAATCTAAGAAAAGGCAACAATTCTTCCAATATTTGCCCGATTTGTTCAAAACCGTTAATCCGTAATTCTGTTATGTTGTCGTTTCGTTTAGAAATATAACCTATATCCAGTTGCTTTCGAATCCAATATAATGGTTTATCATGATGACTATCTTGATAAAAACAGATTGTTGCCATCAATCTCCAACCTTTTTTGATATCCGAACGTCTCTTTACTTGGAGCATCAAACTACCATCACCATCAAGGAAACCTGCTATGTATGCCAAATTTAATTTATTTGGTCGACTTCCCACGGTATTACCCTTCTAATTTACGGTCCTCAAGCATATCATATATCCATAATACCATAAATTAAATGAGGGCTCCACCGTTATTAGCCGAGTTTTCAATCCATCTTACGATGGAAAGTAGCAAGGCGCTTTCGCGCTTACTAGGAGCAGCTCCCCTCAAAGTTCCAACGCCCACGGCAGATTAGGACCGACAGTCTGTTGCTTGATAACCACATCATTGCCTAAAATATATCTGTGGCGTCCCAAGATTTCTCTTGGAATCTGCATATTGCTATGCAGTTCGGACTATATCTTGTCGCCTCGTCGGCGACTTCTTCATATAGTCTCTGAGGATTCCCCGACGTATCGTCGGGGTCTTTCCTGCTGATAATCCCCACTGAAGAATTTTTACCAAATTTTGAATTTTACATTGTCATTTTGACTTTTGCATTTTGATTTTTGAATTTGGTATCTTCAGATACATGGGAGTTCCCAGCATATAGAAGAATTTTTAGACAGCTGTTATATTCTACTGTCTTGCGACGTTCTGAACCCAGCTCACGTAACGCTTTAATGGGCGAACAGCCCAACCCTTGGGAGCTACTTCACCCCCAGGATGCGTTGAGCCGACATCGAGGTGCCAAACCGCGCCGTCTATGTGGACTATTGGGCGCGATCAGCCTGTTATCCCCGGAGTAGCTTTTATCCGTTGAGCTCTGCCACTATCACAAATAAGCAGAGGATCACTAAGTCCGCCTTTCGGCCCTGCTCGACTTGTCAGTCTCGCAGTCAAGCACCCTTATGCCTTTGCACTTTCATCCCGATTTCCAAACGGGATAAGGGTACCTTTGAACGCCTCCGTTACATTTTAGGAGGCAACTGCCCCAGTTAAACTACCCACCTGACACTGTCCCCCGCCTTTTGGCGGGATTAGAACAACCGTTTGAACAGAGAGGTTTTTCATCTTTTGTCCGCCTTGCGGCGAACTCCCTCATAGCCTACACAGGCCAAACAATCATTCAATATCAAGCTATAGTAAAGCTTCCGGGGTCTTTCCGTCTTGCCGCGGGTAACCGGCATCTTTACCGGCATTGTAATTTCACCGAGTCCTTCCCAGAGACAGTTTTCAGACCGTTATGCCATTTATGCGGGTCGGAACTTCATCTTTTTTCCATTATTGCTAATGGGATCAGACTATCTCTTCATCTTGCTATATGTCTTAGGAGCTCCTCTTTTGTATATTTTTTCTTTCCAGAGGAATTTATTTGATAGGCTAAATTTATCAATTCGCCTAATCTTTCTTTATTACGATGTTGATTCGTGTAAACCAACTCACAAACTTTTTTGAAATTCTGAAAATCTTTGTTTTTTATCCCTAACAGAGGATATTTTTCAAAAAAGGGAATTACAATTTTCATTAAATCTTTTATTGATCTGACTTCAAATTTGTAATTCTGATCTCGGCGCGAATACCGAATGGCACCGCACTGAAATTCAGAATGTATCGATTGTAGAAGCTTTAAATTTCTTTTATGTTGGCTTAATGCAAAACTTGGCCTGACTTCAATGCCAGTATTAAGTTTTGCGCGCTTCGAAAAAGAAATACAGAAACATCCTTCGCCTTCTACAAAGCCAGTAATAAACGAATTAACATCCATTTTGCTCCTTTCTTCCTTGGAACTCCATAACATATTTTGAAAAGCAAGAGCCAGCCGTATTATCCGACGGAAGGTCGGATATCATCTTTCGAATCAGTCGTTAGGGGGTCCCGCCGTTGCGGGACTTCCCACGGGATTACCCTTCGTTCTTAGGGTTTCCCCGTTTTTAGCTGGTATGCTGACGCGCTATCACTAACGCGTTCGGGCAAGTTTCCGATAAATTTACCCGACAAGGAATTTCGCTTAATTTTGTTACGATATTTCTATCGATGCAATGGTCTAATTTGCATTCTCTATGTCGCCATAGAGTTCAGACTATATCTTCTCTTCGATTTGCCTTGCGGCTTCACTCAGAGTCTGACGTATAGTCGTTGAGGATTTTAAAGACTGTAATCTGCTTTTAAATGTTCGCCTTTATTCATCTGGCCAATCACTTTGCAAAACCTTATAAAGTCTTTAATCTTAGCTGTTTGCAATTTATTCTGATTGAAAAAAGGAATTATCTTTTCATTTAAATCCTTCCTTGACCTGACGCAATAACGATACAAATGCTCTCTGTGATTATCATATCTTTTATTGATATAAACCTTACCGCATCGAAAAAACATTTGGATTTTCTCTAAAGCTTTAAGGCTTTTTGCTCCCTGAGTGATTACAAACTCAGGAAATATCTGATAACCACTTTTGGTTGTGGAGTTCTTAATTTTACTGACGGAAAATGTTCCCCCTCCATCAGTAAAACCCACAATCCAATAGGCAGTCTTTAATCTTTCCTGCTGATTGTCTGCATCATTAGCTTTTTTACTTGGCATAAATACCTTTCTATGGATACATTATACCATAGTAGCTACGGATTCACAGATTTTCCAGCATATAGTCAGATTTTTGTTCTACATCTCCGGTGGCACATCGGAGTTCGAACAGAGGTTTGAATACCTCACTAAGGCAGCAATCCTACCTTAGAACGGTTATAGTTACCGCTGCCGTTCACTCGGGCTTACGTTCAATCCTTATCGCCTTACGGCGACTCAAATCTCCCATGACCTTCGAGCACTGGGCAGGCATCACCTCGTATACGTCCCTTGGACGGTTTGCACGAAGCTAAGTTTTTGATAAACAGTCGCCTGAAAAACTTTTGCTGCGGCCACGTAAAAGCTTGCGCTAAACGTGGCAGCGCATATCCCGAAGTTACGCACGCTTTTTTGCCGAGTTCCTTTGGGAAGGTTAGCTCGTTCACCTTACTCTACTCGAGCCATTCACCTGTGTCGGATTGCGGTACGGTTTCCAAAAGTAGTAATCACAAAGCTTTTCCAGTCACCTTTTTGGCTAGTCCCAACATAACCGAATTTGAAACTAACCTCCAAGATGCGTCACTTTGCTATAGTCTTCTGGAAGTGCCGGAATATCGACCGGCTGTCCATCATCTTTTCAGACTTAGGACCGACTAACCCCCCGTCAAATTTTGTTGCGGGGGAAACCTTGAATATATGGTGAGCCGATTTTTCATCGGCTTAATTCGTTACTCATACCAACATTCTCACTTCTATACCGTCCACCCTGACTTACATCAGAGCTTCACCCAGTATAGAACGCTCCCCTACCAAACTGCGCTCCGCGCAGTAGCCATTAGCTTTTGGTCTTTAGTCTTTAGAAATTACTAACGACTAATGACTATCGACTAACGACTGCTGTGCGAAGCACAGCCTCCACGACTTCGGTAAAAACTTTGAGCCCCGTTAAATTTTCGGCGCTGCTCGCCAACCCTTCAATTGCTCTCAGGGTCGGATAGTGAGTTGTTACACACTCTTTAAAGGATAGCTACCTCTGAGCCAACCTTCTATCTGTCATCGGCAAACAACATCCTTTTCCACTTAAGTTTTTTTAGGGACCTTAGTCGGTGGTCTGGGCTGTTTCCCTTTAGTCTAACGAAGCTTAGCCCTCGTAGACTGACTACTTGCCCGTACACCTGCCATTCGGAGTTTGGTTGACATCGAGACTTTCGTCCCAATTATCATTCAGTGCTCTACCTGCAGGTTTGTAGCAAGCGCTATACCTAAATATATTTCGGGGAGAACCAGCTATCTCCGGGTTCGATTGGTATTTTACCCCTACCCACAGTTCATCTCCACTATTTGCTACTAATGTGAGTGCGGGCCTCCCCCCGCATTTCTGCGGGGTTCACCCTGACCATGGGTAGATCACCCGGTTTCGGGTCTTGTATGCAAGACTTAAAACGCCCTATTCAGACTCGCTTTCGCTACGGCTTCCCCATAAAAGGGTTAACCTTGCCTTGCATAGCAAACTCGTTGGTTCATTCTTCAATAGGCACGCCATAACGCCTCGCTACGCTCGACGTTAAAGTTAAAACGCAAAAGTAAAAACTTATTGGAAGGGGTATTTATATAGTTATCTCCAGCAGTTTTACCTTTTTAGTTTTGACTTTTTACTTTAGCGCTGAGTGTAACGAAGCGCGCTGACTCCTTGTAAGCATATGGTTTCAGGTTCTATTTCATTCCCCTACCCGGGGTACTTTTCACCTTTCCCTCACGGTACTTGTTCACTATCGGTCACAAGCGGTATTTAGTCTTGGATCATGAGCGACCCGTCTTCCTGCCAGATTTCACGTGTCTGACAGTACTTAATCCGCCAAAGGCGGATAATCACCTAATGAATTTAAAGTTTTTTATTTACGGGACTTTCACCCTCTCTGGTGGTCCTTTCCAGGTTCCTTCAATTAAACTATAAACCTTTCAGTGATTTAGACTGTTCCCCGTTCGCTCGCCGCTACTAGGGGAATCGCAATAAAAGTAATCAAGTGAAGAAGGCAAATTTTATTTTGCCTCTTTTACACCTTCTACTTTTACTATCGCTGGAAGCGATTTTTGCTTTCTCTTCCTCTAGGTACTAAGATGTTTCAGTTCCCTAGGTTGCCGCCCCGACGATACGTCGGGGTAACGTGGGTTTACCACGTTGGGTTACCCCATTCGGACATCCCCGGATCAAAGGTTGTTTGCCACCTACCCGAGGCTTATCGCAGGCTACTACGTCCTTCATCGGCCGCTTGTACCAAGGCATCCTCCATATGCTCTTTATGAGTAAATATTTCTTCTGTTAAAAACAGGCTCGAAACAGTAAGCAATAATCTCAATTTTTAAGGAACGTTTTGGAGATACAAAAACCGCCTTTTACGGTGGCTACATTTAAGCATAGATTTTGATAAATCTAAATGCTTTTTAGTCGCCGTCCTCCTCTAAATTGTTCTGTCTTTCTTCCATAACCTTTATCTGTGGATAAATATCCACTCGTTTATCTCCATTAATAAATATAATACTACTTTGTATTTTTGTCAAGCCCTGTTTGAAGCTGGAGCCAAATTAATTTTAAAGCTTTTAGAGCAGCCGCCCTATCTTTGATTTTCCCAGCCAGCTGCTGTTCGCGCAGTTGGGCTTTGAATTGCCCAATCTGCGGCCCTTCGGCAATGTTAAGCTCGGCCATAATTTCATTGCCGGTCAATAAATCTTTTGGCGGCGTCACTTCAAATTTCAGTTTATGTTTAACTTCCTCAATTTTCTGCTCCAGACGCTCATAAGCGGTAAAATCGGGTTTACCAGAAGCCGGAATAGTCGCTGATACATCGGCTTGAGATAATATCAGCAGGTTATCGCCCCATTTTTTATTTTTTAAGAAGTATTTTTCTAAGGTTGTCCACTTCATCTTCTCAACACTGCCCGAAACGGCAATCATATGATTTTTAACCAAAAAAGGGACCTCTTGAAAATCTAAATCAAAAAGTTTAAGCCGGTTGATTATTTTTTCTGTCATTTCCGCGCCGAGGCGGTCGTGCTCATTGAACCTTAACCTGTCTGTTTCATCTACCGGCTGCGTTATAGTGTCCGGCTTGCCGATATCATGAAAAAGCATAGCCAACTTTACTTCTAATGAACAGTTCTTGGGTAATTTCTCTAAACCTATCAAAGTATGCTCAAAAACATCGCCTTCACCGTGGAACTGGGGCGGTTGAGGTACACCCTTGCAGGCCGAAACTTCCGGTAAAAGCAGTGGTAAAGCGCCAGCTTCATCTAATAATTTAACTGTTCTAACAGGATCTGCTTGTAGGCTTCGTAAAAATTCTTTACCCATTACTTCCGAAGCTACCCTTGTCTTTTCTTGGCCTTTCTCGGAATAAACTTGATTAATTTCAGTAATATTATCTTTAATCGTTCTCCACGTCTCTTTCTCTATCTCAAATCTCATTTGGCAGGCAATTCTAATCGCCCGCAGCATTCTTGACGGGTCTTCTAAAAACCTCTCCCCCGGCTCGCCAACAGCCCGTACAATCTTATTTTCTAAATCCCCTAGCCCGCCAAACTCATCCACTAATTTGCCGGATAACATATCAACAGCCATGGCGTTGATAGTAAAATCACGCCTTCTCAAATCTTCTTCAACCGGCAGATTATGAGTGCTGGTAACCTGGACATCCTTGTAGCCCAAGCCAGTCCAATGTTCAGTTCTGGGTAAAGCGACATCATAAGGTTCTTTAAGTTTCGTATCTTTCGGCACAAACTTAAAAACCCCAAAAGCGCGCGATTCCACTGCCGCTATTTTGCCTAATTTCCCCAGATAGGACTCGAGCTGAGCTTTTGGCACGCCGGTAATGATAAAATCAAAATCTTTTGCTTCTTTACCTAACAGCAAATCTCTCACAGCGCCGCCAACCAAATACACTTTCGCATCTGGAAGTTCTTTTGGTATCTCAAAAGCAAAAGCAAAAGCTTTATCTTCAGAAGCTTCCGCTAAAAAAGTTTCCAGCCGGTTTTCCGCCACATCTTTAGAAGTCATTTCTTCTCCCTGTCCGGGGCTCATTTCGTTTAGAAACATAACCCAAAAACCCCTCCGAAAAATAGAATTTTTTTAGAGTTTTAATTATTCTTGAAGATCTTTGCGCAGTTTTTCCAGAAAATCTCTTGCCACGCCTTGCCCGCCCAAGCCAAAGGCAATTCCCCCAGCGATAGCGATAAAGGCTACAATGCCGATGACTAATGTCTGCAGAAAGGCAGGCGCCACATTCAACTGATACAAAGCGGCGACGAAAGCAAAAATAATAATTGAATAACGGGCAATGGTGCTTAACGCTTGTGCAAAAGCAATGCCGCCGATTTTGACCGTGCTGGATATAACATTAGATAGAAAATGGGCCAAAACAGTACCGATAAGCAGAATACCCACCGCCGCAATCACATTAGGCACATACGCTAAAATGCTTTCCAAAAATAGGGTGATTGTCGGTAAATTCAGCACATTGACCGCCGCGATGAAAGCCACTAAAAATAATATCCATTTAACAGTGGCTGCCAAAAGACCGGTGGTATCCAATTTTGTGCCGCTTTTTTTGATTAAATCTTCCACTTTGGCCATCGCAAACAATGTCGGCAGCTGCAGAGCCCTGAATAGTCGGTCAAGCAGTTTCTCAACTAAAATTGCTACAATCCAACCGATGATTAAAATCAGAAAAGCCCCAACTAAATTTGGCAGAAAATTTGCCACTTTGTCCCAGATGCTCGTCCATGAATTGCCAACCTGCGTCCACCAATTTGATGACATAATTATCCTTTCAATTTAATTTAAACCAGATAGCTCGACCAACTACCTTCAACTTCAAAATAGCACAAAACTTTTGAAAAAACATTGCGGATGTCAAGCCCCGCACCTGAACAAAGTTCGGTGCGGGGCGCAGACCCCGGGGCGACGCACCATTATAACAGATATGATCCGTTTGATGGTAAGAAATTTAACAGGGTCAAGTTTTAATAAAAAAGCCCAATCTAATAATCAGGCTTTTGGGTGGACCCGCCTTGGGTGGAAACCCTGACCTTTTCTTTATATATAATTTGATTTGGTGGACCTGGAGAGAATCGAACTCTCAACCTCATCATTGCAAATGATGCATTCTACCATTGAACTACAGGCCCGCACTCAATTATCAATTATCAACTGATTTTTAATTCTCATGCAAACGCATACCACAAAGAAAAAACAACAATGGTGATGGCGATGATTTTCCACATTGCGTAGGTGCCGCCGTTGCCCAGATATTTTTCAGCGATGGAATTTTTGCCAAATAGCCGGACAATTTTCTCCTGAAATTTCAAGATGCCAAGACAAACAATGATGGCGGCAACAACAATTAGAATTTTAATAGGAACCATATTGCCCCTCCTATTATGATTAGTTGAAAAGGTATCCCCCAATACCACTTGTTGCTTTCCAAACGAAGTTGAAGTTTTTGATGCAAGAAGTTAAACGGCGCATACCAGCTGGCGTGGCGGAAATAATTTTGCCACCAAGGAACATTATCTAATAAATCAGGCAACAGACCGAAAAATCCCCCAACCAGCGCCAAAGTGACAAATTTTTTACCCCATACTAGATATATAAGAATAACTGTGCCTAAAATAATTTCTGCTGCCGCCAGCGCTATCTCTTGCTTGGACAGCTGCCAGTTTTCATCGTCCTTATCATGAAATACCCCAATATCCACGTGGGGAACCATATCAAGGATATAATGGCTGGCGTAGGCGCTAACTATCCCTAAAGGCACATTTCCGGTCGCCGTAGCAACAGCTGCTCCTGCTAAAATATGTGGTGTGGCTAACATTTATAAAATAAATCCAAATGACAAGACTAAAATGTAAAAAGTGAGCCGCCAGCCAATAAAGTTGACTTGCAAACGCACAGAAAGGCTGAACTTGCGAGGCCGCTTCTGTAAAGCGGGCAACTTTTTGGCGCGGTGAGCGATAAAACTTTTTAATGGTGGGCGATGATGGATTTGAACCATCGACCTCGTCATTAAACGCTCGTTTCACTCGCTGTGAAATTCGGGCTGGTGGGCGGCGATGGGATCGGACCATCGACCTCATCTTTATCAGAGATGCGCTCTACCACTGAGCTAGCCGCCCGAATTTTCATTTACGCGCTCTAACCGCTGAGCTAATCGCCCAAATTTACAGTGACGCGCTCCTGCGCCCGCCCGAAGCCCACACTGTGATAATAGGAAGTAATCCATTTCACAGTAAGGGCGAAGGAGGGTACCACTGAGCTACGCTCCCCCTTCTCTTATAAGATAGCAAAAAAGCTTGGCTTTTTCAAGCGAAGCTTTGTCTTAACTTAGTAACTCTATGGTTGTAAGAACGTATTTCCATTACTGAACAATGCGACCTTCTTTTTTTCTCCCTAGAAAGGAGGTGATCCATCGCCAGATTCCCCTAGCGATACCTTGTTCACGTTTGTTCCCCATGTTACCACAGGGCGTGGACTATATCTTCATCCTAAGTTGGAAAATTTTTCGTTTTCTTGGGTGCCATGATCCAATCATTTTAGCGAAATCCCTATGAGATTCTCTTGAAACAAAGAATCTAAAATAATCCAGATCGACTTTGACACTTGGAATATGGATTTTCCCGCATTTAATCCCTTTTTCTTCTAGAATCTTCTTGATTACTTGCAATTCTTTCTTATTTTTCTGTGAGATTTGGACATAAAACCATTGTTTTGAGTTTCTTGGAATGCCGCCTTCGGCATCAAAGTACCCTCTCACATAAGAAATCCTTGCTTCTTCAGAAGATTCTAGTGGGTTAAATTTGGATTTCAAGATCGAGGCGGTAGTTTCTAAGGCATAGACCTTTCGATTCCTACCTTCTCGATAAATCCAGGCGTTAAAACCTAGCTTTGTTAGACAATTTTTGATAAATCTTAACCAACCAACATTCGACTGTGTGAATCTGAAAGTCTTATGTTTTTGGTTAAAGGTTCCATCATGGATTGCTCCAAACAAATAGGCTTTTATTACTCTTATCATCCACATTCCTCCTTAGGCGTCAGCGTGTAGTCTCTACGGGGTCACTCCGACGTATTGTCGGAGGACTTCCCTCGGTATTTTCCTCGCCGTACTTGCAAGGATGTTCACCGATACAGCTGAATTTTTCTATCACCTTACGGCGATAGGTCGCAACTAATATACGACTTAGTGCTCCTTACCGACCCCAGCTTGACCCCGCATACGCAGGGTTTCTGCTGTTGCCGACTCGGCTCACTTGACGGGCGGTGTGTACAAGACTCGAGAACGTATTCACCGTGGTGTGGCTGACCCACGATTACTAGCGATTCCAGCTTCATGAGGGCGAGTTGCAGCCCTCAATCCGAACTGTGACAGCTTTTAAGAGATTAGCTTTCCATTGCTGGATTGCGACTCGTTATAGCCGCCATTGTAGCACGTGTGTCGCCCAGGGCGTAAGAGCCACGCTGACTTGACGTCATCCCCGCCTTCCTCCCCATTGCTGGGGCAGTCCCCTAAGATAAATTAACTTAGGGTGAGGGTTTCGCTCGTTTAGGCACTTAAGCCGACATCTCACGACACGAGCTGACGACAGCCGTGCAACACCTGTCTCTGTGCTCCCTTGCGGGCACCCCACCGTTTCCGGCAGGTTCGCAGGATGTCAAGCCCTGGTAAGGTTCTTCGCTTATCGTCGAATTAAACCACATGCTCCACCGCTTGTGCGAGTCCCCGTCAATTCCTTTGAGTTTTAGCCTTGCGGCCGTACTCCCCAGGTGGCCAACTTAACGCGTTAGCTTCGCTACTAGAAGGGTCGATGCTTTTAATAGCTAGTTGGCATCGTTTACGGCGTGGACTACCGGGGTATCTAATCCCGTTCGCTCCCCACGCTTTCGCTCCTCAGTGTCAGATAAAACCTAGCAGACTGCCTTCGCCATGAGTGTTCCTGCCGATATCAACGGATTTCACTCCTACACCGGCAGTTCCGTCTGCCCCTATTTTCCTCCAGTCTGAAAGTTTTTTCCGCAGGTTCCCGGTTAAGCCGGGAGATTTAACAGAAAACTTTTCAGACCACCTACGAGCTCTTTACACCCAATAAATCCGGATAACGCTTGAGCCCTACGTATTACCGCGGCTGCTGGCACGTAGTTAGCAGGCTCTTATTCTTCTGGTACCGTCACAATCGTCCCAGATAAAAGGTTTTTACACCCCGAAGGGCTTCTTCAACCATGCGGCGTCGCTGCGTCACTCTTTCGAGCATTGCGCAAGATTCCTCACTGCTGCCTCCCGTAGGAGTATGGGCCGTTCTCAGTCCCATTCTGGGGGGCCATCCTCTCAGACCCCCTACCCGTCATAGCCTTGGTAGGCCATTACCCTACCAACTAGCTGATAGGCAGTAGGCTCCTCCCTAAGCGTCTTGCGACTTTGATCTTGCGATCATATGGGAAATTACCCCCGCTTTCGCGGGGCTATGTCCCTCTTAGGGGTAGATTCCTACTTATTACTCAGCCGTTCGCCTCTATCGTGCCTCGCTGCCGCTCGGCACTCAAATTCAAAACTCAAAACGAAAAAGTAAAAACTACAACTAAAAATTTAAAACTTTTGACTTTTGCCTTGTGGTTTTACCTTTTGAATTTTTACTTTTAAGTTTAGGGAGTGCTAAACGATAGTGAGGCACGACCGTTCGACTTGCATGTGTTAGGCACGCCGCCAGCGTTCATCCTGAGCTAGGATCAAACTCTCAAAATTGAAAGATTCAGCTTTGGGCTGAAAACTCTCAAAAAAATTGTTCTTACAACCATATAATTACTAAGTTTTTAAAGTACTTATCCAGAGAAATAAAAAACTTGCAGGCTGATGCAAGTTTTTTGTCACCCTTGATAAAAAAATTATTAATTGTTAATTTTATTTAAAATCATCCACAGTTTTCTTGTCCATTTAGTATTCTAGACCTGTTTTATAATTTGTCAAGTGGATATTTTTGAATTATTTTGTTTTTATTATCTTATCAATCACGCCGTATTTTTGCGCTTCAACCGCTGTCATATAGAAATCGCGCTCGGTGTCTTTCTCAATCTTTGGCTCCGGCTGGCCCGTGTGTGTGGCCAAAATCTGGTTGATGCTGTTTTTGACACGAATAATCTCTTTGGTTTGAATTTCAATATCCTTGGCCGGTCCTTCGGCCCCACCCATCACTTGGTGAAGCATGATGCGGCTGTTTGGTAGGGCAAATCTTTTACTTTTCTGGCCGGCGGCAAGCAGTATGGCAGCCGCTGAGGCGGCCTGACCGATACAAATAGTCGCCACATCAGGTTTGATGTACTGCATTGTATCATAAATAGCCATACCTGAAGTCACTACCCCACCCGGGCTGTTAATGTAAAGAGAAATGTCTTTTTTGGGATTTTCGCTTTCCAAAAACAGCAATTGGGCAATAATCAGGTTAGCCACTGTGTCATCAATCGGCCCGCCCAAAAAAATAATCCTGTCTTTCAAAAGTCGGCTGTAAATGTCGTAAGCCCGTTCCCCATAGGGAGTTTTTTCTAAAATTGTCGGCACTAAATATTGATTTTTCTCTTTCATTTTTTACCTGCCACTTAATTTAACATAATTTTGAGCGTCTGTCAACCCCAACCACTGAAAGGTCAATGATTTTTAGCCAAAGAAATTAACTTGTCAACCGCTTTTTTCGTCAGCGCCATTATTTCCCCTTATTCCAATATATCGCAACGAAATATCGTGTCGATTTTGAATGGCAAAATTTTTTATACCAAAAAGCCCTTTGTCCTTTATTTTTCATCAGGATCAGGGCTTTTTGAGTATCTAATCTTGATGTATTTTATTGAGTAAATTGGAAACTGGAAATTATTCCTTTTTCGTCTGAAGATAAATCGTTGTAAGTTGTGGCGATTGTTTGCACCACTCTAATCTGATAAAAACCGGCATTGACTTTGTTATCTTTTTGAACAAATAAAAGTGAAGCATTGCCTTCGGTATTATGATAGAAATAAACTGTTGAACCCTTGATAATATCTGTACTGGTTGTTATTTGATCATCGGTCAATTTCATTATATTCTTTATATAACGATCAGCATTAGTATAATCAGCGATTTGATCGGCAGCACTTTTACCATAAGAATTTTCTCCCGATATATTAGGAGCAAACCATGCTATTCCTATATTTGGTGATGTAGCACCAATGCCTTTAATGGGATTGGCACTATCATAAAAACCGGCTGAAGCCTCTTGAGTGCCTTTTTTGGCACTCCAAGTCGTTGGATACTTAATAGAGAATCCTAAATCTGTATCACTAAAAGTTTTCCAACCCGCAGTGGGATCTACTCCGGTGGGAGGAGTAGCCGTCGATGATGTTGAGGGCACGGTGGCCGAGTTTGATGACGTCGTTGTTGAGGGTGTGGTGGTCGAGCTTGATGACGTCGATGTCGGGGTGGTTTTGGATTTATTCCAGAAATACCAACCAAAATAGCCGCCGCCAACTAAAACGACGATAATAAAAATTATCCATAGCCAAAGATTTGATTTTTGTGGTTTCGGATCCATTTTTCCTCCAATTTTAATTATAAATCTTCTATTTCTATTTTAACTCTCCTCTGTCTGCGTGTCAAGTATCCCCACCGCAAGCGGTGGGGCTTGCTTGGGAATTACATTACAAGAGAACTGGTTGGTCTTGGGTTTGGATGTAGTGCTGGATTTGAACGGTGGTAAGATCGTGACCGGATGATTTGACGCAGTAACCGCCAACCCAAAGCTCACCACCCCAGAAATGCAGTTTCTTGAGTTTGGAATATTGTCTGAAGATTAAGCGCATTGAGACTGATTTTAAAATGTTGGCGATTCTGGCTGGAGAAAATCTCGGTGGAGCAGAAACGAGAAGATGGACGTGATCAGACATGGCCTTAATTTCTTCGATCGTCAAATCATATTGTGCCGCAATTTCTCGGAATATTTCTTCAACCTTTGTCTTCATCTCTCTGGTATTAAAAACCTTTTTGCGATATTTTATCGCCCAGACGAAATGATATTCAAGTTCGTATACAGCATGGGATGATCTTCGTACCGCCATACCCAGACTTTAGCACGAAATTGCGTCACTTGTTCTGATTCCCCAATGCCAAGCATTGGGGCTTGTCGCAAACGAGTCAATCTGAGAAAAATCTGAGATACCAAAAAGCCCTTTGACTTTGCTCAGGGCTAATCGTGTTTGGCGTAAGAGATAAGTTTGTCCATAGCTTTTTTAGCGGCTTGGGGGTCTTTGTGGTCTATTTTTTCTCTCTTGACTATTTCTCCCAATAATAACCCTATTTTGACTGAATCTTGGGCCTGCCGTTTCATGCCGTCATCTAAATCTTGAGGCGATTTTTTGAGCATTTTTAAATATTGCTCTTTGGATAAACCTTGCTTTTGCAAAAATTGATTGAAATTCTCCAGTAACTTCTCATATTCTTTCTGCGCCAAACTCTCTGGCAAATCAACCTTCATCATTTTAATTGCCTGCTGCAAAATATGGCCTTCCAAAGCCATTCTTAATCTCGTTTCTTTTTCTATTTTGATATTGTCGGCAATTTTTTGGCGCAGCGCATCAACACTTTTTTGATTAAATTTTTGGACAAATTTTTCATCCAATTTGGGCAAAATTATCTTTTGTACTTCCAGCATTTTAACCGAAAATTCAACTTCCTGCTCTTTTTTTTCCGGACCGGTAGGCATTTTAACTGTGAAAGTTTTTTCATCGTTTTTTTTCATACCCAAAATCTGCTTTTCAAAATCCGCAATTAAAACGCCGTCTCCTAAAATAACGGGGTAATTTTTGCTGCTTAAATTGTCTAAAACCACACTTTTGATGTGGCCGGTAAAATCCAGCACTACTCGGTCGCCCTCCTTACAAGGCGTATTTTTATCTTCAAAACTGGCTTCTCTTCTTTGAAGGTTGGCAATTATCTGTTCCACTTCTTCCGGTTTCACCTCAATTTTAGGGTGGACTAAATTTTTGTCTTCTATTTTTAATTTTGTCAAATCGCCTACCACCACCTGCGGCATAACATCAAATTCAGCTTGATAGACAAAATTAGTGTTTGATTTGGGTTCTTGCCCCGGAACTTCAATCAAAGATAAACTCGGATATTCTTTAATGGCAATTGCCGGTTGGGAAATCGGATTTAGTTTATTTTCAATCACCGCTTTTGGATAGCTTTCAGAAATAGCAATATTCAAAGCTTCGGAAAGAAGTCTCTGGGCGCCAATTGCTTCGGTAATCATCATTTTCGGCGCTTTGCCGGGTCGAAAACCTTTAATTGCCACAGAAAGTGCCAATTTGTCATAAGCTCTTGCTGAATAATGCTGAAATTCTGCCGGCGATACTTCAACCGTAACTCTTACTTTCCCCTTCTCTAATTTTTCCAAATTTGTCTTCATAGTTGATATTGTACCATATTCGTTAATCCTTCTCCAAAATCACCCACGGCAATCTGCTGTGCTTTTTTATCTTTAAAGGCGTTAGAAAACGCCTTGGATTCTTAAGAAAAATAATTGAAGCATATCTGGCATTAGCTTTTCTCTGCCAAAATTCATCGGGCATGCCGGTTTCAGTGGTGTATTCTTTGCGCAGCCGGCCAATCATTTCGCCGTCTAAATTCTCGTAAAACAAAACATTATCAACCGACACCTGGCCTAGCACCTTATCGCCTGATTCTTTCAAAAGGATTGCATCCCCTTTTTTAATTTGACCATAAGGCGCTATTTTACTTAAAGCCAATCTAAGTTCAACAGTTTTTTCACCTTTTAAAATTTTCTCAACGGCATCACCCACAAAAACAGCCAAATGTTTTGCCATAAAATCTCCAAGGTTAATATTATATCCTAAACCTTGAGTACTGTAAAGTGGGTTGTTTGCAAGACCTTGATTATCTGGCGTTTGGTGCGCAATTTTGTCTGGGCGCCAACTTCTTCAACCACAAAAGCAGAGTTCACAATGCCCCATTTTAAGGCATCAATTATCGGCAGCCCTTCTAATATAGCAGCTAAAAAACCGCAAGCAAAGGCATCGCCTGCGCCGGTTGCCTCTTTTCTTTGCGCTGGGAAAATGTCGCTTTTGAACATTTGGTCGCCGTCAAAGCAATAAGCGCCTTTTTTGCCATCGGTGATAGCGACTATCTCTGGTCCCAAATTTTTCAAACAAATTAACAGATCTTTAACCTCATGATAACCTGATAAATGCGTCAACTGTTCAGCCTCTTCTTTGTTGACGAATAAAATTGAGGCCACTCTTAAAATTGGGGAAAGCGCATCGGCGCCTTTTTCTATCTGCAGCCCCCCCGGATTAACAGCTATTTTGATATTTTTCTCGCAAGCTAAACTGATGGCCTGCTGGTAAATTTTGGCAAAATTATGGCCCAAAGGGCCAATATACAGCCATTTTGTCTGAACATTTGGCACTTGAAGTTGAGCATAATCTTTTAATCCCCTAAAGATCAAAATTGTTCTCTCGCCTTGATAAGCCAATACAATTGAAAAAGAAGTTTCCATACTTTTAATTATTTTTAAATAATTAGTGGATACGCCTTCTTTGGACAACCTTTGTCTGATTTTATCCGCTTTTTCATCCTTGCCGGCTGCCGCCACAATGGCAGTTTTAAACCCTAATCTTGCCAGGCCAACCGCGCTGTTGCAGGCGGAGCCGCCAATATCATAATAAACGTCTTCCACGGCCACTTTTTCACCCCTGCCAAAACAGAGCACCGGCGCGTGAGTTCTGCCGGAAGACATTTCATATTTCACCCCTAAACCGCCGGGTGTCAAAAATATATCTTCCGTGCAGTCCCCAATTGTTATAACATCAAACATTTTATGCCTTGTTCTCACTGCCAAATAATTTTATTTTATCTTCAACAACTTTAATCATATCTTCAATGGAAAATTTCAAAATTTCACGAAAGTCACTTTCATCCTTAGCTAGGCCTTCTTTTAAACCTTGTTTGAAAGCGGTTCTAATGTCAGTGTCAATATTAATTTTGCATATGCCTTTTCTGATGGCCTGTTTAATGTCTTCATCGGGCAGGCCCGAGCCGCCATGCAAAACTAGCGGAATTGTGGTTTGCTTGGTAATTTCTTCAAGAATTTCTAAATTAAGATGTTCTTCTTTTTGCACGCCGTGGGCGCTGCCCAAAGCCACAGCCAAGAAATCAACCCCGGTTTGCTCAACAAATTGACGTACTTGCGAAACATCGGTAAAACTTTGAGTGCCCAATTCTCCCAATTCTCCTTCTACCGGAACATTTTGCCGGTGCGCCAGTTCCACCACTTGCTTTGTTATTGTAATGTTATTTTTAAAAGGCAGATGTGAGCTGTCAATCATCACCGAGGTGTAGCCATTTTCCAAACACAAACTCACAGTTTCCAAGGATTTACCGTGGTCTAAATTCAAGACAATGGGCAAGGGTGATTGAGCAGCTGCTTTTTGCGCTAAAGCGCTCAAGTACTCCACCTTGGCGTAAGCAATAGCTTTTTCTGTCGTGGACACAATCAGAGGAGATTTGAGCTTTTCACCAGCAGAGATTATTGCTTTTAAAGTTTCGAGATTGGAAAAATTAAAAGAGCCGATGGCGTATTTTTTCTTTCGGGCTTGCAAGATTAAATCTTTTGAAGAAACTAACATATTTACCTTTTAAACTTATTTTAACACTTCCAAACCAGGTAATTTTTTGCCTGATAAAAACTCCAAGGTCGCTCCGCCACCGGAAGAAACAAATGTCATTTTTTCGGCAAGTCCTGCTTTGTTTAAAAAGCCCACTGTATCGCCCCCAGAAACGATTTTGACCGCTTGGACGTTAGAAACTACCGCCTGAGCGATGTTTTGTGTGCTTTGGGCATATTTTTCTTCTTCACTTTTGCCTAAATTGCCATTCCAAAAGATAGTTTTGGCTGTTTTGAGCTTATCTTTGAATATTTGAATAGATTTCGGTCCAATATCTAAATATTGACCAAAATCTCCGCCAACCCCATCAACAGGTAAAATTACCTTGGGCTGATTTTCATATTGCCGACTTTTTAAAAGCTCATTGGCAATTTTGCCGCCGACTAAAATCCAGTCTGCTTCATTGATGAAACTGTTAATCAATGAAGCTTTGTCTTTAATTTTGGCGCCGCCCATAATGACTATAAATGGTCGTTTTATCTCGCCCAACAACTTAGATAGTTGTTCAACTTCTTTTTGCACTAACAATCCGGCATACGAAGGCAAAAATTGTGTTACTCCGACGGTCGATGCATGTGCTCGATGGCACGTTGCAAAGCCGTCTTGGACGAATACATCGGCCATCGTAGCTAATTCTTTAGCCAAAGATAAATCATTGTTTTCTTCCCTTTTGTCAAATCTGATATTCTCTAATAGTTCAATTCTATCTTTATGGTTAATCAGCTCATATAGTCGTTGTCTGACAAATACCATTTTTAGCTCCTCCACTACTCTTCCTTGTGGTCTGCCTAAGTGAGAAACTAAGATTATCTTATCTGCACCTTGCGCAATTAAATATTTAATGGTCGGCAGATGAGCTTTTATACGGCTATCATCGACGATGGTCGTTTGTCGTTTGTCGTTAGTCGTTAGTTGCTTTAGCGGTACATTAAAATCAACCCTGACCAAAATATTTTTGTCTTTAATTTTCGCATCTTGGATTTTGTTCATGGTTTTATTTTATCAAATTTTAGGATAAAATTAAAGAAAGAGATGAATAATCCAAAGATTGCTATTTTTGATTTAACTGGCTGTGAGGGCTGTCAGTTACAATTTTTGTCTTTCCAAGAAAAATTTTTGGGCCTTTTTCAAAATTTTGACCTTGTCAGTTGGCGACTTTTGCAGACGGAAAAGATTGACCAAATCGATTTTGCTTTAGTGGAAGGAGCAGTGACTAATAAAAAACAGCTTGAACTTTTAAAAAAAATTAGAAAAAATTGTCAAATTTTGATTGCTTTAGGCGACTGCGCTAAAACCGGCAATATTTTTGCCTTGGTCAAAAAGAACCAACGAAAGCAATTGACCCAATACGTTTATGGCAGAAAATACCAGCCAATTTCTTCTGATATTCAACCTTTAGACAAATTTATTAAAGTTGATTATAAAATTGGCGGGTGTCCGCCTAAATCTAGCGATTTAGAAAAAATTCTTTTAACCCTTCTAAAAAAGAAGCTTGTTGAAAAAGCGCCAACTAAAAAAGAAAAGCCGGTTTCAGAGCCTCTCATTAGGATAGAAGGCCATGGTGATTTAAAAGTTAATTTCCAAAAAAACCAAGCCAAATTTGAAGTTATAGAAAGTGAAAGATTAGTTGAAGGGCTTTTACTTGGTAAACCATACCAAGTTGCCCCTTATATTACTTCTCGAATCTGCGGCATTTGTCCGACAGTCCATAACTTAACTTCGATTAAAGCCATTGAAGGGGCGCTTAGAATTAAAATTAGCCAGGAGACGATTTTACTTAGAAAATTACTGCTTTCTGCTCAAATCATTCAATCTCACCTGATTCATCTTTTTTTTCAAGTACTACCTGATTTTATTCAAATAAAAGGACCGGTCGATTTAGCTCAAAAATATCCGGCTGAATTTCATCTTGTTTTAAATATAAAAAGAACCTGCGATAAGTTACTTACCTTAGTCGGTGGCCGACCTATCCACCCGACGAACACTTCCTTTGGTGGATTTTTAAAACTACCTCAAATAGAAGATTTACTGGCCATAAAAACTGAAATTTTGGATATTTTAGATGAAGCGCAAGATTTAGTTAAAATCTTTGAAAATTTCCAGTTCCCTCAAATCCAATTAAAAACGACCTATTTGGCCTTAAAGCAAGAGGGTGAATACGCCATTTATGAGGGAAAAATTTATTCTAATCAAGGTCAAAACTTTGAGCCAGAAGACTTCCAAAGAAAAATTCGAGAGACGATTTGCCCTTCTTCTTCAGCCAAAATAGGCAGACTTGGTCAGCAAAGTTTTATGGTGGGACCCTTGGCCCGACTATCCTTAAACCAAGAAAAGCTTAATCCCCAAGCCAAAGAAATTTTAGCCAAATCAAAGGTTAAACTTCCCTCTTTCAATCGTTTTGATCAAAATTTTGCCCAAGCAGTTGAAATTTGCCATTTTTTAGAAGAACAAATTAATTTGATTGACCAGTTGCAAAATTTAGATTTAAAAAAAGCGATGGCGATGAGAAAACTACCCCCGATAAGCCAGACCTCCTGGGGTATAGCGGCAGTGGAAGCGCCACGAGGCACCTTATACCACGCCTATGAAATAACCAAAGAGGGTAAAATTAAAAATTGTCAAATTATCACTCCCACCGTTCAAAATCTATCTCAACTGCCCAAAGACGCTCAAATTTTACTGGCTCAAACTTCCAATTTACCTCCAAGACAAAGACAAAAGTTCTTAGAAATGCTTATCCGCGCTTACGACCCCTGTATAACATGTTCAGTACATTAAAAAAATATCCCCTTAGAGGGGATATTTTTGGAAATTGCTCAGGTTAAATTGGAAAAGTGAAGCACCAAAATCCCGTTCCAAATCTATTGACGATTCAGAAAGATTTTTATAGCACGGCCATATCTCGTCACTTTGTCGTTGGCTTGCCAATATTTGACCAGCTAAATTTTTATCTAACTGGCAAATTATGCAACCACTGTGCAGGGCTACTTGCTGACCAACTCTGATTGGTAGATGACCTGAAAAAACTGCCTGTACAGAAATAACCAAACCACCATTTTGGTATTCAACTTCTACTTTATCACCAGCCAATTTGCTGATGTAAACAGGATTAAGTAAATGGCTGAAAAAGAAACGATTTTTACACTCTTGCCCATCAAGTTGGAATCCTTGAGCTTTCATATCAGAAAGAAAAGCAGGATCAGCATTAAGCCAATTCCAAGTATCTTCAGCATGTCTTAAAGACGAAAAGGCTAAAATCACATCTTCTGCGTGCAAAACTTCTTTTCCTTCCTTTTTGGCATAAGCAAATAAAGTTACCGCCCCACCCGTTGGCACTGTCGAATGCAAGCAGTATAGGTCTATCTCTTTTTCTCTCAGGATTTCGGGTTCAAAATCACAGCCAGGCGAGGAAAGCAATATTCTTTTGACAATAGCCAGTCCTTCTTCTGATAGTCGAACATTTTTTAAAGGTTCCATTTATTTCCCCCTTATTTTTCCAAAGTCAAATTTAGCTTCAAAATCTTCTCTGCCTCCAAACTTTCTACTTTATTTAAAGCAAAATTGGACTGACAAATCAAATAATCACCCACTTTGACATCTTCAACTAATGACAAATCAATCCAATGACTATGGTTTTTTTGGAAAATTTTGGCTTTTTTACCTGAAATTTTAATTATTTTACCCGGTATGGCTAAACACACGTTCGCTCCGCTCAAATTAAAAATTTAAAACTAAAAAATAAAAACTTTTAATTTAATAGTGCAATTTTTAACTTTTATTTTTCTGCCTTCGCAGCACACTCGTTTTGCTCGTAAGTAACTTTTAACTTATTTTCAATATATTTACAAAATTCAACCAAACGATGAGAGTATCCAAGTTCATTATCATACCACGCAATTATTTTAACTAAGTTTCCTCCGACCACTTGTGTCAATGATAGATCGACGATCGAGGCATTGGGGTTGCCTTTGAAATCTATGGAAACCAACGGCTCATTGACAACGGCTATCGCCCCCTGATATTTTGGTTCTCCTGCCGCCTGGATAAAAGCATTGTTTAACGCCTCTACGCTGACATTTTGCTTGAGCAAAGCCACAAAATCCATCACCGACACCGTAGCGGTCGGCACGCGAAAAGATAAACCGTTCATTTTATCTTTCAAACTTGGCAAAACCTCCGCTGTGGCTTTGGTGGCACCCGTGGTAGTAGGGATAATGGACTGCAAGGCCGAGCGGGCGCGCCTTAAATCTTTGTGGGGGGCGTCCTGCAGAACCTGATCCATCGTGAAAGAATGGATAGTACTCATCAAGGCCTTTTCTATGCCAAAAACGCTGTCTAGAACAGCCGCAACAGGCACTAAACAGTTGGTGGTACAGGAAGCCATAGAAAGCACCTTGTCTGTTTCCGGGCTAAAAGCATCTTCATTGACACCGGGCACAATCGTTTTGACCTTTTGGTCGCCTTTGGCAGGCGCGGTAATGACCACATATTGAGCTCCCGCCTGTAAATGCTTTGAAGCATCCTCAAAGTTGGTAAAAATTCCTGTTGACTCAATCACAATCCCGACTTCCATCTTTTTCCAAGGCAGCATTGTCGGGTCTTTCTCTTGAGTAAATAAAATCTCTTTGTCATCAACAACTATCGCATTGTCTTTGAGAGCTATTTCACCTTGGAATTTGCCGTAAGTTGAGTCCCATTTTAATAGATGCGCTAATGTTTTGGGGTCACCCAAATCGTTGATAGCAGCGACATTGAGCCCTTTTTCGTAGGCGGCGCGAAAAAAAGTACGCCCAATTCTACCAAAACCATTGACTGCAATGTTCATATTTTACTCCTTTGGCACTCACCAGCCTCTCGCATCTTTCTTGTCCAGCGAAGCTTTAGCGAAGTTGGAAGCGAAGAGGCTGATTGGCTGCCAACGGATTATTGCCATTCGGCAATGGGCATCGATGTTTGGGCACTACCCATAAAGTTTTCTCTACCTTCGAAAATCTTAGCTTCAATCATCGCTTCTTTTTGAGCACCCCAGGCAAGATTCGTTAAGCCCAAAACCTGAATTTTCAAAGTCAAATGAAAATACTCATTGGCATTAACACGAGTAAACAGTCCAATGGGAGAATTTGGATTTGATGTCATACCATAATTGAGGGGTGTTCCAGCGGCAATATCTGTTATAGACCCAAATTTTGCAAAAGAAACCACATTTCCATAAAAACCATGATTTTTCAACTCAATACTGACATCTTTAGCAGCTGTAGAAGTATTTTTCACACCTACACTATAAGTTAGAACATTACCAACTGCCACTTTCCTAATCAGAGGATCTTCACCAGCAGCACTTTTCAAATCACCAGTCCCAAATGGTTTATCCTCCTTCAACAGTTTCGGATCAGCACCATTTCCTTTTTCATCCACAAATGTTAAATAACCACTTTCTTGAACTAAAGGCAGAACTTGGCTGTATAAGGTTTGTATTGAGGTTGTATTGGTGGGTAAGGTTCCAGAATAAACTACGGCAATTAAGGCAGGGTTGTCTCTTACTTGAGTAATTGGTCCTATTTGACCTATCTGACTTTGCGTAATCCTCCAGCTACCCCCCCGACGGATATCTCTTTGTCCATTGTAGATACGCCTATATGTAACTCCATCAATCGTAGCCGAATCATTATCAATGCTGCTACCCCAAACATTAGAAATCCCAATCCAAACTTTAATATTATTAAGATCAACCCAGTAATTATTTTTGACCGCTAAAATCACCCAACGTACGGCATTTTGAGAAACTTTGTTATTGGTCCTAAATACGGCAGCATTATCAGACATTTTAAAAAGCGTAAAATAAACTGGGGCTGTTGCATTTGAGCCAGGAGGATAAGTTTGGTTAGGGTTAATTGCTCCTCTTGTCGTTACCGCCGCTCCTAATTGCACTTTACCAGATTGGACACCATAAAGAATTCCAACATTCAAAACCAAAAGCAAAACAAAAACTGAAACCAATAAAGCAATTGTTCTTTTAGACATTTTTCACCTCCTTTCTTAAATTTTTTTATTACCTTTTATATTATATCAATTACTTTGTGGCTTGCGCAACCTGCCGACAAATGGAGATAAATTCCTTGGCTTTTAAGGACGTGCCTCCCACCAGCGCGCCGTCAATTTCCCTTTGGCTGGTAAATTCTAAAATATTATCGGCAGTGACCGAACCGCCATATAAGATACGAATTTGACTCGCTGTCTCTAAATTATACATCTTGGCCAGAGTTTGTCTCATCTGCAAAACCATTGAAGCCGCATAGACACCGCTGGCCGGCTTACCTGTCCCAATGGCCCACACCGGCTCATACACTAAAACCGCTTTTTTAATCAAATCCTTTGGGATATCTTTGAGGACGGCTTTTAATTGTACAAACACATCATTTTTGGCCTCAACCTTATCTTCTTTCTTATATTCTCCCAAACAAATCACCGGCGAGAGTCCATGATGAAGAGCTGATTTGACTTTATCATTGATAAGCTCATTTTTTTCATTAAAATATGTTCGCCTTTCGGAGTGGCCTAAAATTACATACTGGCACATATTTTTCAGCATAAGAGGAGAAATCTCGCCGGTATAAGCGCCTTCATCAAGAAAATGCATATTTTGCGCGCCCAATGTTAAAAAAGAAGGACCTTTCTCGATGATTTCAAAAACCGGATACAACCATACAAAAGGCGGAAAGAGCACTACTTCCACGCCTTCCAGCTCCGCTACACCATTTTTAACCGCTGTTGCAAGAACGCTCGCATCAGATAAAGTGGTATTCATCTTCCAGTTGCCGCCAATTAATGGTCGCCGCATTGCAAAATCCTCCCTTGCCCGCCGTAGCATTTCGGTCTGAAACCTCAGGATTGAAAACTTTAGCGAAGGCGGGTTAATTATTCTTATTGTATCTATTATATCAAAATATCAAACAAAACAAAAATCCGCCTTCGTGGCGGATTTTTGTTTAAAAGAATTTAATTTTAACCTTGATCTACACCTATTTCTTCTTCTGCGGGTTTTTCTTCTTCGTCAGATATTCCTTCCCCGGATTCTTGAGGCGTTCCACTCGGTGCTACGGGGAGCGTTCCTTCTTCAGCAGGTTCCGAAGTATCTCCCCCCTTGGTGGTTGGAACCATTGGGTCTTCTGCCATTTAACCTCCTATTTTTACCCCGGCTTTTCGCCGGGTTTTTCATCCACTTAATATCTATATTACAGCATTTTTTTAATTTTGTCAACCATTCCAGCCATATCTAAATAGGACGTTTTTTCTCCTGCTCTTGCCTTTATTTCAACTTGGTTTTTTTCCACAGTTTTAGAAGATATTATCACGCGTAAAGGAATACCAATTAAATCGGATTCTACCAATTTTTGTCCGGCAGAGATTGGCCTATCATCCAACAGCACATCAATATTTTCTTTGGTGAAATCTTGATATATTTTATTAGCTTGTTCAATTATTTTTTTCTCATTGTTTAAAAGGACTAAATGTATTTGGAATGGGGCAATATTTTTTGGCCAGATGATTCCGTTCTTATCATGTGATACCTCGACTATCGATGCTAATAATCTACCGACTCCTATGCCATAGCAACCCATAACTATTGGTTGTCTTTTATCTTTATTGTCCAAATAATATGCCCCCATTTTCTCCGAATACTCGGTACCTAAATTGAAAATATGCGCAATTTCAATGGTGTCCTTTTGCTCTAATCTGGACTTACAGGAGGGACAATTATCATCTTGATAAACCTCCACATTGGCCGCAAAACCACATTTTGGACATAATAAAATTTTATCCTCGCCAGCTTGGGACACAACCATAAATTCGTGAGAGCTGACTCCCCCAATGGTGCCTGTATCCGCTTTGACTTGTAAGGTGGGTAATCCACAACGCTGGAAAATTTTTTTATAGGCCGAAATAATCTTTTTATAAGTATCTTCAAGATTTTCTTCATCTGGATGGAAACTATAGGCATCTTTCATTATAAATTCACGCGTTCTCAACAATCCCGAAGTAGCTCTCTGTTCGTTGCGAAACTTAGCTTGAATCTGATACAAAATTAAAGGTAAGTCTTTAAAAGATTTTACTCTTTTGCGCACAATGTCAGTAATTACTTCTTCATGGGTAGAGCCCAAGGCCAATTCCTTGCCATGTCTGTCTTTCAATTGGAATAAAGGAGGGTCTATTTTATCCCAACGTGATGTTTCTCGCCAAAGTTCTTTTGGCTGAAGGGCGGGAAGGCATATCTCCAACGCCGCAATTTTATTCATTTCTTCTCTAATAATTTGGCTAATTTTTTGATGTACTCGCCAACCTAAAGGCAGGAAAGAATAGATGCCAGAGCCTAATCTATCAATAAAACCTGCTCTCCAAAGCAGGCTGACAGAAGTTCCTTTGATTTCAGAAGGAATATCTTTAAATGTATAGATAAACGCTTGAGACATTTTCATTTTTTTCTCCTTCTTATCTTACCACAAATCTGATAATATCTCTGTATGTTATGGCTAAAATTAATAAAATTAAAATAGCAAACCCAACTAAATGAATAATATTTTCAATCTCAGCCCGAATCACTTTTTTACCCCGTACGCCCTCTAGGGCTATAAATAATATTCTGCCGCCATCTAAGGCAGGAAAAGGAAGAATATTAATTAAAGCTAAATTAATTGAAATTAAAGCTGTTAATTGCAATACATAAACCAAACCCAAATCTATGGCTGACGAAACAAAACTGAACACTCCAACAGGACCGGTGACATCTTGAGAAACTTTTCCAGAAACAAATATATTTTTGAAGAATATGCCTAAAAATTTAATAATTGCCCAAGTGATTTTTCCGGTCTCTGCAGTGGCCGCTACAATCGCTTTATAAAACGGCAGTTTTACTTTGACATCCTCAACCATGCCCACTCCTAAAGGAGCTTCGGAAGACTGCGAGAGTAGCACGCTAATATTTCTGGTTCGACCGGCTTTTTTCATTGCTAAAGAAATTGTTTCGCCCTTGTGAGCTTGGGTGAAATTTTGAAAGTCGGCTGCATTTTTAAAACCTAAAATCATTTCTCCCGATTGAATGCCAACTTTTTGGGCAGGAGAATCTTTTTCAATTTGCACAACTAAAATATTGTGAATTTTTTCGCCTGAAAAACTATCGGCCTTGCTGACAATCGGACTCATACCAATTGAAAAGCCGATAGCTAAAAGCACAATCGTCAGTAAAAAGTTGAAAAAGACGCCGGCAAAAACAATCGCTAATCGCGTAGGCACTTTTTTCTTGGAAAATGAATTAGGAGCGTTATTCTGTCCATCTTCCCCCAACATCTTAACGTAGCCACCGACAGGAATAGCATTAATTGAGTAAGTAGTTTCTTGCCGCTTCCAGGAAAAAATTCTAGGCGGAAAACCAAAAGCAAATTCTAAAACTTTGACTCCCGTTCTTTTGGCGATGATAAAATGGCCAAATTCATGGACAAAAATTAGCAATCCCAAAATTAAAATAAAGACCACAAGGGTCAATAAAAAGGTCATAATCTAAACTTGAAGAATTTCTTTTTCCTTATTCTCTGTGAGTGTTTTTATCTTAAGATTAAATTCTTCAATCATTTTATTCAACCTAAATTCTCCAGAATAGCGGTCATCTTCAGTTAATTTTTTTTGTTTTTGTAAATTTTGAATTTCTTTCCAAGATTCTTCTCTTAAATTTCTTATCTCTACTTTGGCTTCTTCGGCCATCGCTGAAACAATTTTTGTTAATTTTTGTCTTTCTTCTGATGTTGGTGCGGGCAGATGGAGAGTAATTTTAACGCCATCATTGACTGGGTTTAAACCTAAATTGGCATTGCGAATGGCCAACTCAGCGTCGCCAAGTGCGTTCTTATCCCAGGGAGAAACAATAATGGTGGCTGGATTGGGTGCAGAAATGGTTGCCAGTTCTCTTAAAGGCATGAGATTTGCAAAATATTGCACCTTAACATTTTCAACGAGTGAGGTGTTCGCTCTGCCAGTGCGAATTTTTTTGAGCTCTTCTTGAAAAGTTGATACCACGGTCTCCATTTTTGATTTAAGTTCCCTAAGAATCTGCTCTAGCATATTACCTCCCCTGTTCGTATCTGATAAATCTTTTTATGGCAATGTTTTCGCCAATGGTGGCGATGTGTTTTTTAATTAACTCTCCTACTGTCATAGATTCATCTTTGATAAAAGGTTGTTTCTGCAGTTCTTCCACATCCTTAGGAGCCATTGAAGCAACTTGAAGAGCAATATCATGAACAAATTGCCTGAAAAGGTCATTTTTGGCTACAAAATCGCTCTGGCAGCTGACCTCTACCAATACTCCAACTCTTCCTGAATGCACATAGGCATCAACTAAACCCGCGCCCATTTTTTTCTCAGATTTTACTTTAACAATATCGTCCTGACGCTCTTTGAGAAGCGCTAAAGCTTTCACTTTATCACCCTTGGCTTCCTCTATAGCGTTTTTAATCTCGTAAACAGAGAGGCCTGTTTGCTCCCTAATTTTTTTAATTAGCTCTAGATTTTGCATTTTTCTTTTCTGATGTTTTTTTTACCTTTGATGTCAAATTATTTAAAATCGCATTGAGAATTAAAGATAATGATTTTTGAGAGTCATCATTGGCGAAAATTGGATAATCAATTTTAGAAGGATCAGAATTTGTGTCGCATAAAGCAATAACAGGTATATTTAGCTTATTGGCCTCTTGAAGCGCAATGTTTTCTTTTGCCGGATCAACAATAAAAATAGCATCTGGCAATCTTTTCAAACCCTTCACTCCATCTAAGATTTGATGAAGCCGTTGGGAATTTTCTTTAAATCTATTTTTTTCTTTTTTAGTAAGTTTTTCGAAATCTTCAGATTCAATATACTTATCAAGCTCTTCTAATCTTTTCAGGTTTAAAAGCAATGTTTCAAAATTAGTTAGCATACCGCCCGTCCAGCGGTTGGTGATATAAGGCATGTTGAAAAATTTGGCAATTTTTTCCAGCAGTTCTTTTGATTGTTTCTTAGTGCCAACAAACAAAATAATCTTGTCTTCTTCAGCAAGATTATTTAAAAATTCAATTGCTTCTTGTAGTTTTTTTGTCGTCTTCTCAAGGTCTATCACATAAACATTGTCCCGAAGGGTAAAAATAAAAGAGCGGCTACCCGGTTGCGAGTGGCCTCTTGTGTGTCCATAGTGGACTCCGGCTTCCAGCATTTCCCTAAGTGATGGTAATTTCATTAACCTACTTTCTAAATTAATTTTAAACGAACCTTGATTTTATGTCAACCCGTTCGACTTCGCTCAGGGTGAATAACCCTTGCCAAAATCATCAGTTTTTGATAAAATGTTTACAAAGGACTGAAATGAAAAAAAATATTCATCCAGCATACCATAAACAAGCAACTATCCATTGTGCTTGCGGCAACATTATAACTGTCGGCTCTACAGCAAAAAAAATGCAGGTTGAAATTTGCTCGGCCTGCCACCCTCTCTATACGGGCAGCGCAAAATTCGTTGATACTGCCGGTCGTGTTGAAAAGTTCAAATCAAGATTAGAAAAATCTGAGAAATTCAAAGTTAAGGGACTCAAAAAAAATGGCGATTCAAAATCTTCAGCAACAATTGGCAGAAGCTAAGCTTCTCTCCCAAGACGCCAATCCAGCAATCAGAAAAATGGCCTTGCAAGAGGTCGGTTATTTGGAATTGGCATTAAAAAATGATAATTCATCAAGCATTGAAAACGCCATTTTAGAAATCCGTGCCGCTGCAGGAGGAGATGAGGCAGAAATTTTTGCCGCTGAACTTTTGAGAATGTACACCAAATATGCCCAACAGCAAGGATGGAAGGTTGAATCTCTTGATACTAATAAAACTTCATTGGATGGTATCAAACAAGCAACGGTTAGAATTGTCGGATCTGCTGTTTATTCTAAATTGGCGTTCGAAGGCGGTGCTCACAGAGTACAGCGGATTCCCAAAACTGAAAAAAGAGGTAGAATCCATACTTCAGTGGCGACAGTGGCAGTTTTACCTGAAATCAATAAAACTGAGGTAGAAATCAAACCAGAAGATATGAGAGTAGATGTTTATCGTTCTAGTGGCCACGGCGGGCAAAGCGTCAATACTACTGATTCAGCCGTTAGAATTACCCACATTTCTTCCGGTATTGTTGTCACCTGTCAGGATGAACGCTCTCAAATTAAAAATCGCCAGAGTGCCCTAATGGTTTTAAGAGCAAAACTTTGGCAGTTAAAAGAGCAAAAAAGCAAACAAAAAGAAGGTCATCTGCGCCTTTCCCAGATAGGCAGCGGCGAGAGGTCTGACAAAATCAGAACTTACAATTTCCCACAGGATAGATTAACTGACCACCGAATTGGAAAATCTTGGAGCAAGCTTGAAAAAATATTAAACGGCGACCTAGACCCAATAATTTCTGCTATTTTGCAGCCTCAGAAAAAATCTTAATTTAATTCTATTTCGAGCGAAGCAAGAAAAAGGCTTTGCCTATTTCGAGCGAAGCAAGAAAAAGGCTTTGCCTATTTATATTCGGTTAGTTTGACTTTTACTTTTTGTTCTTTAGCATTGCGTAAAATGGTCAATTCTATTTCTATACCTGGCTGATACTGTTGAATTAACAAAGCCAAGGAATGATTGGAATCAATTTTTTCGCCGTTGACATAAGTAATAATATCTCCATCCTTAATACCTGCTTTGTCAGCAGGACTATCGGCTACTACAGCTGCCTCTGCTCGGTTGCTGCCTGTTTTCACCAGTACGCCGTAGTCAACCGGCAAATTCGCTTGCTGAGCTATCTCTTTATCAATCGGAATATATCTTATCCCCAAGAAAGGCCTAATAATTCTGCCTGTTTTTTTAACAGATTCAATAGCCGGCTTAGCCGTATTAATAGGGATAGCGAAACCTATCCCTTCGGCAACTTGTTTTGAAGCCACAGCCGTATTAATGCCGATGACTTGACCTTTTAGATTCAAAAGCGGCCCGCCAGAATTGCCAGCGTTGATTGCGGCATCAGTTTGAATTAGGCCTTCCAAATTTTCAACGGAGGCACCCGTCGGCTCAGAAGCCGTCAAAGTTCTTTCTCGCGCTGATACAACGCCGACAGTAACAGTATTTTGAAACTCGCCTAAAGCGTTGCCTATGGCCACCACCCATTGGCCAATCTGAAGTTTTTCCGCGCTAGAATCACCTAATTCAACTGCCGACAAACCTTTGGCATCAATCTTGATAACTGCCAGGTCGTTAAACGGATCTTGAGATAGCACTTGGGCTGGAAAAGATTTTCCATCGGATGTTAAAACCATATATTCTACGGTTGCATCGGAGATAACATGTTTATTAGTTAAAATTAGACCATCGTTGGTAATAATAAATCCTGTGCCACCCCCCTCTGCTGTTGTAACCCGTCCAAAAAAATCCTGCATATTTTTTTTAAAAGTAATATTGACAACTGATGGAGAAACTTTTTTAGCAGCATCAATTATGGCCGAAGATTCCTCTAAAACAACTTTATCGGTTTTTACGGTTGGCAAGCTAATTTCTTTAATATTGGACAATCCAAGAAAATCTTTTAACGGCGATGAGGAGAGAATTAAAATACCGCCGACGCCGCCTAAAAGCCCCATAATAAAGCTTAAAATCAAAAATACAACAATAAAAAGCCCAGTTTTTCTTTTAGAAAGTATGGGCTTATTTTCTTCTAAAACTATCTTATCCATATTTTTATTATAGCAAATATAGCAAAATTAATAACTGATAGCAATTATAAGACCTAGACTTTAAAAGCGTCATACTAACCGTTTTCTTTCAATAATGACCTTGCTTTTTCTCACTTTTGAAGGTAAAATTTTTTTAATCATTCCCCAGAAAGTACCCAGGCCATAGGAAATATGCTCTAAAGGAAATAAAAAAAGTAACAAAGGCAAAGAGACCCAATTTTTATTTTGAAAGGCGGCTTCAAAACTAAAAAGAAGGTTCAGAAAAAGATAGATAAACGTAGGGACCAAATAATAGAAATTAGACCAAAAAATAAGGGAAATAAGATAAAAACAAAAAAATAAAGGAATTAAGAAAACCAAATCAGAAACTGAAAGCAAATAAAAGAAATGATCCATCCTCCCTGAGCCATATCTAAAGATCTGCCGAGCAAAGGCAAATAAAGTTGCTCTTTGACTGCGATAGATAATCATCTTAGGATTATAAATAAAATAATATCCCCGAGCGTTTAATCTTTTAAGCAGCTCATTTTCTTCATTGGGATAAAGAGCCTCATTTAAGCCTCCCGCTTTGAGGAAAATACTTTTCTTAAAACAAAGATTACAAAGGATTAATTTGTCTCCTTTTGCTTTGATTACTTTACCTACTGATCTAAATCTATGTCTGGTCTCTGAGGTACCAAAAGAAGAACCCAAAACATAGCCAAAACTTTTTTGAAGTAGCGAGTCGGAAGGCAAAGTTAAAGCAGGTCCACCAACTGCCGCCACATCTTTCCTATTAATATAACTGACCGCTTGATTAAGAGCATTTTTATCAACCATAGAATCATTATCGAGAAAATAAAGAATTTCATTTTTAGCTAATTTGACTGCTTTATTTCTCTGCCGAGAAGGTTGGTTGCCTCTGACTATTAAAACCTCGATTTTATCCTTTGGGTAAGCTACCTTTTTTAGAGATTGGATAACCTTTTCTATTTCCCCTTTGGGTTTAACCGGAATAATGATACTGACGTTAGGAAACATAATCTTTTCTTGAGAAAACTCCTTTTGCTTCATAGTCGCTCCTTAAGAATTTTTACTATCCTTCTTCCACTTTTGCCGTCCCCAAAAGGATTTGACCAGGAAGGCTTTTTATTTAGCATTTTCTTAACGCTATAACAAATTTTTTCTGGCATAGTCCCGGCTAAAATATTAGCTCCCACTTCTATAGATTCTACTCTTTCGGTATTTTCTCTAATCGTTACACAGGGTACCTTAAGAACGCAAGCCTCTTCTTGAATGCCGCCTGAATCGGTTAAGCAGAGAGTAGCCGATTGTTCTAATTGCAAAAACTCTAAGTAGCCAACTGGCTCTAAGATGTTGATCCCATCAGGTAATTCTAGTTCAAAGATTTTAAGCTGTTTTTCTGTCCTTGGATGAATAGGAAAAATTATCGGTAATTTAAATTTTTTATAAATTAAATTCAATCCCTTTAAAATATCGTAAAAGTTTTTTTTATAATCGACATTGCTTGGTCGATGGAGTGTTAATAAAAAATATTTCTTTGGCTTTAACTGTAATTTTTTTAAAATATCTTTTTTCTCGGCGATTTTTAGGTTCTGAAAAACTGCATCCACTATCGTATTGCCGACAACGAAGATTTTTTTTGATTCTATTCCTTCCCCTTTTAAAATAAAAGATGCTTTGTTAGTGGGCGCAAAGAGATAATCGGAAATATGGTCCACTAAAATTCGATTAATTTCCTCGGGCATTGTCCGGTCATAGCTTCGCAAACCAGCTTCAACGTGTCCCACTTTTATACCTAATTTAAAAGCAGCTAATCCCCCAGCCAAGACAGAATTAGTATCCCCTTCAACCAAAACAATGTCAGGATTTTCTTTTTCTAAAACCCCTTCGACCTTAATAAGTATTTTGCCTGTTTGTTCTCCATGATTACCGGAGCGAACACCAAGATTATATTTTGGTTGGGGAAGATTCAACTCCTCAAAGAAAATGCGATCTAAATATTTTGTATAATGCTGGGTTGTGTGAATAATAAAGAAATCAAGATTTTGCTTTTGACTTTCTCGGATAATCGGCGACAACTTGATTATTTCTGGTCGGGTACCTAAAATAATTGCTATTTTCATTTCGTACCTCTCAGTAAGAAATGAAAACAAGGTTTTTGAGTGAAACGAAAAGTTCTTATTTTCATTTCCGAGCCTTTTAACTGGTTAAATTGATTAATTTTTGATAAAATTTTTGACCTATTTTTTGCCAATCATAATTTTGACCAATAAATCTTTGTCCCAATTTATGCCGCTCATCACCATTTGAGATTATCTCTAAAATTTTTTGAGCAAAATCAGCCGGAGACGAAGAAGAGCAGTAGACAAAATTTCGAAAATCCGTTGATTCTACCCAATTAGTCACAACCTTCTTGCCAGCCGCTAAATATTCCCTTAATTTCATCGAACAGCGGTATAAATTGACTTCCTTGTCTTCTCGATAGTAAAGAAGACAGAGGTCAGCTAATCTTAGGTATTGGCTGATTGTTTTGGGATCTTGATAATCGGTGAAAATTACATTTGAATCCATCTTTAATTCTCGGGCTAAATTTTTATAAAACTTTTCTTTCGGGCCACCGCCAGCGATGATTAGAATAAAAGATTTATCCTTTTTTAAAATTATCTCAAAGATTTGAAAAATGTCTTCCAGTTCAGCGGCGATATTAAGATGACCCATCCAAAATAAGATTTTGCCTGTTTTTAAACTATATTTTCTTCTCAACTGACCATCCTCTTGCCTCTTGGATTTATTCGAAAAGATATTTAGATTAACACCTTGTTCTAACTGATAAATTTTATCATTAGCAACTTTAAATTCTTGGGTCAAAATTTTTTTGAGCTGAGGATGGTGATAAGTGACTAAGTGACATCGCTTAGGAAAAATTTTTTGACTAAATTTCACCAGTAATCTTAGAATGCCTTTCCGATACCCCCAATCTAAATCATCAATATCAATCACTATTTTGGCTCCTCTTATTTTAGCCATTAAGATAGGAATACCAATATTAGGATAAGGTTTAAAGCCAATGACCACCTGATAATCTTTACTTAAAACAAACCAGAGATTCCTCATCAGACTTAAACCAAGAGTAAAAATGGAAAGACTTTTGCCGGGAGAGTAAAATATTTCGACTGGACAAAATTTGCCTAAAACCTCGGCTAAATATTTAGCCCTTAAAAAACTACCCGTATTTTTAGTTTGAGAAATTAAAATTAAAATTTTCATCTATCGACCTTTAAAAAGAAAATGAAAAGTAGCGGAAATGATATTGGGTAGGTTTTTCCAAGTTTGAAAATCAGCTAAAAATTTAGCCATGAAGGCTGGTCTAAAATAGAATTTCTGATAAGCCCTTTTGACCATTTTAGCCGGTAATTCCGGATCTTGCCCAGGGAATTCAAAATAGGCCTTTTGGTCAAATTGACTAAAACCAGCCCAATTTTTTATTTTAAATTTCCCTTTTTCTTGAATTAGGGCAAAAAGTCTAGTTCCAGGAAAAGGAGTGGCTGTGGTAAATTGAGCAAAATCTGGCTGCAGCTGCAAGGCGAATTTAATTGTTTTTTTCATCTGTTTTTGAGTTTCTCCCGGATTGCCCATCATAAAGAAGGCAATTGTTTTTATCTTATATTTTCTGGCTAATTTGAAAGCTTTTTTAACCTTGGAGAGTTTCAGATTTTTCCCAATAATATAATCTAAAACTTTTTGATCACCCGACTCAACTCCAAAAGCAATTCTGTAGCAACCTGCCTTTTTCATCTCCCTGAGTAGCTCCTCTGTTGCAAAATCAGCCCTAATCCCGTTAGGCGTTGACCAGGGGATTATTAATTTCTTTTTCTGGATAAGTCGGCAAATTTTAATTGCTCTTGAAGTATCAACATTAAAATTGTCATCTTGAATTCCTATCTCTTTTACTCCGAATTTTTTGACTAATAACCCCCACTCCGCTAAAACATTCTCTGGACTTCGGGCTCGCCAGATTCGACCAAAGGTTCCCTTATAGCAAAAAATGCATCCATAGGGACAGCCCCTAGAAGTAATGATATTAATCGCTGGCCTTCTACTACCTAAAAGAGGTTGAGGATTAGTATATTGGTTTAATTGACCAAATTTATGATAAGCCGGGAATGGTAAAGAATCTAAGTTGGTAATAAATGGTCTATTTTGATTATGAATAATTTTATTCTTTTTTTTATAACTTATCCCTAATATGGTATTAAAATCTTTTTTTCTCAAAACTGCCCGCGCCAACTCCAACATTGTTATCTCCCCCTCCCCCCTAACCACCACATCAATATACTCTTTTTCTAGAGATTCCTCAGACAAACAAGTTGGATGAGGACCCCCTAAAACAATTAAAGTTTTTTTATTTTTATATTTGATTTTTTTGGCTATTTTCCAGGCTTGAGCAATTAGAGGGGTAGTCGCTGTAATGCCAACGATATCAGCCCTTGGGATAGTCTGGTTGGGATTCACCGCTAAATCTATCACCTCAACCGCAAAATTATTCTTTTCTAAATAAGCGGCGATATAAGCTAAGCCCAAAGGTAAGGTTTTGGCCAAAATCCAAATTTTGGAAGCTGGGTTAATCAATAATATTTTCATTTTTTGGCTTCTAAAACAAACTGAATAAACCCTTTAAAAAGGCGAGGGAAAAAATAATATGTTTGGACCCTACGCAAGGCCTGCCAAAAATATCTTGGTCTTAGATAGAATCTTCGGTAGGCCTCTTTTTGTTTAGCTCTTAAAATCTGAGCTGACATTTGTCTTGTTTCAAAATAAACCCGTCCCTCGTAAGCTCCATATTCATCCCAATTAGAAATAAGAAGCTTATTTTTGACCATCTGATAAAGTCTGGTTCCAGGGAAAGGGGTAGCTACTGTAAATTGTGCAAAGTCTAAATTGAGATTTTGAGCCAAATTTATTGTTTCCTCTAAACTTTTTTCCGTCTCCCCAGGATTACCGAGAACAAAAAAACCCATGGTCTGAATACCTACTTTTTGACAGATTTTAACCGCTTCCCTCACCTGATTCAAATTGATTTTTTTACCAATTATTTTAAGCATTCTTTCTGAACCTGATTCAATCCCTAAAGCTACCCTGTAGCAACCAGCTTTTTTCATCCTCAAAATTAACTCTTCAGTAATTGTATCTACCCTAATTCCAATAGGACAGCTCCAAGGGATAACTAATTTTCTTTTAATCAATTCATCACATAAATGAATGACTTGAAAAGGATTAGCACTAAAAGAATCATCTACTATAGCCATCTCTTTAGCTTGGTATTTTTTAATTAATTCTTCCCATTCGGCTAAGATATTGCTGACTGATCTAAACCTGTACCTACGACCAAAAATAGCTTTGTAACAAAAAAGGCAATCAAAGGGGCAACCTCTTGAGGTTAAAATAGTCCCTAAAGGAAGTTTATTGCCCAAAACGGGTTGACCTTTATAATAAGAAAGTGACGGAAATAGCTGACGAGCCGGTCGAGGTAAATCATCGAGATTTTTAATTAGGGGTCTATCTGGATTATGAAAAAATTTATTTTTTAACTTATAAGATAATCCCAAAACTTTATCTGGTCTTTCTAAATTACTAAGTAAATCCAAAATTGTCTCTTCGCCTTCGCCTCTAACCACCAAATCAATCCCTTCTGATAAAGCCTCCTCAGGTAAAGCTGTCACATGAGGGCCGCCAGCGATAATTTTGGCTGGACTTATCTTTTTAATCAATTGAGTGAGATGGTAAACCTTTTTAATTGCTGGGGTGGTGGCAGTAAAACCGATTATTTGCGCCCTCTGTTTTTTAATCAAATTTTTAAATTCTCGGTCAGAATAATTTTTAACAGTTTGGTCCAAAATTTTGACTTGATGACTTGCCTTTTGACAAACAGCGGCAATGTAAGCTAAGCCAAGGGGGAGAAAAACAGCAGAAGAAGAAAAAATTGGTTTATTTGGGCCAGGATTTATTAATAATATTTTCATTTATCTCACTGGTTTTTTTCTCAAAATAGCTAAAATCCTTTGAACTAATTTTCTTGCGGCCATAAAATTCCATTTCCAATCAAAGGGTTTTATTTTAGTAATCAAATATTTTGGCCTAAAAATAATTTTTCGATAAGCCCAATTTCTTAGTCTAACCAAATCATCAGCGGATAAATCTTTTGTCCTAATAATCGGTTTTTCGCTCAGAGGGAAATATTTGCTCCAATCAAGTGTTTCTAGATAACTTCTTTTTCGATAATAATTAAAAATTTCAGTATTGGGAAAAGGGGTAGCAAAACAAAATTGGGTATAAAAGGGGTCAATTTCTAAGATAAAATCAACTGTCTCTTTGATTGTCTCCTCTGTCTCTCCAGGCAGTCCCAGAACAATCATAGCATAAAAATAGATGCCTACTTCGTGACAGAGTTTAGCCGCTCTTTTTATATCTTCTTTAGTAATCCCCTTTTTAACCCTTTTTAAAATCTTAGCTGA